>Ga0315338_1001053_pt1 | contig 41307 bp, 41 predicted proteins | sample ASW8metaG_FD_204518 | JGI IMG/M metagenome (GOLD analysis project Ga0315338, IMG submission 204518) | Ammonia-oxidizing marine archaeal communities from Monterey Bay, California, United States - ASW #8 | ecosystem: Environmental > Aquatic > Marine > Coastal | place: USA: California | collected... | reverse complement strand
ACGGTCTCAACTCGGGTCCTTATTTCACCGTCCATATCTAAGCTCCTGATCCAGCCACTCTAATCAACGACCCTTCTCGGCACAAAATGTCATCACCGAGACGCGTGAGCAAACATTCTCTGTCATCTGGGTAGCCCTTCGGACTTGCGGGATAACAAATTAGAATACCTCTAAGATTGAGCGTCTTTACCTAAGATCAAATCAGCCGCCCTTTCCGCCATCATCAACACGCAAGCATTGATATGAGCAGAAATCATATCCGGCATAGCAGAGGCGTCGACAACACGAAGCTTTTCGATTCCGCGGACCCTAAGGGAGGGATCAAGTACATTGGTTTGCTGATCACCCATAGCACAACTTCCTGCTGGATGATGCGCAGTTATGGCAACTTTTCGGATCCAAGCATCAATATCTGCATCTGTTATGACGTTCGATCCAGGTGCCCTCTCTTCGCCGCGATAATTATCAAGCGCAGTTTGATGTGCGACTATCCGCGCGCGGCGAACGCCTTCGCGTAATATTGGCAGATCTTCCGGTGCGGAGAGAAGATTAAAAAAGATACGTGGGTGGGCTTTGGGATCGGCAGAGGCCAAACGTATGCGGCCCCTGCTTTTGGGATGCAGCAAAGTTGGGCGGATGCTAAAGCCGTCAAGATAAGCTTTGCGAAACCACGGAAACCAAAGATGTGCGTTTAGCGCGGTGCCACGAAACATAAACTCGATATCTGGCGCGCTGAGCTCCGGCTTAGTCTTGATGAACGCGTGCAGGCCACCAGGAAGGATTGTAGCTGGCCCCGTGCCCAAGAGGTGAGCTTGGAGTAATCCTCTAGCCATGACATCGAGGCGCATTGTCTTGCGAAAGGGGCTGGCTTGGGGCCGTGTATAGGTGACCTGTACAGCAATATGATCTTGAAGATTTTCACCCACCGGGAGATCAACGATGGGATCAATTCCAAACTCGAGGAGATGATCCGCGGGGCCGATTCCTGAAAACATAAGAAGTTGCGGTGTGTTGAACGTGCCGGCCGAAAGAATGATTTCGCGATCCGCTCGTATTCTTTTAACTGAGCGGCCCTTCGCATATTCGATTCCGTTCGCATGTCCGTTTTCAATGAGAACTTTTAAAGCAAGGCTATTAGTCTCGATATGTAGATTTGAGCGTGCTTCTGCGGGCCTTAGATAGCCATTCGCCGATGACGAACGTCTCCCATCGCGGATAGAGTATTGACTGCGCCCGAAGCCTTCATGCGGTGCGCTGTTGTAATCTCGTGTGTGCGAATAACCAGCAGTGATGGCGGCTTCGATCCAAGCATCAAATAATGGGTCTTTTGTCTTTGCCCATTCGACGCCGATTGGGCCAGTGCTGCCGCGCCTTTCGCTTGCTCCATCCTCCCAGCTTTCCAATCGTTTGAAATAGGGAAGCACATCTTTATAGGCCCAACCGGTAGCACCATTTAAAGCCCAGCGATCGTAATCGCTGGGATCGCCTCTAGTGAATGCCATCACATTTATCGAGGATGACCCCCCAAGAACCTTGCCGCGCATCGCTTCAATACGCCGCCCGTTTAAATTGGGTTCTGGCTCGCTGTCATATCCCCAATCGAACATGCGCTTCTTGTGCATTTGACCAAGACCGAGTGGGATATGGATAAGGGGATGGGTGTCACGGCCACCCGCCTCGAGAAGAAGCACGCGAAGGTTCTCATCCGCACTCAAGCGATTGGCAAGCACACACCCCGCCGAGCCTGCGCCAACAATGATGTAGTCATAAGTCTTGACGTCACTCATCCAACAGTCCCAATGACAAGCTGCGCAAACTATCGGAGTTGAGCGGCGCCAGCATCAGCTCCGGCCTGTGCGCAAGGAAAAAATGGTGGGCGCGACTGGGATTGAACCAGTGACCCCTACGATGTCAACGTAGTGCTCTCCCACTGAGCTACGCGCCCGCCTGACATAAGGGACGGGTTCTATAGCGTCGCCTCCGCGCGGCTGGCAAGGCGGAGAATTTAATGTGAGAAGCGGCCGATTCTTCGTCTCTTTCAAGCCCTCGGACGAGCATCAGGTTGTGGCTCGAGATGAGGAAGTACAGACTGAGGTGCGTAAACTATCCTCATGCTGAGCTTGTCGAAGTGTGTGAACCTAGCGCAGTTTCAAGGACAGTGAGACTAATTTAAGCTGCAACCATCCGGCCCACTTCCTCGACAATGTCGCGCAAGTGGAAAGGTTTGGAGAGCACCTTGGCATCCTTTGGTGGCTCCAGGGCCGGATGAAGTGCCACGGCCGCAAAACCGGTAATGAACATGATGCGCAAATTGGGGTCCAACTCGGTGGCACGCTTGGCGAGTTCGATCCCATCAATACCTGGCATGACAATATCAGAAAGCAGAAGGTCAAATTTCAGTTGCTGCAGCTGATGATAGGCCGACGTACCGTCGGGACAGTCGATGACCACATGGCCTGCACGCACAAGCGCGGTGGTCAGAAACCGACGCAAGGACTCGTCGTCTTCGGCAAGCAAAATGCTGGCCATGGCCCCCTCAATTCAATCCCAGAACCCTAGAGGCTATCACGCCAGTGGGGCTTGGGTTGTGCGGCTTTTTTGCCGCATAAAATATCTTAGATGCTTTGCTCCTAATGGAACTTGATCACAAGCGTCCACGGTGCTCCATTTGTCCCTTTGGCCTATATTTTTTTAGAAACCCCAATGAACGAAAACACATCCCGCGGTACGTACACTGCAGCTTCCCAGCCCGTCACTCCATTGTCGGTGGCGGAGCTTAGTGCGGGCCAAGATTCTGACATCATGGCGCTGCTGGAGCGGCCATTTAACATATTGGAGCCGCCAAATCGGTCCTCGCCTTATTTTTTTACCTCACCTCATAGCGGCAGCGTCTATGCATCAAGCTTTGTCGCTTCAAGCCGGCTAAATCGACTTGCACTGCGCCGCTCGGAAGACGCTTTTGTCGATGAATTATTTGGGGACGCGCCTGATCATGGCGCATGTTTGCTCTCTGCACGATTTCCCCGCGCCTATGTGGATGTGAACCGGGCAGATGATGAGATAGATCCGGCTATGTTTGAGGCCGGATTGGTGAAACTCGCCGGCTCAAGAAGCCCAAGGGTTAATGCTGGGTTAGGGGTCATCCCGAAAGTTGTAAGCGATGGCATGGAAATTTACAGCCGGCGATTGCCCTTTGATGAAGCCATTTTCAGGCTCGAGGCGTTTTATCGCCCTTATCACGCAATTTTGGCGCGCTTTCTTGCCGAGACAAAGAGCCGCTTCGGCATGGCGGTACTCATCGATTGCCACTCCATGCCGCCAGTTGCTAACGGATATGACGTTGTGATTGGTGATTGTCACGGCAATGCCTGTGCACCTGAAATTTCCAATAAAATCGAAGAAGCTCTGTGTGGCGCAGGGTTTAGTGTAGCGCGGAACAGCCCTTATGCTGGTGGATACACCACCAGCCATTACGGTCATCCAAACGATGATATTCATGCGGTCCAAATAGAACTTAACCGCGGGCTTTATCTTGTTGAGAAGCGGATTGAAAAAGCTGCTGGATACGCGTCCTGTCATGCGGCCATCCGAAGCTTTATCGCCCGCCTTCACAGCTAGCGAGTGCTAAAAAGCCGGTATTGCGGTTAGGAAAGAAACCGCTAATACGGAGGAAAATGGCCGCCCCAAATAAGGGGCGGCCAAGTTTAGGGAGAAAACGCCCATGAAGGGCTGCGATATTGGAAACGGGGGATATTCCAAATATCGCGTTGCAATAATATACTATGCTGCAACTGCGTAATCAAGCTTTCGTTTAGAACGATTTTTAAGTTCGCATGAGAAAGAAATATCAAGTTTCTTATGATTTTTAATCGAATTATTGCATTACCTACTAATTATAATGCGGTGCACAATTATAGCATGAAATCTTCTGTCTGGAGCCAATCTGAGCATTCCACAAACGGGAAGTTTTAGAACCTCGCCCAATCATTGCGTTGGTCCTTGTGGCCGCACGAACAAACAAATTCATATCGGTGGGGGACGAAGCCACGAAAGGCTATCGGTACACGGATACAAAATGCTCTCCTCGTACCTAACGGCAGCAAATGCAACGTCTTCGGTTGGAGATTTGTTTTGCTTTTGTGATGCTCGAAGATCAGCCGACATTGCGACAAGGGCGGCGGAGCTATATAAGCTGCGGCTTCCCGAACAGTGCGTCGTTTTTTCATGAAAATTCGCAATATCGCGATCATTGCACATGTTGACCATGGCAAAACGACGCTCGTTGATCAGCTTCTAAAGCAATCTGGTGCGTTCCATGAAAACCAGCAGGTTCAGGAACGCGCACTTGATTCAAATGATTTAGAGCGTGAGCGTGGAATCACCATCCTTGCAAAATGCACTAGCGTTGAATGGAAAAATACGCGAATCAACATCGTCGACACGCCTGGCCACGCTGATTTTGGGGGCGAGGTTGAACGCATTCTTTCTATGGTTGATGGCGTTGTTCTTTTGGTTGACGCGGCAGAATCCGTGATGCCACAGACCAAATTCGTGCTCTCCAAGGCACTCAAACTAGGTTTAAAACCAATCGTGGTGATCAACAAGATTGATCGCTCCGATGCCCAGCCGAACCAAACACTGGAAGGTATATTTGATCTCTTTCTCGCACTTGAGGCCAATGAGGATCAGCTTGATTTTCACGTGCTCTACGCATCTGGTCGCCAAGGCTGGGCCGTCGCGGAACTTGAGGACCCGCATGATGGACTTCAGCCACTTTTTGAACGGATTGTAGCTGACGTCCCACCACCTCATGCGCGCAAGCAAGCAAGTAAGGAACATCCATTCTCTATGCTGGTTACTACTCTTGAATCTGATCCTTATCTTGGGCGCGTGCTGACCGGACGGATTGAGACAGGTATTATAATGATCAACCACACAATCAAGTCTCTTTCACGAGACGGGCAGGAAGTTGAGCGATCGCGAGCGACCAAGCTACTCGCCTTTCGTGGTCTTGCACGCACGCCCGTAGAGCGCGCTGAGGCGGGCGAAATCATCGCCATCGCGGGGCTTCAGGAAACGACGGTTGCTGATACGATTTGTGACGTAAACGTGATTGTGCCACTTCCTTCAAATCCCATTGATCCGCCGACACTCGCTGTAACGATATCAGTAAACGATTCGCCTCTGGCCGGGCGTGAAGGCAACAAGGTTCAAAGCCGAGTGATCCGCGAGCGCCTCTTTCGTGAAGCGGAAGGTAATGTTGCTATCGAAGTCAAAGATGCGGACGACAGCGCATATGAAGTCTCAGGTCGTGGCGAGCTTCAACTTGGTGTCCTGATTGAAACAATGCGCCGCGAAGGCTTTGAGCTTGCGCTCTCGCGTCCACGGGTTCTCTATCGAACCGATCCTGATACTCACCAGCGCTTGGAACCGCTCGAAGAAGTAACCATCGATGTCGACGAGCCCTATGCCGGCATTGTCATAAAAAAAATTTCGAACCGAAAAGGTGAGATGCAGGACATGCGCGCAACGGGCGCTGGAAAGACCCGCATCGTTTTCATTGCCCCTTCTCGCGGGCTTATAGGCTATCATGGCGAGTTCCTGACCGACACCCGCGGGACAGGCGTCATCAACCGTATGTTCCATTGTTACGGACCCTATCGCGGCGCTATTGAGGGGCGGGGCAAAGGCGTCCTTGTTTCGACTGATGATGGCGAGGCGGTCGCCTATGCGCTTTGGAATTTGGAAGAGCGCGGACGCCTATTCATCGTGCCTGGCGCGCGTACCTATATGGGGATGATCATAGGCGAGCATTCGCGTGACAATGATCTCGAGGTCAATCCTCTGCGCGCTAAGCAGCTAACCAACATTCGGACCCACGCCAAGGATGAAGCAGTCCGTCTAACGCCGATTACGCCTATGACGCTTGAGCAATCGATGGCCTATATTGAAGAAAGTGAATTGGTTGAGGTAACGCCCAATTCGATCCGCCTGAGAAAGCGCGAGTTAGTTCCACATTTACGTAAACGGGCAAATGCGGCCACAGCATAGAACACTCGCCATCTGGTGAAGCTCAGATTATACCAGAGCAATGGATTCTGATTTTAGCAATCGTTTGGATTTTGCTCACCGCCTCGCAGATGCTGCAGGAGCGGTCATTCGCCCCTATTTTCGCCGAGATATCAGTATCGAAGAAAAAGCATCGACCCGGGATGGTGATTTTGATCCTGTTACGGTGGCCGATAAGGCTACTGAGAAAACAATACGTGCGCTGATAGCCGAGAACTTTCCCAGCGATGGAATCTTAGGAGAAGAGTTCGCCGAAGCGCCAGGCACCAGTGGCTATCGCTGGGTGCTGGACCCGATAGATGGTACGCGCGCCTTTATCGCGGGTCAGACAATGTGGGGCTCACTAATTGCGCTCGAAAAGAATGACCGTTGCGTTCTTGGCGTTCTTGATCAGCCCTTTTTGGGTGAACGCTTTATTGGGCACAGCGGAAGGGCCGAGTTTAAATCACCGGAAGGAAATGCACCTCTATCAACCCGCAGCTGTGCATGTCTTGCTGACGCGGTGATTTCTACTACCCATCCACGCACGCATTTTAGCGCAGAGGAGGCACAGCTTTTCGCGAGAGTCGAGGCGGGGTCAAAACTCTCGCGCTATGGTGGCGATTGTTACGCCTATGGACTTATCGCGATGGGATTTATTGATCTCGTCATGGAGGCCGGTTTACGACACTGGGATACTGCAGCAGTCATTCCAATTGTTGAGGGTGCAGGGGGTATCGTCAGCGATTGGGGTGGCAATCCGATTTCAGATGGTGGCAACATTCTCGCCGCGGGCGACGCCCGCGTGCACGCGGAAGCGTTAGCTCTGATTGCTACCGCTCGCGGTAAAAAATCCTGATTGGCTACTCAAGAGTTGCTTTTCCAAGAACTTGTCGAAGGCGGTCCAGAAGCGCGCGCGCACCGAATTTTTTTCCATCAAAATTTCATGCTCTGAATCTTGGATCTCGACATATTCAGCATTGGGAAGCCAGTTGACATAATTACGAATCGTTTCGATCTTGACGACCCGGTCCTTGCCTGCACCAAAAATAATTAGCGGTGTCGTAATTTCTTCTGCGTAACTCTTTCTGTCAATTTTACGCATAGAACGAACAGCCGCTCCAAGCCAGCCGAAGGAAGGTCCATTAATTCTTATGAAAGGCTGCTCTTTCAGCCTGTCTTGCGAAAACTTGTAACGCGCTTTGTCAGATGTCACTTGATTTTCTTCAAAGGGAAGTGTGAGGGGATCACGCTCGGCAGTTGCTGGTAATGGGCGTTGCGAAGCGCGGCGCAAATTCAAGACAAAGGTAAGAATGTTTACCAACCACCGTGGATATTTTTCCACATAGATGTCGAGCATGGGCGCAACAAGAGCAGCACAAAGAAATCGACGCTTGTTTTCATTTAGATCTCTAAGAAGAATATGCGCCCCCATTGAATGAGCAAGCACGATGACGGGCAAATTTAGTGGTGCTGCGAGTTTCTGAAACAGGACAGCAAGATCAAGTTCATACTCTGCGAAATTGTGGACATGGCCGGTCCGATTGTCACGAGCACCGCGCTCGGATGCACCTTGGCTACGCCAATCAACGCTGACAACGATAAGCCCCCTTTGATTGAGCTCCTCGGCGACCTCATGATATTTTTCAAGAAACTCGGTAAACCCCTGCAGCAGGATGCATACGCCGCGGGGTTTTATACCCTCGGGGACGTCCCATTTTCCGGCGCGCAATCCAAGACTATCGGGGGCCTGTAATCCCTGCGCCTTAAAACGGTCGTTCATCGCTCGTATTCCTTTGTCACCAAATTATACGCCATTTCACCCAATTAGCTGTTTCCGGCCAAGCTGCATTGTTTTTTCCACCTTCACCACAAAAAAGCTTCCTTCTAAATACGCCCTCGCTGAAATAGCGCGTTAAACTTGGGCAAGCCGGTACTTTACAAGACATCATCAAGAAAGCGCACAGACGTAAATTTTGATATGTTTTTTCTTATTCTACTCCCTTGTTCTGGGCGTGCTACGGCATACACTTGCTTTTGAAGCCGCTCAAAAATTCGAGTCTAAATGCCAAACTGGCAAGATATTTTGTCTACACGTCGTTCGCGTCTATCCAAGCTGCGCGTCAAAGGCACGACGGGTTCGCTTGAAGATCTTCGGCGTCAACATGATTTTGTAAGCGCACAGTTTGGTACGGTACCCGACGATACGGTTATTGAACCGGCGAAGCTTGGACCGATCAAGGGCGAGTGGCTTCGCGTCGCCGAAACCCAACCACAACGCCTTTTGTTTTACCTGCATGGCGGCGGATATATTTCTGCATCGCCTGAAACGCACCGTCCGCTTGTTGCTAGTCTGTGTAAGGCGAGTGGAGCAGGTGCGCTTGTTGTCAAATATCGCTTGGGACCCGAATTTCCATTTCCGGCAGCTTTGCGCGATGCCGTCGATGCGTATCGATTTCTCATAGGTAAAGGGTTCTCGGCGGATTCAATTATTTTCGCAGGTGATGGGTCGGGTGGTGGCTTGGCCTTTGCCTGTTTGATTGCTGTTCGCAATGCTGGACTTCCAATGCCGGCTGGATGTGTGGCCATGTCCCCTTGGGCGGATTTAACGCTTTCTGGTTGGTCGGTGCTAAATAATGCGCAAACGGATAAGTTCATGAATTGGGAGTTATTGTTTGCCAGCGCAAGACATTATCTGAATAAAGCAAACCCTGCGGACGTATACGCCTCCCCTGTCTTTGGCTCGTTCCACGATTTGCCGCCGATTATGGTGCATGCGGGATCACAAGAGATTCTACGTGATGATGCGAGCAAAATTGGAGAACTTGCAGCGGAGGCAAACGTGCCGATTTCCGTTGAAATTTATGACGGCATGCACCACCTTTTCCAGGTGAACCCAAATGCTCCAGATGCCAAAGTTTCACTTGGACGCATGGGCCAATTCATTCGCTCCCGTACACCCAAAAGCAAAAAAACAGCGTCTGTCGCTGCTGGAACTTCAGATCCGGGGGAACATTGAGGGCTCTGCGCGCTCTACACCGCAACGCCTGAATGGACTAGGGATTACGCAGCCATAATGTGTAATGTTGTTTTGAAAAATGGGCTTTCGCTGACGGTCGGCCTTCGATAGGGTGCCCTCTTCAAGCTGAAGAGCCGGAAAAGTCTTAAAGATCAGTTATATGCGAGGATAGCGTGAATAAGCGCAATTGGTTTGCGGCGAGCATGTCGAGAGCCGGGTTAGCCGAGTTTGTATTTGTTATTGCAGCTTCCACAAGCCCTGCACTTGCCCAGCTTACGATCGACACTGACTTGACCTCGCCAGTCAAGACCTCCGAGGCGCCCGTAGACGAAGATCTCATCATCGATTCAACAGGGTCGATCGTTATCGATCTCGAAGGTCCAATTATCACGATCGATACGGACACTGATGTCGTCATTGAAACCCCAGCCGAGCTTAAGAACAACGCAGACAGCAATATGATTGGCATTGATATTGAGATTCCAGATGCGGGCAGAGCATCCAATCTCGATATAGGCGGCCGAATTATTCTGGGCGAGACGGGCATCAATTTACCAGTGGGGTCCAACAATACCGGAATCCGCGTTGGTGTTGATGGAGGCATCGGCACTCTGACGGGCAATATGATTTTCAGAAGTACCGTGAGTGCTAGGGTTCAAGGCAACGATTCGGTTGGCATTGATATCAATCAGCCAGTCATTGGCAATCTGGAAATCAACGGGACAATCAATGTAACTGGTTCCAATGCTCAAGGTGTTGTCTCCACTGCTGCGATAACCGGTCAAATGGCGTTTCGTGGAGTTCTTGTTGCCAGGGGAACTGGTTACCAGAAACGTGATACTCGCGATCCGGTTGCAGGATCGGCCCTTGCTATAGGTGCCAGCATTTCCAAATTAATTGATCATGACGATAATATAGCCACGCCAGAAATTCTTATTGGTGGGGTTCTTGTTAATGGCCCTATACTCGATTTCGTAGATAGCACCACCAACTTTACATCCCAAACTATATCAGTCGGTGGCGCGCCCGCCGTATACATTTCGCCTAGGGTCGCAGGCGCAGCCGCTGAAGATATTGTTCTTGGGCGCTTTTCTGATTTCGATAACATTACAGACCTTGATCTAGATAATGATAAAGATCTTGATGACCTTGCGTTAGACCCAAATTTTGATCCTACTAGTGCGACCACCACACATCTGGGTTTATTTTCATTTGTGAATCGCGGCAAGGTTGAAAGCCAAGGCGTTGAGTCAGGTGTAGACACCGAAGGCTTTCGCATCGAGGGGGATGGCGTCCACAGCGTCACTTTCGAAGCCGGGCTATATAATAATGGCGCCATCCTCGCGATGGCTACCAACCACAATTTTTCTGTGACTGATGAGGCTCCTACGCCATCCGATGGCACCGCGCTCATTATCGGTGATGGCGCCTCGATACCGACATTTTTCAATGACGGTACGGTTACAGGGGAGAGCAAGGGTGCTGGGGTACTTTTCAGAGATGGTTCGGTCACAGGGGATAATCATGGTGCTGCGGGTGGCACTGCGATTGGCGTTTTGATCGAGCCAGGAGGCACGTTACCAAGTATCACTAACAACTCAGCCATTAACGCATTCTCCTCATTGGACGTGGTGGAGAATCTCAACAGCATCGAGTCCTTCGCAATATTGGATCAGTCCGGTACGCTTCTTAACATTGAAAACACTGGCCTAATCACTGCCACGAACAGTTCTGGGTCGACGGCGGTCGCCATAGATGTTTCCGCAACCACAGATGCGGTCACGGTCACAAATACGCAATTGGAAAACCGCGTTATCCCAGCGAACATTCTCGGAGACCTCCGTTTCGGCAGTGCGCCAGACAATGTGCTTACTATTGATGGCCATGTGACAAACGCTGCAGGCGTTATTTCAAGAGCTACTGTTGATGGTCGCGTGATAGCAACAGGTGGCGTCGATGTGAGTGTCACCGACGGTATGTTGCGCACGGAAGAAGCTAGTGTGAGAAACTTGGTCGTGGGCAGCGCGAGTGCTCCCATCTCTGAGGCGGGTACGATTCAATTTCTTTTGGAAAATACGCCGAATGTAGATCCTATCATCACTGCAAGTGGAATGGCTGGTTTCCACTCAAACGCGACTGTTAGCTTTTCATCAATGGCGTTTCTTGGTTCTGACGGGGCCTACCCGTTGCTCAGGGCATCGCAGGGCATCGAGCTTAATGGGCAGAATTTAGATGAAGTGGTTGCATTTAATTCCCCGTTCCTTTTCGACAGCTCATTTGTTATCGCGAACGACGGTGACATCGACACTCTTAGCCTAGTACTTCAGAGAAAATCGGTTACAGATCTTGGCCTAACCGGTAATGCCGCTGCGGTTTTCGAGCCTGCTCTAACAGCTGCAGGCCAAGATAATATTTTTGGTCAGGGATTGCTGGGTATCACCGACGAGGCAGGTGTTGAACAATCGCTTAATTCGCTGATCCCAAATGTTGGTGTCGGTGCCCGCGCGCTCTCCATCGCTGTGACGGACAGCATTACCGGTCCTGTCGGTCGCCGCCAGCGCAGTCTCATTGCCGCGCCGGAACGTGATTTGCGGTTTTGGGGTCAACAATTTTATCAAGATTTGAACGCTGGATCGACGGCTACATCACCAAGCTTTTTCGGTAGCGGAATGGGAATTTCGGTTGGGATGGAATGGGGACAAACCCCGACTGTCCGCTATGGAACCAGCTATACATATTTTGCAGGCCAAGTGACTGAAAGCGGCTCGCAGATAACTAAAGAAAACATCGCCCTGAGTCTTGCGTCAGTGTACGCTAGCTGGCGTTCCAACAATTTTTTTGTCACGCCGCAAGCGAATATTGGTTACGCGTCGTATAAAAATCGCCGGCGGGTTGTTGCTGGCCCCATCACAAGGCGACCGTTTTCTAATTGGAATACTTTTATTACCACGGGTGGTGTGACTTCAGGGTTCATGGCGGATCTCGGTGCGTTCGAGATTGTCCCTCATATCAGCATTGATGGACTTTATGCGCATGATAACGCTTACACAGAACGCCTAGGCGGTGATGGCGTTAATCTTTCAGTCGGCTCGCGAACTACCCGTTCCTTGCGGCTTTTCGCAGGTGTCGTTGCGCAGACAGAGTTCATGCTTGATGATGGTATTATGAAGCCGCAAATCTTAGCGGGATGGAGCAAGGATCTTGCAAATGACAGTCCTGTTATCGATGCTTCTTTCGAGGCTACCCCAGGCTCAGATTTCTCTGTCGTTGGGCCAGTGTCAGATTCGTCACGAGTTATAGGCGGCGCTAGCTTTTCCTATCTGTTCGATAACTGGTCTGCTGCCGTCAATTACGATGCGTCGCATACATCAGGTGCGCTTGCACAATCCGCAACTGTATCGATGACCAGCCGGTTTTAGCAGCTTCTAACCTCTCCTAAATGCAAAGCTTTTCCATCAAATGAACTCATTCAGGCGGTCATGGTCCTTGGTGAGTTTGTGGCAACTGGGGTTTGCCGCTGAACCTATGGTGACAAAGTGACAGACCTCTTATGGATCTCCCAATAAGGCTTCCTAGGGGATTTTATTGTGAAATAGGCGGCTATTGGTGCCATCTTCCCCCTGCAGAATGCCTCGATAAGTTCAAAAAAGCTTTTAATTCCTTTAATTGACCGCCCATTGTAGCTATTGAATTGGCCATGGAAGCAAGTTTAAAATCGTGTGAGCAGAAGTCCAGAGAGGCTTCAAGACGCCTTAGAGGACTTTGAATGTTGCTGATAGTTTGCTTTAACTTTTAGTCGGTTAACACGTAGAATTGGACCATTATTAAAGGGCTGTTAAAATCTTTTTTGATGGTTTATGAGGATGCCCTTCTGAGCAATGGCTTAGAGGGCGTAAGGGGGAAACACCCGTGAGTATTTAGCTCATGGGATCTTACCGCAGACGGTTCATTGGGTAGTTTGAATCATGTCAGATGCACTGCAGCAGTTGCGGCCACCGCCGCCGAGGAAAATGAAGAAGAACCGCCTACCTGGGGTTATCTTTGTTGTTGTCTTACACATTTTTCTCGTATGGGCCTTAATCAGCGGCCTTGCCACCGCAACCATGGATTTGGTTATCGGCAATATCGAAGCTGCTGTTGTGACCGAGGAAGAAATAGAAGACCTTGCACCGCCGCCACCGCCGCCGGATTTTGAACCGCCGCCCCCGGTCGTACCGCCGCCTTCAGTCATTATCGATATCCAGCGCGCTCCGGTCGAGAATACAACTGCCATTCAGCAAGTTGTAGATCGCGCAGCGCCACCGCCAGTGGCTGCACCACCACCACCACCACCAATTAGGCCGTTTACAGCAGACGGAAATGGAAACCGAGTTACCGCGCGTGACTATCCGGCAATTTCCATTCGCTTGCGTGAGACCGGCCTTGCCGTAGTAAATGTTTGTGTCGAAGCAGACGGCAGTGTCAGTGATGTTACGCTTGTCACATCCAGTGGTCACGATCGGCTTGATAACGCAACAATTCGGATGGTTAACAATCGTTTTCGTTATAATCCCGCTACCCAAGGCGACAATGCAGTTCGTTTATGTCAAGAACAGCCCGTGCGCTGGGCGCTAGGGTAACGCGACGGGGTCACTATCACCGCCGATGTAACTTTCGTTTTCTTGGAGTTAGAAAACTTCTTTTTTTATACGGACGCGAGGCGTCCATAAGGATGGAGCAGAGTAGAATGAACGCTAAGACTCTAACGATCGCATCCGCGGTCATTGCCCTCATGATGGGCTTTGGCCCAGCTGTCGCCCAAGAAGCAGAAGAAGCTGCACCTGTGGAGGCTGCTGATCCGTTTGCTACGCCTGATCCGTTTGCAGCACCCGATCCGTTTGCTGCGCCAGATCCTTTTTCTGCGGACGCTGCGAATGCTCCCATAGCTGGGGCTGGTGGTCCGGCGGGCATTGAGGAGCCGACCGAGGAAGTCGACAATCCCTATGGCTTTATTCATATGTGGGAAGAAGGCGACATGGTTGCGCGCTCCGTTCTGATCATTCTTATCATTATGTCGGGAGGCTCTTGGTATATCTTCTTCGTCAAATATTGGGAGCAGCATCGGGTACTCAGCCAAGCAAAACTGACTGAGGCGAACTTCTGGACCGCTGCGTCGCTCGACGAAGGTATCGAGCAGCTCGCGAAAAATAACGTATTTCGGAACGTGGCCGAACGTGGTCAACAAGCGATGGCCCGGGAGGGTGGAATGTTGACCCAGGCAGACTGGGTATCGATGTCTCTAGGCCGCGCAGTTGAAGAAGAAAGCTCTCGTCTTGAAGGCGGTATTTCTTTCATCGCCTCCGTGGCATCAACTGCACCGTTTGTTGGTTTGTTTGGAACAGTTTGGGGTATTTTGAATGCCTTGACTGCGATCGGCATTGCTGGTCAGGCGTCGATTGACCGTGTTGCCGGCCCTGTCGGTGAAGCCCTTATCATGACGGCAATTGGTCTTGCCGTCGCGGTGCCAGCGGTTATTACCTATAATTTGCTTGTTCGCCGCAACAAGGTCATCAACGAGAAATATCGCTCGTTTGCGTCTGACCTTCAAACCTTCCTGTTATCTTCCAAGCGTTAAACGTGGCGGGTACTCGGAACGAAATCTAAAGAAGGCTGCGCGATGAAGACCAAGCTCAACCTAATGTCTGGTGACAGTGCCGGAGAACACGTCAACTCCGAGATCAATGTTATTCCACTAGTGGATGTTATGTTGGTGATGTTGATCATCTTCATGATTACCATCCCAGTGGTGGTCAAGTCGGTTGCGCTTACTCTGCCCGTGGCAGACAATATCGTGACCGAGACGACGCCTGAAAATATTACGCTTGCTATAGACACCAATGGCTTTTTCTATTGGAATGATGAATATGTCGCGTCGAGCGAGGAGTTGTTTGAACGCTTAGCCGAGGTCGCCGTTTTAGTGCCTCAGCCGGAAGTACATATTCGTGCCGACCGCGATGTTCGTTTCGAATTTGTCGGTAGGGTCATGTACAATCTTCAACGAGCGTCTATCCTCAAGGTTGGGTTCATCACAAACCCTGAATTGCGCTAAGTAGTCCACGAAAGGAAATACTTCATGTCATTTAGTGTTGGCGACGATGGCGGCGACGGTGCGATGGTTAATATGAACCTCGTTCCGCTAATCGATGTCATGCTAGTTTTGCTTATTCTTTTTATTGTGACGATTCCTATTCAAACACATGCCGTTAAGTTAGATATGCCAACCCCCACCGATGCACCGCCACCTGATGCGCCGTCTATTGTCATCGATCTCGTGGTTGATTTTGATGGCACTGTTTTCTGGAATGGAAGTGCAGTTGCCAATCGCGCGTCTTTGCGATCCTATTTGGCAGATATTGGTGCAGTCACAGAACAGCCGGAAATCCATCTTCGACCAAATCGCTTGGCTCGGTACGAGGCTGTTGCGAGAGTCCTTGCCGATGCGCAGAGTCTAGGTGTGACCAAAATCGGATTTGTTGGAACTGGTGAATTCGCGGACTAGTTGCAGGCAAAGAATGGTCATGATGTGAGCTAATTTGTCTTTTAAGTTATTTTTATGATGGATTTATCGCCCTCGCTGTGGAACCGTGAGGGCGGTTTCGTAGGAAAGCGTAAGGAATAGCAATGAGATCGCAGATGACTAGCAAGCTCGTAGGGGTACTATTTTTAGGCATGTCCGCGTTGGCCCTATCAATAGGGACTGCAAGCGCCCAATTGACGATTACGAGTGAAGAACTTGGTGAAACTGTCCAAGAGGCGCAGGCGGCGGCGGCTGCCGGCAATTATGCAGAAGCGATCACTATCTTTCGCCGCGCCGCTGAAATCGATGACATTTCTGCCGCTGAGCTGGCTTTCACCCATCAATCGGTTCTCGCCTACTTGGTGCAGACACGACAATACACCAATGCGCTTACGCAGGTTAGAAGCATGATCACCAATGGGATTGGTAACAACAACGAGAATTTAAATGCTGCGCTTCAGATGTCGCTCAATCTTGGCGACCTAGCTAGCGCACAAAATTATGCAAATCAGCTTGGCCGTGGAGGCGATATCGCAATTTTTACTGCTGAAGCTGCCTTTCAGCGCGATGATTTCCAAGAATGCATTCGTTTGGCGACCCCTCTCGCGACCGGCAACCAGCCCCCAAAAGGTGTGCTTGATCTTCTTTCGGCCTGCTATTTTGAAAGTCAGGACTTCTTGGGCCAGCGTCAATATCTTGAGTTAGTTGCGCTTCACTATCCCTCAGACCAAGCGTGGAATGGCCTTCTTAGCAATGTTCGGCGCACCGTAAGTGGATTAAGTGACGAGCAGGAATTGCATATTTTGCGCTTGCGCCTGGAGACAGGGAATTTCACGCGCCCCCAAGACTTTAGCGAAATGGCACAACTCGCGATTATCTCTAATTTACCCGGCGAAGCGCAGCGTGTGTTGGCCGTTGCAGAAGAATCCGACATGACGGAAGGTGATCGTTCTGCCCGTCTTGTGACTATGACGACTGAACGAGTTGCAATTCATCAAGCTCAGATGACGGGCGCGGTTGCTGCTGCGCAGGCAGATACCACGGGTTTTGTCGGAATGAAACTTGGTCAAGCCTATAACAGCTATGAGCAATTTGAAGAAGCTGAAGCATCGGCTCGCGGAGCGCTGGAGATGGGTCCGACGGGGGTCAATCTCCAATTGGCCCAGATTGCGCTTGGCCGTGCATTGCTCGGTCAGGGCGAAAATCAGGCTGCGGCTACAGAATTCGACCAAGTTGAAGGCTATGCCATCAATAATGCCAATGCCGTGATCGCAAGATTGTGGTCTATTTACGCTCGCTAAGCTTGATATAATATCAGTAAGGAATTGTGACGTGGTTTGGTGCGCGGGGATTTAAGCTCGCGTGACGGCGCTAGACGCGTTGGCAACGAAACAAATGTTAAAAAGAAAGAATGTGTTGTTTATGTTTCTCTAAACGAGAACAAGCGGTCCAAAAATGAGTGAGGTTTCTAATGAATAAAATTTTGTATAGCGCAATGCTGGCGGTCCTTTTGACCGGCGTCTCTATCAGCACCATGATTTCCGTTAGCCCGATTGCGTTCGCTGCAGAAGAAGAAGAGATCGACACAGAAATTGGTCGAGAAGTTGGCAGACTTTACAATTTCGCGGCGAGAGCATTTCAGAACGACGAAGATTTTCTTGCTGCACATGAATATTTGGCCGAGGCGCGTGCCCTTGAGGATAAAACGCCCTGGGAAACCTATACGATCGAAAAACTCGATATGCAGCTCTATTTGAACCAGCAGCAACTCGACCTAGTTGGCCCCCGTTTGACGGCCATGTTTGCAACCGGTGTCACACCGCAGGAAGATAGAGAAGCCTATATGCGTATTGCCATGTTGTTGGCCAACAATGCGCAAAATTATGCGCAGGTGATTACCTATGGCACGGAAGCAATAAATTATGCTGGCTGGGACAATCAGGCTGATGAGGTAATGGTAACAGCATATTATTTCAACGGCGATCCTTCCGGCGCGGAGCAGTACGCACTAGATATTATCGCTAGAAGGGCAGCAGTCGGTGAGGTGGCGTCACTTCAGACACTGAATGTTCTTGTCACCGTCCAAGAGGAACAAGGAAAAGAGGCGGAGGCGATGCAGACCGCAGGTCTCATTGCAGTCGCAGATCCGTCAGTACAAAATTGGGCCCGAGTGATCGATCACGCAACGTTTTCTCCAAATCTGGAAGACCAGCATTATTTTAATCTTTATCGTTTGCGCCGTAAGACAGGATCACTTGCTCCGCCTGATTATGTGGGAATGGCGAACATGGCTCAGGCCTTGGGTTATCCGGTGGAGTTGCAAGGTGTGCTTGATGAAGCTATCGGCGGCGGCATTTTAGAGGCTAACGACATCTCAATTTCGGAAGCGGTAGCGACAGCTCGTGTACTGGCAGCGGAGGCGGAGACGATGCTTGGCGATCTTGCCACCGAAGCGGCGGCCGACCCAACCGGGGACACGGAAGTGATTTATGGCGACTTACTTTATAGTAATGGGCGTGCAGCCGATGGAGAGGCCGCGATACGCCGGGGAATTGAAAAGGGTGGCTTGGAGAGCTCCGCAGATGCACAGATGTTGCTTGGCATCGTGTTACTAGAACAGGGCAAGGCTGTTGAAGCGCGGGCGGCATTTCAACAGGCGGAGCAGGATCCTGTTGCAAATCTAGTCGCCTGGGTGTGGGGCTTATACGCCTCATTATAGGTGGAGAGATTTTTTTCAATTGTATTTAGAAAGGGCGCGGTACAACTACCGTGCTCTTTTTTATTGGCTATAATTTTTTATTGACCATGAGATAATCAACGCAGGAGGCTATGCGAACGCAAGCCTAATCCATTGTTGATACGCTGTAATTTGTGATGCACCAGGATGGCGTGACATGTGAAAAGCTGCTCCGAACGTCCGGTTGCGGCCGATCACTATTTCACCAATGCTCAATCCTTAACGGGCCAGAAGCCCTTCACGCTGCATGCGTTTGCGTTGCAATTTACGATAGCGACGAATCGCTTCAGCCCGCTCACGTGCGCGCTTCTCTGATGGTTTCTCGTAATGTCCCCTCAGCTTCATTTCGCGAAAGATGCCTTCTCTTTGCATCTTCTTTTTTAGCGCCTTTAGCGCTTGATCAATGTTGTTATCGCGAACGATGATCTGCAAGGGCAACTCCTGTTATGCCAAGGTCTAAAATTGCACGGATTTACAGCTAGAAGGCCGGGTAACTAACAGAAGGCCTAGTTTCTGTCCACCCCGCCAGGATGGCTGTTTATTGGCCTAAGTAGGCCTTTATAGGGTCATTTCTATGCTGATTTTGACCTTGAGCCTTGCTCGGACAATATAGGTGTCATGGCTATTCTGAAAATTGCTCGTATGGGTCATCCTGTTCTAGCAGGTATTGCAGCGCCGGTGGCTGACCCCACTGATCCTGAATTAAAGAGACTCGTGGCTGACATGATCGAGACCATGAAAGATTCCGACGGAGCGGGTCTCGCCGCTCCTCAGGTCCACGTGCCATTACGCGTTGTTGTCTTTCAAGTCCCAGGAGAGCCCATCGACGAGACGCTCTCGGCGGTGGAACGCTTCGATCACACAGCGCCCCTGACTGTTTTAATCAACCCAGTCATCCAAGTGATGGAAGAAGTCCTTGAAGGTGGATGGGAAGGCTGCCTCTCGGTCCCAGGACTAAGGGGGTGGGTCGAACGGCCACGCCACATCCGCTATACCGGTTTTGATATCGCCGGCAACCGAGTCTCCCGTACCGCGCGCGGTTTTCACGCTCGCGTTGTTCAGCACGAATGCGATCATTTGGATGGCATGCTTTATCCCCTGCGGATGCAAGACTTATCGAAGCTCCTTTTCGAGAGCGAAGTACATCATTGGTTGGAACAGCAAGAGACGCAAAATCAAGCGGTCAAATAGTTGACGGATAAGGTAAGACATAAGCTTCTTATTGCTGCTCTGAAAGAAATACCTTTCAGTGGTTATTCGGAAGCGAGTTTACAGGCGGCAGCAAAAGACACTGGATTGTCCCTAGTAGAGGTCAGGCGTCATTTTCCACACGGGCCAACCAGCCTCATAGAAGCATTTTCAGCAATGGCAGATAGCGAGATGCAGGAACGTATGGCATCCGCAAAAGAACCGCGGGTTCGTGACCGCATCTCGCTCGCGGTGCGCACTCGCCTTGAAGCAATGGCTCCTCATCGGGAGGCAGCCCGCCGCGCCGCTGCATTCTTGGCGTTACCGCAAAACGCTCCGCTCGCGGCGAGGCTCTTATTTGAAACGGTCGATGCCATGTGGCGTGCGGCCGGGGACCAAGCTAGCGATTTCAACTACTACACCAAACGCGCACTGCTCGCCGGCGTCTACAGTTCCACATTGCTGCATTGGTTGAGTGATTCCAGTGACGGTAATAGCGACACATGGGCTTTTCTGGATGCGCGCATCGAGGATGTAATGAAGATTCAAAAATTACGCGGTGGTCTAGAAAAAAGTCTCGATAAGATTCCTAATCCTATGGATGTTCTAGTAGGAATGACAAAGTCTCGTAAGCCTTAGACCAATTTTCTTCTAGGCTTTGGGCGCAGTTCGCGTGATATGTCCCATCTTGCGGCCCTCGCGAGCTTCACCTTTACCGTAAATATGAAGCCCTTCAGTCATTTTTTTCATCCTCAACCATGGTTCGACCTCTGCGCCGATGATGTTTTCCATCACCGCATTGCAATGTCGTACCGGATCACCTAATGGCCAGCCCGCAACAGCACGTAAATGCTGTTCAAACTGGCTCGTCGCGCAAGCTTCAATGGTCCAGTGACCTGAATTATGAACACGTGGTGCAATTTCGTTGACAGCAAGTTTTCCTTCGTGCCCGACAAAAAGTTCGACACCGAGCACGCCAACATAGTCAAGCGCATCGGCGATCTGCTGCGCAATTCTAATCGCTTCAAAAGCGCTATCGTTATCCAGCGGTGATGGCACTGTAGAGCGACGAAGGATATGGTTTTCATGCTCGTTCTTTGGTGGATCAAAAGCAGCAAATGTGCCACCACGGCCACGCGCGGCGATGACCGACACCTCATAGGTAAAATCTACAAAGTCCTCGAGAATTGCTGGTACGGCACCAAATTCAAGAAAGGCACGAATGACTTCATCTTCGCTACGAACCAGAGCTTGTCCCTTGCCATCATACCCGAGCCGTGCCGTCTTTAGGATTGCTGGCGCGGCCAGTGCACGAAATGCCGCGCGCGCGCTGGCATCGTCCTTCACTTCACGAAATGGGGCGGTAGGGATTCCAAGGTTCGCGACGAAAGTTTTTTCAAGTAAACGATCTTGTGTGATTTCAAGCGCATGGGGCGGCGGTGCAACAGGAACTTGTTGGCTCAGTAGCTCGGTGGTCGCATTTGGCACGTTCTCAAACTCGAAGGTGACAACTGCGCAGCTGCGGGCAAATATGTCGAGCGCCTTCTCGTCGTCATAGCGCCCATAAGTCGATGCATCGCTAATTTGAAACGCAGTGGCATCGTGTTCGTCTGAGTAGATGTGGGTCTTAAGTCCAAGCTGTTTTCCTGCTTGCGCTAGCATGCGTCCCAACTGTCCGCCACCAAGAATCCCGATGGTCTCTCCCACCTTTAGGGGAGAGGAAAGAGGTTTGGGTTTGTTCATGATTTTTTTATGTCGATCGGTGAAAGCGTAACGGATTTGGTTTGACGTTTGCGCCACGATGAAATGCGCCTAGCCAGTGCGGCATCTTCAAGACTGAGGAGGGTTGCAGCGAATAAGCCTGCATTTTTCGCTCCAGCATGGCCGATGGCGAATGTAGCGACCGGAACACCACCCGGCATCTGAGCTATTGAAAGCAGACTGTCCAACCCCTTGAGCGCTTTCGATTCTATCGGTACGCCCAATACTGGTAAGCGCGTCATGGAGGCAACCATTCCTGGCAAATGAGCCGCGCCACCCGCACCAGCAATAATCGCCTTTAGCCCTCGCGCGACGGCTTTCTCGGCGTAGTTGCAGAGCCTGGCAGGGGTGCGGTGAGCTGAGACAATGCGCGTCTCATACGCCACACCCAACTCATCGAGCACGTCGGCAGAAATTTTCATCGTGGGCCAATCCGACTTGCTACCCATGATAATTCCAATTTTTGGCTTTCGAGAGGTCGAAGCTTTTTTGGCGTCTGTCTTTTTAGGCATTTAGCGTGGTCTAGATAGGTGAGATCTTCAATAAGTGGCGTTTTCGGGCCGCACCAGCAGCGGGACGGAGTATAGAGTTTTAGGGCAGGGTGAGCCAGTCTTCAGCAAATTTTACGCGATAATATCAGGCAAAAATGAATCTTCAATTTTAGAGATTTGATCTTTCAGGAGTAGTTTTCTTTTTTTAAGACGCGAAAGCTGCAATGGGTCTCTAGCTCCGGATTCCATCAAAGCCTTGATAGCAACGTCAAGGTCGCGGTGCTCCTCACCTAGCTTTGCCAGCTTAGCCCTTAGAGCTTGTTCATCTTCGTCAGTCATTCGTCAAATCGCTTTAAGTAGAAATCATTGGCTTTCTGTGCTGCCTTGAATTCACGCGTAAATTTAGCCCTAAATTATTAGATAACCGAGGCAAATTCTCCAAAAACACACGTGACAGAAAGGCACGCGAGTGATCTGATTTTAACACTTTTAACTCAAGAGGGGGAACAATGGTTTCAGTGGTCCACATTCGTGGAATATCAGAAAAACATCAAATATTACAGTCTCTTATAGATGCTGAAATGGCCCAGCCAGGGTGGGATGAAATAAGGGTAGCAGCACTGAAAAAAGAAAAACTCCGCCTGAAAGATGAGCTCGAACGCTTGCGAGAGGACTAGCCATGGTGATGCGTGCGTATTTGGCTAACATCGCTCCAAATTTCAGGCTGAGTAGTTGTAATGAGCGTCCGCTAATTTGATCGCAACTTTACTGCAACGCTTACTTAACCTTGGGAATCCTTTGCCACTAGAGACCGTTACATTAGAGTTCGTGCCTGCTCGCGCAACTTGAACTTCTGAATTTTTCCGGTTGTCGTCTTCGGCACCTCGCAAAAGACAATCGTTTTTGGACATTTGAAATGGGCTAGCATGGTGCGGCAATGGCCGACAATATCTTCTTCGCTAACACTCTCAAATCCATTTCTTTTTTCTATAAACGCGCAAGGTGTTTCGCCCCATTTTGTGTCTGGTTTTGCGACGACCGCCGCGAACAAAACGGATGGGTGTTTGTAAAGCGCCTCTTCGACCTCAATGGATGAAATATTTTCACCACCCGATATGATGATGTCTTTGGACCGATCCTTCAGTTGAATATAGCCGTCGGGATGAAGGACGCCGAGATCGCCGGAATGAAACCAGCCGCCAGCGAATGCATTTTTGTTTGCTTCAGGGTTTTTTAGATACCCTTTCATAACGATATTTCCTCGGAACATAACTTCGCCAAGCGTCGTACCGTCAGCGGGAACCGGCTCCAAAGTATTTGGATTGAGGACCGTAAGGTGCTCAAGCGCGGCATAGGCCACACCTTGTCGTACGCGCTTTGCGCCTATTCCGTCTTCAGAAAGGCTGTCCCATTCGGCTTTCCAATCGTTCACGGTGGCGGGACCATACGTCTCGGTTAGTCCATAAACATGTGTCAGCATGAATCCTGCATTCAGCATTGCCATGAGGATCGCCTCGGGCGGTGGTGCGGCAGCGTGAACAAAATTTACTGGATGTGAAAAGATTTTTTTCTCGGTCTCGGTTGCGTTGAGAAGTACCGACATAACGATGGGCGCGCCACAAAGGTGCGTGACCTGCTCCTGTACTATCAGTTCGTACATTTCTTTTGAACGAACGCTGCGCAAACAAACATGTATCCCCATATTCAACGCTAAGGTCCAAGGGAAACACCAGCCATTGCAATGAAACATTGGCAGCGTCCATAGATAGACTGGCCGCGCCGCCATGTTACAGGCAAGGATATTAGCATATCCCATAAGCGTGGCACCCCGATGGTGGCAAACGACCCCTTTCGGATTTCCCGTCGTACCCGAGGTATAATTCACAGATATGGCGTCCCACTCGTCTTTCGGCATCTCCCACATAAAATTTGGGTCACCAGCGCTAAGAAACGTCTCATAGTCGACTGCCCCTTTAACGCGACCAATTTGCGGGAACTCCCTATCGTTGTATTGGATTAAAAAGGGCTTTGTTTTGGCCAGCTTCAGTGCTGCTGATGCGCTTTTCGCGAACTCGGTATCGACAATCAAAGCCTTAGTTTCCGCATGGTCAAGAATAGTTGCAATCGATGCCGGGTCGAGACGCGTATTTATAGCGTTTATCACGGCACCCGCCATCGGAATGCCATGATGTGCCTCAAGCATCGCCGGAACATTTGGCAGAAGTACTGAAACCGTTTCGTTTTTCGCAATTCCGAGTTGGTTCAACGCAGATGCCAGCTGCTTTGATCGGGAGTAGAATTCAGAATAGCTGAACCGTTGCCGGCCATGCACAATGGCGGTCTCCGCGGGGTGTACGCTCGCCGCCCGTGCGAGAAAACTAAGAGGTGTTAGTGGCTGAAAATTAGCCGGATTACGCTCGAGGCCAGATTCATATGGCCCCACAGAAATTTTTATTGGCTCCCGACCGCTCAGAGCTTTGCGCTTAGCCGGAGTCGATGATTTTGGCTTAGCACGTGGAGACTGACTTCGTTTCTTGGCGGGGTTGTCTGTTTGCTTAGGGGAGGATTTTGTTGATGCCCGCCGCTTTACGGTGGCGCGAGATATTTTTTTTCCGTTTTTTTTCATGCTCATGCTACGCGCATTTTTACTCGCCATGGGAATTCACTAATCGCTAATGTACCTAAAAGCGCCTGAAAGCTAATGAAAGCGACGCCCTCGGGCAAGCAGGCAGAAAGGCAAGCCTGACCTATTTTGCGCCATAGAATTGCCCCCAAAGCATAATAAGTCGTCTCACGAAGCTCGACATTCACTCAAGAATCGGTTCGGTTAAGGCCGCGCGAGGGATATCACAATATTATGATCAGCCAGTTGTACAGCGTCGGCACAATTCTTTGTTCAGCAATGTTTTTTTTGATCGGAAATGGGCTGATTTTGACGCTAACGCCTTTGCGGGCAGATCTTGACGGATTCTCGGCTCTGGCGCTTGGCGCGCTTGGTTCATCTTACTATGCAGGTTTCGCCGCGGGCTGTCTTGCAGGCCCATTTTTCTTCGCCCGCACCGGCCACGTCCGCGCATTCTCAATTGCTGCTGCATTCACTGCAGTATCGATCTTACTGCAGCCGGTGCTCACTGCGCCTTTGGCTTGGTTTTTGTTGCGTGCTATGGCGGGGCTATTCATTGCCATTCTTTATATGACACTAGAGAGCTGGCTCAGTGAGCGTGCAACCAGTCAGACGCGCCATCGAATCCTTTCGGCCTATATTATTGTCAACTTGGGCGCTGTCATTCTCGGTCAGTGGCTTCTTCTTTTCGGTTCGCCGATGTCCTTCGAAATCTTCACCATAGCCGCGATCTTTTTCTGCCTATGCTTGGTTCCCGTCGGACTATCAAGATTGCCGCAACCCAATCCGCAAATAATGCCTCAACTGAACATTAGAAAGCTGTTCTCTGTTGCCCCGGTAGGTGCGGCCTGCTGTATCACGGTAGGGCTTGTCGCAAGCGCGTTCTGGACATTTGCTCCTTCCTATGCCCTTTCGCTTGAGTTTGATATGCGCCAGCTGGCCCTGCTTATGAGTGTCTTTGTTGCGGGTGGTGCGCTTGCGCAGTGGCCCCTGGGGCGCATCTCAGATAGCGTCGACCGGCGGGGGATCATTGCGCTTATTTGTACTGTTGCCGCAATTACGGGACTTGTATTGGTCTTTGCTGAGCTTGTCGCTCGTGTACCAGAAATCTTTTATTCGCTGATGTTTGTTTTAGGGGCTGCCATGCTTCCGCTTTATGCAATCAGTATCGCGCATGCAAATGACCGCTTGCCTAGCGCAGATTTTCGTCAGACATCAGCAGGCCTTCTAATTATTTTTATACTTGCTTCTGCGGTTGGGCCATTGCTTGCCTCAATCTTTGTCTTGATTACTCTCGATGCTGCTGGCGCGCTTTTCATATTTGTTGCTCTCGTCAATGCAGCGATGGCATTTTTTGCTTTTGTCCGGGAGTGGCTTCCCGAGGCGCCCATTGACGAGGAACGTGAGGCGTTTGCCGTGTTACCGCAAGGCTCGCCTGCAGCTTTTGCATTGGATCCACGCGCGCCGGAAGATGTTGCATGAGCAAGCACAACCCACAGATAGTGGGCAATGAAGACGGCGCAAAGAACCGCGGCTTTATTCGGTGTCTCTATGATTGGACTATGCTTAAGGCGCGTGGTCCCAACGCCACAAAAGCGCTCTTTGTTGTATCTTTTGCCGAGAGCGCATTTTTCCCGATTCCGCCGGACATCATGCTTATTCCCATGTGTTTGGCGAACCGCGCGCGCGCATTTTTATTGGCTGCGTGGTGCACACTCGCTTCCGTCCTTGGTGGAATGTTTGGATACCTCATTGGCGCCCTTTTGTTCGAGTCCGTCGGCCAATGGCTTATTTCTATTTATGGCTATAGCGAGGGTATGGAGGCGTTTAGGTCGCTTTACGCCGAGTGGGGGCCCTGGACGCTTCTAGTCGGAGGACTAACGCCTGTACCGTACAAGCTTATAACCATCACATCCGGCATCGCCGGCTATGATTTTTTTGCGTTTGTTGTTCTTTCAGCGCTCACTCGTGGCACGCGTTTTGGCCTGGAAGCAGCGCTTGTTTATATATTTGGTGAACCGGTACGCGAATTTGTCGAGAAGCGTCTTGGGATCGTGTTCTCTGTGGGCATCTTCCTATCGATCGTAGGCGTTTTGGCAGTGAGCTATGTGTTTTGAGTTTCCACATTATCGCTGTTTGCGACCTCGGGTACGTCTTCGCGCGTCTTTTCGGATTCGCTATTTGCTGAATCTCCAGGCTCTGAACCCTCAGGCGTTTTCATATCCGTAGGTTCTTGCAGCTCGAGCCCTTGATCAGGGTGCGTGTCGCTCTCGCTATCCGCACTTGCCACTTTGGATGGGGCATCTGTGGTGGCCGCCACATCTTCGATCGGCTTCAATGTGGTTGGGGGTTTGCGTGGTTGGCGCGGTTTCCGATTGGCGGCGCGATTCACGACAAAATCAAGTTCGATTTGGCCGCATAGACCCAGCGTCACAGGATCGACGGCTTTGATGTTTTGCGAATTCCAATGTTCGCGCTCCCGTATTTTTGAAATCGTCGCTTTTGTCGTGCCAATGAGCTTAATGACGTCTGCGTCGGTCATCTCGGGGTGATTGCGCAGAAGCCAATATATGGCGTCTGGCTTGTCTTGGCGTTTTGAAACCGGCGTGTAGCGAGGTGTTTTTTTAGTCTTGACCTGTGGGAGTTTATATTTTGACTCTGCAAGCGTGAGCCGTGACGACGGATCGGCTTCGGCCTCCCCAATTTGGGTACGCGTTAATTGTCCGTTCGAAATCGGATCAACACCTTTAAGACCTTTCGCTACATCTTCATCGGCGATGCCCTTTACTTCCAGAGGATGCATGCCGACAAATTCTGCAATCTGATCAAAACTAAGAGATGTGTTGTCGACAAGCCATACGGCGGTCGCCTTGGGCATCAACGGTCTGTCCGACATAAGCTGGTCCTTTCTCGCGTGAAGTTCTTTTAACCCCACGCCGCCATGCAGCGTCCATTTACGGAATGGCTGTTCATACCCTTCGAAACGAGTAAGGAAAAGAGGGAATACGCCACTCTTAAAAAAAAGGGCTGGAATCTTTGAAAATTGCCCATTTCAGGGCGCTCCCCCCTTCCCGATAGGGGAACTGAGGGTTGCGTTCATGGATTTGCCCAAACAAAATCGGGCCGCCCATTTCACAGTGAGTCCGGCACCATGGCAATCGACCCTGAAGAGCTGCTTCCCCTTAAGAAGGCGCCTGAGATCGTTATCGGTCAGGATATATCCACGCTGTCTGTAATCGAGCTTGAAAAACGAATCTCCGCACTCCAAGGCGAAATCAGGCGCAGCGAAGAAGCGCTGAAGGCGCGCGCTGCGACGAAAAATGCCGCGGATGCCGTTTTCAACACCAAAAAGTCCTGAAGTTAAGGTAAAATGCGGCGTGTACTCGGTTTTGCTTGAACCTGCTCAGTTCTTAACGAAATTACCAAAACGCTTGTTGAAGCGGGTTAGGCGCCCACCACGGTCAAGCAGATTTTGGTGGCCGCCGGTCCAGGCAGGATGGGTCGTAGGGTCGATATCGAGCGTCATGGTGTCACCCTTGCTACCCCATGTGGTGCGCGTCTGGTAACTCGTGCCGTCATTAAGTTTGACGGTCACAAAGTGATAGTCGGGATGGATACCCTTCTTCATCTGACGATCTTAACTCCTACGAGGAAGTGGGGCTTATAAGCGAAGCGGGCCGCTCGTTCAAGCAACCCCTAAATCCACAAGAATAAAGGATATTTTGAATATTTCTGGCATGTTTTCGTCCAAGTTGGCCAATCAGGTTCTATCTGGCCATAACTCCGCTATGCGCTTAATTTGGCGCGTTCGTTCAAATCCCAAATGCAGAGATTATTTTCGCCGTGGCACCCAGTTCCAACCCGTTTAGCTCCGAAGCTGCCCGACGCGAACCGTCGAAAAAACTTGCACCCTTAAAAGCGCTGCTACCATTTCTTACTCCCTATCGGCGAACATTAGTATTTGCCGGAATTGCGCTCCTATTCGCTGCGGCCTCTGCACTGGCGCTTCCCATTGCGGTGCGCGGTGTCATTGATCACGGCTTTTCTGTTGCCGATGCTGATCGCATTGGAAATTACTTCCTGGCCTTGGTCGGTGTTGCTGCCTTTATGGGTTTGGCATCCGCTTCGCGATTTTATTTTGTGACATGGATTGGCGAGCGTGTCGTAGCCGATGTGCGTGATCGTGTCTTTGGTCATGTTCTCTCGCTGAGCCCATCATTTTTTGAAGTCACACGGACCGGCGAAGTGCTGTCGCGTCTCACGGCAGATACCACGCTCATTCAAACTGTTGTTGGGTCGTCTGCGTCATTTGCCTTACGCAGTATCGTAATGGCAGCTGGGTGCATCGTGATGATGCTGATCACATCTTTCTATCTTACGGCGCTGACCTTTGTCTGCGTGCCGCTGGTGCTTGCGCCTATCATCCTATTCGGACGCAAGGTGCGCCGTCTTTCGCGTACTTCTCAGGATCGTATTGCTGATACCTCGGCACTTGCGGGTGAGACGCTAAACGCAGTGCAAACCGTGCAATCGTTTACCCATGAAGCAGTTGACCGCAAAAGGTTTGGCGACGCGATAGAAGATTCGTTTACAGCGGCAATAACCCGTACGCGCATGCGGGCTGTAACCACAGCTCTAGCTATTTTTCTTTCCGGTTCGGTGGTGGCCTTTGTTCTTTGGGCCGGTGCCAGCGATGTCCTTGCCGGTAGAATGACAGGGGGCGAGCTTGGACAGTTCATTCTCTACGCTATTTTTCTTGCCAGCTCGGTAGGCGGGCTGTCCGAAGTATGGGGCGACGTGCAGCGCGCTGCAGGTGCGAGCGAACGCTTAATGGAAATCCTTCAGACCCAACCAGACATTCGTGCACCCGAAACTCCGCGTGAAGTCAAGCTTCCCGCCAGTGGTGCTATTTGTTTTGAGAACGTCACATTCCATTACCCGTCGCGCCCCGAACATGCCGCGCTCGCCAGCTTTTCGCTTGAACTCAAGCCCGGTGAAGCGATTGGGCTGGTCGGGCCCTCCGGTGCCGGTAAGTCCACTTTGTTTCACCTGATGCAGCGATTTTTCGATGCGCAGGAAGGAAAAATTCTTTTCGACGGCGAAGATATTTCGCAGTTTGCGCCACATGAATATCGTCGCCAGATCGCACTGGTGTCGCAAGAGCCAGTCATTTTTGCTGGCACAGTTCTGAACAATATTCGTTACGGCAGGCCTGATGCGAGCGACAAGGAAATCCGTCTTGCCGCTGAGGCCGCAGCAGCAGATGAATTCATTCTCCGTCTGCCAGATGCTTACCAAGCACTTCTTGGCGAGCGCGGGGTCACACTTTCCGGAGGACAGCGTCAGCGTATTGCCATCGCGCGGGCAATCTTACGCGATGCACCAGTGCTCCTTCTCGATGAAGCGACATCTTCGCTTGATGCGGAGAATGAACGTTTGGTGCAAAAGGGGTTAGCCAATCTCATGGCTGGACGAACCACGATTGTTATCGCCCATCGCCTTGCGACCATTCAGCGCCTGCAGCGTATCGTGGTCCTCGATGGCGGACGGATTGTCGGCGAAGGCAGTCATGCCGAGCTGGTCGCGCGTGGCGGTCTCTATGCGCGGTTGGCATCGCTACAATTCAGCGAAGCAAGAGCTTTAGCGGGATAGCCTTTTCTATTTCCCTGCTTCGCGGATCATTGCAAGCAATGTTCTATGCAACGTGTCATTGGCGGTAAGAATATCGCCGGATTGGAGCATTTGTTCCTGACCGGTGAGATCGCTGACCATACCGCCAGCCTCACGCACCAATAATTGGCCTGCCGCGATATCCCAAGGCTGCAATTTGCGCTCCCAAAAAGCGTCGAAGCGTCCAGTGGCGACCCATGCGAGATCAAGCGCGGCCGAGCCAAAGCGTCGGATGCCAGACGTTGCGGCTAGGATGACATCGATTTCCTTCAGAAATTCATTGCGCCCCTCTTTGCCCAAAAAGGGTGCACCAGAGGCGACAATAATATCGGCGAGATTGTGGCGCGCAGCAACTCGCAAGCGCTTATCGTTCAGAAAGGCGCCATGTCCACGTTCCGCCACGAACATTTCGTCAGTGACCGGATTGAAGACAAGCGCAGAAACAATTGTACTTTCGCGCTCTAGTCCGATGGAGATCGCGAAATGCGGCACACCATGCATAAAATTGGTTGTGCCATCGATTGGATCGATAATAAACCGATGGGTTTTGTCACTACCTTCAATGCTGCCCGCTTCTTCTAGGAGAAACCCATAACCGGGCCGCGCAACCGAGAGCTCCTGAACAAGAATTTGTTCGGTGCGCTCATCCGCCGTCGTTACAAAGTCTGCAGGACCTTTGCGCGATACCTGAAGATTTTCCAATTCGCCAAAATCGCGGATCAGGCGCCGGCCAGCTTTGCGCGCTGCGGCAATCATTACGTTTAGAGCAGGTGAGAGATAGGGCAATGTCAGTCAGCTCTTTTCACATAAGTGCAATCATCGGTGGCAACAATTACTCTTGTACCGGCCTCGATAAAAGGTGGGACAAGAACCCGGATGCCATTCTCCAATATTGCAGACTTAAACGTCGATGAAACCGTTTGTCCCTTGGTGACCGGATCAGCTTCTACGATGTTGAGCGAGACCTGTTGTGGCAAAGCGATCCCGATAGGTTTGCTCTCATAGAGTTGGACAACAACTTTCATACCGTCTTGTAGAAATTGTACACGCTCGCCGATGAAATCCGTAGCGATTTCAATCTGCTCATAATTCGCGATGTCCATAAAAGTGAGCATGTTGCCATCAGCGAAGAGAAACTGAAAATCTCTATGTTCAAGCTGAACTTCATCGACTGTCTCGGCCGAACGAAAGCGTTCGTTGAGTTTCGAGCCGTTGAGAACATTTTTGAGTTCGACTTGATTATATGCGCCGCCCTTACCTGGTTTGACGCTTTGCGTTTTGACCACCGACCACAGCTGTCCATTATGTTCGATCACCATGCCTGGGCGAACTTCATTGCCTCCAACTTTTCCCATATGGGACGGCGCTCCTCGGCGCAAAAGGATCGGTGGTTTCAAACTAAGAAAGAGCGCGCGGGTTCTAGCAGGGCCGTCAGCGTGCGTCCAATGCACGCGATAAGAGGTGCTGAAACGCTTTAATGGCAGCGGCGGGTCCTTGGGCATGATTCCAAACGCTGGCGGACACGGCTAGAAAGTCAGCGCTCGCCGCGATCAAGGATTCAGCGTTCTCTAACGTGATGCCGCCAATGGCGACAGACGGTACTACCATAGTATCCGCCCACCAGCGAAGGAGTGCGACATCGGCGAAGGTTTTGGGCTCTTTGGTTTGAGTGGAGAAAAAAGCCCCGAAGGCGACATAGTCAGCGCCTTTGTCTGCGGCCTCAATCGCAAGGTGGCGTGAATTGTGACAGGTCACACCGACGATGTGGTCCGTGCCCATTACGGTGCGGGCCTCTTCATAGGAACCATCCTCTTGCCCGATATGCACCCCGTCAGCGCCCATCTTGGCCGCTAGATCAGGTCGGTCATTGAGAATGAACGCAACGTCAGCGCTTCGCGTTACAGGCATTAGGATTTCGCTTGCGCGCAGGATTTCGTCATCCGAAACTTGCTTGAGTCGTAATTGCAGCGAGGCGACGTCCCCGCCATCCAAGGCGTGTTTAAGTGTTTCAGCAAACAATGAGGGGTCAAGCTTGGGAGGCGTGACAAGATAGAGGCGGCATTGTGTTTCAGATTTCATGATCTAAATGCTCACGAAGTTTCAGCGTCGAAAACGCGCGCGTGCGCCGGGCCTGCCTGAAGCTCGCCGCAATCAAGCCAGCCATCAATCAGCGTATAAGGCAGCACGATTTCCAGCGGATCGTGGTCAAGGTGTTCAAGGCGGCAAACAATGGCGTTTGTCCGCTCGGTTTGGCCAGGCAAATTAATTGTCCCATCGAAACAAATTCCAAAGGCACGGATGCGTGCTTCGCGTGCTTCGTTTTGCGCTGCACGAATGAGAAGATCGATGACATCATTGGCTTTTGGCACGCGCTCTTCCATGTCCATTGCGAATGGAATGAGTTCGCCGTGAATATTGACATTGGCAGCAAACGGTAAGATTTCGCCAAAATCGACTAGCGCCTCGCGTGCGAAGCGTTGGCACCATTGCCATATCACCTCGAAATCATCTTTGGCGATTTCTTCATCGATCATGAGGGTTCTCGGGCGGCACGTTGTACGGGTGGTCATGGTCCACCCAAAGATTAGGCTGCCTTTTCAAGCTCACGCTTCCAGGCGCCTTGCGTGGCAAGTCCGTTCATTTGCGCGCGGTGTGCAAATGCCTGCTGTGCAGCCGCGACATTTTCTGCTTTGCCTGCCCAAATATGTTGAGGAGCGTGCTGCAAAGCACGGCCATAGGAGAAGGAGACGGTCCAAGGATGCGGCCCCATTTTGTTCATCCTATCAAGGTGAATTGTTGCTTCTTCATTGCTCTGTCCACCAGACAGAAAGGCAATGCCGGGCACTGCTCCGGGAACACAATTCTTCAGGCATTGTATGGTCTTTTCTGCAACCTCATCGAAGCTGGCGCGGTTTGGCGCTTTGGTGCCGGAAATAACCATATTTGGTTTCAGAATGATGCCTTCGAGCTTCACCCGCTGATAGTAGAGTTGTTCAAACACCGTTTTCAGGGCCCTTTGCGTGTGGATGAAGCAGGTATCGATATCGTGGTCGCCATCCATCAAGACTTCGGGTTCAACGATCGGCACTAAATTATTTTCCTGACACAAGGCGGCATAGCGTGCGAGCGCATGGCTGTTGGCGTTGATGCATGTATGGCTCGGAATTCCTTGGCCAATCGTGATTACCGCGCGCCATTTCGCAAAGCGTGCACCTAGCTGGTAATATTCTGCTAAGCGGTCGCCGAGACCGTCTAAGCCGTCTGTCACCACTTCGCCGGGACAAAACGGCACTGGCTTCACCCCCTTATCAACCTTAATTCCCGGAAGCGATCCAGCGCCCGAGATCAGCTCAACCAATGGCGTTCCATCTTTTGCCTTCTGGCGGATCGTTTCGTCGAAGAGAATTACGCCGGCAATATTATTTTTCATTGCCGCCTCGGTCCGAAACAGCATTTCGCGATAGTCACGGCGATTATCTTCGGTAGATTCGACGTTGATGGCATCGAAACGCTTCTTGATGGTGCCAGAGCTCTCGTCTGCGGCAAGAATTCCCTTTCCTGGTGCAACCATCGCATTGGCTATCTTGACCAATTTATCCAAATCCATCGCCATTCCTTCTCCTAACTCTAAAAATCGCCGTATACGGGCTCTAATTTTCCAGCGCTGCTACGCCCGGCAATACTCGACCCTCAAGCCATTCCAAAAATGCACCACCCGCTGTCGACACATAAGTAAACCTATCCAATACGCGAGCATTCGCTAGTGCTGCGACTGTGTCGCCGCCGCCTGCAACTGACAAAAGCTTTCCTCCAGTTGTTTGTTCTGCAACCATTTTTGCCGCTGCTGTAGTTGCAGTGTCGAATGGCGTCATTTCGAAGGCACCGAATGGCCCGTTCCAAACAATCGTTGCGACATTTTGCAACCGCGTGGCAAACAGCTCAATCGTTTTTGGTCCAATGTCGAGAATCATTTCCTCATCTGCTACATCCACAATATCCGCTGTTCGATGCTCTGCTCCAGCCTTGAATTCCTTAGCTGCAACCACATCAACGGGAAGTATGATCGCCACGCCCATTTTTTCCGCCCTCGACACTATTTTTGCCGCAGTTTGCCTTTGATCGGCTTCGATCAGAGATTTACCAATTGGGTGGCCCTTTGCGGATAGAAAAGTATTTGCCATCGCTCCGACGATTACCAACACCTGGACTTTTGAAAGCAAATTTTCCAGCAGCATGATTTTGGTGGATATTTTTGCGCCACCGACTATCGCCATGACTGGGCGCTTGGGGTGCTCAAGTGCCTTTGCCAAATGAGACAGCTCTGTTTCCATGCTTCGCCCAGCGGCTGAGGGAATGAAATGCGTAATACCTTCGGTCGAGGCGTGTGCGCGGTGTGCTACCGAAAATGCGTCATTGACGAAAATATCACCTAGGTTAGCCAGCTCAGCTGCGAACACTCGGTCGTTTGTCTCTTCGCCTTTGTGAAACCGCGTATTTTCGAGAAGGAGAATATTGTTACCTCTCATTGCTGCAACAGCGCTCTCAGCGACTTCTCCGATGCAATCAGCAGCAAAGGTGACGGGCTGGCTCACCGCTTCGGAGAGCGGTTTTAAAACCGGCCTAAGCGACATTTCAGGCACGACTTGCCCCTTCGGGCGGTCGAAATGCGAAAGGACAATAACGCGAGCGCCACCTGCCGCTAATTCACGCAGTGTTCCAGCTTGGCGTTCGATGCGCGTTGCATCGGTAACCTTTCCGTCTTTCATCGGAACATTAAGATCAAGACGTACCAGGACGCGCTTACCCTTAACGTTTAAATCATCTAGCGTGCGATACATAGAAAATTAAAGAAGTTTGCCCATGGCCACGGCCATGTCGGCCATGCGGTTCGAAAATCCCCATTCATTGTCATACCACGACATGACACGCGCTAAGGTGCCTTCGACGACCTTGGTTTGATCAAGGCAAAAGGAGGATGAGGCAGGGTTATGATTGAAGTCGGACGAGACAAGCGGCTCATCGACAATGTCGAGGACACCTTTCATTGGCCCCGTTGCTGCGGCGATCATCGCTTGGTTGATCTCGTCAATGCTGGTGGTGCGTTTTGTTACGACTTTGAAATCAACGACTGAAACATTGGTTGTCGGCACACGGATTGAGACACCGTCGAGACGTCCATTAAGCTCGGGAAGCACAAGTCCTACAGCCTTTGCCGCACCGGTACCCGTTGGAATCATGGAACTTGCAGCTGCGCGTCCGCGGTAAAGATCTTTGTGCAGTTGATCGAGCGAAGGCTGGTCATTGGTGTAGCTGTGCACGGTTGTCATAAAGCCTTTGTCGATCCCTATGGCTTCGTGCAGCACTTTCGCCATGGGTGCGAGGCAGTTAGTTGTGCAGGAGGCATTGGAAACGACAACATGGTCTTTCGTGAGTTCATTGTGGTTGACGCCATAGCAAACAGTATTATCGACGCCTGTTGCGGGGGCAGAGATAAGCACGCGCTTCGCGCCGGCTTCCAGATGCGCCGATGCTTTTTCCTTTGAGACAAAAATTCCAGTGCACTCCAGCGCGATATCGACGCCAAGTTCTTTGTGCGGTAATTCCGCGGGGTTCCGAATTGATGTGACTTTGACTTGCTTGCCGCCGATGATCATTGCGTCAGCTTCGGTGGTCACATTAACGGGGAAGCGCCCATGGGTGGAATCATAGCGAAGGAGATGTGCGTTGGTTTCCACCGGGCCGAGATCATTGACGCTGACGACTTCCAAGTCATTGCGTCCGGTCTCGACGATGGCCCGCAACACCAGCCGACCAATACGGCCAAATCCGTTAATCGCGACACGCACAGTCATAATGCATCCATTCCTTTTCTAAGTTTGTTGGCTCTAAGTGTGTCTAAAGCTTATTTAGCTGCGCAAGTGCAGCTTCCATAATTGCTTCCGCGGTAATCCCGAAATGTTTATAGAGGTCCTTAGCGGGGGCACTAGCGCCGAAACTGCGCATGCCTATGAACGCGCCATTGGGCCCGGTGTAGCGCTCCCAGCCCATTGGGCTCGCAGCTTCGATCGCAATGCGCACACTTCCAGCATCAATAACGGTATCTTTATATTCGTCAGGCTGCTCTTCGAATAATTCCCAAGACGGCATTGAAACGATCCGTGTCCCAATGCCTTGGGCCTGCAGTAAATCGTGCGCGCTTAATGCAATTTCGACTTCGGAGCCGGTAGCTATAAGGGTGACGGCCACTAGGCCTTTCGCTTCACGCAGCACATAGGCGCCACGGGCTGAAAGATTGTTGGAGCTGGTTTCATTGCGCACAGTTGGAAGGCCTTGCCGCGAAAGTGCGAGTACCGAGGGGCGGGCCTTCTCCCTAAGGGCGATTTCCCAACATTCAGCGGTTTCAACCGCATCAGCCGGGCGCAACATCAGAAGATTGGGCATCGCACGGAGCGAGGAAATATGTTCAATCGGCTGATGTGTTGGACCATCTTCGCCTAGACCGATCGTGTCATGGGTCATCACATGGATTGTGCGCAGCCCCATTAGCGCCGCAAGACGGATCGACGGGCGACAATAGTCAGAAAAGACAAGAAACGTGCCCGAATAAGGAATGACCCCGCCATGAAGTGCCATACCGTTCATGGCTGCGGCCATGCCATGCTCGCGTACGCCGTAATGAATAAACCGACCTGAATAGTCGTTCGCAGTGACGGCGCTGGTGTCTTTCGTCCTGGTCAAATTCGAGCCGGTTAAATCGGCCGAACCACCAATTGTATTGGTGACGATGGGGTTGATGACGGCCAAAGCCATTTCAGAGGCTTTGCGGGATGCAACATAGGGCTTGTCAGCCTTTAGCTTTGTTTTAAATTCTGCCAGTGCGGTGCCAAGTGTGTTCGGGATATCTCCCGATAGTGCGGCTTCGAAGGATTGGCGTTTAGCACTTGCGCTAAAACGATTCTGCCAAGTCTGGCGCCGGCAACTCCCACGTGTGCCCACCTCGCGCCAGGCGATGATGATGTCATCAGGGACAATAAATGACGCATGCGGCCAGTTCAGCGCGGCCCTTGCGCCCTCGATTTCTTCAGCTCCCAATGCTTCGCCATGGCTCTTGGAAGTACCTGCACGATTGGGTGCGCCATAGCCAATGATTGTTTTGCACGCGATCAATACCGGTTTATCGCTGTTTTTGGCCCATTCCAGGGCCGAGCTAATTGCGTTGGTGTCATGGCCGTCAATGCATTTTGTGGCCCAGCCCATGGCTGAAAAACGGGCCAAAACATCCGTGGAATCGCTAAGGCTCGTGGGGCCGTCAATAGAAATTTTATTGTCGTCATATAGGATGATCAGACGGTTCAGCTTCAAATGCCCAGCCAGGCTGCAAGCTTCATGGCTGATGCCTTCCATGAGATCGCCATCGCCGGCGATGACATAGGTATGGTGATCGACCAGCTCATCGCCATAGCGAGCGTTTAAAAGGCGTTCAGCCAGTGCCATACCTACTGCGTTGCCGACCCCTTGGCCCAATGGCCCGGTCGTGGTCTCAATTCCGGCGGCATGACCGAATTCGGGATGCCCTGCAGAAGGACTTCCCAATTTGCGGAAATTCTTGATGTCGTCGAGAGTGATGCTCTGGAAGCCGGTCAAATAGAGCAGCGAATAAAGCAGCATAGAGCCGTGGCCGGCAGAGAGTACAAAGCGGTCACGGTCTGGCCAAGATGGATCGCCGGCATCGAATTTTAACGCTTTCGCAAACAAAACGGTTGCGACATCAGCCATTCCCATTGGCATTCCAGGATGACCGGATTTTGCTCCCTCGACCGCGTCCATCGACAAGGCGCGGATGGCATTGGCCATGCTACGCAGTCCTGCTGATGAGTCTATGAGGTCTGCCGCTGGGCTCGCAGCGGAGGCGGCCTGGGCCGGCGACGCTTGTGCACTCGTCATCCCTAGAAACCCTTTGGAGACCAGAGGCCTTAGCGAGGGGGCTTGCAACCGTCAAGGGTTAGGAGCGGAGCGTAAACAGGAATGCGCAAAGCGCGTTGACATAGTCATCAACGAGCTTGAGGATATGATCCAGGGGGAAGACAAATGGGAAGGCTAGATGCAGCCATGGCGCGCTTTAATGCAGCACTGGATGCGCTGGAAAGCAGTTGCGAAGATCTGACAAGTAGGTCCGCGGAAAACGTGCCACAAAACAATTTTTCCGAAGAAATTGCGGCGCTCAAGAGCGAGCGTGAACATTTACTCGCTCGTATTGCAGAGTTTGAAGAAGAATCCCAATCGCTGGCAGGGTTGGCTGAGGCTGTTGAAACACGGCTGGATGGTGCGATCAGCGAAATACGCGCAGCACTTGGACGCGGTTAGTAGCGTAGATCGTTCTAATGAGTTGTCACTCTCCATGGGTCAGACGTTAAGACCAATTGATAGGAAAACAGAATGCCGCTCGTAAATGTTCTGATCAATGGTCGCGCCTATACCATCGCGTGTGACGAGGGTGAAGAACCGCGTTTACGCGACGTTTCACAAATTTTTGACAAAAGAGTGCGGGAATTGGCGAGTTCAGTCGGCCAGGTGGGGGATACGCGTCTTCTTGTTATGGCGGGGCTCGTCACTTGCGATGAATTATCGGAAGGTCTCGCACGCTTGGACGAGATAGAAAAAGAAGTTGCGGTGCTGAAGGAAAAGCTCGGCAGAGAGGGCGAAGAGGGGGTGTCTGTGCTTGCAGAAATGATCGAAAAAGCATCGGACCGCTTGGACGCCATTGCCGCGCGGATTGCGCCGCCTTAGGTTCTTAGAAGGACGGGTACTGCTTCTCTCGTTAGGAAAGCGAACCTTGGGGCCTTAATGTACTCACAGGGAGCTGTCCCTGTCTGGGATCGTGGTCCCGGGTATACGGCGCCCACCTGCACTGCAGGCCCGTGAGGATCCAATTTCCGACGGTGTCAGCGGTCCCGTCCGCTTTGCTGAATAATTCTCAGACCTAATGACAATTTTTCCAATGAATACCTCTGAAGACAAGAAACGACTAAGGCGCAAGGCGGAAGCTGCACGCTATCGCCTTGCACATGCTACTCCCGGTGCAGCTGCTGCGATCACTCAAAGTTTTTTTAATTCGATTTCTATCGCCTCGGGCGTGATTGTAGCAGGCTATGTCCCGGCGCGCGGTGAAGCCGATCCATTGCCCTTGATGAAAAGATTGAGAACGGTTGGCCACCCGCTTGCGCTTGCGCGTGTTGCTGAGAAAGGCCAGCCGCTGCATTTCCATTTGTGGCGTGACAATGAAGTTCCACTAAAAAGCACGTTAGGCATGATGGAGGCTGCGGCCGATTGGCCATCAATTATCCCCGATGTTCTTCTTATACCTTTGCTTGGTTTTGACAAAAACGGTTACCGCCTTGGCTATGGTGGCGGCTTTTATGACCGGTCGTTACACTCCTTGCGAATGCGTGCTTCTGTTTTGGCTGTCGGAATCGCTTTTGCGGGGCAAGAGATGGTATTGCCGCATGACGAGCGCGACGAAAGGCTCGATTGGATCGTAACCGAGAAAAATTCCTGGCAGGTTGAAAGGATATAAATGCGCATTTTATTCATCGGTGATGTCATTGGCCGTCCCGGCCGCGATGTTGTCAGCGCAGAGCTTCCCAATTTGCGTGAAACGCTCAGACTAGATTTTGTTATATTGAATGCGGAGAACGCGGCAGGCGGATTTGGGTTGACACACAAAATCGCTAACGAGTTTTTTGCGCTCGGTGTTGACGTGCTTACAACTGGAAATCACTGGCTCGATCAACGCGAGATCCTCACCTTTATTGACGAAGAGGATCGTGTTTTGCGTCCTATCAATTACCCAAAAGGCACGCCAGGCCGCGGTGCCAATGTGTACCAAGCGAAGAATGCTAGCCGCGTATTGGTCATCAATCCCATGGGGAGGATTTTCATGGAGGCGCTCGACGATCCTTTTGCCGCTGTGGAGTCGGAAATTTTTTCTTGTCCCTTAGGTGAGGGGGCAGATGCCATTGTCGTCGACATGCATGCCGAAGCAACTTCGGAAAAGATGGGTATGGGCCATTTTTGCGACGGGAGGGCCAGCTTGGTGGTGGGGACCCATAGCCATATCCCGACTGCCGACGCGCAAATATTACCTAATGGTACTGCCTATCAAACCGATGCTGGCGCCACCGCGGATTATGATTCCGTCATTGGTATGGACAAAGAAGAGCCATTGCGGCGCTTTACCACCAAGATGTCAGGCGGCCGTATGAGCCCGGCGACTGGCCCTGCGACGCTCTGTGCGGTTTTCGTGGAGACCGACAGCAAAACGGGCCTGGCCAAAGCCGTTGCGCCGGTGCGCGTCGGAGGACGGTTGGCGCCGGCACTTCCCTTGCTTTGAAGCGTTTTACTGCCCAACCCTTGAACTGACCCGCCGGGGCCGTCTATTCAGCGCCCTGTGAAAAGTTGGAAAACGCCTGATGGCCGGACATTCCCAGTATAAAAATATCATGTTTCGGAAGAACCGGCAGGACGCACAGCGCTCCAAGCTGTTCTCCAAACTGAGCCGTGAAATTACGGTTGCGGCCAAAATGGGCATGCCCGATCCAGAGCATAATCCTCGCCTTCGTGCAGCGATCATTGCTGCCCGGGCCCAGAGCATGTCGAAAGACGTGATCGAGCGTGCGGTGAAAAAGGCACTTGGCGGTGACGGTGAAAACTACGATGAGGTCCGCTATGAGGGTTTTGGCCCTGGAGGTGCTGCGATTATTGTCGAAGCGCTTACCGATAATCGCAATCGTACCGCCTCTGATGTGCGTGCGGCGTTTGCAAAATATGGCGGCGCAATGGGCGAAAATGGGTCGGTCTCGTTTCAATTCGATCATGTTGGCTCAATAATCTACCCGGCAGATAAGGGCGATGCCGAGGCGATGCTTGATGTGGCTATCGAGGCCGGCGCTTCGGAATGTTTGTCTGACGAAGATGGTCATGAATTCTTAAGCGCAATGGAGGATTTCGGCGTGGTGCGTGATGCTTTGGAAGCGAAATTAGGCGATCCTTCTGTGGCCAAGATATTGTGGAAACCAACAAGCATGATCGAGGTGGATGACAATATCGGCGAAAGTCTCAGCAAGCTTTTGGACGCACTCGACGACCATGACGATGTGCAGAATATCTATGCCAATTGCGAGTTTTCTGATTCCTTAATGGAAAAGCTCTCGGCGG
>Ga0315338_1001052_pt1 | contig 41380 bp, 36 predicted proteins | sample ASW8metaG_FD_204518 | JGI IMG/M metagenome (GOLD analysis project Ga0315338, IMG submission 204518) | Ammonia-oxidizing marine archaeal communities from Monterey Bay, California, United States - ASW #8 | ecosystem: Environmental > Aquatic > Marine > Coastal | place: USA: California | collected... | reverse complement strand
ACCTGGGCAATCTACTGGGGCGGTCTCAGGGTGTCAAGCAAGAAGACTTACAGGTCCCACGGACCCAGGTTGGCGCTCCGAAACAGGAGAGGCACCTCCACTGGGCCATGCTAGACTCGCCGGGTGCGGGAGACGCAACGTTGCGGTGTCTTCACCCGCCCGATCCGGGTGCCGTCTCAGCTATGAGCATCACGGTGCCCAGGGAGGTCAGCCGGAACGTGATGCGCTCTTCATGCAGCGTGAACTCCGTGGCGATGAGGCGCAGGGTATCCCGGTCCGCGACGGCTCCTAGGATCCGCACCGGATCGACCCCGGTGGCGGCCCATGGGCCTGTCGGCATGCTTACTTTGACCGGTCGGGAAAGCGCTCCGTCCAAAAGAGACCCAGCCACGTCGAACGCGGTTAGCTCGAAAGCGGCCAACACGTGCCCCAATCCCGGTAGGACCGCTGGGGTTGCCGGCCGGAACTTGAGCTGCACGGTTTCGGGAAACGTGCCTGCATCGATTCGGAGCGCGACCGGCCCGGTTCTCGCGTCGTTGAAAGACACGTCGCTGCTCGGCACCGGTGGGGTCAGCGGCAAGCTCCCCGGCCAAGACACGTGGACGACGGCCACCTGCGCGTCGCTACCCGACACCGGCGAGGTCACTTGCGCCTGTAGAGCCACTTCCGAGGGGACGGGGAAAGAGGGCCCCGGTGGAGGCGTCGGCCAATCGGGTGACTGCGCGTATGCACTGCCGCCCATCGCCAGCCTGAGCGCGAGCAGTACCGGTACGAGCAGCAGGGCGAGCGCGGCCCACGTCGGCACCCCGGCGATGCTTCTGCGCAGTCCTGCGAGCAGGTGGATAGGGAGGTTGCTCACCATGGGTTCATCGTACCCCATCCATCCACCTTCGAGTATCGCAAGGAGCCTAGATCAGTGACGGGACGAGCCATGAGTTTCGCCCGGCGGGCGACGAGCGCCCTAGCTCTCGTTTGGCGGCGGCTGACGCTGATGGTCAGGCTAGCGGTCACGGCCGCGTGGCGCGCCGCGCAACGTACTGGCCTGCGCACGCGCCTCGCGGCGGGCGCTTCCCTCGCTCTGATCGCGGTCCTCGCTTGGCTCGGCGTGAGCACTGCCTCCCTGGCTTCGCAAGCGCGGACCGACACCCAGGCGCTGATCGCGGAGACGGCCCGGCTGAACCTGAACAGCCTCACGGAGGCAGCTACCTATGTGCAATTGGCGGACAGAAGCGAGCAAGCGCGGCAGACCTCGCTTCGCCTGAAGGGGCGAGTACGGCTCCTGCGGCCGGTCGAGCTCGTGCCAGGCTTCGGGGGGCGGATCAGGGCGACTCGGAACACCGTCGAACTTGGGCTGGAAGTCTCATCGGCCGCGACCATCGTGCTGACCGCGTACGGATACGCGGTTGACGATCGTCGCACCGGCGGCGCGGAGGCGGTGAGCGCAGCGATGGTACGCCATGCGGATGCGCTTGAAAACGCCGGCGGTCACCTCGTCCGGGCTAGACAGATCGCGTCCGGTTCGCTGGTTCTAACGGCGCGCGAGACCACCTTGGTCAGCCTCAGCATCGGCGTTCTTCAGACGATGACCACGATCGCCTTGCAGGATCCCGTGGTGGTGGATGATGGACTCCAGCTCCTGAGCGTGGTTACCGGCCTCCAAGCCCTGGTGCGTGATCCACTCGAGGCGCTGTTGTTTCCGGAGGAAGCGGTCGGCTTGATCTCCGAGCTCCGCGCTCGGTCGGATGGTCTGGCCGATAGATTGACCGGGATCTCCGAGACCTCCGGGCCGGAGGGCGAGCCGATCTCGCTCGCCCTCGATGGCCTAGCCGTGCTGGGCTCCGCCTCGGAAGCTGCGGCAGCACTGCTGAGCATCGCGGACACCGTCCAAGTCGGACCGCTTTCGGAGAGATTCGGAGCTGAGATAGGGCCGAAGCTGTTGACGGCGCGCCTAGAGATCCGTCAGGCCGACGAGCTTCTGGACGTGCTCCAGTCTCGCTTCGGCGGCGGCCTTGGCGCGGAGCTCAGCGATGCGCTGAATCTCGCTCCTGAAGGGGTTTTCGCTCCAGCTCGGCAGATTCTGGCCGAGACAGCGGGAGTCATCGACGCGACCTGGTCGCTCTTGGGATACGGGCAGCCCCGGACCTACCTGCTCATCTTGCAGAACCAACAGGAGATACGGGCGACCGGCGGCTTCATCGGCGCTACCGTCGAGGTCCATATCGATTCCGGGGTGCTGGGCGACCTTGTGGCTGACGATAGCGTACTCGTCGACCGCCGGCCGCTGGTCGACAACCCGGTGCCTCCAGAGCCGCTCTTCTGGTATCTCTGGATGGGCCGCCTCCTCTTTCGGGATTCCAATTGGAGTCCCCATTTCCCCGACGCCGCACTTCAGGTGGCCGAGCTCTATCGGCGAGGTCACCCCGTTGAGATCGACGGGGTCATCGCGGCAACGAAGCTATTCGGCCTGGACCTGGTAGGCACGCTTGGTGATGTGGAGGTTCCCGGATGGGACGGCCCTCTCGATCGAGCGATCGCGAGCCAACTCACCGAAGGGGAGCTGGCGTACCCCTGCCGGGAGGACCACGCGGCCAACCGCGCCAAGCGATGCTTCGATGAAGACCTGGTGCCCGCACTGCTCGACAGCATGCGATCCGGCCTCGGAGAGGCTCAGCGGATCGATGTGCTCAAGCTGCTCCTGGATCACCTCGATCGGAAGACGATCCTCTTCAATTTCGCGGACCCATCAGCCCAGGCGCTGATTGCTGCCAACGATTGGGATGGTGCTGTTCCCAAGACCCAGCAGGACCTGATCATGGTCGTCGACAGCAGCTTCCCAGGCCACACCACCGCGGATGTCCAGCGCGAGGTCGACTATCGCGTTGCGCTCTCGACGGCGGGTCCGAGCAAGGCCGATCTGCGCGTTCGGTACGCAAACAAGCGTCCCCCGGGGCCGGACATCTGCCGCCAGTCCTCGCAGGCACTGCTAGGAGGCTGCTACTGGAACTATTTCCGCGTCCTGTTGCCTGAAGGCGCGCGGGACCTTCAGGGGCCTAGCGTTCCATTGCACGAAGGCGCGGAACGACTGATCTGGGGTTATCGCGAGATCGATTCTGGCCAGACCGCTGTGTATGGCAGCGGGGGACTGGAGGGGCTTCAGGAGGTGGGTGGGTTCATCGCCGTTGCCCCGGGCCGAGTCATCACCATCCCGATTGTGTATGAGCTGAAGCAGGGTCTCGTGCAACCGCGGGGATCGGGCCGCTTCGAATACCGCTTGCAACTGGTGAAGCAGCCCGGCATGGACGGTGACATCTACGACGTTTCCATCGGGCTCCCACAAGGGGCGAAGCTGATCACCGCTTCGCCACCGGAAGCCTCGTTCGACGGGCGGGTCGTTCGCCTCACCACCGTGCTCAAGCGGGACATGGAGCTGGTGGTTGTTTTCGATGTGCCGTAGGGGAATGCATCGAGGTTGGCGGGTCATGCCAACCCGGGTCACCGAGGTTGGATTTGGGACGCCCGTACGACCACTCCGCCAGGGTAGACCCCTGGCCGGTCGTCGTTGACGTAGAGACCTCTGCTGGTGATGATGCCAGGCGTTCCCTCGGCCAGGCCCCACTCCAATCGTACGTCGAACAGCCGCGAGTCCGCCGCGTCGAGACCAACGGCCGTGAAGGTGATGGGCACGCCCAGCGCGGTAGTCGCCACATTCGGGATGACATCCACACGAACGAGCGGACCGAGGATCACGAGTGCCGCTTCACCGGTGCTCACCGAGCCATCTTCCCTGGGAACCTGGGAACGTATCGCCGCTTGGTAAACACCTGGTTCCCCAACCGCGGTCACGCGCCCGGCCTGATCCACGCTTGCTATGGGAGCGTCCGAGGTCCAGGTGACCTCATCCGGGGTCACGGCCTGCCCGTTGCCATCGAAGTAGAGCGCGCTCGCGCGAGCGCTCTCGCCCTGCCGCAGCCTGATGACGCCGGGAACGACCTGCGCGCTGCCGGGCGTGCCACGAACCTCCAGCCCTGGTGGCGGCGCCACCACCACGTCCGCCGCCGCGGTTATCGACTGTCCCGCGTAGGCTCCCGCGAGATCCGCGGTGCCGACCACTGCCCCGGGGAATCGTTTGAGCGAATCCCCCAGCACAAGCACGCCGTTTTCGCTTATTGAGCCTGCCCTTGGGTCGGCCAGGGCCCACCGAATGCTTTCACTGCGGATCGGCCGGCCTTCGAAATCGAAAGCCAGCAGTACCATAGGGAACCGCTCCCCAGGCTGGCCCACGACGAACGACGGCCCAACGATTGCTCGAACCTGGTCCGAAGCCGCATCATTGGTCAGCACGGTCAGTGTTACCCGCGCGGTCGTTGGAGGCGCACTGGACCCTAAGCGCCTGACCTGCACTTCAATCACGTCGGGATAGACTCCTGGCTCATCCCCGACCAAGAGCAGCCCCGTCTCGTCGATCACCCCTGCCGCTTCCTCCAGCGAGCGCCACATCAGGGAAACGTCTTGTACGAAGCCGCCGGAATCGCCCACAGCGATCGCCCGCATCGGCACGCGCTCTCCGACCCTGGCAATCGGGGCCCTGGGCAATATGATCACCGACTCGATACCAGTGTCGAACGAGCCTCCAGCCACGGTGACGCGCACGGTCGAGGTCGCGATGAACTCGACATCGTCGATCCGTTGTCTTGCGGTTACCTCGATCGCGGTTGCGTAGGTGCCCGGGATGGTGCCCGCGGTGAAGACGCCGTTGGATGTCACCGATCCGGCCAACGGCGTGAGGGTGCGCCAATCGTAGGTCATCCCTGAGAGCACTCGCCCTTGAGCATCGTTCGCGGTGGCTGCCAGAATCGCCACACCACCGCGGGCTAGGGTCAACTCATCGGGGATCGCCCGCACCGATCGCACGATGTTCGTGGCCGTCTCCACCACTTGCAGATTGGCGGAGGCGCTGACGACGATGGTGTCCGCGCCGCGGAACCGATCGACGCCTGCCGGAACGGCTCCGCAGCCCGCGACGAACGACGACACCGCTACGAGCAGAGCGAGCAACCAGGGCGAGGGGCCGGTCTGGAACGGACTCCTGGGGTGGGGTTCTCTTCTAGGAGCCGTGGCCCGTTGCAGGTGTGGCGTCCGAGATACGTGGGCCATTCGAATGTAGAGGCTCCTGCGCTGCGCAGTGAACGTTGCCCACGCGGCGAGACACCGGCCCAACATAGCAGACGGGCCGATTGCTCGTAAAACCGTCTCAGCCTCGGGTAGCAGGCTGCTGCGAGCGGCGTTGCGTTGGGATAGGCTCTGCCCACGGACGGCCCCATGCCACATTGGACCGGGCGACCAAGAACGTGGTAGCCAAGGATGCGATTGATATGGAGAACCGCTGGAACGCAAGTGATGCTGCAGCGTACGAGACTGATCTTCTCGGATTGCGAGCCTACTCGTCGCGTCTGCTGGGCTCTGATCAAGACCTTGTGTTGCACGGTGGAGGCAACACATCGGTCAAGGCGCAGGTGCCCGACATCCACGGAGAGCCGGAGAGCGTTCTGTACGTGAAGGGCAGCGGGTGGGACTTGGGATCAATCCAGCCTGCTGGCTTCGCGCCGCTGCGGATGCTACCGGTCCGCCGGCTGACCGAGCTCCATGAGCTTTCCGACGCTGGCATGATGCGCGCTCTGCGTGCTGCCTCAACCGAGCCTGATGCTCCCGCGCCTTCAGTTGAGACGATCACCCACGCAATCATTCCCCATCGGTTCGTCGACCATACCCACTCCGACCACATCGTGACAATCTCCAACACGCCCGATGGAGAGGACCGCGTCCGAAAGCTCTACGGCGATCGAGTCTTGATCGTCCCATATGCCATGCCCGGATTCGTTCTGGCGAAGCTGGTGAGCGAGGTGACCAAGGGCGCCGACTGGGACAAGCTCGACGGCGTCATTCTGATGAACCATGGTGTGTTCACTTTTGACGACGACGCCAAGGCAAGCTACGACCGGATGATTGAGCTGGTGGCTATGGCTGAGACTGAGCTTGGATCGAGCTCGACCAGCTCGACCAGCCTGGCGCCGTCTCGGCCGCTGGATCTGTCGAAGCTTAGCCGACTAAGGAAGGCGGTGGCCGCGGTCGCGGGTACCCCCATGCTCACTTCACTTGACGAATCGCCAGACGCTCGAGCGTTCTCGTCCCGGGAGGATGCTCTCGAGCTCGGCGAGCGCGGCTGCCTCACTCCGGACCACGTGCTGCACGCCAAGCCTCGTCCGATGCTGGTCGGCGATGATCCGGAGGCGGACGTCGCGGGATTCGCGGCCGCGTACGCCGCGTACTTCGATCGCAACGCTACTGCCGAGCTAACACAGCTCGACGGTGCGCCTCGATGGGCTATCTGGCCCGGCCATGGCCTCGTGGCCTTCGGCATCAACGCCAGCCGCGCGCAGATCGTCCAAGACATCGTGCGGCACGGCACCATGGCGGCTCAGCGTGCGGAGGCATTGAGCCGATGGCAGCCCGTGGGGGAGAAGGATCTTTTCGACGTGGAATACTGGGAGCTTGAGCAGGCGAAGCTCCGACGAGGGGGTACTGCACCTCCGTTGCAAGGAAAAGTGGCCGTCGTCACCGGGGGTGCCAGCGGTATAGGCCGAGCTTGCGTCGAGGAGCTGCGATCCAAAGGCGCGGCGGTCGCCGCACTCGATCGCAACGTCCAGGTAGTCGAGCAGTTCGCGGGTGTTGGCTACCTAGGGATCCGATGCGATGTAACCGACTCGGCCGCCGTGGATGGTGCCATCCGTGCGACCGTCGCACGCTTCGGCGGCATCGACCTCCTGATCGCCAACGCAGGAACCTTCCCGGCCACGCGGACGATCGAGGAGATGGACGACCCCATGTGGGCCTCCAGCATCGACGTTAACCTCACGGGCCACATGCGCCTGCTGCGGTCGGCCGCGCCCTTCCTGCGGCATGGGATCGCGCCCGCCGTCGTGGTGATTGCCTCGAAGAACGTTCCGGCGCCCGGTCCCGGTGCAGCGGCATACTCTGCTGCGAAAGCTGGCCTCACCCAAATGGCCCGGGTGGCCGCTTTCGAGCTGGGGAAGGATGGTATTCGGGTCAACATCCTGCACCCGAACGGCGTGTTCGACACGGGCATCTGGACCGATGAGGTGCTCGGCGCTCGGGCTGCGGAATACGGACTCACTGTAGAGCAATACAAGCGGCGCAACGTGCTGGGCGTCGAAGTGAGCTCTGCCGACGTGGCCTCGCTTGCCGTCGCATTGGCCTCACCGCTGTTCGCCAAGACGACAGGCGCGCAGATACCCGTGGATGGGGGCAACGATCGAGTGATCTAGCATTCGCGGCCCACGCACGCGCAGCGAGTAAGCGGCGCTACAATAGCCTCCGCCCGCCTGTGATCAAGCCATCCGTGGAGGCAACCATGCCCGACATGAGCCCAGAAGAGGTCCGCGCACAACTTGCCGGATTGGGCCTCGCTGCCCTCGACGACGACGATCTAGCCGAGGTCACCCATCGCATCAACGCCATCAACGAGGCGGTGCTGGCGCTGGACGACCCAGATGCCGATGCGGCCGAGCCAATGACCATCTTCTGGCGATCGGAGGAGGGTTAGCCATGGGTGCCGACGAGCTGACCCTGCGCTCCGCTGCTGAGTTGTCTGCCCTTATGTCCAAGGGCGAGTTGTCGCCTGTGGAGTTGACCCAAGCGTTCATCGACCGTTCTCGGCGATTCGAGCGTCTGAACGCCTACATCACCCTGGACGCTGAAGGCGCGCTTGCTGCAGCGAAGCAGGCGGAGGCCGAGTTGGTGCGAGGCGCAATCCGCGGCCCGCTCCACGGCCTGCCCGTTGCCGTCAAGGACCAGTTCGACGCGAAAGGCCTGCCCACCACGCTCGGCGGCAACATCATGAACGAAGTTGCCGTCGAGGACGCTACCGCCATCGCACGCCTGCGGGAGGCGGGTGCAATCTTGCTGGGTAAGCTGAACCTGAGCGAGTACGCGCTCGGCGGCAACATCACCCACACCTACGGCGTGCCTCGCAATCCGTGGGACGAGACGCGCCAGGCGGGACAGTCCAGCTCCGGTTCGGGGATCGCGGTCGCGGCGTCGCTGTGCGCCGCGGCCTTGGGTGGGGACACTGCAGGCTCGATACGCGGGCCGGCTGCCTGGTGCGGCATCGTGGGATTACGTCCGACGTGGGGGCGGGTCAGTCGCCACGGTGCCTTCCCGATGGCATGGTTCATGGACACCATCGGCCCAATGACCAAGACAGTTGAGGACACAGCGATGGTGTTTCAGGCGATCGCAGGCCATGATCCGAGGGACGCCAACAGCTCGACGCGCCCACTGGAGCCATTCGCCCCTCACGAGGACCTTCGCGGCCTGCGAGTCGGGGTGGTTCGAGAGAGCATCGACAACGGAATGTCGGGCGAGGACGCCACGAATGCGGTGAACGCCGCGCTGCGCGTGCTGGAGACGGCCGGCGCGACGGTGGTCGACGTCTCCCTGCCGCTGTTCGAGAAGGGCGGCCTTATCTCCAACGCGCTCTCAGACACGGAAGCGGCGCACACGCATCGTAACTGGCTGCGCGAGCGTCCGCAGGACTACGACTTCGCCACGCGCCGTCGTCTGCTCGCGTCGAGCTTGATCCCGGGAGCGGCATACGTGAAGCTGTGGCGCTTCCGCATGCTCATGCGCCGCGACGTGATGGCGGCGCTCGGTCGGGCTGACGTGCTCGTCACGCCCGCGCAGGCGGACCCTGCGCCGAAGATTGCCACGGAGACGGGGTTCACGAGCAAGGAAGCGGTGATGCGCCAATTCTTCGGGCTGCGCGCCCATCGCGGCCCGTTCAACCTCTCCGGGGTGCCCGCCATGTCGGTGCCGGTCGGCTTCACCGACGCCAGCCTGCCATTGAGCATGCAGGTGGTGGGCAGGCCGTTCGAGGAGAACATGGTGTTCCAGGTGGGCCACGCCTACCAGCAACGGACCGACTGGCACGAGCGCCGCCCACCCCTGTAAGGAGCACCCATGAAAGTTTTCGTCTTCGACCTGCTGCCGTATTCCGAGAACCTCGACTACCTGAAGGAAGGCCAGGAGCTTGAGTGGCCGCTGCCCAGGAAGCACTTCAAGCCAGAGGTCGCGGTCAACGCCTATGAGGAGCATCTCCAGGCGTGGGAGCTGATGGACGAGCTCGGTTACGACGGTGTGGGATTCAACGAGCACCACACGTCCCCGTACGGGCTCATGAATTCGCCCAACATCATGGCGGCGGCGGCAGCGCAGCGCACGAAGCGCCTCAAGCTGCTGATCTACGGCAACGCCCTGCCTGTCCACGAGCCGCTGCGCCTGGCGGAGGAGTTGGCCATGCTCGACTGCCTCTCCAACGGACGCATCATCTCCGGGTTCGTGCGCGGCATCCCGCGCGAGTACGTCGTCTACGGCGTGCCGTTCCCCGAGTCGCGCGCCCGCTTCGACGAGGCGTGGGAGATCATCCAGGGCGCGTGGACCGATGAGGTCTTCTCCTATGAAGGCCGGTTCTGGTCGTACAAAGATGTGGCGATCTGGCCGAGGCCGGTCCAGCAGCCGCACCCACCCGTCTGGGTGCCGGTGACCGGCTCCAAGGAGTCGATCCAGTGGGCGGCGGAGCGCAACTTTCCCATCACGCCAGGCCTGGCCGGAGCCCTCGGGTTCCGCCAGGACATGGTGCGCTACTACGCCGAGTGTCTCGCCGCCGCCGGCCACCAGATCACGCCGGAGCACCTCGTGGTCGGAACGAACGCGTACGTGGCCGACAGCCGCGAGCAGGCGCTGGCCGAGGCAGGCCCATACCAGCTCTACTTCAGCAGGACGCTGTTCAGCCACGGCAACGTCTCCGAGACCTCGAAGCAACGTCGTGCTGGGTACGTGAGCTCGCAGGCCTACGACTACGTACGGCCGGAGAATCAGCCGCAGGCCAACCGCGACCGTTCGTTCCGAGATCTCACCATCGATGACCTAGCTGCGAACCAGGCATTGGCCTGGGGAAGCGCTGATGAGGTGACCGAGAAGCTGATCGCGGAGGCGGAGGCGATTGGTTCCAACACGCTCCTGCTGGCCATGAACCGCGGCGCCATGCCTAATGACCAGTTTATGGCCCAGCTCCGACGCTTCGCTAACGAGGTTATGCCTGCGCTGCAAGCGCACCAGGTGACCAGCGTTCGGCCCGCTGAGGGGATCGAGTGATCGTTCTGACTCGTCGCTCCCATGCGTGCTAGCGACAGCACGCCGCAGGCGGCCTCGCCCCCTACGATGTGGGCGTCCCAGGTACTCGAAGGCCTCTGGCTGGCTGTGATCTTGCTGATTCCGATCGTCTTTGCTCCTCCCGGCGTGATGATTGAGTCGATCCAGACCGTGAAGGTGACGCTCTTTAGGACCCTGGTCGGCCTGATGGCCGTGGTGTGGGTCTTGGAATGGTCGATGCGACGGGCACCCGTTCGGCTCCCGGGCCTCGACAATCTCGGACGGCGGCTGCGCTCGTGGCTCAAAGAGCAACCCACCCATTGGGTGCTGCTAGCCGCCGTGGTGTTCTTCGCGATGAACCTCGTCTCCACGCTGTACTCAGCTTCGGTGAGCATCAGCGTCTGGGGGAAAGTCCCCGGGATGGACGGATACGGCCTTTACAACACAGCCTCGTATCTGCTGCTCTTCTTCGTAATCGCAACTCGCCTGCGCACCCAGCGCCAGCTATGGCGGCTTCTCGGTTCGATCGCCATCGTTGGGGTGATCGTTGGAGCGTATGGGATCCTTCAGGCGCTCGGCCTCGATCCCTTTAGCATGCCGCGTCCTTCTGGCCGCATCCAGTCCAGCTTGGGGAATCCTGTCTTCGCTGCTGCCGTGGTCGTCCTCACGATCCCCGTGACGCTTGGATGGACCTTGGCTCGGATGCGGCGGTCGAACGTCATGTGGCAGGGCCCGGTGTGGCTGGCCATGCTCGCAGTTCAGCTGTGGATGCTCGCTCTGACCCTGAGCAGGGGTGGATGGCTGGGGCTGCTCGCTGGGTTGTTGCTCTTCGCAGGCGCGGCCACGATGGCGCACGTCCGCAGCACACGGCGGCTCTCGGTGGCGCTGATCACCGGAAGTTCGGTGGCCCTGGTAGTGATGGCTCTAAGTGTGAACGTCTGTGCCTCCAATCGTGGGACGGAGGGATTTTGTTCCAATCCCGTCGTTTATCGCATCGCTACGCTCACCCGATTGTTGCCTGGTGAGTCCACGGTGGTCGTGGAGCGGCCGGTGCTTGTCGAGCAAAGCGTCGGAGGAGGAACGGATGCCGCCGGACCCGTCATCGTTGAGCAAGAGGTGGTACTGGAACGGCCCGGCAACGAACGCCTCTTGATCTGGGCTCAAACACTCGACGTGATCGCCAATCGGCCAGGGTTGGAGCAGGGCCGGGGGACGCTGGCGTTCTTGCTGCCCATCTTCGGGTACGGTCCCGAGTTGTTCAGATATGTCTTTCCACTTGGCGGGAATGGGGTTCTGCAAAACACGCGAGGAGGCGCCAGTTACGCGCACAACCTGCTGCTCCACTCGCTTTTAGAGCTTGGCGTGCTGGGCCTGCTTGCCCATGCGGCCCTCCTGGTGTCGATCTTCGTGGCCGGCTCTAGCGGGGTCTGGCGCCTCAGGGGCACGGAAGGTTCGGCCTACCGGTGGGTTCTGGTCGCGCTCCTGGCCGCCCTGGGGGGCTGGGTTGCACAAGGGATGGTCGGCCTACCCAGGATTAGCGATCTGGTGGTGTTCTGGGTCCTGGGCGGGCTCCTCGTCGCGCTGCCTAGAGTATTCAAGGCTACCGCGGAGCCCACCGCCGCAAGGATGCCAGGTGCGTCCCCGCGACGCCAGACCGCGCAGCGAGCGCGATCGTCGAGGCCAGCGCCCGTTCGAGCGCGGGTCGTCGTCGGCCTTGCGGTGGTCGCGCTCCTGGTGGGCGTCACATGGACCAAGAACGTCAATTACGCTTGGGCCTCGATGCGAGCACAGGATTCCGCGGAATCCTTCGAGCGGGGCCAGTACCCCACGATGGTTGAGCAGATCGACGCGGCGATCGCGCTGGCCCCGGACGTGCCTACGTATCAGGTCTACAAGGCGAAGATCTACGCGGGCGCCATCGTACCCGCGGGGTCTTCGCTGGACCCCATGTTCTTCCTGGAGCAGCGCTACCTTGCCGCCCGTGAGGCCGTGCAGCGGAACCCGTGGGTCGTAGAGTCCCAGCGGGTCCTCGCGGAAGCGGCGTGGGCTTTATACAGCGAAGGACAGGAGGACAAGCTGGACGAGGCGATCCGGCACTACCAGGCACTCGTCACGCTGATGCCGAGCAACTATACCGTCCACAACGCCCTCGCTGAGGCGTCTCTGAACTCGGGCCGGCCCGAAGAGGCACTGCGCGCCGCCCAGGACTCCCTCGACATCACCTGGGGGCCTGATGGCGTGCGCCAGATCAGGTTGGAGTCTGGGTGGGCGTTCTATCTGCAGGGGCTTGCGTACCAGGAGATCGGGGATGACCAACGAGCGCTGGCATCCCTTGAGCAGGGCCTGCTGCTTCCCATGGATGAGGCTCAGATCACGCATGCGACGCAGGTGGTGGAGGAGCTTCGTGGGGGATAGCGTCTGAGAAGCACTGAGTTGGCGCGTCGCCCTCCCGCCGTTGTCGGTCCTCTCGGCGCGGTGCTATGATTTCGCTGGAGCTGGAGCAATGCCTCCAGCTCTGCCCTGTGGGCCTGTAGCGCAGTTGGGAGCGCGCCTCAATGGCATTGAGGAGGTCGAGGGTTCGAATCCCTCCAGGTCCACCAAGTCCACCAAACGTGCAAAGTGAAAGCCCCCTGAGCGACTCGCTCAGGGGGCTTTCTTCGGTCGCTCTATGGAGCGTCATCCTACCGGCTGCACCTTGTAGAAGCGCGTTGCGTTCTTGCTCAGGACTGCCTCTTTGTCCGTGGAGCTCATCTCCTCGCTTTCGAGAACCTCCTGGATCTCCGCCCGAACGGAGGCGCGGTTGACCTCGTGGGGGAAATCGGACGAGTACATGAACGCTTCCGGTCCGCATACCTTGATGGCATAGGGAAGCGAGAACTCGCCACCCTCGCACCCGACGAAGATCCGTCCTTCGTGCATCTGCCGGATGATGTAATCGGCGACGTTCTCGCCATCGGCGAGCTTCAGGAATTGCTCGGCTGGGTCGAACGGGATGTGGGTAGCGTACGACTCTTGCAGCCGCTCGATGCACAGGAGGAGCCAGCTCACGCCGCCCTCTAAGAATCCGACCCTGATGCCAGGGAAGCGGTCGTAGATGCCGTTCAGGAGGATCCCTGAGAAAGAGATCATCTGTCCGAAGGGATGCCCGAGCCCGTGGACGGCGGGGTATACGTTCATGTCGTCGAAGCCCAAGCCGCTGTGGCAGCCACCGTGGATGCCGATGCAGGCGCCGAGGCGCTCAGCTTCCGCGTAGATTGGCCAGTATTCGCGCGATCCCAGGTGGGCCTTAAGGCCGGTCGACGGGAGCATCGCGCCGCACATGCCCAGATCCTCAACCACCCTACGCAGCTCCTTCACCGCCGCCGCCGGGTCTTGCATCGGGATGAGCGCCATACCCTTGAATCGCGGATCGTTCTGCAGGTAGTCGTGGTAGAGCCAGTCGTTGTACGCCCGGGTTACCGCGACCGCGTACTCGATCGAGGCGATCTTCCCGTAGGATAGCGCCGATGTGGGATACAGCACCGTGGAGTCGATCGCGGCATCCCGCATGAAATCCTTCCAGCCCTCGGGGCCGGTCGGCTCGAAGGAACCGGGGGGCGCCGTCGATATGTGGGCGGAGTGGAGGTGGTCTAGCGGCGGGAAGAGACGGCCCAGCGGGAACGGACCTCTCTCCTTGTATCCGGGAGGCAGATGCCCGGAGATGGCCAGGGCATCCTCAAAGACGTGTCCGTCGCCGTCGATAATCGTTTCGAGGTCCACTGATGCCATGAGATCCCTCCGCTTCAATGGGGGCTGACTCGCCGACTCTAGGCACTGTAGCAATAGGGTAATGCGTAGTCAACGAACAGGCCGCGACCAGCCCGATTCTTGACAGTCGAGTGCGCGCGGGATAAATTCTCGGCGATTCTGTGGATAGGGAGCACATAGTGCGAAAAGTTATTCTAGCGGTGATGTTGTCGGCCCTGTTGGTTCCACTGATTGCGGCATGCGGGTCGGATCCGACCGCAACGCCCACGGCTCGACCGGTCGCCGCGAAAGCCACACCGACCCCGGTTCCTTCCTTGGAACAGCAACTGTACGAAGAAGCGAAAGCGACAGCCGGCGGGGAGATCCATCTTCTTTTCCCTATGACTGCAGACGACGCGGTAATAATCTTTGATTTCTTCGAAGCCAAGTACCCGGGTCTTGACATTGTCCACACCCAGAAGAGCACGAGCGAGGTTACGGAACAGACGTTATTGGAACACCAGAACAATCGCGTCTCCGTCGACGTAGTGGATCCCGGCCGCGATAGCCGAGTGATCGACTCTGGCGTCCTCGCCAGCTCGAAGGACATCTTCGACGACATCAAGCTCAACCCGCTCGTCCGATACGGCGACAATAAAGCCGCGCTGTACACACCTCTAGGGCACGGGCCCATGTACAACACCGATTTGGTTTCGGAAGCTGATGTCCCGAAATCATGGAAGGACTTGCTTGACCCGAAATGGAAAGACCAGATCGTTCTTGAGGACCGACTCAAGGGCTACATCTACATGACTGATGTTCCTGCGTACAACGGCAAATACCCGAATCTTTGGAGCGAGGCAGAGGTAATCGAATACCTCACGGCTCTCCGCGGCCAGAACCCGTTAATTGTGCACGGCAACACCACTGTTGGTAATACGGTAGCTAGTGGAGAGCGTGCCATCGCGGGCGAGATCAATATGTCATCGGCTGGCCGCCTTGTGAAGAAAGGCGCGCCCGTTGGCATTGCTCCTGTCACGCCTCACTCGGTCGAGCAATGGCTGATAGCAGCCACTAAGTCGGGCCCCAACCCGGCCGGAGGGCAACTGCTGCTGCGCTGGATCATCGGCAGCGAGGGCATCGCGGAGCGGACGAAGTTCTACCCGGGTACCAGCGTAGACCCAGCTAGCGGTGATATTGTGGCGCTGGAGTACGAGAAGAAGGGGATTGAGTTGGCGTATTCCGGCATCGAGATAGCCAGCCAGTTCTCGCGCCTACAGAAGGTGTACCGAGAGGCGATCGGCTTCGTCTCCAACTAGCTCTGATTATCTACTCGGACAACGGGCCGGCCTCCCAACATAGGAAGGCCGGCCCGTCTCTTGGACCAGAGATTCGTCGCTAAGGAGTACGAAATTCGTGGCGGCCACACCATCTACTTCGCGCCCATCTATTTTTTCACGAGTCGGGTCCGATCCTCAGGAACTGGCCATGCTTGGCGGTCTAGGCATCTTCCTGGTCCTGTTGGTTCTGCTGCCACTGGGCATCCTATTGTTCTACAGCTTCTGGAGTACTGGTCCAGCAGACAGCGGCGGATCGTTCACGTTCGCGAACTACACAGAGACCTTCGTCTCCGCTTCCACTTATCGACTTCTCTTCAATACCCTGATCTTCGCGGTCGGCTCGGTGGTCATTGGCCTTACCTTCGGCATCAGCCTAGCTTGGTTGATCGAACGAACGAACGCGCCTTTCCGGAACTTCGCGTTCGTCATCGCAATTATCACGGCCGGAATGCCTCCGCTGATATTCGCAATGGCGTGGGTGTTTCTGCTCAATCCTCGTACGGGCATCCTCAACATTCCGTTCACACAGTGGCTCGGGTGGAATGAGGGAATCTTCGCCCCGTACAACCTAGGTACGCTGATCGTTGTTGAGGGATTCCGTCTTACACCGACCATCTTCTTGATGATTGTCGGCCTGTTCCGCAGCATGGACCCCGCGCTCGAAGAGGCTTCGGCCGCATCTGGGGCGGGTTTGTTTACAACACTTCGCAAGGTCACGTTGCCAGTGATGCTTCCGGGCCTCCTTGGCGTGACCATCTTCGTTGGCACCGCGACCATCGGGATATTCGAGATTCCAGCGATCCTCGGCATGCCTGGTGGCGTTCACGTGTTTGCTACGAGAATCTATCTCGCTCTACAGCAGCTGCCTGCGAACTATGGGCTTGCGACCAGTCTCGGCACGATAGCGGCCATGCTGGGCCTCATTGGCATCGTGGCTTACCATCGTGTCACGCGTGTGCAACAAAGATTTGCGACGGTCACAGGCAAAGGATTTCGGCCCCGTACGATCGACCTTGGAGCTTGGCGCAAGGTAGCTGGCGCAGCCATCATCTTCTACTTTTTGGTGATGGTGGTCGTGCCGGTAGCGGTGGTCTTCTACGTTAGCCTTTTTGAATATTACCGAGTGCCGTCGCTGACTGCTTTCCAGGCCGCTTCCTTCAATGCTTACCGGGGACTTATCCACGAAGAGCAATTCTGGATTGCGCTGAAGAACTCGCTCATCATCATCACGGTCGTTCCGATTAGCGTCATGCTGCTCTCCGCGCTGATCTCGTGGTTCGTGGTCAGAAAGAAAGGAAGGGGGAGCGGCCTGCTGGATTCGATCGCATTCCTTCCATTTACAGCTCCGAGCATCGTCTTCGGGCTTGCGTTCTTGCTGATTGCATTCTGGATCGACGGAATCCTTCCTATCTACGGCACGATTTGGATTATCGCCATCGCTCACATTTCCAGATTCCTACCTTTCGGTACCCGCACTACGAATGGGGCGATGTTCCAGCTGCATCGCGAATTGGAAGAGGCAGGAGCGGTTAGCGGGGCTGGCTGGCTGACCGTCTTTCGGATGATCACGTTACGGTTGCTCATCCCTTCATTACTGGCCGGTTGGCTTTGGGTCGCGGTGCATAGTGGACGCGAGCTAAGCATTGCATTGTTACTGGCTAGCACCAGGGACAATCAAATACTGTCAGCCCTCTCATGGTCCCGATGGGAAAACGGACGTATCGATGACGCTGCTGCTCTCGGGATGGTCCTGATGGGCATCATGGCAGTGTTCATCATTGTTGCTCGCGTGCTCACGCTCAAACTTTCTAAATAGGCTGAATAGGTGCGCTCATGACTACGATGGTCAAGGTTAGTAATCTTCGGAAGATTTACATTACTGACGAGGGCACGGTGGACGCCGTTGGTGGCGTCTCTTTCGAAGTTCAGGCAGGAGAGTGTTACACGCTTCTTGGCCCTTCCGGATGTGGGAAGTCCACCACGCTAAGGTGTATAGCAGGACTTGAGAAGGCAGATGGAGGAGAGATCACCATCGCCGATACCGTGGTGGTATCCACGGAGCAGGGCGTGGCGGTGCCTACCCACAAGCGGCCTATTGGGATGGTTTTCCAGTCGTACGCCATTTGGCCGCACATGAACGTGTTCGAGAACGTCGCCTTTCCAATCATCCAGGGGAGTGGTCGTGTCTCCAAGGACGAGGCACGTACGCGCGTTCTGCACGCGCTAAGCATGGTTCGTCTCGATGGGCTCGAGAACAGACCGGCTCCGCAACTTTCGGGTGGCCAACAACAGAGATTAGCCCTGGCCCGTGCTTTGGTGCGCGAGCCCAGCGTCCTACTATTGGACGAACCGCTCTCCAACCTCGATGCGAAGCTTCGGGACGAGATGCGAGTTGAACTGAAAGAGCTGACTCAACAGCTCGGTATCACCACCATCTTCGTGACTCATGATCAGCTTGAGGCATTAACGCTATCCGATCGAATCGCGGTTATGAGGTCGGGCGTGATTGTCCAAGAGGGCAGCGCCGAGGCGATCTACGCGATGCCCAATTCGCGGTTCACCGCCGAATTCATCGGCATAACCAACCTGATAGAAGGGAACGTCAAGCAGATCGATGCTGGGCGCCTACTCGTCGGTGCCTTGAGCGGTGATCTATGGTGCGCTAATGCTGAGGGGTTCGAGGTAGATGATCCCGTTATCGTGGCGGTTCGGCCGGAAAGCTTGGAAGTATGGGAAACGCAACCGCCCACCAGCGAAAACGTTTTCGAAGGAACCGTTGAAGCGGTCGTGTATGTGGGTGATTCGCTAGATTGCAGGATTGCAGTAGATGGATTCACGCTGCGAACCTTCGTGCGAGGGACGCGGCATTTCAAGCGCGGCGACTCGGTGTATGTGGTGATGATAGCCGACGAATGTAGGCCTCTTCCTGTTGAGGAAAGCGCATTTATGGCCAATGACAGTGCTTCCAATCTAGGCCAACCGGGGGAGACGTCTTCCGGGCCAGTGGGTGTGGTGTAACTGTATGATCTGCCAAACCGGTGCGACCGCACAATTCAGGCTGAGTTGATTCATGGATACTTGTAGAGCTGCCGTCTTCGTCGGTGCCGACCTGCCCTTCGAGGTTCAAGAGTTCCCCATCCTCCCCGTCGAACCTGGTGGAGCACTGGTTCGAATGCAGATGGCTGCCATCTGCGGGACAGACGCGCACGCCATGCACCTCGCCGCGACTCCCGCCCCGACCATATTCGGCCATGAGAACCTGGGAGTGGTGACCGAGCTTCCCCCCTCGATTACCAACGATGTCCTAGGCGAGCCGCTTCGTGCCGGAGACCGCGTCATCTTTCGCGACGCACCGTGTGGCCGCTGCTTCCGGTGCTCCATGGGTGAGAGCTGCGAGCGCTACCGCGCCTACGGCATGATCCGCGCAGACGCGCCGCCCCATCTGCGCGGCGGCTTCGGCCAGTACGTCCAGCTCAGTCCCACCCCCTGGTTGCTGCGTGTCCCCGACGACGTATCCAATGAGCGGGCATTGCTCAGCGTGATCGGCAACCATACGGTCCTGAACGGGATCGAGCGCATCGGCGGGATCAACATCGGCGATACGGTCGTCGTGCAGGGCTCCGGGCCCATCGGCATGGGCGGCTTGAATCAAGCCCGGCTTGCCGGTGCGGGCCGCGTGATCGTAATCGGCGCGCCGGAGGGCCGCCTGGAGCTTGCGCGTCGCTTGGGCGCCGACGACACGATCGCATTGGCCGACGCTCCCGAGCCCGGAGATCGCGTGGCCCGGGTCATGGAGATGACCGGCGGGCGTGGCGCAGACTTCGTCATCGAGGCATCGGGTGGGTTGACGGCGTATCAGGAGGGACTGGAGATGGTCCGCATCGGTGGGCGCTATCTGGTCATCGGGCAATGGACCGACTACGGCCCGTTGCCCTCGAACCCCACGTTGCTCACGCACAAGGTGATCCGCGTGCAGGGCGTGTTCTCCGCGGGCCCGCGGCACATCATCCGCTCGCTGCAAGCCATGCGGACGATCGTCGACCGTCCTGTGGAGGATCTGATCACCCACCGGTACATGCTCGACGACATAAACGAGGGCTTCGCCGCGCACGAGCGGCTGGAGGCCATGGTGGCCGTGATACTACCGAACGGCGAACCAGCCTAGGAGGGCAGAGATGGCGAAGGACGGATTCAAGGTTCTCGACAGCGATATGCATATCATGGAGCCGCCCGACTTATGGCAGCGTTACACCGACGAGCGGTATCGGTCGAAGGCCCCAGTGGGCATCACGTCGGCCAACGTGCGCGATCTTCGGATGAAGCACCCCGATGGAGCCGCCTGGGGCTCCCTGGCGGCAAGGACCACGGACAGCGCGAACAACGCGAACAAACCTGGTGGACAGAACTTCGAGAAGAACCAGGGCACCTACGGCGACCATGCGGCACGGGGGTGGCCGCCGGAGGCGCAGCTCGAAGCGATGGACATCGAAGGCCTAGACATGGCCGTCCTGTTCCCTACACGAGGGCTAGCCACGCTCGCCGAGCCCGACATGGACCAGGAACTGTCTGCCGCGCTCTCCCGTGCGTACAACGACTGGATGTATGACTTCTGCGCACCTGCTCCCGAACGCCTGATCGGGGCGGCGATGGTGTCGCCATTCAACATGGACGACGCGGTGGCCGAAGCGCGCCGGGCCGTCAACGACCTTGGCTTCAAAGCGGTGTTCATGCGCGCCAACATTATGAACGGGAAGCCCTGGCACGACCCGTTCTTCGAGCCGCTGTGGAACGCGCTCGAGGATCTGGACACGCCCATCTGCTTCCACGAGTCTTCCGGATCCGGTGCGAGGCAGGTCGGGGAGCAGTTCGAGCCGAACTTCATGCTACGACGCGTGTTCTCTCAGCCGGTTGAGCAGATGATGGCGCTTGGCAGCTTCGTGGGCGGCGGTGTCCTTGAGCGGCATCCGAACCTGCGAGCTGCGTTCCTGGAGGCGAATTGCGCGTGGCTGCCGTGGCTGCTCTGGAGGCTCGACGAAGGCTATGAGCGCGAGGCCGACGTCTTTGTACCCGAGCTAAAGATGGCACCCACCGAGTACTTCAAGCGGCAGTGCTGGGTTTCGGTGGAGCCCGACGAGGAGCCAGCCAAGTACACGATCGATTGGGTCGGCAGCGACAAGATGGTGTTCTCGACTGACTACCCCCACGGAGACTCGAAGTACCCGGACGCGGTGTCGAGCTTCCTGAGGCTTGAGGGCATCTCCGATCAGGACAAACGTAAGATACTCTGGGACAATTGTGCCGGGCTATATAACTTGGAAATCGTACCGGCGACGGTTCGCTAGATCATCGCCTGTCCGATCGAGCTTCTGGGAGGAAACCAATGGCGACCGTAGGAACTGTGACCGCGTTGGACCGCTTCATCGCCAAGACGCGTGAACTGTTCGCGTCTGAGCCCACTCCGGAGAAGCGCTGGGCTGCGCTAACGCCCGTTCTCAGCGACCTGTTGGCCGACGTCACCGTTCAGGAGGCGTCCAAGGGATGGCCCGCATGCGAATTCACGGACCGGGCCGAGAACCTGCTCTTCTACGAGGACCCCGACTACGGGTTTGCCATCAACGCTCTCAAGCGGGTGCCAGGGCAACCCGCGGTGGTCAACGCTGAGCACCCCAACTGGAAGGGCATCCACGACCACGCCCACATCTACACGCTCTATGGCGTGTTGGTTGGGCACGAGGTGATCGAGCGGTACGAGCGCGTCGACGACGGCTCCAAGGAAGGCTATACGGAGATCAAGCGGACCGGCGACTTCAAGGTGGAGCCAGGTGCCGTTGATTTGGTAGGCCCGTACGAGATCCATGCGGAGCGGAGCCTCGGCGAAGAGACCGTGGCCGTAATCATCCGCAGCGAGAAGTCGGGCGGGTTCCTGCAGGGCCGGTACGATCCCGAAACCAACGAGCACTGGCAGGGCTATGGTCCCCGCCAGCGACCCGTGGAGATGTTCGCCTAGAGCCCGTAGAGCCGCTTCGGGTTCGCGCTCAGGATCTTGTTGGCAGTGGCCTCGCCCACCTTGCCGTCGTCGCGGAGCTTGCGTAGCGCGTCGATCTCCGCGGTGGTGTCGCGGTGTCCGTAGTCGGTGCCAATGATTAAGTTGTCATCGCCGACGCGGTCGACCACGTACCCTAGATCGTCGATCGTCTGGCACGCCACGTATAGCCGGTTCTCCCTAAGCAGCTCCGGTCCTTCCGGGAACGCGTGGCCTGCGAGCCGCCGCGATCGCAGGGAAATGTCGTTCATTACGTACGGCAGCCACTGGGACGTGACCTCGACGAACGTCCAGCGCAGGTCCGGGAAGCGCTCGGGGGTCCGGGACAGCACCAGGTCGGAGAACGCACCCACAGTCGGGAACTTGAATGTCGTGAGGCCGAAGCTGCGATGCTCGCGGTCCATCCGCTCGAAGCTGCCCGCGGCGGCGTGCACGCCGATCGCCAGGTCCAGCTTTTGGGCCTCTTCGTAGAGTGGGAACAGGTACGGGTCGGAAAGCAGCAGATCGCCCTCTATCCCACGCATGAACACCGCGCACGCGCCGTGCTCCTTACCGAAATGCAGCTCCTCGAGGGCCTTTTCCATGGACATCAGCGGTGGAATCACCGCCCAGCGCAGCCGCTCCTGTCCCTCTTTCCAGATGTCGGCGAGCCATCGGTTGTAGGCTCGTGAGATTGCATAGTCGGTGTCCGCGTATCGGGTCAGCGGGCGTAGGAACATGGTGGGGTACAGCACGTGCACGTCGACGCCGAGCTCATCCATGTGGGCCAGCCTGGCACCGATATCAGCGGCCTCTCTGGCGGCGGTCGGGAACACGTCGTCCTGATTGATGTTCTTGCGCCAAGCGCGTCCTTCGAGGTGCCAAAACTCATGATCCTCGAGGCCATCCTTGCGTAGCAGCACGATGGGACGATGCTTTTCGTCCTCTTCCCGCATGTACTCCCACGTGCGTTCTGTCTCTATGACGTGCGTGTCAGAATCGATGACTGCGGTTCGCACTGCGGTGCTCATGCGGCTCCTCCAAAGCGAGTGTTCAATCGCATTTAATCACAGAGAATGTTGGCTGTCAGAAGCCGACCGCCTAAAGCCCCAAGATGAGCTCGGCTGGGACCGACTCTCGCGCATGCCCCGGGCGAGATCCACGAGGCCGCGTCCGCCAAAGATGATGACGAACACTGCGGCGATGCTGCCGACGATGCCGATGACAATCTCCATGGTTCCGCCTCGACCAACCGGTTTGTGGTGGAGCAGACGGCGTGTACTGTACCCGCGCCGGTACTGCTCGCCAACTGCCACTGTGCGGTATAACCTCGTCTTACTTCGGCCTTGGCCAGCGAGGATACCCATGCAATTCGGACTCTTCTGCGAATGGCCAAACCCCGAGCTCCGCGACTGGAAAACGCTGTTCGAAGAGGGCGTGGAGCAGATCCAGTACTCGGAGGAGATGGGCTTCGACTACTGCCTGCTCGCCGAGCACCACTTCTCCAACTACGGCCAATCGCCCTCGCCGCTGATGCAGGCGCTGTACATAGGGCAGCACACCAAGCGGATCAAGATCGCGACCGCGGTCATCGTGCTCCCTATTTGGGATCCACTGCGCCTCGCCGAGGAGGTGGCGGTCCTCGACAATCTGATCGACGGGCGCTTTATCGTGGGAGTGGGCCGCGGCTACCAGCCCCACGAACTCGCTCGCTTCGGCGTGAAGATCGAGGACTCGCGCACTATGTTCAACGAGACGCTTGAAGTGCTGGTCAAGGCGTGGACGCAGGACGATTCGTTCACCTACGACGGCGAGATCATCAAGATTCCCAACGAAACCACGGTCTGGCCGAAACCGCTGCAGAAGCCATACCCGCCAATGTGGGTCGCTGGCACCAGCGTCGACACGATGGTGATGGCCGCTGACTGGGGCATGATGCCAATCACCACAGGCATGATGGGCGAAGGAGGTGTCTCCGCGCACTTGGCATCCCTCGTGAAAGCGACGAAGGAACGTGGCAAGCCCTACCACGGCCTGGACCTTGGCTTGCAGTCTATGACCCTTATCGCCGACACGGACGAGTTGGCGGCGAGCGACGCGGTGTATCCACGCTGGCAGACGCGAGCGGGGCGCGCGCTCAACCGGCTGGACGTGACCAATGGCCGCGTGAACCCGACGCCGTTCGAGGGCGAGCAAGACGACGCCACGCTGATGGACCGCCTCTTCTTCGGGAGCCCTGACACGGTCATCCAGAAGTTCCGCCGCGCTGCGAGCTTCGGGGTCACGCACGTGAGCAACTGGATGATGATGGGCGGCATCCCGCACGAGAAGGTGATGCGGACGATCAAGTACATGGGCGAGGAAGTCATCCCCGCGCTCAAGGACGTACGACCGCCCGACGAGCTCTACGAAGAGCTTGCCAAGCGCGAGCCGATTACGAATGCGGAGATCCAGGCAATCCGCAACCGGGGGCCGGCGCCGTCCGACGTGACGTGATGCGCGGCCGCTTTGCATAGCGGACGCTGACGTGGGGGGGGGGGGGATGTTTGGCTACGAGGAGGACACCCCCTCGTACTCCCCCGCCAGATGGGCTGCGCCCTCTGCACACCTGGGACCGGGTAGGACGCACTGCGTGCCAGGAGGGTGCAGGGGACCTTGGTTTCTCTGCCGTGGACAAGAGGGGCTTTCCCAAAACGCTATGCGTACGGGCGGGTGAGAACAGTCGGGCGGGTCGAGCCTACGCGCTCGAAGCTGGTGACGCGCCGCAGCTTCGCCAGTGCGCTTGCCGGCGGGTGCTTGCGATCCGCCTCCACGTCGCGGTAGGAGTCGGTGGCTCGTAGGTGTTGCGGTGATGTTGCCCTGAAGCGTTGGCGTCTGCGTAGGCACGCTCGTTGCGGTACTGGACCCAGCGCGCAGCAACGCGGTCATTGACAGGAGCGAGCGCACAAGCGGACAGGCATGGAAGGTTCGTTGACCTCACTGGGGGCTAAGCGTATGTTGCTTCGATAGTGTGCATGCATGCCGATCCGGACGAGCACAGGAGAGCCCCATGACGCAGACCGCGAATCAGTCGGAGCTGAAGAGCTTCAGGTACGAGCGCCCCGCGGTGCTCACCGAGCCCAAGACGCACCTGTTCCTGGTGCGCACCCGCCTCCTCGGCTTCAACGTTCAGGTGATCCGCGACGGCGGTGAGACGAACCTACACGCCCACCCCGGCCAGGACGCCGTGTGGTATGTGCTGGGCGGCCGCGCCAAGTTCTACGACACGCAGGAGCACGTCTTCTGCGACATCGGCGTCAACGAAGCCGTTGCCATCCCGCACGCCGCCCCGTATTGGTTCGAGTCGTCCAGCGACGAGCCGCTCGAGATTATCCGGGCATCGGCCAAGGACCCGACTGCCAACGACGAGCGCATGAACTTCTCAGCGTATGCGACGCGGCAGGTCGGGATGCAGAAGGAGTCGGAGCTGCTGGACCTGAGCGCGCACGAGGCCGACCCGATGCAGGTGCTGCGCTACGACAGCCCGGAGTTCGATGAGGGCCCCAAGAAGGTGACTAACGTGTGGAGCTCCCCGCTGCTCAAATTCCACTTCCAGAAGATACGCGATGGTGGCGAGACCAACCTGCACGCGCACACGAACATCGACTCGGCATGGTTCGTCGTGTCCGGTCGGGCGCGTTTCTACGACAAAGGCGAGAACGTTTTCGAGCTAGGTAAACACGAGGGCGTGTCGATCCCGAAGGCGGTGCCCTATTGGTTCGAGTCCGCCAGCGACGAGCCGCTGGACATCATGCACGTGACCGCCGGCGATCCAAGGATTAAGGCGGAGCGCGTCAATCACGACAACCTGAAGACCTGGCAGGAAGACATCAGCCTGGGTGGCCGGGACGCCACCGCAGCTGAGCGCTAGCAGCGGGAAAGGCGCTCCAGCAAGCCCACTATGAGCGCCCAGGACCGCGTCCTGGGCGCTTTCCATGCCACCATAGCGTTCGCGATGCCCTGCCTCGATTGGGGATAGAATGGCCAGTAGCGTCATAGGGTAAGCGTGAGTTCAACTCCACCCGCCGGACGTTACACTAGACAGAACCCTGCGATCGCGTGGCACCCACCGGTGCGAGCGCGTTCGTTGCCGCGGTGGATCTCATGACGTCGAAACGCAACCGGTCGGCTCCATCGGAGCCCGCACCCGATCGAGCCGTGGTCGACCAGTCGGTGGCCGACGTTCGCAAGCGACTGAGCGGCGCAGGGCGCCCTAACATCGCGGCGGAGCTCAAGCGCACGCTTGGCGACGGCATCGATTGCTATGGCATCAAGCCGGCTGACGTCCACCACATCGGCCTGGATTTGGTGCGCAAGCTCCGCACCGGGGGGTTGGCACTCTCGATCGAGATTGGCGACCCTCTGTTCAGGAGCGGCAACCTCGAAGAGGGCCTTATCGGCGCGCAGGTCGTGGGCGCGTTAGGGCGCCACATCGGCGGTGGAGATTTCGATCGGTTCGATGCGTGGGTCAACGCGCTCACCAACGTGCAGACCACCGATGCGCTATCGCTGAATTGCATATCGAGGGCCTTGGCGGCCAAGACATCGCTGGCGATGCGGCTCATCGATTGGGCCAAAGCCCCTAACCCATGGCGACGCCGGGCCGCGGTCAGCTCGTTCGTTCCGCTGGTGCGAGAGGGGCGCTTCACCACCGACGCGCTCAGCGTGGCCGAGGTCGTGATGAACGACCAGGACGAGGAGGTCCAGCGCGGCGTAGGCAACATGCTGCTGGAAGCGAGCCGCCTGCAGATGGACCGCATCGTAGAATTCCTGACGGCCTGGAAGGGCCGCAGTCCACAGCAGGTCATCCGCGTCGCCTCGGCGAAGCTGCCTCCTGACACGCGGTCCGCCCTCCTCGGCTCGTGAGCGCGCAGCGGGTTCCCGTCACGCTTGGGCGACGCATCTACCGGAGCTTCTTCTTCGCGCTGGTGGTCGGCTTGGCTGGCGCAGGCCTCTCGGTGATCCCGAGTCTGTTCGTCCAGTCCATCTTCATCGCCGAGGCGCAGCGGTGCTTCACCGCGCAGGAAACCGATATCGCGGCCACTGGTGAGATTCAGACGATGTGCGGTGACGAAGTCGACGACGCGCCGACCTGGATGCCACTCACGCTGGTGCTCGGTGGAGGAGTGTTCGGGCTGATTGGTGGCTTCTGGTACGGCTTCGTCGCGCCGAAGTCAGCACCGCGGCATGCCAGAGATCGAGAGCAAACTTGGTTGCCGTTCTGATGCGCTGCGACGCCGGTGTGCTCAGCTACAACCGCCTGCAAGCCCGAACCGCCGTCAAGCGAACAGCCAAACCCACCCTAGCTTAGCGCGGCTCGGTGAAGCACATTCGCCAGGAATATACCGGTGATGCTGGTGCCGACCTGTATCACGAAGCGGATGTCTACCAGCGTTGATGTGATGCCCTGTACCAAGAATCACCTGAAGACCAGATCCAACTGCCGCGTGCCTGGGGCGGAGGAGCGTCAGTTGATCGGCCTGGATGTCGAGCGGGGCCGCGTCAAACAGGATGAACGACCATATCAGTGGGAGCACCACTGCGAACATGGCCCAGAAGACGCTCATCAGTGCTCGGGTCGACCCCTCGCCTGTCGCCGCAATCTCTTCGGGCGTTACGTCGAGCACAGCGAAGGCGGAGGCCGCGATGAAGCCGGCGCCCACGAGCACGATGGACACGATGAGCGTGGCAAGCCAAGCCAGGATGGGCGATCGCTCCATCAGATCGGCCTACAGCCATGGGATGCGAGCGGCGGATTCGCCTGAGGCTTGAGACGCGGGCGGGGCGCAAAGTCCGGGCAACTCGCCGCCGCAAATTCATAGTAAGAGCTCGGAAATCCTGCTATTTTCCTTCGGAGAAGCTCCTGCCACTCTTATGCTGCTCTCGTGAATCGGATGATGCCCACGAAGCCTCGACCGCGCCGAACCGTACCGCTCCTCGCATTGCTGGTGCTCGTACTGCCGCTCGCATTCGGCTGCGGCCTTTTCGACGACCCAGGATTCATTGCCTACAGCGTGGGCGAAGTGGGTTCTCGGGACGTCCTCGTGGCACGGCCCGACGGCACCGAGCGCACCGTGGTTGCGGGTTCCTCCTCCGACGACTTCAATCCCGTGTGGTCGCCGGATCGCACCCGGGTGGCGTTCCTGTCGGACCGGGGTGGGAACATCGACATCTACATCGCGCAGGCCGACGGGTCAAGCGTGATGCAGGTGACCAAGACGGGCGTGGACGAATCGCAGCCGACCTGGTCGCCGGACGGCGACCGTATGGCATACCTCTCCGCCGACGAGAATGGCAGCCCCCACATCTTCTGGGTCTTGTTGGACGATCTGATCCCCAACGGGCTGGTTTTCCGCAGCGACGGGGAGATCGACCCGGCCTGGTCGCCCGACGGGAAGTTCATCGCCTTCTCGAAGGTCTCCAACGAGCCAGGACCGGATGGTGGGCTTCTGCCTGTGGGGTTATTCCTCCGCAACCCGAACGGCGTGAACGAATTCCAGCTATCGCAGTCGCCCGATTCGGCACCCGCCTGGTCACCGAATGGCAAGATGCTCGCTTTTGTGTCGACCAAGGACGATGACCCCTCGGATGATGTGATCGACTCCGAGATTTACGTGGTCACGGTGGGGCCGGACGGCCCGGTGGGTCAGCCCCGGCGAGTGACCGACAACCCGGCGCGGGACTTCGCGCCTCAGTGGTCCCCGAACGGCAAGCGAATCGTGTTCATCTCCGACCGCAACGGCGGGCGGGACATATTCACCGTCAACGAAGAGGGTGAAGAGCTTGACTCGCTCACGCTGAACGACGTGGAGGAGATAGCGGTGAGCTGGGGTCCGGACGGCCGCATCGTCTTCGAGTCGCAGCCCACCGGGAAGTCCGACCTGTTCGTCATGGACGTCAACGGCAACCAACAGCTGCTCTCCGGTGGCGAGCTTCCCAGCTCGCAGCCCGATTGGTAGAGAGGCTCGCTCGGCGCGGCTAGCCGGTCGCCTCCCAGCCGGCTTCGCGCGCGATCTCTTCCAGGTCGCCCTCCGCATCGATCACCGCCACGCGATCCACGAACTCCGCGAGGCTATCGGAGTCCGCACGCACGGCCCGAAGCTGCGCTTCTATCGGGCTCACCGACGCTGGATCGTCCGCATAGGTTCCGTGGAAAGCGAACCAGGCGGTGTTGAGCTTGCGTATGGGGTACCCAGCGGCTACGAACGCCAGGCGCCGCTCCTGTAGGTAGGCCTCGGCGTCGGCCACCGTGCCGCTTGCCAGCAGCTCATCGAGCCGTGTGCGCGTACGGCGCATCTCACGGGTATAGCCGAACACGCCAGGGTCCGATGCGGCCTCGGGTGGCGGTTTCGGCGGCGTCCAGGGCCTGCGCTTGAACACCTCACCCGTCAGCTTCGTGAGCGCTAGGTCCCCAATCTCCTCGCCGGCTATGTTGGCCAGCGTCTCGTTTACGCTTTGCAGCTCGCCACCGGCGAACCATGCCCGGCCGAGCGGGCGGAAGATGAGCCAATGGTGGAGCCACTCGTGGCTGACCAGCTCGAGCGTGCGGTGCAGGGACGCCAACGGCCGCACCTGCGCGGGATACGTCGCGATACCCCCGACGCGAACCACCAGCGCCGAGACATCGTCCGCTGCCTCGACGCGCTCTTCGATCGCGACCTGCTCCAGCGCAGCGACGTCCGGCTCCAGCAGCAGGTCGGCCAGCCGCCGCACCTCGCCTCGCGGCGAGCGCACGAGCACCAATGCGTTGTCGGTGAACGTGAAATCCACCGGCGGCCATCGTAGCGGTCCTGCATGATCGATGATGCCCGCCTGACTGAGGACGTCGGTGACGGCTGCTTCGATGGCCTCCTCCACCACGGGCGCAAGCTTGGCGCGCCGGGATTCGAGCTTAGCAAGCTCTCGTTGTGCGACCCGAGTGCGCTGCAACGCTCCGCCCTCCGCGGCCAGTGCCCGCAGCAGCGCCTCCTGGCTCTCCCTCACGTCGGCACTCGAGTCGAAGAACACGGTGATCGCGGCCTCTCGTTCCGAGGCAGATGCTGAGCGGCGCAGCGCGATGTTCACGGCCTGCCGAAGCCACTTGTCCATGAAGTGGGATATCTCCCAACGGACCAGATCCTGCTCGAAGCCGCCTGCCGCCTGCCGTACGCTGGGGACGCCGTCTCCCCGGCCGACGCCGACGAGCAGAAGCACCGCCGCCAGGAGCGTCAGGAAACCGAGGCCGGCGCTGTGTCTAACCTGAGCCATCTACTCTCACTACGCTGGGGATGGCCACTCGGCGTTGCGCGCATATGACGCACTCACTAGAATGGCCCCCGCGGAGCGCTCAACCAGGGGAGGTTGCCAGCTTTGGACCAGTTCACGACCAACAAAATCCGTAACGTCGTGCTCCTTTCCCACTCCGGGGCCGGCAAGACGTCGTTGGCGGAGGCCATGCTCTTCGCCACGAAGGCCATCAATCGAGTGGGCCGCGTCGAGGACAGCAATACCGTTTCCGACTACGACCCTGAGGAGCACAAACGCCAGACCAGCCTTCAGTTGGCCGTTCTCCCATGTGTGTGGAAGGGCACCAAGATCAACGTCGTCGACACCCCAGGGTACGCTGATTTTATCGGTGAGACGGTATCGGCGCTCAAAGCCGTCGATGCGGCGGTGGTCGTCATCTCCGCGCCCGCAGGAGTGGAGGTGGGCGCGGAGATGTTGTGGGAGCGCGTGCGCGCGCTGAACCTGCCGACGCTGGTGTTCGTGAACAAGATGGACCGCGAGCACGCGGACTACGACGAGACGATGGCGCAGATACGCACTAAGCTTGGCACCCGCTGCGCCGCAATCAACCTGCCGATTGGTGCCGAAAGCTCCTTCACGGGCGTTGCCGACCTGCTGACCGGCACGGATCAGCCCGGGGCGGACGCCGCTCTTGATCACCTGGCAGAGGCCGTCGCCGATACCGACGACGAGCTGATGCTGAAATTCTTGGACGAGGGAGCCCTCTCGCCCAAGGAGGTCGCCGGAGGTCTCCGCGCGGGCGTGCACTCCGGGGTGGTGGTCCCGGTGCTCGCCGGGTCCGCGATCACGGCCGGTGGGGTGGAGCAGCTGCTCGACGCCATCGTCGATTATCTGCCGGCCCCCAACGAGGTCGCCGCGCCCACCGCCTCCAAGGGCGGCAGCGACGTGGAGCTCAAGGCGGATCCCGCGGGGCCACTCGCTGCACTCATCTTCAAGACGTCCGCCGACGCTTTCGTCGGGAAGCTCTCCTTCTTTCGCGTGTTTAGCGGCACGATCAGCTCGAACAGCGAGGTGTGGGACTCGACGACGTCCGAGTCGGAGCGTGTCGCCCAGACGTTTGTGCCCGTCGGCAAGAACCAGGAGAACGTCCCAGCGCTCGTTGCTGGGGACATAGGCAGCGTGGCCAAGCTAGCGCACGCGGTCACCGGCGACACCCTGACCACCAAGGCCGAAGGGCTGCACCTCCCCCCGATGGAGTTCCCACCCGCGGTGTTTCGAGTCGCGGTACACCCCAAGAGCAAAGCGGACTTCGAGAAGCTTTCCTCTTCGCTTGCCCGCCTGGTCGAAGAGGATCCATCCCTCCGGCTGAAGCGGGAGCCCGAGACCGCCGAGCTGGTTATGACCGGCATGGGCGATACTCATGTGGACGTCATGGCCGAGCGGGCGAAACGCAAGTTCGGCGTAGAGCTGGACCTTGCCGCGCCGCGCATCGCCTATCGGGAGACGATCTCGAAGACGGCGAACGTGGAGTATCGCCACAAAAAGCAGACCGGTGGCCATGGGCAATACGGTCACGTGGTGCTTCGAGTGGAGCCGTCGGAGCGGGGGGGCGGGAACTCTTTCAAGAGCGAAGTTGTGGGAGGCAACGTCCCGCGCGAGTACATCCCCGCGGTCGAGAAGGGCGTCCAGAAGACGATCGTGGACGGCGCGCTGGCCGGGTTCCCGATCGTGGACGTGCACGTGGTGCTGACGGACGGCAGCTCCCACGCGGTGGATTCGTCCGGTCAGAGCTTCGAGATCGCTGGCGGCATGGCGATGAAGAAAGGGATCGTGGAGGCCTCGCCGACCCTGTTGGAACCCATCATGCGGGTGCGGATAACCGTGCCAGAAAGCGCGGCGGGTGGCGTGGTCGGCGACCTGAACACTCGCCGCGCTCAGATTGCTGGCATGTCTCCAGAAGGGGGTATCGCCACGATCGAGGCTCAGCTCCCCCAATCCGAGGCCCAGCAATATGCGACTATCGTGCGTGCGCTGACCCAGGGTCGTGGCACGCTCATCATGGAATTCGACCATTACGGTGAGGTGCCCGCGCATCTGGTCACCAAGATCGTCGAAGATCTCACCGGGGAGCCCGCGAAGTCGTAGCAGGCTCCTGCACCGCATTCCGAAGAGGCCTGAACGCTGCCGTCCTCCGGGCGCTTGTGCGCGCTGACTTCGGAGACCTATCACCGATCGTCTCGGCATGGAGTTTGTGTATGAAAGGGATCGTTCTCGCTGCCGGTGACGGAGGCCGATTACGGCCGCTCTCCGACACACGGCCGAAGGTGCTGCTGCCCTTGTTGGGCAAGCCGCTGATTGCGTACCCGGTGGAGTCACTCGCCTGGGCCGGTATCACCGAAATCGGTGTGGTGGCCGGGTATCGGGCGCCTCAGCTTGAGGAGGCGTTGCCGATGATTGCTCCCGCCGGTATTCAGCTTACGGTAATTCACAATCCCAATTTCGAAGGCGGGAACGCGCTCTCCGTCAAGGCGGCGGCCGAGTTCGTGGGAGACGACTATTTCGTGCTATGCATGGGGGATCACGTCATCGACCGTACGTTCGTCTCGCGTGTCACAGGTGGAGACGAGTCGGAGGTGGTCCTTGCAGTCGATTCGGAAGCGTCATTGGATAGCCAGTTGAACGATGCAACCCGTGTGCACGTGAATCCCGATGGACGATTGATCAGGATCGGGAAGGGTCTGCGTCAATGGAACGCGGTCGACACGGGGGTGTTTCGCTTCGCTCCAAGCGTCTTCGAGAAGATCGATGCATTGCACCTGACACACGGTGATGGGCTAGAGCTCAACATCGTGATGCAATCGCTCGCGATTGAGGGCCCCGGCGTGTCCACCCGTGATGTCGAAGGCCTCTTTTGGAGCGATGTGGATACGGTCGAGGACTACCGCTCCGTCGGGGATCACCTGGAGAATGCCTATGGCATCGGTGTATGACGGTCTCGTCGCACGCCACGTCAATCGCCGCTTCTCCTGGCCGATCGCCAGAGCGCTCAGCCACACCGCCGTCACGCCGAACTAGATAGCGCTGCTGCCCCTGGCCGTCGCCGGGGTCGCGCTCGCCATATTCGCGTTCAGCCAGCCGGTGGCCGGCGGACTGCTGGTGCGGGCGGGCTCTATCATCGACGCGGCAGATGGCGACAAGTCGCGCCTCACAGGGAAAGGATCTCCGTTCGGAGCTTTCCTGGGCACCGTGATCGACTGGTATGCCCACGGCTCTGCCATGGTGGACCTGATCCTGTGGACCGCGAAGCTGTACGACGGAGCGTTGGTGTGGATGATCGGTTCACGGCGTTGTTGGGCACGTACACGGTGACCTAGACGCGGGTGAGGATCGACGAGTCGAGGAGCACCGAGTTCGATCAGGGGCTGCCCCCCGCTGGCCTCCGGTGACGCGCGCCCGATTCCTAGTCACGCTGGGGAGCATCGCCGGTCTTGGGTTGGCGACGTTCCTAACCATTGGCGTGCTGACGAACGCAGTGGTGCTGGTGCGCCTCGCGTCGGCGCTTGCCGAGAGCTGGTAGAGCCTGAAGAATGCCCCGACGTTAGATGGGGCATTCTTCTATTTTGGCGATCTGTGGGCGGTCACTTGCCGGTGCGTGACCAGAGGGTGTGGTAGGGGCCTTGGCCTCGGATCAACGACATCATGGACCGCCGCTCCCATTGGCGGAGCTCCTCCAGCGCTTCCACGCACCGAGCGTCCATCTCCTCGAACTCCGAGTCAGCCATGCGCGTGACGAGCACGCGCCACACACTGGATTCGGCGAGGCTCCCAACGGATCCGGGCCAGGGGATGACGGCGAGTGAACGGGAACGCTCCAGGTGAGGGCGTGCCTTGTTCACGTGGCGAAGGCGTCGTTCTCCCGATCCCAGCGGAGGCGATACGGCTATCCGCGGAGGGTCGTCCGGCGCGGAGCGGCTGTCGTACACGAGGCACTGGTTGATGAGCGGCAGGATGATGCAGATGACCTCTGCCGCCTCCGCGTTCTCAAGCGCCTCTGCCATCTCATGGTCGAACTCCGGCTCACTCATTGCTCCGCACCTCCCAGCTCGCTCAGTCTAACAGTTCGTGGAGTTGTTCTACGAACGCGGGGAGCACCTTTTCCCAGTCCCCGGTGACACCGAATCGAGCCTCCTTGAAGATGTTCGCTCCAGGGTCCTTATTGATCGCTACGATCGTTTTCGCGTTGCTGCACCCGGCCATGTGCTGGCTAGCGCCCGAGATGCCGACTGCGATGTAGAGGTCCGGGGTCACCGTTTTGCCGGTGAGCCCAACCTGGTAGCTGGAAGACACCCAGCCTGCGTCGCATGCCGCGCGGGACGCGCCGACTGCGCCACCCAGCAGCGTTGCAAGGACGTCGAGCTGCTTGAACGGCTCGGGGCCACCCAGGCCGCGCCCGCCGCTGACGATGACTTTTGCGTCCTCGAGCCGGAGCCCCTCCGACGCCTGCTCGACACGCTCAATCGGGCGGGTCTTCAGCACGCCGTCTAGGGCGACCTCCACCGGGATGACCTGTCCGGTGCGTGCGGCGTCCGGCTCCAGTGGGTCCGTCGTCTTCGCACGTACCGTGGCTACGGCAGGGGAACCGAGACAGGCGATGGTGGCCTGGGCGTTGCCGCCGTAGGTGGGCCTGGTCGCCAGCAGCCGCTCCTGGTCGTCGACGGCGAGGGCCGTGCAGTCCTGAGCGAGCGCCGTGCCGAGACGGAAAGCGAGCCGAGGCAGGACGTCTCGGCTCACCAGCGTCTTCGTGCCGATGACGGATCGAGGACCCGCCTGTGCCACGGTCGCGTGAGCGGCGGCGACGAGCAGATCGGAGGGGGCATCCTCGAATGCGGGAGAGTCGACGGTGTACACGAGGTCGGCACCATGCGCGATGGCCGTCTGCGCCGCGTCCGCAAGGCCGCTGCCGGTGAGCAGCACGCCCACGGGCTCGCCCGGGAGCGAGGCCGCCAGGCCGCGAGCCGTGGCGATCGCTTCCAGCGTCGAGGTGGCCAGGGCGCCGCCCGCCAGCTCGCCGATCACCAAAATGCCGTTACCAGCCATAGCTACAGCACCCGTGCTTCGCGGAGCCTCAGCGCGAGCTTGCGGCCCGCGTCCTCGTCGTCCTCACCCACAATCATCTCCGTCTCCACGTTGCTCTGCGGCTTGGCCAGCTCCATCAGCTCGAAGGCAGGTGCCAGCAAGGCGGCGTCCAGACCTAGGTCGGATGCGGTCCAGATCGTCGGTTGCACGCGGCGAGCCGCCATGATGCCGCGCATGTTGGGGTAACGGGGCGTGCCGAGCTCGTTGGACACGCTCACCACGGCGGGCAGGTTGGCTTCCACGACCTCGTGCCCTTCGGGCAGCACCCGTTCGGCGCGCAACATGGCGTCGTTTACCTCGACCTTCTTCGCCACGGTCGCGACGGGCCAACCGAGTGTCTCCGCGATGCCCAAGGGGACTTGGGCGTTGTCCCAGTCGCTTGCCTGCCTGCCCGCGAGCAGGAGATCGACGTCGCCGAGCTTGCGGATCGCCGCGGTCAGTGCCGCGACGGCGACCGTCGGGTCTATGGAGTTCTCGAACATGGGATCCTCCAGCAGGATCAGATCGTCCGCGCCCATGGCTAACGGCTTCTTCACCACGTCGAGAGCGAAGTCGGTGCCGAGCGAGAGGATGGTGATGTGGGCGTCCGCGGTCTGCTCCTTGACGCGAAGCGCGGCCTCGACTGCCTGCTCGTCGAATCCGTTCACCACTGGCGACATGTTCGAAGGAACGACGACGCGCCTGCCGTCGACCTGGAACGCGGATAGGGGGGTTTCCGGGTCCACGACCTGTTTGGCCAACACGACTATATGTAGGGGCATAAGGGGAAGCCTGCTCTCGGCAAATCAGCTCGCGACGCCTAGGGACACGGACAAGTTTGAGAAGAAAAGCACAATCTGGATGGTAGCAAAGTGCGCATGCGCTAACAAGACAACCGAGGCGCCGTGCGGGTCTTGACCGGTCGCCCAGATCGGGACAAACAGTGCTCTAACCGAGCGCGCTTAAGTGCTAGAATCGCTCGCACTCAGACGGCACGAGGCCCCCTTGCTGCCGATCAGCTTGACCCTTCGTAATTTCCTCTCTTACCGGGACGCTGCGCCAACGCTGCGGCTCGAGGACGTCCACGTGGCCTGTCTCTGTGGTTCGAACGGCCACGGCAAGTCAGCGCTGCTCGATGCCATCACCTGGACGCTGTGGGGCAGGGCGCGCGGGCAGCGCCAGGAACAGCTGCTGCACCACGGCCAGGAAGAGATGTTCGTCGAGCTCGAGTTCGACGTGCGCGGCGAGCGCTACAAAGCCGTGCGTCGCTACTCCAAAGCGCGCCGTAGCGCCCAGAGCTCGCTCGAGCTCAGCGTGGCTACGGGCGCGGAGTACCGTCCCATCACTGGCGACACGATCGGCGCGACGCAGGCGTACATCACCAGACTGATAGCCATGGACTACGACACGTTCGTGAACAGCGCGTTCTTGGTCCAAGGGCGAGCGGACCTGTTCACCATGTCGACTCCCGCGCAGCGCAAGGAGGTGCTCTCCCACGTGTTGGGACTTGGGCTGTACGACCGTCTCGAGGAGCGCGCGAAGCTGCACGGACGAGAGGTGCAGGGTCAGCTGTCCGCGTCCGAGCATACCGTCTCCCGCCTGAAGGAGCGCGTCGGCAACGGCGACGCCGTACGCGCGGAGGTGGCGCTCGCGGACGAGGGGCTCCAGGTGGCCCAAGCCTCCGTCGCCTCGCTCGCCGAGCGCCTTGATCTGCTGCGGAGACAGGTGTCGCAGCTCGAGCAACGACGGGCCGAAGGTGTAGAGCTCGATGCGCGGTCGGTGCGGGCTGTGCAGCGCAGGTCCGAGGCGGAACGGGACAGCGCCGATCTCGAGCGTCGGATCGGCGAGTGGCGGAAGGCGATCGAACGCGAGACGGAGATTGACGAGGGCTTTGCCGCGCTAAGCCGCGCTCGTGAGCACTTGCGCGCGCTGAACACGGCCGCGCAGAAGCTCAGCGCGCTTCAGGCGGAGCTGCTGCCGCTCCAGCAGCGGATCACCGAGGCCAGGGCAGGGCTGCAGCTCGACGCCTCCGTGCTTAAGCACCGGATCGAGAGCGAGCTCCAGCCCCGCATCGACGAGGGCGCCGGCATCGATGAGCGGATCGCCGGGAGCGAAAAAACGCTTGCGGCCCTCGAGGCGGAAGCCATCCAGGCCGCCCAGGCGGCCGAGCGGCATCAGGAGCTCGTGCTAGAGGTGCACGGGCTCGCCCAGCAGACGGCGGCACTCGAAGAGCAGGGCAAGGAAACAGCGGCGAAGCTCGCACTGCTCGACCACGACCACGAGGAGGGACAGGCCTGTCCCCTGTGTGGCACGCTGCTGGAGCCCGAAGCCCGTGAGCGGATCAGGACCGCGTACGAAGCAGAGATCGAGGCTCAGCGGTCCCGCTACCGAGAGACCTCCGCCAGATCCAAGGAGGTAGGCGAGCGGGCTGCGAAGGCTGCTCTGGTGACGGAGAACACTGTTCAGCGGCTGGATGGGGAGCGGCGCCGGTTGGATGCGGAGCGGGGTCAACTTGCGGCGCTCCAAGGCGGTGCGTCTGAAGCTGCGACGCGCATGAAACAGGCCTGTGCGGAGCTCGCGGCGGCCTCGGAGCGCCTGGAACGCGGAGAGTACGCCCAGGAGGAGCAGGTGGAGGCTCAGCGTCTGCGGAGTCAGATCGGCGAGCTCGCCTTCGATTCGCATGCGGCCAACGCCGCGGAGCTATCGGCCCGCGAGCTGGAGCATTGGGATACCGACCACCAGGGTCTGGCCCAAGCGAAGACGAGGCTCCCCGAGGACGAAGCGGCGCAGGAGCGCACGCACGGCAGGGTGCGCGAGGCGGTGGAGGAGCTAGGGCGCATCGAGTCCAAGCGCACGCAGATTGCCGCACAGCTCACGGAGCTTCCCGGGTACCAGGAGCAGCTGGCGGTGGTAGATCGGGAGCATGCGCAGGCCCAGCGGCAGCGCGACGAGCTCCAAGAGCGGCGCGGCGGCCTCGCCCACCAGCTCGAGGAGATAGCAGCCGCTGAGATTGAGCTGGTGGGAGCGGAAGCACAGCGCAGCACTATGGCGCACGATGCCGGGGTGTACGGCGAGCTGGCGCTGGCGTTCGGGAAGGGTGGAGTGCAGGCGCTGTTGATCGAGGCGGCGATCCCCAGACTCGAGGACGAGGCCAACGATCTGCTGAAGCAGATGACGGACGGACGCATGACGCTGAAGCTCGAGACGCAGCGAGCTCGGCGGACCGGTCCAGCGGCGGGAGGCGATACGGTCGAGACGCTAGAGGTGCTGATCGCCGACGAGCTAGGCACGCGCAACTACGAGATGTTCAGCGGCGGGGAGCGATTCAGGGTCGACTTCGCGCTGCGCATCGCCCTGAGCAAGCTGCTGGCGTGGCGCGCGGGCGCTCCACTGCCCACGCTGTTCATCGACGAGGGGTTCGGCACGCAGGATGCCGAAGGGCGGGACAAGATACTGGACGTGATCAAGGCGATCGAGGATCGATTCGAGCGGATCCTGGTGATCACGCATATGGACGAGGTGAAAGAGGCCTTTCCCGTGCGCATCGAGGTGTCGCGGACCTCGGCGGGGTCGACCTTCTCACTGTCGTAGCAAGCCGCCGCAAAAAATGATTGAGGGAGGACCGATGGACGTTACCGAAGAGAGTTTGGAGAAGGGGCGCGGCGTGCGCAAGGCCATGAGCGGCGATGCGAGCGCGCGGACGGCGGTGACGGAGGACGCATTCGATCTCGTGCCGGAGCTCGAGGAATGGCTGCTGGGCTACGTGTGGGGCGAGATCTGGTCGCGGCCAGCACTCGACCTGAAGACGCGCAGCGCGTTGACGCTGGCGTTGCAGGCGGTGGTGGGTGCCGAAGCGCCCATGCGTGCCCACCTCGTCTCCGCGCTGCGGCTCGGCTGGTCCACCGAGGAGATCGCCGAAGTGTTCGTCCAGCAGTTGCCGTACGTGGGCGCTCCGAAGGCGCTGGCGGCGTTGCGGACGGCTCGCGACGTGTTCGCCGAGCGGGGTGTGGCATGACGATGCACATATCTGAAGCGGCCAAGGAACACGGACGGGAGCTGCGGACCGCTCTGGGCGCGAGCCCCACGCCCAGGAGCTCGGTTACCGCGCCGCTCTACGACCTGCTCCCTGAGCTGGAGGATTTCTTCACGGGTGCCATCTTCGGCGACATCTGGTCGCGGCCGCAGCTCGATCTGAAGCTGCGCGTGGCGATCATCCTGGTGACCTTCGCCGCGCTCGGGCGCGATGACGAGATCAGACGGTACATCCCCTACGCGGTGCATCTTGGATGGACTCCCCAGGAGATAGGCGAGATATTCCTACATACGCTCCCTTACATCGGAGCCCCAGCTGCCATCGGCGCCCTACGGGTCGCGGTGAAAGAGCTGACCGAGCGGGGTTTGGCATGAGCGGCGACATCTCGGAGGAGAGCAAAGCCAAAGGCCGGGAGGTGCGCGTGGCCATGGGAGACAGTCCTCGGCCACGGAGTCCGGCCAATGCAGCGGGGCTCGATCTCGTACCCGGATTGGAGGATTACGTCCTGGGGGTGAACTTCGGCGAGATCTGGAGCCGCCCCCACCTGGACCTGAAGCAGCGCTGCGGCCTGGTGCTTGGCATGCTGACCGTCATGGGCCTTGACCCGCAGATCAGGCCGTACGTCGGCTATGCGCTGAAGTTGGGCTGGACGCCCGAAGAGATCTGCGAGATCTTCGTGCAGTCCATCTCCTACGCGGGGCTGCCCACGGCCTTCAACGCGCTGCGAGTCGCAGCGGAGGTGTTCAAGGAGCAGGGTGTGACCCCCGCGCCAACTGAAACGTCATGACGACGCACCAAGAGCTGTCGGGGGGAAGTGATGAGGAGCTAAGGGACCGGATGCTTCGCACGCACGAGAGCCGCTTCAACGACTCGTATTGGGCGGTGGTCAGTCAGCATGTGGTGCCGCGGCTCCCCCCCACCCCGAGCATCGTGGACCTAGGATGCGGTCCCGGCCTGTTCCTGCGTGACGCCAGCCAGCGCATCCCTGGCGCGAAGCTCTACGGCTTCGACCTCACGCCTGCCATGGTGGAGCATGCGCGCACACTCGAGTACGCCGGTGATCCGCCAGCGCTCGGCGCCCTCGACGTGTTGAAGCAGTCGATACCGCTGCCGGAGTCCAGCATGGACGCGGTGTTCATGTCCGCGGTGCTGCATTTGTTCGACGACCCCTTCATGTTCCTCCGTAGCCTGCGCGGTGTCTTGAAGCCAACGGGAACTTTCGTGCTGTACGACTGGGTGCGTATCGCGCTCGCCGACTACCTGAACCGCCCCTTGCGGGAAGCGGTGGCGGACCCGATAGCCGAGCGGCGGAGGCAGATGAAACTGTTCGCGGCCCACAATCGCTATACCGCCGAGGATTGGCGTTGGGTGCTCGGCGAAGCAGGGTTCGATATCGTGGCTGACGAAGCGCCGACCGCGAAGTGGTTCCGTGTCTTTGTGGCTACGCCGAAAAGGGCCCGGAGGTGACGGGGCCGGGCGACGGACCAGTGTTGCGCGACCAAGCCCTGAGGCGCCAGCTGGAGCGCTACGAGGTGCGCTACAACGAAGCGTTCTGGTCCTTCTTCGAGGCGAGGGTACGCCCCGAGCTGCCGGAGGCTCCGGTGTTGGTGGACCTCGCCTGTGGGCCCGGGCTCTTCCTGCTCGACGTGAGCAAGCTGCTGCCAGCCGCTGTGCTGCACGGCTACGATGCGGGGCGGGACATGATCGAGGGCGCAGCAATGCTGCAATACGCGGGTGCGCCTCCCACGCTGGGCGTTCAGGACGTCGAGCGCAAGCGGCTGCCACTGAAAGACGGATCTGTGGACCTGCTCAGCATCGCTGCCGCCATGCACACTTTCGACGACCCGTGGCCGCTTCTCGACGAGGTCCGGCGCGTGCTGAAGCCGCTGACGGGCCGATTCCTGCTGTACGACTGGTTCCGCGTGCCGATGCGGGATTACATCGCCCAGCGCTTGGAGGAGCCTGGGGACGCGCCCGACGACCGCTATCCGCGAGCGCTACAGATGTTCGCGGCCCACAACCGCTTCACGGCAGATGACTGGCGCTGGATCCTGGCGCAGGGCCGCTACGACATCGTTGCTGCGGCGAGCACCCACGCCCGCGCCCGCGCATGGCTCGCGAAGCCGATCTAGTCGCGGACTGCGCCTTGCTGTGAGTCGATTACTCGGATGCCGAGGCGGTTGACGACGAACACGTTCACGCCGCCGGCGATGACGAACGGCATGATGACCCCCGCGTAACTGGTGACCAGCGCTGCGGCCACGCCCAGGTAGGCCGGGTAGGCGGAGGTGATTGTGGCCTGGTTCAGCCGGCGAAGCAGGTCGTTGGCGGACAGGTTTGGGGCGATCAGTCGCCGCAGGAACAAGATCGCCCAGGCGATGGCAACGGCGAAGGCCACGATCGCGAAGAGGACGCCCGGCAAGCGGGAGCCCTCGGCGCGCGAGAACGCGTTGGCGGCCGCCAACGCCAGCGGTATGCTGACGAGCAGGCCCCCCAGATTGAACATATATAGGACGCGGAGCGCCCGCCGCTGCTGGCGTATCTTGTCGTCGTGGCGCACGGGCTTGCCTGCCGCTTCGCCTAGCCCTTCACGACGACGCTGACGAGGTAGCGGCCTGGCACGAAAACGACCTTGTCGACGCTCTTGCCGTC
>Ga0315338_1001051_pt1 | contig 41398 bp, 22 predicted proteins | sample ASW8metaG_FD_204518 | JGI IMG/M metagenome (GOLD analysis project Ga0315338, IMG submission 204518) | Ammonia-oxidizing marine archaeal communities from Monterey Bay, California, United States - ASW #8 | ecosystem: Environmental > Aquatic > Marine > Coastal | place: USA: California | collected... | reverse complement strand
GGCCTGGCCGGGCTGGGAGGGTGGGTCCTCGCCCCCACCCTTTTTCTCACCGGCGCCTTCGGCTGCCTCGTCTTTCTCCTTGCTCACCGTATCGTACGTCCCCTGACGGTTCTTACTCGCTGGCTTCCCAACCTCAAACACGACGAGGAACCCGCCGAGCCCATTCCCCCTGCCCTCTCCGCACGCAGCGATGAACTGGGCCAGCTTGCCCGCTCCCTGCAGGAAACCCATCAATCCCTCCTCCACGAACAGAAACTGCGCCACCAGTCCGAACGGCTTGCCACCCTCGGCCGTATTGCCACCAGTCTCGCTCATGAAATCCGTAATCCCGCCGCGGCCATCCGTATGCACGCCGATCTCATCGAACCCGGGGTAGAGCCCGGGGGATCTGAATCCATCTCCCTCATTCGCGAAGAAGTCGAACGCATCACTGACCTCGTCAACCAATGGCTCTTCGTCGCCCGGGCCGCCCCGCCAGAACGCCGGTCGCATGACCTCGGCGAGATGCTCACCGCCGTTGCCCGGCGCCAGAAACCGGCTCTCAGCCATGCTGGATCACACCTCAGAATCGAGGCGGGCAACCCCGCCCTGATCGCCTGCGACAAGCTCCGGATCGAACAGGTCATCCGCAACCTCATCGTCAACGCCAGCCAGGCCATGCCGGACGGCGGTGAGATCATGGCCTGCGTCAAGCCGGGTGAAGAACGCGTCCAACTGGCCATCCGCGACTCCGGAACCGGATTCAGCGCCGAGGCCCTCGACCGTTTTGGTGAACCGTTCTTCTCAGAACGGGAAGGCGGGATGGGCATCGGCCTGACCCTCGCCCGGGAAGTCGTGCAAGCCCACGACGGATCGATCCAGGTTTCCAATGCCCCGGAGGGCGGAGCCCTTGTGACCATTACCCTGCCTCTTCATTCAACCTCCTGAGACTCACCCATGAACCTTCCCCGCGTTCTCATCGTCGAAGACGAACACGCCCTGGCCTTGGCTCTCGCTGCCGCAGTCCGTCAGGCCAGTGTCGACAGCGACCTCGCCCCTACCGCGGCCCAGGCGCGCCGACACCTCGACTCGGCCACGAACTACGAGGCCATGATCCTCGACATTGGCCTGCCGGATCAGAATGGCCTGGAGTTCCTGGAGTCACTTCCCCCGGAGAACCGGCCTCCCACCATCGTCATCACTGCTCACGGCGAGATCCAGAATACGATCGCCGCCCGCAAACTGGGCGTGATCGACTTCCTTCCCAAACCCCTCGACTTTGATGAGTTCCAGTCCGTCCTGCGTCGGGTCGTCAAACCGAACCGCCGCCAGCCGGATCCAGCCGCTCCCGCTCCCGAAACCGTGGCCTTTCTCGGTGCCGCCCCGAGCATGCGGCCGGTCTTCCAGCAAATTGCCCACTCCTGTGCCTCCGATGATCCCGTTCTGGTGCGTGGGGCTACCGGCACCGGCAAGTCCCACGCGGCCCGGCTCATCCAGAGCAACAGCATGCGGAGTGGACCGGCTGAAACTCTTGTGATCGGACCTTCCTCCACCACCGAGGAGCTGAACGCCGCCCTCCAGCAGGCAAACAAGGGGGTCCTCATCCTGGAGGAGGTGGCCTCCCTCAACAATGAAGGACAGGCCGAGCTCGTCCGCCAGATCGAGGCGGGAACGGAGGGGGTGTTCCCCCGCCTCATCGCCACCACCCACGAGAACCTGCGCGAGCTGGTGGGTGCGGAGGCCTTCCGGAGTGACCTCTTCTACCGTCTCCAGGTCCTGGAAGTTCGCCTGCCTTCGCTCTCCGACCGCATGGAGGATCTTCCGGCCCTGGTTTCCTACTTTATCGGTCAGCTTCTCCCTGATCGCAACCTCGGCATCACCGAGGCAACCCTCGGCCGGCTCATGTCCCATGACTGGCCCGGCAACCTCCGCGAGTTGCGCAATTCTATCGCCTTCGCCCTGACCGTGAATTCCGGTGCCGCTGCCATCGAGGGAAACGACCTCCCGGATTACCTCAGGAACGAAACGTCCGCCGTCGACGAGCAGGCACCCGCCCTCCTCGTGCAGGCCCTCGACAGCTGGCTCGATTCCCGCCTCCAGGAAGAGGAAGAAACGGTTTACCGTGACCTTGCCGAAACCCTTGAAGCCACCCTTATCCGCCGCCTGCTTGATCGCTATGACGGTAAGCTGGCCCGCATGGCCTCCGCTCTCCACGCCAATCGAACCACCCTGCGACGCCGTCTGCAGAATTCCTGACTGCTCAGTTCGTGGTCAGCAACTGATCAAAACCTGATCCCGATTCAAATACCGGGAACACGCCTTCTCGAACACCTTGTCTTCCCGGGCACCTGTGGACACCGTCCCCGGCATGCACCACCCGCTGCCTGTCTGCATCCGGACCCTCTCCCCCAGGTTCCCGCAGACAGCAACCTGTATGGTCCTGACCGTTTCGCTCTGGTCCGCAGCCACAACTCCCCGGCTCCAGTCCGCCGAAACCCTCCTCCTGCCGGAAACCGTCGTGACTGCCAGCCGGATTGATGAGGACTCCCTGCAGTCCATGAGCTCCATCGGGGTGGTCACCGCCGCACAGTTCCAGCAGCAGGGCTATCGGACCATTCCCGAAGCTCTCGCCAACACGCCCGGGGTGATGGTCCAGAAGACCACCCACGGGCACGGCAGTCCCTTCATCCGCGGCTTCACCGGACGGCAGAACCTCCTTCTCGTCGACGGAATACGCATCAACAACAGCACCTACCGCAGCGGTCCGGTACAATACTGGAACACCGTGAACGGCTTCTCCATGGACCGCCTCGAACTGGTCCGCGGCCAGGGGTCCGTGCAATACGGCAGCGACGCCCTGGGTGGCACCATGAACATCCTCACCGCCGGGACTGGATTCCTTGACGCTGATCCGGGCTGGTTTCACCGGGGAAGCGCCCAATACCGCTTCAACACCAACAGCAGCAGCCACGTTGGTCGCCTTGAAACCCGCTTTGGTGAGGGCGGAGTGTGGGGGGCCTCCCTCGGGGTGACCGGGAAGGAATTCGGCGACATCCGTGACAGCGGAGTAGGACGAATGAAAAACACCGGCTACCCGGAACAGAATCTAGATCTCAAGGTCGAGGCTCTTCTCCATCCCGGCACCACGGTCACCATGGCTCACCAGTATCTCAACCAGGACGATGTCTGGCGGTGGCACAGCACCATTTTCAATGACACCCCCTGGAACGGCACCAGGACAGGCTCCTTCCCGGTCCGGATCTACGACCAGAAACACAGCCTCACCTCCCTCAAGGTCGTCGGCGAGTTGGAGGACGGCATGGTGCAGAACTACAGCGCCACCCTCTCCTTCCAGCGCACTCAGGACAGCGAGTTCCAGAACCGCAGCCCTGCCGATATCCGGAACCAGGTCATCGACGTGGACACCTACGGAATCAATATCCAGCTCGAGAGCGAACTGCTCGGTGGTGATCTGGTCTATGGCCTCGACTACTACCGGGATGAAATCGACTCCGCCGGCACCCGTACCGGCCGTGATCCCCGCAGCCGCCGCCCGGTGGCCGACGATTCGACCTACCATCTCTTCGGGGTCTTCGCCCAGTTGCGCCGTCCGGTCACCGGGAACCTGGACGCCACCGTGGGCGCCCGCCTGGCCCACGCCGAAGCTGATCTCGGGAAGGTCTGGGATCCTGCCAACGGAGTCGACATCTCCGCCCGCGACGCCTGGACCAACATGGTCTTCAATGCCCGCACCCTCTACCGGCTCAGCGACACTTGGAACCTCTACGGTGGCGCGAGCCAGGGATTCCGGGCACCCAACGCCAATGATCTCAGCGGCAACATCACCTCCCGCAGCGGACAACAGCAACTCGGCTCCCTCGACCTTGAACCCGAGAAGTCGTGGACCTTCGAGGTAGGATCTCGCTTCAACAACGACACCGTGAGCCTGGGAGCGACCGGCTTCTACACCCTGGTCGATGACCTGATCATCAGCGTGCCCGCCGCCCCGGGTGGCAACACGGTGTCGGCTGCCAACGCCCAGGAAGCCGAAATCGTGGGCCTGGAACTGGAAGCGGCCGTGCGCATTCTCGAGAACCTCACCCTCTCCGGCCATCTCACCTGGCAGGATGGTGAAACCACCAGTCCCGCCTTTCTCGACGGTCCCGGCGTGGAGGCACCGGTCAGCCGCCTCTCACCCCTCGTGGGCAGCGTGGCCCTGCGCTACGACTCCCCCGACCAGCGCTGGTGGGTGGAAGGGCGGATCACCGCCGCCGCCAGGCAGGACGAGCTCAGCGCCCGTGACCAGAGCGACACCCAGCGTATCCCCCCCGGGGGAACTCCCGGTTACCTCGTGGCCTCGGTCCGCGCCGGGGTGCAGGTCACCGAGAACCTCCAACTGAACGCCGCCCTCGAGAACATCACTGATGAGGACTATCGCATCCACGGCTCGGGCGTGAACCAACCCGGCATCAGCGCCATCATCGGGGGGAAACTGAGCTGGTAAAAGCCGGAGGCGCCACCTCCATGCCCTTGACCACGAGACTGTCCAGGTCAACCCGTTCAGTCAGAGGGTCCAACCCTTGCGATAGGGTCGGTGGAGAAGGCTGCTGGCACCCGGGTGGTCCGGAATCTCGCCGGTCAGGGGATCGTAGTGGAAGGGCTCGCCCACAATTCCGGCAACGTTAGCAAGTTGAATCAGTTCGGTGAGCGGACCGCCGATCGCAAAGCTCGAGAAGGCCTCCCCCTTGCCCTTGCAGGCCTCGATCCACTCACGGTGGTGACCAACGCCGCGGGGAATGGTCCTGGGTGGTTCCTTGAGCTCCGCCTTGTTCTTGGACAGAAGCTCCGAACTCGTGTTCCAGGGATTGGATGAGTAGATGCTCGCCTTCGATCCGATGAGCAGGGCGCCATAGGATCCGGCTTTCTTGCCATGGAGCAATTCCGGCCCCGGGCGCATCTCAACCCCGCTTGAAACCGTCAGCTTGACCGGCGGGAGATCACCGCGGGCGGGCACGTGGAAGTGGACGCGGGTCGAAGCCGGATAGCCTTCCGCGTGCACCCCGGAGGCCTCCCCCTCGATCCGGATCCGGTTGGCGTCCTTGGCCCCACCCACCACGGGCTCCCAGAGTTTCCCGAGGTCCAGGCAGCGGAAGAGAAAGTTTCCGGTATGACAGCCCATGTCGCCCAGACCCCCGCTGCCGAAATGACGCCAGCCCCGCCAGATGAAGGGGAGATAGCTGGGATGATAGGGCCGCTCGGACGCGGGCCCGAGCCACAGATCCCAGTCGAGTTCCTTCGGTACCGGGGGCGTGTCCTTGGGACGAGTCATGGTCTTGCCGCCATCCCCTACCCAAAGGTAGGCCTCGCGGATGGGACCGGCCGTTCCGGCCGCGCCCCACTCGGTGGCACGCCGCACTCCCTCGGATGCCGAGCCCTGGTTTCCCATCTGGGTCACCACCTTGTGCCTGGCGGCTGTCAAACGCATCATCCGGGCCTCGTGCACTGTCCGGGTCAACGGCTTTTCGCAATAGACGTGCTTGCCCTGCTTCATGGCCCCAACCGCTGCCACGGCATGGGTGTGGTCCGGGGTGCACACCACCACCGCATCGATCTGCTTGTCCATCTCGGCAAGCATGCGCCGGAAATCCTTGTAGCGCTTGGCCTTGGAGTGTTCCCGCAACATGCGCGCTCCCCGCCTCTCATCCACGTCGCAGACGGCCACAACGTTCTCGCCGGAAACATTCCTGACATTCCCTTCCCCCTGGCCTCCGACCCCGATGCAGGCCATGTTCAGTTTTTCGTTGGCCTGGTAGCCGAAGGCCACTCGACTGCTGCAGATCAGGAGGCCCGCCCCGGTGCTGCCCTTGAGGAATCCCCGTCGATTGAAGGAAGTTTGCTTAGCCATATCCCCTTGTTCGCCCAATCCAGCCCAGACCGCAAGAAAACTATAGGGTGGGCTGACCGTCGATCTCACCGTCCCCTCAGGGTTTCCAGCTCGGCCTGGGTCCAGGGCCTGTCACGCTCCTTGTCAGCAGCTCGTGTTTCAGCAACCTGCTTTTCGCTCACTGGATCGCCCGGCCCCCACCGAACGCGGGATCAACCGGCTGGAAACGGCACCATGACTCCTTCGCCATCGGGTCCGTGGCAGCTCACGCAGAATCGAAAGTAGTGCACTTCACCATCCCGGACGAGACGGATGCACAGAAACCGTTGAAGGACCTGGAAACGAAGTTGGAATATCTTGATCCCTTTGAGCGCTCCCTTGATCGATCCCAGGTTGGACTATGGGAAAGGATGAGATAGCGTCCCAGTCATGCTCCGAATGCTCGGGACCATCACCCTTCTTCTCGCCCAGGCCCTGTCCTCATGGGCTGCCGAACCGGAATGGCCGCGTTTCCGTGGCAGGAACGGTGAGGGTGTGGTGGCGAGTGCGGACATTCCGGCGAGTTGGGAGATTGATGATTTCATCTGGAAGATCGATCTTCCGGGGGTTGGACATGGTTCGGTAGCAATCGTTGGGGAGCGGATCTTCCTGCTCTGTGGGGACCCCAGGACGAGCGAGCGCACCGTTGTCGCGGTGAGTGCCAGGGACGGCAGGATCCTGTGGCAGAAGTCCTACCGGACCGCGAAGTTCAAGGGGCATCGCTTCAATTCTCCGGCCTCAACAACGCCGGCAGTTGACAACGAAAACGTCTACCTTACCTGGGGGACAAAGGAGCAGCTCACCCTGACCGCCCTGACTCACACCGGGGAGCAGGTCTGGCAGGCGGACCTCGGGGCGATCAAAGGGGGCCACGGTTTTGGAGCCTCCCCGATGGTTCATGGTGATCTGGTGGTGGTCAACAACGACCAGGACGGGGAGAGCAGCCTGGTGGCGGTGGATAAGAAAACGGGACAGAAGCGATGGGAGATTCCGCGCAAGAGCGTACGATTGAGTTACTCGGTGCCGGTGGTAACCAGGGACGGAACCATGGTGTTTACGAATTGGCAGCATGGCTTCACCGCAGTGGATCCAAAAAGCGGCAAGGTCCTGAGCGATGTCAGCGTGTTCAATTTGAAGAAGAAGGAACGGGCCGTCAGTTCGCCGGTCCTGGCGGGCGATCTCATCATCGGAACCTGTGGGTTCACCAACGAGCCGAAGCACGCCGTGGCGATGAGGCTCAAGGACGGCCAGTTGAGCGAAGTGTGGCGGATTGAGCGCAATGTCCCGCACATCCCGTGCCCGATCGTGATTCGAGACCGGGTCTACCTGTGGGAAGACAAGGGCATTGGGACCTGTGTCGATCATCAGACCGGGAAAGTGATCTGGCGGGAGCGGATTGGGGGCGCGACCTACTTTGGGTCGCCCGTGAGTGACGGGAAGAAGATCTTCTGTGTCGATGCCGATGGCGTGGTGCGCTGTATCGCGGCGACGGATGAATTCCAGGAACTGGGCCAGACGGACCTCGGCGAACTCTGCCGGAGCACCCCGGCAATCGCGCACGGGAATCTCTATCTTCGCACAATGACCAGGCTGTTCGCAGTGAGAGGCAGGTGAATTCCTGCCCGCTCACACCCAGGCTGAATTTCACGAAGGAGCAGCCGGGACAACCCCTAGGGTGCGCGGGAGAACTCGACCCGCACGAAGCGCCGGGGCACAGCTGCGCTCACCAGTCCAGAAACACTTTGGTAGGTCCGGGTGGCCGTCCCATCGCCGTGATTGGTGAACGAGAGCAGGGAGAATTCGGAGTCGGCATCGGTCCAGTTGACGAGGTCGCTTGAGAGCTCGAGCCGATGGGTCACATCGTCGGCAGCCAGGTTCACCTGCAGGGTGAGCACGAAGCGACCGTCGCCGGTGGTTGCCAGGGCGACCGGGCTGCCATTGGGGACCTGGTCCGACGAACCCGTCGCGTGTTCCAGCAGGGCGCCAAGTCCATCGAGGTCGAGATCGTCATTGGGATTCCCGGTGAAGAAAACGGTATCGCTGCCGCCGGGATTGCCGCCCGGCCAGGTGCTCTCCCGCCAGTTTGCGGGGTCATTGTGATCGGGATTGCCAGCCGGGTTCCTCAAGACCAGGCTGAACCCGCCACCGTCGGGACCGGTCGGCCAGGGTGCTTCGTCGTCGAAGGTAAACTCCCGGATGGTGCTATTGGTGGCATCCTCCAACTTGATGCGATCGCTGCCATTGTTGAAGCGAGAGTCATTCTGAAAATCGGGGAAGGGGACCACAATGCGTGCTCCGGGAGCCAGCACGGTTCCACCGGGAAAGGTGTAATCAATGCCGGCGGTGAAATGCACTCCGCTCAAATTCACCGTCACGGAGTCGCTAATGTTCATCAGTTCGATGAACTCGGCATCGGGATTGAAACCGGCTGGATGATACATGAGTTCGCTAACGACGAGGTAACGCTGCGGATCGCTCGGATTGACCGGAGTCTGGAAGGCTGAAACGATCGCCTCCGCGGGGTTCAAGAGGTTGAGGGTCTCTCCAAAATTGGAGAGATGACCGGCGTAAGGTCCCACCACGAGGCGCTCTTCGTTTCCGGTTGGTGAAGTCGCCCGATTGCGAAAGGCGAGCGTGTCCGGAGAGAGGTAGAGGTCTCCACTCCGCTCGATGACCGTGCCCGGGGCAAAGGTGAACTCCACGCCCCCGGTGAGCTTCCAACCCGAAATGTCGATCTCGGTCGCTTCATGATTGGTCAGGACGATATACTCTTCGTCCTGATTGGCAGAAACCGGATCATGTTCCACGGCACTGATGCGGATGTCGGGATTCGCCACCTGCGAAGCCGGAATCAGGCCGGGGTAATTACGGAAGAGTACGTTGCGCCGGCTGTTCAGGTAATTGTTGATCGATGAGATGCTGGAGCTCAGCGGCGGACTGGCCGGGGCAATGATCTCCGCTACGCGGTTCTCGAAGTAGCGCCGCGCCCGCGGAGTGGAGGACGGCTGCAGCACCTCGTCCATCACCGTGCGCAAGCGGCGCAGGTAGAGGCGCTGGGTGGTGGTTTCCTCGAAGAGAACATCGTAGAGCACGTTCCACTGATTCGCATTCTGCTTGGCGTGTTCCTGGTCGCCGAAAAAGGGATGCGGCAGATGCGTGCCACCGTCTCCAGTCACGCCGAAGGTCCAGTCCTTGTCCCACGGGAAGATCCGCCAGCGCTGATCGCCCCGGTTGTCGACGTAGCCGTAAAAGTTCTTGCGGACATCGTCGGCATCCTGGGTGATCGAGCGCACGGCAAGATAGTTCACGATCTGGGGCAGGTCCAGGTTGTCGATGACGTAACGGCGGCGCGCAGTGCTGGTTCTCCGATTGAGACCGGATACCAAGTTCTGCACGGTCGTCAAATCGCTCTGGTCACCGGTCTTCTTCTCGATCCCGGTGATGGTATCGAAGAATACCGGGTTCAAGTTGCTCCGCTGGACGAACTTGTAGAGATCGCTGGCTGGATCATACCCGTTGCGGTCGAGAAAATCTTCATCCACCTGTTCGATGAAAACGCCGACACGATCGAAGATTCCGTTCAACCGCATGTACCAAAGAGCCGAATTGCAACCCGCGTTCCCGGCCGCCTGGTAGGCCTCGAAGGCCAGAGTCTGCCGCACGTAGGTGCTGTCGGATCCCCGCGCGTTCATGTTGATCTCGCCCACCGAGGGCATATCGCTGTTGATGTAGAGGCCGTCCCCCTTGTTGAAGTTGAACTTCTGGGAACTCCCGTTGGTTGCGCCACCACGTTTCCGGACAAAGATATTATCATAGAATCTCTCGCCGAAGTAGACCGAGGCCCTCGTCCCGCTGCGCGTGTTGGCGGCCGACTCGCTTTGCGCGAACCACTGGAAGACGGGTAACGGCGAGGTGAGTCGGACATCCAGGATCACCGTGCCGAAATACTCCGGCGATTGGTTGTTGCCGGTGCGGTCGAGAAAGACGGGCGCGCGCCCGACATTTCCATCCCCATCGGAAGCGCTCACATACCAGCGCACCATATCTCCCGATCGGTAGACCGACGAGGGGATGGAGGCGGTATAGCTGCCCGCGGCGACTGTCATCGGAATGGCAACCTCCGCGCCGAAGTCGACTCGATACACCAGATTGACCGTCGTGATCGCAGCGAGCCGGGGCGCCACCTCGGCGGTCACCACGATATTCTGCAGCGAGGTCGGCTGCTGCGCAGGAAGATGAGAGACATTCTGAATCACGGGTCCGGGAGTGGTAGAATCCGCGTTGGGAAGACCCGGCGTCGGTGAACTGAGGTAGCCGAAGGACAATGGACCACCACCCGACACGCTGGCTTCGAGCGAAACCTCAACCAGAAAATCTGAGCTGCCCGAGGAACGATTCAACCCGTGAACCGCAAATACGTTATCGCCATTCTGCAAATCCCCAAGGAAGGCGGAGACATCGATGGTCTCCGAGTTGGCACTCTCGTTGACGTTGCCATCGGCAGTGTCGTCCCAAACGGGCAGGTCCGGTGCGTTGCGGTTGGCAATCTCACTACCGTTGAGATAGGCCACGAATCCGTCGTCGTAGCGAAAGGACAATGAAAGTTCCGTCACGGTCGAGGCATCCACCAGGGCGAAGGGGAAACGGATAAAAGCCGAGGTCCCCTGCGTCCGCATCTCGCTCTCCACATCGGTCGTGATGTACTGGTCAAAGTCCTGCCCGGTATCATATCCCACGCCCTGCCCCGTTCCCGAGATCCAGTCCACACCGGGGCTGAAGGAATCAACCTGCCAGGTGTTCCCCAGCGACCCATTGGTGGGAATCAATACCTCGGCGTCGGAGCTCCCGATAAGATTATGGGAAGCTCCACCCGCTTGAAAGATCCCATAGGAAACATCATTGAATTGAGGAGGGAAGAGCGGAGCAAACTCGGTTACGGTGGTCGTTCCGTCTCCCTTCACGAGTGCGAGGTAGTCGCCGCCCGTGCCCAGGCGAAAGTTGGTGTGAAGGAAGCCGGCGGCGTCGACATGGTCATCGCTGTTCTGACCCGATGCGAAGACGAGTAGATAGCCGTTCGCAGGGATGGTGGTGGCGGCTGGAAACCGCCACTTCTCCAAATTGTCCCCCTCATCGGTCAGGTACCACCCGGTGAGATCGGCCACTCCGGGACCGGCATTGTAGATTTCAATCCAGTCTGAGGAGTTGCCGTCGCCATCGTCCAGGGCAAGTCCATTGCTGGCCATGAATTCGTTGATGCGCACTCCGGAATCCGGGATCACAGCACCCACCCGGGCGGTGAGATTCACGACCGCGGTGGAATCGCTCGCATCATTCGAGGTGATGGTCAGTTGGGCGTCGAATTCGCCCTCCTCGCCGAGCGGATCGAAACTCAAACTGATCAATCCGGCCGCAAGGGGCAGGAGATTGGCGGGAGCAGCGGAGACCGTGAAGTGATCGGCATCCGCACCGCCGATGGAGGTGTTCGAGATCGTCAAGGTCTGTCCTCCGCCCCCGTTTGAGATGGGCAACGCCCCGTTCTGAACTCCCCCCCCGGCGGCGAACTGCCCCAAGTCATAACTGTCCGCTACCACCAGTTTCGGATCGTGGAGGAAGCCACTCAGGCCCACAACCGCAGTGGGCGTGTCCAGATCAGTGCTCTCCACCTGCAGGCCGGCTGAGATCGTTCCAGAGAGACCGGTTGGGTTGAAGCTGATCTGGATGATGCCATTCCCCCCCGGTGCCAGGGATGCGGGGGCCGACAACTCGGAAAAGGCCCCTGCATGGACTCCCGTAAACGAGATCCCGTTGATGGTGAGGGCCCGGGTCGCTCCGAGGTTGCCGATCGCAACATCGAAGGTCTGCACCGAGCCATCGAGATCCAGGCCGACATTGGCAGGCAGAGCGATGAGAGGATCGGTGGTGGGGGCGACAATTTCGAAGGCGATCTCTCCCAACCCGACGCGATCCCCTCCCGGTGGTGGTCCATTCCCCCCGTTCGAGTAAAAGTTGTCCGCGCAGGTAAACTCAACGTAGCGGGCCGTCACGGATTGATCAAAGGCAAAACTCTGCCGCGCAACGTCGTCGATCACCGGATTGAAGATCGGATTGTAGGTGATGGAAGATCCGAAACTTCCCGTGCCCTCCGCGTCCGTTGCAAACTGCAGACTGAACTCGCTCAACCCGTTGGCATTGGTGGCGGAGTAACCCCACACGCTCACTTCCGTGAGCGGAAGATCGTCCCCCAGATCGAGAACCAGAACAGGCGCGCCGGCCACCGCGAGATAGTCCGACGGAAAACCACCCGGCGCACCAGTGACCCAGAGAGCTCCCGAACCACTCCCCGTCTGGTCATGAGGTTCAGCATTTGCGAATCCCGATCCCGGGCCCTGGATCAGATTGGAAACCGGCCAGAGGTCGCCAGTGGACGACGTTGTGACGCTGTCGATCGGATGAAAGTTGGCCGCTCCAGCGGGAAACGCGCCGATGACACCAAGAACCACGGCAACAGCCGCATTCATAAAATTGGGGCGATTCATGAGATAGTGAGCCAATCGTCTCCAGAGCGAGAACACCCTGGAGACGGATGCATGGTTGGGGGAATTACCTGGGCACGCTCACCGCAAAATGGCGCGTCTGCAAGGAGAAGCAGGCGCGCTGATCAATGAAGTGACCGTGCCGTGAGCATTCGGGGCGTTCGCATTGGAGCCTTCCACCTTCTTGGGTTCGTGGTGGATGGCAGCGCGATCAGGGGATCCACCCTTTACTTCCCTACAACCATTACAAAATCCTTAAACTTGGCCCAGCGCGGCGCCTTGGCATCCCCCTGCAGGGCAAAAAACCCGATCTTCAGCTTTTCCGCACTTCCCGGCAATTGTGTCTCGCCGTGCACCGTCCATTCCTTGCCTTCAGGTGCCTTGACCATCGCCTTGGCCCTGCCCTGGGCGATCTCGAGGCGCAACCGCAACGGGCCTTCACGAAAAGCAATCTTCTTGATAACCTTTGGCTTCGCTCCGCTCTCTAGAACCAGCGTGCATGACTGACCGGCATACAGCTCACGGTCAAACTTGATGTAGTTGTCATCGTCCATGTAGATCATCAGCCCCGCCTGCTCGTATTCCTTCCTGGGATTGAAGTCCACGGTAGCCTCAACGGAGAATGTTTCCCCGGGAAAATCCCGCAGCAGAAAGTTCTTCGTCTTGTTGTTCTTCTTGCCCCAGATATTCGTCGGTTGCGCCAGCAACTCGATATTGCCATCCTTCAGGCGCCATTGTGCCTTGTCCTCGCGAACAAAACTCCACCCATCATCCAGGGCCCTGCTGAAGTCAGCCCTGTAGTCCGCTGCCAACGCCGACAGTTCCGTAAAACAAAACATGAGCACAACGCGAAGGATATAGACGTTTTTCATGGTCACCGTTTTATCTCAAATCCGGGTCATGGGCAAGGCTCCCGGCACACGACACGAAACAGCATTCGGGGGCATCCACTAAGCTGTCGGATTCAAGGCGGAACGGGATCTTGATCACCTTCCCCATGGCCACTGCCGGCAGGGGGTGCCGGGGATTCGTTGGAGGCGGCGGGCGGATTCGAACCGCCGAATAACGGTTTTGCAAACCGTCGCCTTAGGCCACTTGGCTACGCCGCCGTCGCAAAGCGAGCCGCGTGGTAATCCCGTTGTCCGCCGCTGTCAATAATCAGTCTCCCCGGCGCAGGAGGCACGGCATCGACACAATACGTCGGCCCGTTAGAATCCAGCCGTGAAAACACGCTGGTGGGGTCTTTTTTTCTGGGGCCTCGTCACGTCGATCCATCCCCATGCAAGGGCGCACCAGGAACTTCATCACAACATTGAGCTCGATCTCCGCCAGATGGATGAGACCAGTGCCGTGCAGCTCACCTTCACCATTCACGCCCCGGAATTGCTGGTCGGACTCTCGGAGGCCGCCAGTGCGCTCTACGATTTGAACTGGCTTGAGCAGCAATCCGACCAGGAACTGGAGCAGCTCATCACCCTGGGCCGGGGCCATCTTGCCAGGAGGTTCACCTTGCGCCTCGATGATGGGGAGCCCGTCGACCTCGCAGCGAAGCTCACTTTCGAAAAGCCCGATGCCATCCGGAACGGAGGAGCGGGGGGCCTGCCACCCGGATGCCTTGAGGCCTTCCTTGAATTGTCCGCCCCGGAAGGAACCCACAAACTCCGGTTGGACCATGCCCGCAACTCGGGCAAGCGCCTGCTGCTGGTAATCGACCGTCCTGAATCCTTTCCCGGGGTCATCGATGTGGCGCCCGGGACGCATGCAGTGGTGGCCTTGCGCGGAAAGACCGATGAACCCATTGCCCCGGAGCCTCCCGGACACCCGGAGCAGGCCCCCGGCCCCGGCTGGATGCTCGCTATCATCCTCATGGCCCTTGCTGGCATCACCGTCGTCCTCAGCAAACTGCGGAAGGCCTCGCGGGGCAAGGCCCCCGGTTCCTGATTGCGATCCTGCAGCAGGCGGCGAAGATCCCGGGATGCGCCTGCTCCCCGTCCTCGGCCTGCTCTTGCTTTCCTCCCTCCCGGGATGGGGAAAACTGCCGGCGGAACTCTCCTTTAAGGAAGGACCGATCAATGCGGTCTCCCTCGAACGGAACGGAGAACGGATGATCCTCTACCGGGGAAAAGACGCGGCCGAGGCTGTGCTGCTCACCCACGCACGCCGGGACCTGGTGGAAGCCGTCCGACCGGCGGCTGCCGGGGCCCACGTGGTGGCCCCCGAGAAATCCCGATCCGCTCTCACGCAGGCCGAAGCCTTCTGGGAGGAGTTCTGGAAGAAGCGCTTCAATTACTACGAGCAGCAGGTCAACAAAGTCCCGGTGCGATCGCTGGCCGTGAACCGGTTCGTGAAGGAGGGCGAAGTGGTGAAGTGGCAGGGACTGGAATTTTCCGTGATGGAGACCCCCGGCTATTCCCGGGACGCGGTCACCTACCTCACCGAGATCGGAGGGAAACGGATCGCCTTCACCGGCGATTTGATCTGGGAAGGAGGGCGGGTCTTCGACCTCTACAGTTTCCAGGATGCCATCCCGGAAGCGCGGATCGGCGGCTACCACGGATACGGGGGTCGGTTCGGGCCGTGGGTCGCCAGTCTCCAGAAACTGGCGGCCTGGAAACCGGACCTGATCGTCCCGGCCCGCGGTCCCCTCATCACCAACCCGTTGGGAGACCTTGCCGCGGCGGTGAAAAGGGTGCAGGCAATCTACAAAAACTACCTCTCCACCAATGCCCTGCACTGGTACTTCGGCAAGGAGAGACTGGAGCTCTGCGGGAAGCGCGTCCTGGGACCCGGGGCCAAGGTCGAATTGATGCCCTTCGCCGAACACATCGCCCTGCCCCCGTGGTGCCGTCACATGGGCACAACCAAGCTCCTCGTCTCCAGCGACGGACACGGCTTCGCCCTCGATGTCGGCGGAGAGCAGCAACTGCAGATGCTGCGCAAGGCCCTCGCAGACGGATTGATCCGGAAGATCGAGGGCATCTGGGTGACCCACCTGCACAACGACCACACCGCCAGGGTTCCCGCCGCAGCCCGGGAGTTCGGCTGTCCGGTCTACGCAGTGGCCGAGGTCGCGGATGGCTTGCGGCAACCCGGGGCCTGGTTCCTCCCGGGCCTCATTCCCGAGGCAGTGGACGAGGTGGTAGTGCGCAAGGACGGGGAGAAGTGGAGCTGGCGCGAGTTCACCTTCACCAGTCACTTCTTTCCCGGACAGATGTACAACCATGGCGGCCTTCTCGTGGAACGCGCCGATCACAAGCCGGTCTTCTTCATCGGGGATTCCTTCTCCCCCTCGGGGATCGACGACTACTGTCTCATGAACCGGAACCTGATGCGCGAGGATACGGGCTACTTCCTCTGCCTGCGCAAGGTCCGCGCCCTGCCGCCGGGGTCATGGCTCGTCAACCAGCACATCCCCCATCTCTTCCGCTTCAGTGGGAAGGAGCTGGACTACCTCGAAGAGAGCTACCGCAAGCGGGCCGCCATGGTCGCGGACCTGGTCCCGTGGGACGATCCGAACTACGCCCTCGACGAGGAGTGGGCCTGGTTTCATCCCTATGCCAGTGAAGCAAGGGCCGGGGAACGCCTTGAGGTCGAACTGCGCCTCTGGAACCACTCCCCGCAGGAGCGAACCTTCGGGATCCGGATGGAAGAGACCGATGGCCTGAAGGTCGTTGGTGAACTTCCGGGGGTGACCCTCGCCCCGCGCACCACTGGAACAGTGAAAGTCCCCCTCCTGGTGACCCCCGCCGCAGGGCCCGGAGTGCGCGTGATCACCGCGAGCCTGCGCAGCGAAGGGATCGCGGTCGAGCATTGGATCGAAACCCTGGTCAAGGTTTCCGAGTAGAGCCCTCTCCCCCAGTTGAAGCTTTCCCCCGGGAGACAAGCCACCACACTGATCTCATGGCAAGATTGTGCAGAGCGGCCCTTCTCCTTGGGCTTGCCGGGACGTCCCTCGTCCTGGCCCAAGGCCCCCGGAAGGCGGCTCCGGCATTCGAGTTGCAGGACGGCGACCGGGTTGTCTTCCTCGGGAACTCGTTCTTCGAACGGGCCCGCCAGCACGGATACCTCGAGACTTCCCTCACCCTGCGCTGGCCGGGAAGGAAGGTCACCTTCCGCAACCTCGGATGGGACGGCGACACCGTTTTCGGCCACTCCCGGACCGGCGGTCGACGCCGCTCCGTCTTCGGGAACCCCGAGGAAGGATTCGGGAAATTGATCGCTCATCTCCGCGAACTGGATCCCTCCGTCATTTTCGTGGCCTATGGCTGGAACGAGTCCTTCGCGGGGGAACCGGGGGCGGCCGGTTTCCAGAAGGGACTGGAACGACTCCTGAAGGAGGCCGGGGCGGAGAACCGGCGTTTTGTCCTGCTCTCCCCCACTCCGGCAGAACGGGGATTCGGCGCGGAGTTGCCCTTCCGGAAAACCGGGCAACCAGCCGGTCCCGACTACGTTTCCCAGCGCAACGCCATCTTGAAATCCTATCGCGATGCCGTCGCCTCCGTGGCGGGGAAAGGGGGACATCACTTCGTCGACCTGTTTTCCACATTAAAGCAGGGCAAGGAGCCCTACTCCACCAACGGCATTCATCCTGGCACGGCAGGCTATCGCACCATTGCCCGGATCATGGCCCGAAGCCTGCATCTGCCCGAACCCGTGGTCGCCCTCGACTCAAAGGAGGCCGAATCCCTGCGCCACACCGTTGTCAAAAAGAACACCCTCTATTTCCATCGCTGGCGCCCGCGTAACGACGCGTTCGTCTACGGCGAGCGCAAGAACGAGCAGGCCATCGCCCAGACCGAACCGGTAAAATTCGAACCCTTCGTGACGGTGCAGGAAACCGCAATCCGCAAACAACTGGAGGCCCTCAAGTGAATCAGCTGCTCTTCCTCATCCCCCTGGCTCTCGGCTGCCTGTGTCTTCCAGCTACCGCCCAGCGGAACCTGCGGGACATTCCCCCCCCCGACCCGCAGGTCGAGAAGGCCTCCTTCAAGGTGGCCGATGGGTTTGAAGTGAACCTCTGGGCTGCTGACCCCCTGCTGGCGAAGCCCGCCCAGATCTCCTTCGACCGCCGGGGACGGCTCTGGGTCGCCAGCAGCGAGACCTATCCCCAGTTGAACGTGAACCAGGATCCCGGCGACCGCATCCTGATCCTGGAGGACACGGACGGAGACGGTAGGGCAGACAAGTCTTCCGTCTACGACGATCAGCTCATCATCCCGGGAGGGGTCCTCCCCGATGGGAGCGGGGGTGCCTATGTCGCCCACGGGGAAGAACTCCTTCATCTCCGTGACCGAGACGGGGACGGCAGGGCCGATCACCGGGAAGTGCTCCTTTCCGGGTTTGGATCCGAGGACACCCACCACACCCTCCACCGCCTGCGCTGGGGACCCGGTGGTCTCCTCTACATGCTCCAGGGCTACTACATCGGCACCCACGTGGAGACCCTCTACGGTCCCCGCCGTCTCAACGGCGGAGGGCTCTGGTCCTACGACACCCGGACCCGGCGCCTTGAAATCTACAGCCGCGGGCTGGTCAATCCCTGGGGAATGGTATTCGACCGCTGGGGACAATCCTTCCAGACCGACGGCGCCGGAGGCCAGGGAATCAACTACACTTTTCCGGATTCCGTCTTCCTCGCCTCCCCACACGAACACCGAACCCTGACCGGTTTGAATCCTGGGCGCCCCAAGTCCTGCGGACTGGAGATCATCAGCGGGAGTCACTTCCCGCCCGGTTGGCACGAAAGCCTGCTCACCAACGATTTCCGCGCCAACAACATCGACCGCTACGTGGTCACCCCCGACCAGAGCGGCTACAAATCCACCCTGCAACCTGATCTCCTCGGATCTTCACACCTCTCATTCCGTCCCATCGACATCGTCATGGGGCCCGATGGCGCAGTCTACGTCGCCGACTGGTACAGTCCCATCATCCAGCACGGGGAAGTGGATTTTCGTGATAAGAGGAGGGACCGGGTGCATGGCCGGATCTGGCGCATCACCGCTAGCGGACGTCCGCTCGTCAAGAAAGTGAATTACCAGGAGGCCTCCATCCCCGGGCTTCTGGACCTCCTCAAGCACGAGGCCGACTGGGTGAGGCTGAACGCCCGGCAGGAACTCAAGGAGCGGAACGAAACCAGGGTGAGTTCCGCCCTCGACGAATGGGTCCGCTCTCTCGACCGGTCGGATTCGGCCTTTGAACACCACCGCCTGGAAGCTCTCTGGGCCCACCAGACCATCACCACCAGGCGCTCCCGCCACCTCCTCAAGGATATCATGAAGTCCCCGGACCACCGCGCCCGGGCCGCCGCCATCCGCGTGCTCTACCACTGGCGGGGAGAGGCTGAGTTGCTGGTCGAGGCCGTGACAGACCCTCATCCCCAGGTCCGCCGGGAAGCCGTGACGACGCTGGGACAGTTTGCCTCCCCGGAAGCTCTCGTGGTTGCCCTCGGGGCCCTGAATCACCCCATGGACAAGTATCTCGATTTCGCCCTCTGGCGAACCTGCCGCCTGCTGGAGCCCTCCTGGCTGCCCGCCTTCCAGCAGGGAAGGCTGAAACCCGGACCCAATGCCGATCACCTTGGATTTGCTCTCAAGGCGATCGAGAAACCAGAAGCCCTGGCGCCCCTGGTCGAGTTAATCGCCAAGGGTCAGGCGGATGCATCCACCGTTCGTCTTGTAGGCAAGATCGGGCGCCCCCGTGAGCTTGATGTAGTTCTAAAACTTGCTCACCGGGACACCCATGCCTTGACCGGGGACGCCGCTCTGGCCCTTGCGGAGGCCGTCGAGGACCGAGGGATTTCCCCGGCCAACGAGAGCCTGCGCTTTCCGACCTGCAAACGATTGCTCAGTGAGGACGACAACAAGATCGTCGCGGCGGCCTGCCGCCTCGCCGCAGCCTGGAATCTCAAAGATCTCGGCAAAGAGATCCGGGCACGCCTCATCACCGCCTCCCCCGCCCTGGCCCCCGCCGCGGCAAAGGCCGTGGCCCGGCTGGGGAACCGCGAGGAGATCCATTCCCTCGCCTCCCAGGGAGAGGTCCGCCACATCCGGGTGGCAACCACCGCGGCCCTCTTTGAGATCGATCCGGCCGTGGCCTCCGTCCTCGCAGTGAAACTCTTCCATGAGAACCTGTCACAGCCTGACATCGAGACGCTCATGGGCGAGGTCCTCCTCCGGCCCGGGGGAAGCAGCCATCTTGCTGGGGCCCTTGCCGGAAAGAAGATCCCCCGGGACACCGCGCTCCATGCCACGAGGTTGCTTGAAGTCTCCGGCAAGGGGCATCCCGAACTCACCGCCGGGCTGGCAAAGGCTGGCGAACTGAAACCACTCTCCCCGGCCCCCGGTCCACAGGCCCGCAACGCTCTTCTCTCCAAGGTCGCTGGTGGCAATGCGATCCGCGGCCGGGCTGTCTACGAGCGTGCCGCCCTCGCATGCACGGTTTGTCATCGCGTCACCGGAGAAGGAGGAATCATCGGTCCTGATCTTTCCAGTATCGGGGCCAGTGCTCCACCTGACTACCTCCTCGAGTCCCTCCTCAGCCCCAGTGAAAAAATCAAGGAAGGCTACCGGATGTCCATGATTACCCTCAAGAACCAGAACGTGGTCTCTGGAGCCATCAGCCGGGAAACCCGGAACGCCCTCGTCATGCGCAGTGCATTCGGCAAGGAAACCCGTATCCCAAAAAGGGACATCGCCTCCCGCCAAACCAGCCCGGTGTCCATGATGCCTGGCGGACTGGTAACCGGGTTGCGGGAGGATGAACTCGTGGATCTTCTGGCCTATCTCTCCTCCCTCGGCAGGACGGCGAAAAACTAGGCCCCGTTTCCAGATTCCGGGGTGCCCCCCGGCAGGAAGGTTCCGCCCGGCCGCTAGGCACGCAGCAGTTCCCTCACGGGCTTGCCCGAGGAGAGAATGGGATGCGGTTGCCCGCTGTGATCTTCGAACAGCATGTCAGGATCGATGGCAAGGTGGTGAAGCATTGTTGCCCAGATATCGTTGGGGGAGAGAATCCGTTCCACCGGGTGCTCCCCCTTCTCGTTGGTCGCCCCGATGACCTGACCCGTGCGCATTCCTCCACCAGTTACCAGCATCGACATGGCCTGGGGCCAGTGATCCCGTCCGGGTTGGCTGACCTTGGTGTGCGTTCCTGTCTGCGTTCTCACCCGCGGGGTGCGTCCGAACTCACCGGTGACCACCAGGAGAACGCGTTTGTCCAGCCCCCGGGCATGGAGATCCTCAATCATGGCAGTGATGACCTTGTCGTATATCGGAAGCCGCCACTCGGCTTCGCGAAAGAGGTGACAATTCACCGCATGCGAATCCCAGTTGTAGGTGCCATATTTTGGCATCTTGATCCCGGAGACGTACGGATTTTCCATCACCACGGTCACAAAGCGCGCTCCCGCCTCCACCAGCCGGCGGGCCAGAATGGCCCGCTGTCCCCACGCATGACGGCCAAAGCGCTCCCGCACCGCATCACGCTCCTGCCCCAGGTCGAACGCCTGCCGGAAGCGCTCGGAGAAGATCATCTCCACCGCCTGGCGATAATGCTCATCGAGCGCGTGAAGCGACCCGTCGGCATCAATGTCACGACGCAACCTGTCCACTCCCTTGAGAAGAGTCAGGCGGTCCTCCAGGCGCTCCGCCATCCCATTGGGAATGGCGAGACTGTCGATTTTAAAATCGTCCTCGTTGGGATCGCCACTCACAATGAAGGGCGTGTTCTGGCCACCCATCCACGCCGCTCCGAGCGAAAAGGTGTCGATATTATGCCGCCCCCGCTTGATGAGCGCCACGTTGGTGGGCAGTCCGTTTGTCGCCATGCCTTCCTTTCGCTTCTGCAGCGCAGCTTCAATGAAGGATGTGATGGCCGGCGCGTCGTTTACAAATCCGGTCGGCTCCCTGGGTGCACGCGCCGTCATGAAGCGCTTGTGACCGCCTCCATGGTCGCTGAAGGTGTGGCAAACCGAGCGAATGATGTTGTACTTGTCAGCGCACCTGGCATGAAGCGGCATGAGTTCGCACACCTGCAGGTCCGGGTTATTGGTCCGGATGGGTCGAAACTCCCCCCGGTACTCGGAGGGCGCATCGGGTTTCATATCATACATCTCCATGTGGGGCGGCCCTCCGGGGAGCCACACGAAGATGACCGCAGGGTCGTCCTCGGAGAGGAGGCGATTGCTCCCGGTCGCACGTGCCAGAGCCCCTAACCCGAGTCCGCAGAGTGACGCCCCTCCCAGTTCCAGGAAAGACCGACGGGAAGGCCCGGAGCAGGGCAGGCGCTTCTCGACTCGCGGCATGGTGGGTCATTCTAGCCGAACCCGGACTCACTGCACACACAAAGATCGGATCTCCCCGGAGAACCCCCACCACCGCCTTCATGAGACGATAAAGAGGCCCGGCCCCTCCCCCTTGCCGACAGATCGTCATTTCGCCTGAGGCAGGGATTTTTCTCGCTAGGAAACCCCTCCGGACTACGGTCGCTATTTACTCCATGAAGAAGAACTCTCTCGATCGCCGCCGCTTTCTCACCACCGGCGCAGCGGCATCCGGAATCTGGACGGCAGCACCCCGGACCCTGCGGGCCCAGGCCAAGGTCTCTGCCAACGACAAGCTGAATATCGGAGTGATTGGTTCTTCTGGTCAGGGCGGTTACAGCATCGGTCAGCTCAAGGGCATCGCAAACATCGCAGCCCTCTGCGACGTCGACCAGAACCGCCTCGCCCCGGTCGCGAGGCAGTTCCCCTCCGCCCGGACCTACAAGGATTTTCGCAAGCTGGTAGAGCAGCAGGACCTCGATGCAGTGGTGGTGGCCACTCCCGATCACACCCATGCCGTCGCCAGTGTCGCCGCCATGCGCACCGACAAACACGTCTACTGCGAGAAACCCCTCTGCCGTACCATCTCGGAAGTCCGGCACGTCACCGAACTCGCCCGGGAAACGAATCGCGTCACGCAAATGGGCACCCAGATCCACGCCGGCTCAAACTATCGCCGCGTTGTGGAACTCGTTCGTTCGGGCGCGATCGGCGAAGTCAGTGAAGTACACGTCTGGGTCGGCTCCAGCACCGGCGGGCGAAAACGTTACACCCGGTTCCCCGCGACCGTCCCAAAAAATCTCGACTGGAACCTCTGGCTCGGCCCCATTCCGGAGCAGCCCTACCACCCCGACTGGACGCACTTCCACTGGCGGCACTGGTGGCACTTTGGCGGCGGCACCCTCGCTGATATCGGGTGTCACTACATGGATCTTCCTTTCTGGGCGCTCGATCTGAGCCATGCCATCTCCGCAGAGGCAGAGGGCCCGCCCGTCGACAGGGACTCCGCCCCCATCTCGCTGAAGGTCCACTACCAGTTTCCCGATCGGGTTGTGTCCGGTCGGCACTGGAAGGCACTTCCACTCACTTGGTACCACGGACGCTATCCCGATCACCTCCTGACCCCGGAACAGCACAAGCGTTGGGGGTCTGGCATTCTCTTTGTCGGCACAAAAGGCCAACTCATCTCCAACTATGGAAGCCATGTGCTCCTGCCTGAGAAGGACTTCAAGGATTTCGCCCCGCCCCGTCCCTTCGTCCAGAACTCCCGGGGACATCACCAGGAGTGGGTCAACGCGATCAAGGCCGGAGGATCAACCACCTGTCGCTTCGACTACTCGGGGCCGCTAAGCGAGACCGTCCTCCTCGGCAATGTCGCCTTCCGCGCCGGCCAGAAGCTCGAGTGGGATTACCGCCACATGAAAGCAACGAACTGCCCGGAGGCCGACCAGTTCATCCAGCACCACTACCGGGGGGAATGGGATGCGTGGTTCCGCGGCAAAGGGTAGAAACCGCTGGACCACAATGAATGCCTCCTCCCGGGCCGAAACAGGCCCGGGGTGCCACGTGCGATTCCTTAAGTGCAGTGAACGAACTTGCAGGCTCATCCCCTTGTGTCTCTTCCCGGGGTCCTTCTTCGATTGACTCGGCAGGCATCCACGCGTGGAGTTCCCGGGATGAATTTGCGCGCGCCTGCACTGCTTCTGTGGATCGTCCTCCCCCTGGTCGGATCCGTCGCAGCGAAGCAAGGCGACGAGGAGCTGCGCAAGCTGGCTGCCAACGCTTACCAGGCCGGCCACATCGAGACGGGGCACCTCCACCTGCAACAGGTGATTGCGCAAAACCCGAGCAATATGGCGGTCACCCTCGACGCGCTCGCCGAGATTCTCAAGCAATCGCGTCGCAGTGATGCCAAGCTCCGGGCGGAGCAGCCCAACGTGCCCTTTTCCGAGAATCCGTCTGCGGAGCAGGCCGCCCGTCAACTCTGTGCCCTCGAACAAATAGGGATCCTTTCCGCCAATCACGAGTCCCTCAAGCATGCCGCCACCATCCTGGTGCAGCATCACCTGCACAATCGGCGGCTCTTCGAGGCCAGGGAGCTGGTCGACCGGCAGGCCCGCGAGAACGCCCATGATCTCTTCTGGCGCATCCTGCAGGCCCAAGTCTACCGGCGCCTCAATTCAACGGAAACCAAACCGCTTTTCACTCAACTCAAGGAGGAGATGGACCTCGTCCATCCGGATCCCGCCATCCGCAAATTGTGGGGAGAGTTCTCGGAGGAGTGGACCACCAAGGGCAATTCCCTGCCTCTCGCCATCGAACCACTCTTCAAGGGAAGCCCCCTGCCCCATATGGAACCGGACGATCCCGACCTGGAATGGGACATGGTGACAACCCGCTCGGCCCGCATTGTCGCCCCCCTCATTGACCGCGTGGCGGCCAAGGCCCTGACCGTGCCGCAAATCGTTCCCTGGCGGGACAAGTCCGGCCTCACCGATCCGGTCCGGGCCCTCGATCTCCACCTGCTCAGCCAACCGCAGGCCGACCTCGCTAATCTCCGCAAGATCCAGGACGAACGATACGAACTGGAGAAGTATCGTGAAAACCCGACCGACGCCGAAATTCTCTACCGCTTCCGCCGCTATCCCTGGGCCTCGGCCGCCCAGAAGGATCTACGCGGACTTGCCAACCGGGCTCTCTTCGCCGGGCACTCCCAGGACGCCTGGCGCAGCTTCCAGGACCTCCTGGCCCACGCCAGCGACACAGAGACCCGGGACGCCTCCAAGGTCGGCATCTGGACCGCCCGTACCCAGATCGAAACCCCTCGAACGGCTGCCGATCTGCTTGGTGGGGATGACCCCGCCCACAAACTCGCATGGCTTGGCAAACCCACCCCGGCGGGAGAAATTTGCCGACAGCTTATCGAAAACCATCGGCCTTCCCAGGCCCCCGGCCCGCTGGCCACGGCGAAAACCCTGGGGGAATTCACCCAACGTCTCCTCCACATTCCCCCCACCTCGCCCTGGCAAAGTCAGGTTCCAAACGAAATCGACCTGACCATCGCCGGAAACCATCTCCTCGTGAGTGGACGCGACATGCTGGCGCTTTTCGATACCCGGAATCCCGACAAACCCCTGTGGGCCAGCTTCCAGCCTCCCACGCCGCAAAATAACAAGAAGCCCGACAACAACCACCCTGGCTTCTTCCGCCCCCGCTTTTCCAACGGGCAGCTCTTCACCCGCTGGGGATTCAGTTCCCAACCGCCACGGGGCATCGCCGGGATTGACTGCACCAACGGGGCAATTCTCTGGACTGACGAGAGCAATATCGGAGACCACCGTCTCCTTAACGTCCCGCTCGGGGATCCCTTCCCCAGCGATGGGCTTCTCTATTATCTTGAGTGGAGCTCACCGAATGATGTGTTCCAGGGCCGGGGGCGCAGACTCAACCTTGTCTGCTTTGATCCCGACCTCGGCAGCACGGCCTGGCGCTCACCCATTGCTATTGCAGGCCACGGCTCCGATCTCACTGCCAGCCTGGAGCGCAGTCAACCGGCATTTGCGATCTATGGCAACAGCGTCACCATCTCCCAGGGCGCGGTCTACAGCAGCTCCAACTGCGGCCTCGTGGCGCGCTCCGATATTCGCGACGGACGGACCGACTGGGTCTACCATTACACTCCCATTGCTCCGGCCGAACGAAGCGTCCTGAATCATGGATCCCCGCCTCTCCTCGCCGGGGACAAGGTGATCTGCATGCCCAGGGATGCCCGGCGTGTTTTCGCCCTCGACCAACGCACCGGGCGCCTCCTCTGGGAAAACACCCTCGTCCTGGGAGTGCACTTGGTCGGCGTGATAGAAGACCTCCTCATCGTCCGGGGACGTTCCCTCGTGGCCGGTCTGGATCTGGACACCGGGAAAGCGCGCTGGTACCGGCCCGCCACCCATGTGATTGGCCGCCTCGCGGTGCTTAACGGGTCGGTGTATCTCGCCCAGCTCGACGGGCTCCATCGTCTCAACGCCGGGACCGGCCGGATTGTGGAAAGCCGCCCCTGGCATCTCTCCAACGAGAAACCGCAGGCCTTTGCCCTGCACGGTCGCGATCTCTTCCTGGTCACTGACAAGCCCGCGGAGGCGATTGGCCGCCAGGTCAACGCGCCCCTCAACGCCTCGCTACCCGCCGGACGTAATCCACTCGAGCCACCGCTGAACCGTGCCTGGTCGCTCCCACGCAACGACGCGCGGATTTCCCTCCCGCCTTCCGGTTCCCCGCTGGAGGGCAGCGCCTATATCCTCTCCGGTGGGATTCTCGAGCGTATCGACCTCAGTGCCCAGGGCCGCATTCTCTGGCAACGATTCATCGACGGCCCGAATCCTCAGGTCCATCTCATCGGCAACACCGTGCTTGCCATCGACTATTCGATCGGAAAAGCCCCGGGACTGGTCAATCGCCTGGTTGCCTTCGATGCCGCTACCGGCCGGACCCTCTGGGAACACGCCATCGATGCCCCGGTAAGCTCAACCCTCAACTGCGGGAACACCCAGATTTTCCACGATTCTGTCGGACGGGTGGTCGCCGTTGACCTGCGCACCGGCGCCCGCGCCTGGCAACGCAACTTCGGCAACGGATTCCAGATGCGCCTCGCCACCGACGGCACCAAACTTCACATCTTCTTCGTCTCCCGCCTGCGCTCCGCCAACCATGTAGTGGTGGACCCGCCTACGGGCTCCACCCTCAGCAACAGCAAGATCGCGGCCAAAACCTCTGCCGATGCCCGCAATGCCAAGCCCGTCGCGGGCGGCTACTACGAAGTGGCCATCAACCCGGTCAAGGCCCGCTACCTGCGATTCACCGCCCTGTCCGATATCGGTGGGCGCGGCTGGGCTTCCATGGCCGAATTACAGGTCGCTGGTGAAAACGGGGACAACCTCCCCCGTCAAGGGTGGTCGGCCACCGCAAGCAATTCCGAGACCAAGGCACGCTACGATACCAGGCCCCAATGCGTCATCGACGATGACCCCGTCACCTGGTGGCACTCCCAGTGGATCGGCAGCATTCCTCCCCATCCGCATTCGATCACCATTGACATGAAGAACGAGAAAATGATCAGTGGAATTCGTTACCTGCCTGCCGTTATCGTGAACAACAACGGCATGATCGGGGAGTACAAGCTTCACGTCAGCAACGACGGCCAGAACTGGGGCAACCCGGTAGGCGAGGGGTTCATGGTCAGTCAGACCCGGGTCGACCACGTCTACGCCTCCGACAGGTCCATTGTCTTTGAAAGCCGGGCCAGCCCGAACCAGCCACTCAATGTCTATCGCTATCAACTGGATGGCAGCCCTGCCATCCTGGTGCGCCGGAACTCCCATGTCCTCTACATGAAGGAACCGTACTTCATGATCCACGAGGGGGATAAGCTGGTGGTCTGCCATTTCGACGATCCCGCCTACCGGTTCGAACTGGGCCTCCACTCCCAATTTGACCTCTCTGCCCTCTCTCTTGAAAACAACCGCCTGATTCTGGGCCGCAAGAGTGTCCTCGTTGCCGATCTCGCCCAGAAGCGCTTCATCGTTGCCCCGGGGGATCCAAACCAGATTTACAACAAGGATGGTGCCCTTGTCCGGGAAGGAGAGCACAGTCTCCTCAAGATTGTTCCGCAAGGGGACAAGGGGCAGGCCGTCTTCCGCTTCAACCTGCAAAACGGCCAGCGCACCGATGCTCCCCCCATTGAGCAGCCCGAAAGCTTCCAACCGGTTCCGGGTATCCCGCGGTTCAACGGCCTGGTCCTGCTCCAGGATGACTCCTCGGTGAGCGCCTGGATCGGGACGGGCCAATAGCAGGGGTGCACAACGCTGGAAAGCGGCCTTTGTAAGCCCATTTTTCTAGTTCTGGAGGGATGAACCTCTACCCTCCTCTCGTTCATGACCCGGTTAGCCACCCTCTCCATCATGGCGCTGTCGCTTGTGGTGGGGAGCCGCCTGGCAGCCGAATCGCGCTCCTGGCGCAGCGCCAATGGCAACCGCAGCTTCCGGGCGGATTTCGTTTCCAGCGATGGGACAAGCGTCGTTCTGCGAAGATTGGACAGAAAGACGGTTACCGTGGCCTTGAAGAACCTGCACACCCGTGACCGGGACTGGGTCCGCGAACAACTCAACAAAAACGAAGCGAAGGCACATGGCGGACTCAAAGGTGGCTGCTTCGACAACCTTGCCTATGGTGACAACCGCCGGACCGTGGAGAAGAAACTCAAGGCGAGCCTGGTGGCCAGTAAATCCCTCGATGATCGACTGACAGGCCGCACCGGATTGAACGGGATCTACCAGACCTCCATCGCCGACGAACCCTACGAGCTGTTCTTCCACTGGACCGGGAAAGATGAGTTGCAGGAAGTCACCCTGCGCAGCAGGGCGGTCACTCAGACCGACTACGGCAAGACCCTCAGGAAGACCTGGACCAGCCTGATCTCGCTCCTGAAGAAACATCATGGCAATCCGGTCCAGACGACCGGGTATCCCCCGCAGGAAGAACTCCAGGAAGGGAACCTCCTCGGCTCACATCTCTGGCATACGCCGGACAAGCACTCCATCCTGCTCTGCACCGGCCGGGAAGGAGCCGACTACCTGGTTGCCATCCGCTTCCGTGTGGAACTGATCCCGCCCAACAGGCTCCGGGACGCAGGAGAGGCGGAAAAGGACCCTGCCGAACCCGGCACCTGACGAGGCAACTGGCGTCTGGCCTCTTGCTGCCATTTCTGGTTTATCGATCCCTGCCATGAGCGACTACCAGATGTACCTGAACGGCAAGTGGGACGATGGGGAAGGCACCCATCCCGTGATCAACCCCGCCACCGAGGAGACCATTGCGGAAATCCCGGTGGCCACCGGAACACAGATCACGGAGGCCTACCAGGTCGCCCGCAAGGCCCAGTATTCCTGGGCCCGCCTGACCGGAGTGGAGCGGGGCAATATCCTCCGCAAGTGGGCAGACCTCCTCGACGAGAACCGCGACCACATCACCCGCGTGATCAGCCAGGAAGTGGGCAAACCGATCAACGAGGCTCGCGGGGAATTCGACTTCGGCAACTCCTGGTTCCGCTACTATGCAGAGTTCGATCGCCGTATCGATGGCGAAATCCTTACTCCAGACAAACCCAATGAACAGCTCTGGATCGTCCCCAGCCCGGTGGGCGTGGTGACCGGGATCATCCCCTGGAACTTCCCCTTCGCAGTCGCCGTGCGCAAGATCGCACCCGCCCTCATCACCGGAAATGCCCTCGTCCTCAAACCACATGAGGACACCCCGCTCAGTGCCCTTGAGATCGCCAGACTGGCCGAAGCCGCCGGTGTTCCCCCGGGCGTGTTCCAGGTTCTCTGTGGTCCCGGTGAGACCGTGGGTGAAGCAATGGTGAAGGATCCCACCGCCCGGCTCATCACCTTCACCGGCAGCGTGCCCACCGGAAAACGCATCTCGCGCAACGCCGCCGACAATGTCGCTCTCGTCTCCCTTGAAATGGGAGGCAAGGCCCCCTTTATCGTGATGGACGACTGCGACCTCGATGCCGCGGTAGACACCGCCGTCTTTTCCCGCTTCCTCAACTGCGGACAGATCTGCATCGCCAACGAACGCACCTACCTGCAGAAGAATATCGCCTCCGAGTTCACCGAGAAGTTCCTCGCCGAGGTAGGGAAGCTCAACCTGGGGGATCCTCTCCAGGAGGACACCCGGATCGGCCCCAAGGTGAGCAGGGGGGAACTGGAGAAGGTGGAAGCCTGCGTGGAAGGCGCGAGGAAGGCCGGGGTGGAAGTGCTCACCGGTGGCAACCGCCGAACCGGTGGTGAGTTCGATCGTGGGTATTGGTACGAACCAACCGTCATTTCCGGGGTGAGCCAGGACATGGAAATCATGCAGAAGGAAATCTTTGGCCCGGTCGTGCCGCTCATGGAATTCAACACCTTCGACGAGGCCCTGGAACTGGCCAACGACTCGAGCTACGGCCTGGCGGCCTACCTCTTCACCAACGACATGAACCGCATCATGCGCACGATCCGGGACCTTGAATGCGGGGAATTCTACATCAACCGCGGACCGGGTGAATCCATCCACGGCTTTCACGGAGGCCTCAAGGAAAGCGGCCTGGGGGGCGACGACGGGATCCACGGCCTCAACCACTACCTCCACCGCAAGTGCGTCTACCTGAAGTACGAGGGGTAGTCCCGGGACTACCGCAAGGATCCTATTTCGCCTCTACCCTGGTATACCTGGTAACACGTCCGTGCACGTTCCATTCCTGGGCATAGAGATCGCCCTTGGCATCAAAGGTGCAGCCGTGGACCGCGATGAGGTCTCCTGCATGCCAGTGCTCGGGTGCCACCTGGTTGCTGGCCTTCCTGCGCTCCTTGTGCTCATCCCCGAGGCGGGAAATCAGCTTGTAGTCCTTGTCGTAAAGTGACACCCGGCCGTCCAGTTCGCCAACCGCCAGCAGATCCCCGTGAATGTCAGCGGCACAGGGGCGCCCCAGTCCGGCATCGATGGTCCGGAGAAATTTCCCCTCCAGGTCGTGCTGCTGCAGCCGGTTGTTCTGCCGGTCGCTGATCAACAGGGTCGGCGTCCCGCTACGGGTATCGATCAGGATATTGTGGCAGATGTCGAACTTGCCGTCTTCCTTGCCCTTCCCCCCGAAGCTCTTCACGTAATTACGCTCCTTGTCATAAAGGTGGACCAGCGACTTGCCGTACCCATCGACGATATAGACCCGGCCGTCCGGCATCACATCAAGGTCGGTCGGATTGTATTCGCCCCTGCCCCCGTACATGCCCGGCACCTCGGGCGGGCCGATGATCTGCCACACCACCGTTCCATCAGGCTTTACCGCGACCACCCGCTTGATCCGGGGCATGGCAAGAAGAAGCAACTCTACTCCCTTCATTTTCCGCACCTTCATCCCGTGTACGGCCTTGAAAACCTGGCCCGACTTGGTGCGAATGTCTCCCTTGTAGACTCCATCCGGACCAATCACCTGGATGGTGTTCCCGGTGGCGACGTAGACATTGCCCCTGCTGTCGGCGGCCAGGTCCCCGTGCAGGTTCCCGAGTTGCTTGCCTTCCGGGTACTTGGGCCAGCCCGGGACGGTCTCGTAGATACCCTCGCCCTGGCCGGTCCGGGCAGGTTTCGTCTCTTCAGCCCTGACACAGGGAGCCAGCAACAGGATAGACAGGCAGAGGCGTAAGATCATATTCATCAGGAAGCACCAGGTTTCATTACTTCAGGCAACTCAACCGCAAATCCGCACTCCCGTCGATGCCGCGTTGGGGTGGACCCGCGAAAACCCTGCGATCCGATCCCGTTACTTCTTCTTCGAGGCTCGCTCGCGCAGCATCCTGGCGACCACGGGCCTCTGCTCCTCGATCTTCTTCACGTCAAGACCGAGGTTGGAACCCCGGATGATCCCCTCGTAAAACTGGCGTAATCCATCACTCCATCCCCCGGAAACCGTATCGACCGCCGCCTCCTCGCGCTCGTTCTTCTTGGTCAGGGATGCCCCGTGCCGGAGCAGGAACTCAACCATGTCCTCCCGGCAGAGGAAGGCGGCGAGGTGGAGCGGGGTATTCCCGTCCCGGTTGTGATAGGAGACATTGACCTTGTGGTCCTCGACCAGAAGCCTGGCGATCTCCATTCGTCCATGGAAAACGGCCGTGCTGAGGGGCGTCATCCCACCATCACCGAGGCGACGCGCATTGGTGGGGGCCCCCTTGCGGATCCATCGCTTGACCGCGTCCAGGTCGTTGCGCTCGATCGCTTTTGCAAGGTCCTCGCGTATTGCCGAGGGGTCGGTCGAAGAGCGGACGTTCCGGGCCTCCTCCTCGTTCTTCCCGGTGTAGAAGATAAAGTCGTTACTGAAGAGACCGCTCGGATTCTGCACCTGGAGGAAGTGAATCCCGGGCTCGGGAAGGGTCTGCAACTCAATAGTCGCGCGTTCCTTCCGGGGGAGGGTTATGCTGGCCGGAACCCTCCGCCCGTTCACGAAGACGGCGGCTCCCTTACGAATGTGCCGGGCGCCAACAATCATCGTCCGGTTGTCCCCGTAAAGGCTGGGGAAGCGCTGCTTGCCGCTCTGCGCCTGCAGCGAGCCCCGGGTCCAGAGCGCCGGCTGGGGATGATCGTAGTCGTCATTCACACCATGCCGCCCGGTGATGGTTCCCACAAAGCTTCCCGCGGCAGCAGCCTCCACCAGTTTCTCACGGGTGACCGCCTTGCGCTCACCATCCACCATCACATAGCTGCCGCCCTCCCACTGCGCATCATACTGGAAAGTGACTGTCCGACCCTTCCCTTCCCCCACAATGACCCCCTCGCCCTGGAGGACAATCGCCCCTTCCCGGGCCGACGTTTCCAGGGCTGCGAGCAGATCCTCTGTCATCGCTTCCCGCGCGGTGTCCCTGTTCAGGGTGAGCTGCCTCGCAAAGGAGCCCGAAAAGCCGGTGCTGCCCTCGGTCACCATTTCCCAGACCGGATCGAATTCACTCCGGGAGCGCCACGAAAACCGCCAGATCTCCCGCTCCGAATTCCCGCGCTCCGCCACCCGGCGGTAGAAGTCGAAATCGATGATGTTCAGCCGTCCCTGTGGCAGAATGAGGAACCGATCATAGGCTCCACGCCAGGTGGGTGCGTCCATCCCCGTGCCAGGCGTGTTGGTGCTCACCAGGAAGGGCATCCGGTGACAGTTCCCGCAGACATTCATACGCCCATCCTCGCGGTTGCCCACGATGTGAAATTGCTTGAATCCTTCCTCCGCCCGCTCAGTGAGCTTGTTATCATAAGCACGGCGCTGGGCCGGCGGATAGGTCACGTTGAGGAGGAACTTCGCCATGTCGTCCCTCTCCTCGGACGACAGGTGTCCGGCCTTTCCTTCGTCGTTGGTCTCTTTGCTTCCCACCGTCAGCATGGTGGTGGCGAGGCCGCCATCGATGAGGTGCCGGGTGGAGCTCTCGGGTTTGTCGGGATCGCTGTTCGGGGCAACGTGACTCCGGATATTGGCACTGTTATTACCCCCGTAGGGATCCCCGGGGATGCCGTCCCAGTGGAACGGGGCGGTATCCCGCAGCCCGCGCACCGGCATGGTCGAACGCGGCATGATCTGATTCCCCCCGGAGACTATCGGCGTTTTGAGCACCCAGAGGAGCTGATCGGTGTGGCCGTCAGGATGGCAGCTGGCACACGAGTAGGTCGCGGTGGTGGAGGCTGCCGCCTTGTTGAAGGCGATGCGTCCGCGCTTGAAGGCAGGATGAGTAGGATCCTTCAGGGCAATTGTTCCCCGCACCTTCGGTTTGGCGGGATCAGAGAGGTCGAGCAACGAAACCGTATTGGCTACCGCATTGAGAACCCACGCGGCGGAAAGCTTTCCGCCCGGACCCGTTTCAAGGGCAATGCCCCGTGGTACGGAGTCCACCTTTACCCGCCCGAGGATCGCTCCCTTGCTCGCATCAACGGTGAAAACCACGTCCGAGCCGGCTGCACTCGCCACCAGGGTGGAATCGTCATCGCTGATTTCGATCGCGTAGGGCATGGCAAGGGCCTGGTCGCGGTCCGGGTGCTTCGGGGGTCGGGGCTCAAGATCAAAGAACTCCGGCTTCGCTTTCTCCCCGGGCAGCACCCTGGTAATCTGATTCAGGAAAGCCCTGTTCTCCAACTCCGCCAGCCCGTGCTTCTTGGTGCCAGATCGCCCGTTGGCATCGTTCCGGGCATCTGTCTGGGCGATGAAGACGCGCCCCTTGGAATCCACCGCAAGGCCGTAGAGCAGCGTCCCGAGGGTATCGACGGTTTCGATCAGTTTGTCGGTCCTGGTATCAAAGACGTAGAGATCGCGGTCAGGCACCCGGGGGTGCTTCACGATGTCGGTCACGTGTCCGAGGGAGAGCACATTGTTGTTGGCAATCGAATGCTCGTGCGCGTTGAAGGTGACCAGTTCGCCGTCAATCCGGTATCCCCCGGAGAGCTGGGTCTTGTTATTCGATTCGAAGGGAACAACGTAGAGACGTTCCCCCCGCACTACGATTGCCCGCGGATCCTGGGCGGTGATATTCAGTCGCCTCTCTACCTTACGTGTTTTCACATTGACCACCGCGATCCTGTTTTCCGAGGACAGCGCGACGTAGGCTTTAGCGTTGTCGGCAAAGGCTATCCCAACCGGCTCATCGAACCGGGTCGCCCTGGTCCGGGGATCGAGATCCTGCACCGTGGCCACCACGTGAAAATATGTGGGGCTCCGCTTCTCCAGGTCAATCACGCTGACGGTATCGGAGACGTGATTGGAAACCCACAGTTCCTTCCCGTCCGGGCGCAGGGCCAACCCTGCCGGATCGATCCCCACCGCAATGCGCCGCACGACCTTCCGCGTCTTGCGGTCAATCACGTCCACGGTATCAGCGGGCGTATTGGCGACGAAGACATGGTCCCGGTTGAGAACCAAGGGCCTCGAATGCGGACTCAGGAAAGAGGGGTGTCCCACCGGAGCCGGCTTGGAAGGAGCAGCCGTGGCGAGGCAATTCGCCACCAGGGCCATGCACAAGGGAATCAAAAATTTCATGATGGGAAGGAACTATTCTCTGTTAATGGCGTCAGGAAGCAATCAGTTCCGCAAACATCCGCCCCTCTTCCGAATGACCGGAGGAGTGGCTGTAAATGCCCCCGGCACCGGGGATCTCCCGGAGAATTCCAAGGCTTCGGCACCAGAAAAAGTGGAATCGGCTGGAGGGCCTTTCACCAAGCAAAAGAAGCCCGCCGTGAAGGCGGGCTCTCTTGAAAATACCTGAAGGACGTTTGCAACAGTCAGGAGACTAATCTAGCGGCCCCTCCCTTTCTCCAAGCGTCTGCGGAGCCCTTCATTCTCCCGCTTGAGAGCCTCCAACTCGCGCTTCAGCGCTTCAACCCCGGCATCAGAGCCCTTCTTACCGTCCCAGTCCTTCTTGTCGGAACCGCCAAACAGCTTTTCCTTCAGATGGGCGAGTCGCTTCTCGCCTTCTTCCTTTGAGGCCTTGCCTGCCTTGACCGCAGCCCAGACTTCCTTTTCCGCAGCCTGGTACTTTCTCTTGAGTTCAGCCTCCTCACCGCCCCCGGCCTTCTTCCTGGCAGCAGCCTCCTTGCCGCCGCCTCGATGTCCGTCCCGGAGCGCCTGGCCAATCCCCTTGAGTTTTTTCTCACCGTCTTCCTTGGAAATCTTGCCTGCCTTCACAGCTTCCCGGACTTCCTTTTCCGCGGCCTGATACTTTCTCCTGAGCTCAGCCTCCTTGCCTCCTCCGACCGGGGCCTTGTCCCCCCCTTTCGGGCGTCCACGGTCTTCAGGGCTTCCCCCGCGTTTGCCCACTCCCACCCGTTTGCGCATCTCAATGAGCCGCTTCTCAGCGTCTTCCTTTGAGATCTTGCCTGCCTCTATCCCGGCCTTGAGCCTTCTCTCCGCACGGCGATAGTCGTCAACACTCAGCACGTCAGCGGGAACTGGGCGGTCCAAGCCACGTCCCTGCCCTTCCTTCTTTCCTCCGCGAATCGCCTTTCGCATCTCAATGAGCCGCTTCTCGGCATCTTCCTTCGAAACCTTGCCAGCCTCGACTGCGGCCCTGATCTTTACTTCCGCCTTCCGATAGTCCTCTACACTGATGCCTCCCTTCTGGGCGCTAAGCGTAGAAAATCCTCCTGCCACCAGAAGCCCTGCCGCAATCATTCGTACAATATTTTTCATGATGAGTCTCATTTGAGGGTTCATGCGGATTGCCGAACTGATCTCCGCAAAGTTTCGCGCCCGGGCCTCACTGGGCAGGACCGAACGAGAAGGAGTAGAGCGTCGCAGCAGCGGCCTTGAAGGCCAGACAAACCTTCTGACCCCTGATAATCGCCGGATCGAATCCCTGCTCCCAAACGAATGGCGTGTCCGTCAGGGTTCCCGCTTGTCCCTGGATCAGCCCCTCTCCCCGCACCTTTCTCTTCTCGTCGAGGACCGCAACCTTGAGAAACCCACCTTCTACAAGATCGACACAGACGCGCAGATCCTCGCCCACCCAGGGAACGACCTTCGTTCTCACGGTCATGGGTTCGCTTCCCTCGATCGGTTCATATCCCGCCCAACCGTCCTTACGCAGGGAGGCCTTCGCCAATCCTGATTTGCGCCAATCGAAGAAGTACCAGTCGCTTGCGCCGTAATAAATTTCGATGCGATCACCGCGGAACACGGGAGCGGAGGGGAAGAGCGCTCCCCAGTCGTAGGGCATGGTCCCATATTTCCTCTCTTCTTTTGGCGTGTGACCAATCAGAGGAGTGCCCTCCACAACTCTGTGCCAGGTCACCGAATCCGGGCTCCAGGCCAGTTCAATATGCTGGCGCACCCCGTGACGTGACTTCATGGAAGGGAAGTTCATCACGCCCAGCAACCCGAGGTAGACCCCGCCGTCCTCGAAGATCACCATGTCGTGCGCCTGCTTCTGCGGGGTGCCGGCCAGGGCGAGGGTGGATTTCGTCCACTTCACCCCGTCCCGACTTTCCGTTCGTGCAATCTTTCGATTGCCGACCACCGGAATCCGGTCGTAATGGCGCACGATTCCAAGGTATCTCTGGCGCTGCTCCGACCAGATCATGTTGGCGTGACAATCGCTCTGAATGGCAATCTCCGGACAGGGGATCTCGGGGCCCCAGTGAAGCCCGTCGGGGGAAAAGCGCACCAGTTGCAGGTAGCCCACCTGTGCGGCATAGAAGGCCTTGTAGCGTCGGTCAGGATTCGGATCCTGCGGATCCCTGTAGACCCCGGCCCCAGATGGACCCCGCACCACGATATTGTTTTTCCTGCTCCCGTTGAACTCGACGATTCCCAGTTCCGGTTTCTCCCAGCGGATCCCATCCCCGGAAGTGGCATAAAGAATGGCCTCGTCGCGTTTGCTGGGCCTGGCCGCCATGTAGTCGGTCGCCTCCGGGTTCCGCTTCCCGGGAGCTGTCCTGCTCGTGCGTTCATCGACAATGAAGGGGCAGTACCAGCACTTGTAGATCTCCTCTTCCTCATCCCACAGGACGTTGGGATACATGTTGTCGTAGCGCGGCTCCCAGGGCTTGTCCGCCACAAAGAGTGGATTGCCCGGATCCTTGACTGCTGTTCCGGGAACGAGCTTCGCGTTCTCCGTCCTCTCAATGATGCGGGAGTCCAGAAAGAGATACTCCATGCGAGGAGAACTCCGCGCCGATCCCAACAGACCGCCTGCGAGACTGAGCGCCAGAACCGTCAATCCCCACCATGACACCCCACAAAAATACATTCCTGAGAGCAACCGTAGCGCCCTTCAGTGTGAACGGCCACCCGCAATGAGAAAATGTCGCCAGAGCCACCGCGGCAGAATGCAGCTCAACCGCCGACACTTGCCAAGCAGTCCCAAGACGATAGAAACGGCATTGATGAGCAGATTAACGCGCCGCACTTTCCTCGGAGGCCTCTCCACTGCCTCCGCCTCCACCCTGCTCCCCGGCAGCGTCTGGGCCAAGCGTTCCCCGAACGAGACCCCCAATCTCGCCGCCGTGGGCGTGGGGGGCAAGGGATGGGTCGACTCGAACGGGGCCGCAAAATTCGGAAACATCGTGGCCTTCTGCGACGTGGCGCAAGCCAAGGGAGGCAAGCGCGGGGGCTTTGCCTCGGCGGCCGGGAAGTGGCCCAAGGCCCGTCGCTATACCGACTGGCGGGTCATGCTGGAAAAGGAAAAGAACCTCGACGGCCTTACCGTCTCCACTCCGGACCACATGCATGCCCCGGTCACCATGACCGCCCTGCAACAGGGTATCGGCTGCTACACCCAGAAGCCCCTGACCCGGACCATTTACGAGTCGCGCAAGATCACCGCCACCGCCGCCAAGGCCGGGGTCGCCACCCAGATGGGGAACCAGCACCACAGTGGAACCAGTTACCGCACCCTCGTCAACCTGGTACAGAAGGGCCTGATCGGAAAGATCAAGTGCGCCCACGCCTGGTCCAACCGACCCATCTGGCCCCAGGGGATCAAGCGCCCTGCCGCCTCCGCGGCCCCACCCGATGCCCTGCAGTGGGACTTCTGGCTCGGGGTCGCTCCCGAACGGCCCTTTGCCCCCGGCGTCTACCATCCCTTCAAGTGGCGGGGCTGGTATGACTTCGGAACCGGGGCCCTCGGGGACATGGGTTGCCATATCATCGATCCCATTTACTGGGCCCTCGATCTCACCGCGCCCAACACGGTTCTCTACGAGGGGCCGGAGCCAACGAGGGAAACCTTCCCGAAAGCAGAACGGATTCACTACGAGTTCCCCGGGACAGCCCGAACCACCGGCAAGACCATCAAGGTGACCTGGCATGACGGGGGCAATCTCCCCGACCCCTCCGAATGCGATCTGCCAGCCGGGACGAAGCTCCCTGCAAATGGCAGCATGTTCGTCGGGGAACAGGGCGTCGTTGTCTGCCCTCATGGCTCAGGCAATCTCCCAAGTCTCTACCCGGAGAAAAAATTCAAGGGGCTCGACTTCCAGGTCCTGCCCACCACCGATCACTACCAGCAATGGGTCGAGGCCATCAGGGGGAAGGGCAAGCCCACTTCCAACTTCGACTACGCCGGACCGCTCTGCGAAACGGTCCTGCTGGGCTGCGTGGCCTCCAGGGTCCCCGGCGTCAAGCTGGAGTGGAATGCCAAGGCCCTCCGCTTCAACAACAGCAAGGCCGCCGACAATCTCCTTCACCGGGAATACCGCAAGGGCTGGGAAGTGGCCGGACTCTGAGCGCTTCCCGGCCGTTACTCCGCCACCTCGGCATTCCCCCGTCGCAGGGCGATCGCCAGACCCAGGATCGCCCCGGCGGCAAACCCCATCACATGGGCCAGCACGTCCACCCGTGAGGAGGGATCTCCGCCGCCTGCTCCGAACCAGCCGAGAAGGATGGCACCCGCGATGACCGGAAGGACCGCCCCGCCCAACCTGCGCATGGAACGCGCGTGCCAGGCCAGCCATACGCTGCTGCCAACCAGCAGGCCCAGCGCGCCGAAGGTCGCGGTGGAGGCTCCCAGCGACTTGAAGGCCTCAGGATAATGCAGCCAGGAAGTGACGATGTTCCCAAAAGTCCCGCTGGCCAGGATCGCGATCCATCCCAGCAACGGTCCGAGGGTGTGCGAGACAAACACACAGAAGATTCCTCCGATCAGGAGGTTCCCGACCAGGTGGGGACCATCCGCATGCAGGAAGAGGGACGTGGCCGGCCGGTACCATTCTCCTCGCTCGAAAAGCCCAAGGCTGGAGCTGCAGTAATCCTCTACCATGGCCTCGGTTTGATTCATGAAGACAAAGACCAGGGCCATCGCCCAGAGCAGGAAGAGTTCGATCCCCGATCCGTAGAGTGGAATCTCCAGTCTCCGCTCGGCGGGGAGGCTCTGTTCCTCAGTGTAGAGACGAAATTCCTCCTCGATGGCAACCTGGAAGGGAGCCTCGGCGTAGAGAGCATAACACGGGCCTTGCGCCTCCATGCGCAACCAGCAATCGAGATTCATGGCCAGCACCACCAGGGCATACTCGTTGGCGACCCGGAGGGAGCTGAATTCTCCCACCAGGGCGAGGGAACCTTCCTCAAGGGCACGGTCGATCTCCGTCATGCGGCGGTGCCAGTATGACGCGGTTTCCAGGGGACGCAACCGGGACACGACGATTCCACTCGAAACACCGAGCAATCTCGTTCTCGATGTTCTCATGACGCGCGCCCCCGTTCTTTTTCTTCTCGCCCTGCTCGTGCCCGCGACCGCACTCACCAGGCCGCGACTCCTCGTCCTCACCGACATCACCAATGAACCCGACGACGAACAGTCCATGGTCCGGCTCCTCTGTTACGCCAACGAACTGGAAATCGAAGGCCTCATCGCCACCACCTCGTGCTGGCTGCGTAATCGAACCGCACCCGACAGGATCGTGGAACGAATCGAAGCCTACCGACAGGTCCGTGAAAACCTGACGGTGCACGCCGGGGGATGGCCGGAGGCCGATGACCTCCTGCAAACCGTCAAACAGGGAGTGCCGAAGTTCGGCATGGAGGGAGTGGGAGAGGGCCACGATTCCACCGGATCCGAACACATCATCAGGGTGGTGGACGAGAATGACCCCCGCCCGGTCTATGTTTCGATCTGGGGCGGTGCCAATTGCCTGGCCCAGGCCCTCTGGAAGGTGAGCAAGACGCGCCCCAGGGCCGAGGCAGACAGATTCATCAGCAAGCTTCGCGTCTATACCATCTCGGATCAGGACGATGCCGGACCCTGGATGCGCAACACGTTCCCCGGGCTCTTCTACATCGTGAGCCCCGGCCATGAAGAGGGCCAGGGGGGCTCCTACCACTACGCCACCTGGGTGGGAATTTCGGGTGACAGGTTTCATGGCCGCTTCCGGGGGCCGGACTTCTCCCTCGTGGACAATCCCTGGCTCGATCAGCACATCCGCAACAACCACGGACCACTCGGAGCAATGCATCCGCCCACCAAATATCTCATGGAAGGTGACACCCCTTCCTTCTTCTGGGTCATTCCAAACGGCCTGAATGAACCGGAACATCCCGACTGGGGCGGCTGGGGTGGGCGCTACGAGCTCTACACCGCTCCGCCCAAACGCTACTACCACGAACCCGAAACCCGGCCTATCTGGACCAATGCCATGGACGAGGTCAAAGGCGTGGATGGCAAATGGCACACCAGCAACCACGCCACTATCTGGCGCTGGCGCAGGGAATATCAACACGACTTCGCCGCCCGCATCGACTGGAGCAACTCACCCGAATTTGAGGCCGCCAATCATCCTCCTCTCGCCATCGTGAATGGAGACCGGACCCGGAAAGCAATTCATCTCACCGTTGCCCCGGGCAGCAAGGTGCAGCTCGACGCCAGTAAAACCTCCGACCCGGACGGTGATGAAGTGTCCTATCGCTGGTATCCCTATCGCGAGGCTGGTTCCTTTCCGCTCACCATTCACTTCCGCAACCTGACATGGCAGGGCGACGACACTGCGGCACTAACGATCAACGCCCCCAGGGTGAATGTTCCCAGGACCATCCACTTCATCCTGGAGGCAAGAGACGGGGGCGCACCAACCCTGACGTCCTACCGGCGCGTCATCGTCACAATCGATCCAGACCAACGAAACTGAAGCTGCATCCCGCTACAGGTTAGTTTGGCACTAATGATTTTCAAATCTCCTCGACTCTCAAGGTGATCAAAATCACCCGTCGTTTTCCTTCTAATTGAGGCGCCCCGGTTAGGAACGCCGTCCGATCCCGACGGTATCACACACGACAGTATCTTCCCGCGCCTTCGTAGAAACCCATTGACCTCAATAGGTGGTTTGCAAGCATATCAGGCCCGTCGCGTAGCTCCTGTCTCACCCTCTGCCACTCAAAGCCGGCTGCCCCACGACCACAAAATCCAAGAACAGAACCCACCCACACTACGATGAATATTCACACCTTATTCGCCTCCCTTCTCTGTGCAGTCGTGATGTTGCCGCTCCATGCTGCGGTGACTGATGGCCTGACAGTCTACTATAACTTTGACAACAACTCTGATGACAGCGCGGGGTCCCTGGACGGCAACGCCGACACTGTCGACGACAACCTCTCCTTCGCTTCCG
>Ga0315338_1001050_pt1 | contig 41403 bp, 34 predicted proteins | sample ASW8metaG_FD_204518 | JGI IMG/M metagenome (GOLD analysis project Ga0315338, IMG submission 204518) | Ammonia-oxidizing marine archaeal communities from Monterey Bay, California, United States - ASW #8 | ecosystem: Environmental > Aquatic > Marine > Coastal | place: USA: California | collected... | reverse complement strand
TTCGCTTCCGGGGCGGCTGCTCTGGCGGCGCTGACTTGCACCGTCGTTCCCGCGTGGTTCGTCGCGCGGTGGCCCGTGGCGTCGACTTTGAGATCGGCGGGCGCGCGGACGTCGAGATCTCGTGGAGACGAGCGGACGACGGGCCTCTTCGTCCTGACACAAGCTCTCGTGACGGTGGCACTGTTGGTTCTCGCGGTGCTGCTCTCCATCAGCTACCGTGCGATGCTCGCGGCAGACACGGGCTTCGCACATCGGGACACCGTGACGATGAATCTCGCGCTTCGTGGCGCCGGTGCTTCGCCGGGACAGCGCATCGACGTTGCGTATCGCCGTTCGTTCTACGAGCGCCTCCTCGAGAGCATGCGAGCCGAGCCCGGTGTCTCTTCCGCCGCCGCCATTCTTCTCAGGCCTTTGGAAGGTAATGTCGGGTGGGACGTCTCCTACGAGTTTGCGTTCGCGGCTTCTAGCCGTGCCCGCGATGACGTCCTGCCCAAAGCGAACTACGAAGTCATTACGCCAGACTATTTCAGAACCGTCGGCACGCCTTTGCTTGCGGGCCGCGACTTCACCGAGCGGGATACGGAGGACGCGCCGCCGGTCATCATCATTAGTAACGCGCTCGCTGAGCGCATACGCGAAGCCGGCCATCCCGCGCTCGGACACCGAATACGTCTCGGCTTGGGCTCCGGGGAATGGAATGAGGTGATAGGTGTCGCGGCGGATGCACGCTACCGAGGAATCACGAAGACGGGGGCCGACCTCTTCGTGCCCCATACGCAAGCGCGCCAGCCGACGAACTATGTCGTCGTCCGCGGTTCGAGGCCCGAAGCCGAGCTGGTTGAAATCGTGAGCGACAAGCTGGCGACGTTGGACCCCGAACAGGCGCTGGCGGGTGTCGCGACCTTGGGCGCGTTGATGGACCGCGACGCGGGCCACCATCGGTTCAACGGGATGCTGCTCTTGCTGCTCGGTGCGTGCGCGGCCGCCCTCGCCTCCGCAGGTGTCTACGGTGTGATCGCCGAGTCGACCGCGATGAAGGAGCGTGAGCTCGCCATCCGGTCGGCCCTAGGCGCGCCGAGGCAACGTATCGTCCGCGACGTGATCACGCGAACGCTCGTGTTCGTCGTTCTCGGAGAATCGATGGGACTCCTCGTCGCCGTCGTGCTCGGTAGCCTCGCGACGGAGCTCCTGTACGGGACGTCGGCGCGGGACCCCGCTGTTCTCGGCGCTGTGGCAGTCTTCGTTTTCGCGATCTCGCTGTGGTCCGCGTTCTGGCCGGCGTGGTCGGCGACGCGGGGTGCTCCGCGCTTGAGCTAGCGTTTTGGAAATCTCGCAAGATCGACTCGATGGTTCCAGGTGAGCTCTACCCAGGTGTTCCGCAGCTCGCGCCGGCACCCCGTGTCGACAGCGACCAGCATCGCAGCATTGGGCTCGATCCGGTGGTGTCTCTGCGGACATAGCTTTGATGTGCTTTTCACCTTGGCTCGTTTGTAAATAGCACGTTTTTTTGCTCGCGAATCGCGCTTGCGAGCCTATCCCGGAATCGGCATAGTAGAAGTACCCCCTCCGAACGGAAGCGGCCCGGTCGCTGCACTCGTGACGCGCCGCTCCAAGCTCCACGTATGTCGTTGCGATGATGCGAGAGACGGTATCGACACTCCTTGCGGAGATGCGCGCCGGCGATCACACGGCGATGGAGCGACTCATGCCTGTCGTCTACGACGAGCTGTACAAGATGGCGCGGTACAAACGGTGGCAGCACGGTCCTGCCGACGAGCTCGGAACGACGAGCCTCGTGCACGAAGCCTATTTGAAGATGACGACCGGGACGTCGGTCGAGTGGCAATCGCGCGCGCACTTCTTCTACATGGCGTCACTGGCCATGAGGAACGTCCTCACCGACAACGCCCGAAGACGTCTTCGGCGCAAACGCGGAGGCGGCGCGGCGGAAGTCTCACTGGCGGCGACGTCGCTCGTCTCGAATGATCGGACGGAGGAGCTACTCGCCCTCGACGAGGCGTTACGCCTTCTCGAGACACGACGCGCCCATCTCGTTCGCATCGTCGAGTGTCGTTTCTACGGAGGTCTGACCGTCGAGGAGACCTCCGAGGCGCTCGGGGTCTCGGAAGCGACGGTCAAGCGCGGCTGGGCGACGGCGCGCGCGATCCTGTACCGACAGCTTAAGGAGGGGGCTCCTGTCGAACGACGCTGATGCCCAACCCGACGCGCTGACGGAGCTGTTTCATGCCGCCTCGGGACTTCCGGCCGATGCGCGCGCCCGCTACTTGGAAGAGGCCTGTGACGATGAAGCGACTCGTGATGAAGTCTCGAGGCTCATCGCGGTTACCGATGAAGCCGATGCTTATTTTCTGAAGCTCGGCGATCAAACACGCGAAGCAGCCTCACTCGAGCTCGAGCAAGCTGCCTCCGCCGACCGTCGGATCGGCGCATACCGGACTCTGGATATCCTCGGACGTGGCGGGATGGGGACGGTCTATCTCGCGGAGCGCGCGGACGGCCAGTTCGATCAGCAGGTGGCGATCAAGTTGGTCCGATCCGATGCCATCTCGAGCGGCCGATCGGAGCGTTTCGTCGCGGAGCGTCAGATTCTCGCGAGGCTGGACCATCCGCACATCGCGAAGCTCCTGGATGGTGGTGTTTCGGACGACGGGAATCCGTTTCTCGTCATGGAGCTAGTCGATGGCGACACGCTCCTTCGATACTGCGACGCCCGTCAGCTAACCGTCGACGAGCGGCTCCGTTTGTTTTGCGAGGTTCTGTCAGCGGTGTCCTACGCGCATCGAAACCTCGTCGTCCATCGTGACCTGAAGCCGAGCAACATTTTCGTGACGAAGGACGGACGCGTCAAGCTGCTCGACTTCGGTATCGCGAAGATCGTCAGTGCGTCCGAGCCCGCGCCGACCGCGACGGGCTCGCTGGCGATGACCCCGGAATATGCCGCCCCGGAGCAGTTCTCCGGTGACGCGATCACGACGGCAACCGACATCTACGGCCTTGGCGCCGTGCTCTATGAGCTTCTCACCGGCTCGCGGCCGCTAACGCTCGCGGGACTCTCGCCGGCAGCGGCGGAGACCAAAGTTTCGAGCGAAGTGCCGGTGTTGGCGAGCCGCGCTATCGCCGACGATGATGCCGAGAGCGTCGCGAGTGAGCGCGCCTCGACTCCCGCTCGACTACGGCGAAGGATCGCCGGCGACCTCGAGATGATCTGCGCCATGGCGCTTCGTAAGGAGCCCGAGCGTCGCTATGCCTCCGTCGAGCAGCTCGGACATGACCTCGATCGTCATATCGAGGGACGTCCGGTCGTCGCGCGCCCCGACCGGTTCCGTTATCGCCTCGTAAAGTTCGTCACCCGACACCGCGTTGGCGTGGCAGCTGCCGGAGGCATGGCGGCGCTCGTGATCGCGTTTAGCGCGTTCACCGCGCTTCAATCCGCCCGCATCGCGAGGGAACGAGACAAAGCGCAGGAGGTGACGGAGCTGCTCGTCCAGGCGTTCGAGATCTACGACCCGAGCGAGGAGTCGGTCCCGCCCCGTTATGCGGACGAGGCGCTACGACGCGGGGTCACGCTCGTCGATACGGAGCTCTCCGGCCAGCCCGGCGTTCAAGCGGATCTTCTCGACGCTCTCGGACGCATCTACACCAATCTGGGTCAATACGAGAGCGCGACGCCTCTTCTGGACCGCGCGCTCGAGCTGCGTCGCGAGGGCGCGACGTCGTCACTGTCCATGGCCGAGAGCCTCGACCATATCGCCGAGCTCCATCAAGCCAAAGGAGAGTACGACGCGGCGGAGGCGCTCTTCCGCGAGTCCGTGGTGGAGCTCGAGAGGCAGGGTGGCGCCGACGCCCTCGGTATCGCCGAAGTGCTCAACCATCTCGGCGGCGCTCTCATCAAGAAGGGTGACTACGACGAGGCGGAGGCGGTGTTGCTCGACGCGCTCGCTCGAAACCGCGCGTCCTTGGGCGACCGGCACGCGGATACGGCGGAGAGCCTCAACAATCTGGGCTCGCTCCACTACACGCGCGGCGAGTACGACGCCGCGGAAGACTATATTCGCGAGGCCATCGACATCCGGCGCGAGACGGGAGGCAACGATCATCCGCTGGTCGGCGATAGCCTCAGCAATTTGTCGAACACGCTGAGCCGCGCCGGGAGATTCGACGCAGCCGAGGAGGCGCAGCGCGAAGCGCTCGCAATCCGAAGCAAAGTCCTTGGCGATGACCACCCGCATGTCGCGACGAGCTTGAACAATCTGGCGTTGATCCACTTCTCTCAAGGTGACTACGAGCGAGCGGAGCCTCTCTTGCGCCGGGCGGTCGTGATCCGCAAGGCGAAGCTTCGCGCGGACCACCCGGATGCGGCCCAATCCCTGAGCAATCTGGGCTTGCTGTTGCAAACGACCGGCCGGCTGGACGAATCAGAAGCCATGTATCGCGACGCCCTGGAAATCCGGCGGAAGGCGTTCGGTGACGATCACCAGCTCATCGGACAGAGCTTGAACAATCTGGGTCTTCTGCTACAGGCGAAAGGCGACCCCGAGATCGCCTACGGGGTGCTACGCGAGTCGTTGGACATGCTGGAGAGGCTTCTCGGCTCGAGCCATCCGACGGTGGCCACGAATCTCAACAACCTCGCCTCGGTATTGTGCGACCTGAACCGTCTCGAAGAAGCGCAGAGCTTGTTCGCGCGCTCCCTCGAGATCCGCCGGGAGGCACTTCCCGCTGGACACCCGCACTTGGCGTACAGTCTCTTCGGTCTCGGCAAAGTCTCTCGCCAAAGCGGACTGTACGCGGCGGCACGCGGTTATCTGGAAGAAGCGCTCGAGATCCGCGTCGCGCATTTAGGCTCGGAGCACCCGTTGACCCTCCAGGTGAAAACCGAGCTCTCCCGCTAGCGGCCGCCTGGTCGCGGCCGCCTCCAAAAAAAACTGACCCCGTTTCTTCGCCGTTGGCGTCCGTTTACTAGTGAGTGAAGATCTCTCGTGTCTCGTTTCGAGGCCACTCGAGCTCTGGTGTCACAAGTCAAACGAATACAGACACTTACATCTGAGGTTCAACGAGATGAAGAAACTACTGACGATCCTGGCAATACTCGCCCCGATGTCCTTGGAGGCCGCGACCTTCGATTGGGAGTACATGTACGGCAATCCGTATGATGCCGCCTCACAAACCTATATCACCAGCACGAGTAACGCCGTGCTCTACACCGAGGGCACGGTCCGGCTGTGGAAGCCCATCGTCGGCGCATCGACCGAAGCGGCGACGACGCCCGGTATCATCAACTATCACTTCGACTTTGGCCAGGCGACCACCGATCTCTTGCTGTGGATGAACATGCCGACGTTCCACTGGAGTTACAGCCGGGGTCACAACTTTCTCTACGGCTCGACGGACGGCGCCACCTGGACCCAGCTCGCCGAAGTGACGACGCCGGCTTTCGGTACCGCCCACGATCTGGGCACGGTCACGCTTCCCGGGAGCTTCCTCGGCACGTCGGAGCTCTATCTCCGCGTGGAGCTGTTCTCGTTCGGACCGTCGGCTTCCGTCGGCAGTGTGCTGACGAACACGGCCCAGCTCTCACGCTACGACGTCAACGCGAGAAACACGGCGTTTCGCTTGCAAGCGAATTTCCAGCCGACGGCCTCCGCGCCCGAGCCCGGGACGATCTCACTCGGACTGCTCGGCCTGATGGGTGTGGGCCTTTCGCGGCGCCGGAAGGGTTAGTCGAAGCTAAAACGTATCGATGAGCTCACCGCCGATTCGTATCCGGCGGTGAGCTCTTTTTTTCGTTCAGAACTCCCACCACGGATGCGTCGTTCCGTCGGGCCGCTGTTGCAGCACGTGCTCCGCCATCGCCCGGATGCGCTCCGCTTCGGTGCTGAACTCTCGTCCGAAGCGATGACCTTGGCCGTCACCCCACACGAACACGCCGGGCACGTGCGGGTTCTCCGTCGAGCGCATCCACTCTTGAAGCTGTTTCGCGGCGACGTTCAGATAGAAGTTGTCCATGTCGCCGCAAAAGACGTGAATCTTGCCGACCAATTTGGGTCCGAGACTCGACCAGTTGTTCTTGAGGTGGTGTAGCAGATCGTAGTTGTCTCGCCAGTGGCTCGCGACGTCGGGGTCGATCGCGCCGGTGCGTTTATCGAACAACGGCTTGAAATATCCGTCCTCGCCGAGCGGGCCGAACACGGCAGACCAGATATCGAGCTGCTCACCGGAGCGGCCCTTGGTCCCGGAGACGAGCTCGTATCGGTTGCGCTGCTCGGACGTCAGGCGCACCGTTCCGTCGGTCTCGCGCGTGTTGGAGATAGGAACCCTGCGCCATTCGTGCTGTTTGTAGAACGCGTTCACGTCCTCGTAAATGTTGATGCCTTCGACGTTCGTGAACGTGACCGGGTCCGGCGCGTAGGCGAAGGTGCCTCCGAAGAAATCGGGATAGAAGATCTGCATCGCCAGCGCTTCCCACCCGCCCGTCGATCCACCGGTCAGCACCCTCCCGTAGGGCTCATCGATGACACGGAACCGCTCTTCGATCTCCGGTATGAGCTCCGTCAAGATGGCGTCACCGTACGGGCCGACGTTGGCCGAGTTCACCGAGTAAGACGTATCGAAGTAAGGGGTCGGGTCCTGGAACGTGACGACGACCATGCGCGGAAAGTTGTCGTCGATCCAAGACCGGTAGAAATCCTTTCCGACCTCGAAACGCATCGGATCGGCGGTCGAGAAATGGCCCTGGTAATACACGACCGGGTAGTCGATCGTCTCTCGCTCGTAGTCTCTCGGCAGCAACACCGTTGCCCCGAAATAGATAGGGCGCCCCCAGAACTCCGAGAGGAGCTTGCTCTGGATACGGAAGCGCTTGACCCAGGTCGTATCGTCCGGCACCTCGATGGGCGCGACGACCTGGTCGAGCACGAGGTCGTGCGTGTAGCCGGCTTCCGCGTCGAGCGGGATCTTCTTCGAGACGCTGTACAGATTCCCGGGTGACTTCTCCCACTGCTGGCCTTCCCACTGGTCATCGTGCATCCAAACGGTATGACCGTCTGCGCGGGGAAACTCCGAGTACACGCTGATGAAACCCTGGACGAAATACTCGCCGTTCGGAATCTCGGCCAGAGATGATACCGGCGCGCCCAGATCGGTCGTGTCGATCGTGACGACTTCGCCCGGAGCTAAATTCTCGAAATCGCGGCCGAAGAACGGGATTCCCGTGCGCCCGACCTGAAGACGAGGCTCCCGCTCGTTGGTGCGAGAGATCATGACGTAGGCACGACCCGTCACCGGACCTGCATGCGCCGAGGCCTCATAGGAGAGGCGGAATTGAAGCTCGGCCGCGGAAGCGGGAAGGATCGAGCCAATCATCAGAGAAATCGCGAAACTTAGGCGGACCATCATTCGTAAACTCACCTCGAGCCGCCGAGTTTATCCCAAAATTCCCCTAGAATTTGCTTTGATGCTAAACGCGCGTTAAAATCATTGATTAAACGTTCAAACAAAACCGAATAAAGGGGCTATTCCATTGACTACGTTGACCTTGCTTCAGGAGATCGAGCACGCCGACCGGGGAACGCCGGACGAGCCGAACGCGATTGAGAAGCTCATCTTGAAACACGCGATGAGGAGCTTCGCCCGCCGCGGCTATGCGGCGACGACGTTACGGGGCATCGCGTCTGAGGTGGGCGTGACCGCGCCCCTGGTGAGCTACTACTTCAAGAGCAAGGAGAACCTGTTCGTAAACGTGGCGGAGATCGTCATGAAGAGCCTCGCGGCAGAGGTCGAAGAGGCACTCGAAACACCCCGCTCGTTCTACGGCTCCGTCGTCGCGATCGTCGAGGCGCATGTCGGGATACTCGACAAATGTCCGGCCGCCGTCGAGTTCATGTTCTCTTTGATGTACGGCCCTCAGGAAGGACAGCCGGTGCTCGACATTTCCGGCATGTGGTCCGATACGCGCGAGCGGATCGCCGGGGTGTTCGACCGCGCCGTCACCGCGGGCGAGCTCGTCCCGCGCGAGGGCGTTTCGCAGGGCTTTCTCGTCGAGCAGCTCGGTAACCTCATCCACACGCACGTCTCGTTCCGATTCAACACGTCCCGCCTCGTCGCCAGCCAGCCCGAGCGGCGTGACGAGCTCGAGCGCTGCAGCAAAGAAATGTCGCTCGACGTCGCGCTTCAGCACTTCTTTTTCGGCGCGGGAGACGTCCCGGAGCTCCAAGGACGTCGTTCGTAATCAACCACGCAGAGGAATCATGATGAAAACAACTCGATGCACCTTTCTCTCCGGTCTCATAGCGTTGGTCTGCCTCGCTCTCACCACGTCTGCCGCCGCCTCCGAGCCTCCCGAGTCTCCGGATGGCCAGATCGAGAACCTGGTCGTGACATTCTCGCTCGCACAAGCCGTCGAGCTCGCACTCGCGACGAACCCCGAGGTCCTCTCCGAGCGCGAGCGCACCACCGAGTTGTCGGAGCTCGTGCGCGAAGCACGTAGCGAAGCACTGCCGCAGGTCGATGCGAGTCTCTCCTGGCGCAAAACCAGAGACCCCGGATTACGCAACAGTCCCTTCTTCACCCGATTCGCTGGCGGCTCAGACGACCTCCCCGAGGAAGCCTTCGGTGCCTTCTTCCTGACGAACTATCTCTGGAACGTCGGCTTCACCCAGCCCATCTACACGTTCGGTCGCGTCTCGAACGCGATGAACGCAGCCCGCGAGCAACGAAGCGCCGTGAACCTCGACATCCAGGAGATCGAGAACCGCGTCGCACGCGACGTCGCGAGGGCGGCCTACGGCTATCTCCTCGCACAGCACAATCTCCAAGTGCTCGAGACGGAGCGCGGCTCGCGACAACGTCAGCTCGAGCGCGTTCAAGTCCGCTTCGAGCTCGAGGACGCGACCAAGCTCGACCTCCTTCGCGCCCAAGTCGCTTTGGCGAACTTGCAGCCGGAAATCCTTACCGCCGAGAACAACCTCGCGGTATCGCTGGCGTCGGTGAACAACACTCTCGGTCGGCCGATCGACGCTCCGATCGAGGTCCTCGAAGACCTCGCGGTCCCGGACCCGATTCCAAACGTCCTTCGTACCGCGGCCCTTCTCGAGATCGCCGGGCAGTACCGCCCCGAGTTGCGGCGTTACGGCGTCGACCGCAAAGTGCTCGACGCCCGTGTCGGCGTCAGCAAATCGCAGCTACTCCCGCAGATCAGCGCGAGCGGAGGCTTCGGCGTCAACACCTTCGGTGCGGCGAACGTGAGTGACCTCGCCCTCCACACCTGGAACATCGGCCTCAACTTCGACTGGAAGCTCTTCGACGGCCGGCGCACGAGCGCCCAAATCGCGTCGCTACGCTCGCAAAAGACGCGGAACGGATTCGACGAGCACGCCTTTCGCAACCAGCTCTCGGTCAGTTTGAAAGAAGCGAACGGGACATGGATCCGCGCGCTCGAGGCCCTCGAAGTCACTTTGCTGACCGTCGATCAAGCCCGCGAAGCCGAGCGGGTAGCGGAAGAAACCATGGCATGGGGAGCCGCAACCAGTCTCGACGTGCTCGAGGCGACCTTGTCCTTGCGCCAGGCCGAGCTGAATCAGGTGACTGCTGCGCACGATGCGCTCCTCGCCCTTGCGGAAATGAAGTACCTCGTCGGATTTCGAGCCGATGCCCCCAACTCCGTCATCGAGGGGCCGCGCTCGATCGCGAGTATCCCGACTCATTCGGAAGGAAGTGAACCTTGATCTCGAATACTCGACTCCTAGCTGCCGTTGCCCTGGGCGCGGCGGTTCTCTCGTTCGGCTGCGGCACCGCGGAAGAGCCCGCGCAGGCGGCTCCCGAGGCCCCGCCGGAGCGAACCCCGGTCAACGTCTCGGTCAAGACGCTTGCGCCGTCAACGCTTGCCGACGAAGTTCGCCTTGCCGGGCGGCTCGAGCCCTGGGTAGAGGTCGAGGTCTCGACGGAGCTTGGCGGCACTGTCCAAGAAATTGGCTTCGACAAAGGCCGCGTCGTGAGCGAGGGGCAGGTTCTCGCACGCGTCGGAACCGACTTGCTCGAAGCGTCGCTCGACGAGGCCAAAGCCGAGCTAGCGGAGGCCGAAGCGGACTTCAACAAGACGACGGAGCTCTTCAATCGCCAGGCCGTGCCGCGCCAGGAGTTGACGTCGGCGACCTCCGTTTACGCGCGCGCCAAAGCGCGTTTGCGACAAGCGGAGCTTCGCGTCGAGCGGTCCGTGATCCGCGCCCCCGTCGCGGGGATGGCGATCGAGCGTGACGTCGAAAAGGGCGAAGTCGTCCCTCCGGGCGCTCTCGTCACGAAGCTCCATCAAGTTTCGCGCCTGAAGGCCGTCGCCGGCATTCCCGAGGACGACATCCCGTTTTTCAAGGTCGGCGCCGGTGCCTACATCGAGGTCGACGCGTTCCCCGGCCGCAGCTTCGAGGGGAAGATGCACTTTCTCAGCCCTGCCGCGACCGGTCAGAACCGAACGTTTCCCGCCGAGGTTGCGATCGACAATCGCGCCGGCGACCTGCGCCCGGGCATGATCGTGCGCATCTCTCTCGTGAAGCAGATTTTTGAAGAGGTCATCGTCGTGCCCCGTGACGCCGTGCTCGAACGTGACACCGGCTACGTGGCTTTCGTCATGAATGGCGACATCGCCGAGATCCGGAATGTGACGACGGGTCCGAGCGAGTCCGGCTTGATCGTGATCCATGAAGGATTGGCTGCCGGCGAGCAGCTCATCGTGACCGGTCACCGCAATCTCATCGATGGTCAACCCGTCCGCGCGGTCGCGGGTGAAGGCCTCTAGTCTCGGAGTGAAACCTTGAAGCTGACGGATTACAGCATCAATCACCGGCTGACGATCTACGTTCTGATCGCACTCATCGTCTTCGCAGGCGCGACGACCTACGTCTCCCTGCCTCGAGAGTCGTTTCCCGAGGTCAAGATCTCGTTGATCTTGGTGTCGACCGTGTACCCCGGCGTCAGCCCGGAAGACATGGAGACGCTGATCACCCGACACATCGAGACGGAGCTCAAAGGTTTGTCGGGGGTCAAGGAGATCAGCTCAACGAGCTCCGAGGGCGTCTCTTCGATCCAGGTCGAGTTCAACCCCGAAGTCGACCTCGACACCGCGCTCCAGAAAGTCCGCGAAAAAGTCGATCTCGCCAAACCCGATCTGCCGCCCGAGGTCGACGACCCTCGCGTCCAGGACGTGGACATCTCACAAGTTCCCATCCTCGTGGCGAGTCTCGCCGGAGATGTGGGTCTCGTGCGCCTGACCGACATCGCCAAAGACCTCAAAGACGATCTCGAAGCCATCGCCGGCGTCAATCGCGTACAGATCATCGGCGGCAAGACCCGCGAGGTTCAGGTCTACGTGGATCCCCGGCGGCTCTCCTTCTACGAGCTCTCGTTGACGGATCTCGTGGTGGCGGTCGGCCGAGAGAATCTCAATATCCCCGGCGGAGAGATCAGTGTCGGGCGATTGAAATACCTCGTTCGCCTGCCCGCCGAGATCAAAGACCCCGCGGAGATCGAAGACTTCGTCGTCAAGGTGCGCGATGGCCAGCCCATCTACGTCCGCGACGTCGCCTACGTCCAGTACGGATTCGAAGAAGACACGACTCTGTCCCGGGTCGACCGCAACCCTTCCGTGACGCTTACGGTCGAAAAGCGCACCGGCTCGAACTTGATCGGTGTGGCGGACGAGGTCAAGGCGGAGCTTCAGCGGCAGGAGGCGTTTCTTCCGGCCGGCACGGTCGTGACGATCTTGGGTGACCAGTCGAAGGACATCCGCAGCATGGTGAACGAGCTCGAGAACAACATCTTGTCGGGCCTCATCCTCGTCGTCGCCGTGCTCATGGCGTTTCTCGGCTTTCGGAACTCGCTATTCGTCGCCGTCGCGATCCCGCTATCGATGCTCATGGCTTTCGTCGGCATCCAGACCCTGGGCTACACGTTGAACATGATCGTCTTGTTCAGCTTGATCCTCGTGCTCGGGATGCTCGTCGACAATGCCGTCGTGATCGTCGAGAACATCTATCGCCATCGAGAAGCGGGGATGGAGGCGATCGAGGCGGCCTCGCTGGGAACCAAAGAGGTGGCGATGCCGGTCATCGCATCGACGATCACCACTTTGTGCGCGTTCGCGCCGATGCTCATCTGGCCGGGCATCATGGGCGACTTCATGTCGTACTTGCCGATCACGTTGATCATCGGTCTCACGGCATCGCTGGTCGTGGCGCTCATCTTCAACCCGACCTTGTGCGCCTACTTCATGAACGTCGCGCCGTCGAAGGGCGAAAAGAAAGAGGGCCGCTTTCTACAACGCTACCGCGCGTTTCTCTCCTGGCTACTGACACCGGCGCCCGACGAAGGCACAAAGGGTTGGTTCTTCCGAAACTGGGCGCTCCCTCTCGTTTTCATCGTGCTCGCGGTGATCGGTATGGCTATCGTGCTCGGCGCGATGCTGCTCGAGAGTCAGTCCGCCACGGCCTTCGCTATCGTCGGAATCCTCTTTGGCATCGGCGGTATTGCCTTCGCACTCCAAGGCGCCATTTGGCTCATCTGGAGCGTTGCCCGTCTTGCGATGCACAAGCTCACTCCTTACGTCACCGACCGTCGCTCAGGTGTGATTTGGTCGATGGGAGCGGTGCTGGCGTTCACGCTCGTCGTCTACGGCGCGGTGGGGCAAGGCATGGAGTTCTTTCCCGAGACCGAGCCCGAGCAGATCTTCGTGGACGTCGAGGCGCCCACCGGTGCGACGCTCGAGACCTCGGACTCCGTCGTCCGCCGGATCGAAGCGCTGACGGGCAATACGACCGACCTCAGTCACAGCGTGGCGAACGTCGGCTCTCGTGGGATTAGCATCGAGGGCGGCGGGGGTATGGGCGGCGGCGGCGGCGGGATCTCCAACAACAGCCGCATCACGCTCGACCTGCTCGACCGTGAACAACGTTCTCAACGTGACTCCTTCGTCACGATGGCCGCGGTGCGAGAGGCGATCTCGGGCCTCGACGGCGCTGACATCAAAGTGGACAAACCGACAGAGGGGCCGGCCGTTGGCAAGCCGGTCACCATCCGCCTCATTGGTGAGGACCTGGATATCCTCTTCGACCTCGCGCAACAGGTGAAAGAGGGGATTCGCTCGGTGCCGGGTCTCGTCAACCTCGATGACGACCTCGACCGGGGGAAACCGGAGCTACGCCTCCACGTCGATAGGATCGAAGCGATGCTGGCGGGTGTCAGTACGCAAGAGATCGCGTCGACCGTTCAGACGGCGGTCCGTGGCGCGGAAGCATCGAAGTTCCGGATCGGAGAGGACGAGTACGACATCACCGTGCGCCTCGCGCCGGATGCTCGGGCCTCTCTCGACGATCTGGGCGACCTGACGGTGCCGGATGACGACGGCATTCCCATCCCGCTTCGAACCCTCGTGACTCTCGAGCCGGGGGTTGGTCCCTCCGCCATCAATCGGGTGGACTTGAAGCGAGTCGTCACGGTCGATGGCGATGTGGTCCGCGCCCCGGGGCGTACGGAGGACTCCGTGCGCCAGGAAGTCGCGGTCCGGCTCGGCGAGATGGACTTTCCTGCCGGTTACCGCTGGTCCTTCGCGGGGTCGAATCAGGAAGAGCAGGAGTCCCAGGCATTCCTGCAACGCGCCTTCGTCATCGCCGTGCTCCTGATCTCGCTCGTGCTCGTGACGCAGTTCGACTCCGTGATCCTGCCCTTCACGATCATGGTCTCGGTGTTGCTGTCACTCATCGGCGTGTTCTGGGGCCTCATTATTACTGCAACGCCGTTCGGGATCGTGATGACGGGAATAGGCGTCATATCACTGGCGGGCATCGTCGTGAACAATGCCATTGTCCTGTGCGATTTCATCCGGCAGCTCCGAGACAAAGGCCTCGCCAAGACGGAAGCGGTGATCGAAGCGGGGGTCATCCGATTGCGTCCGGTCCTGCTGACGGCGGTCACCACCGTTTTGGGCCTGATCCCGCTCACTCTCGGGATCAATATCGACTTCTTCGAGATGTCGATAACGACCGGTGGGCAGTCGTCTCAGTTCTGGTTCTCGATGGGAGTCGCGGTCATTTTCGGCCTGACGGTGGCGACCGTGCTCACACTCGTCATCGTGCCGGTCACGTATCACAGCCTCGATTCGCTTTCAGGTGCGATGACGCGCGTGCCCTCTCCTCGTGAAACGCAGGATCGAGAGCCGGAATCGGGCGGAAATATTGGAGGCGGAGCGGAAATCCACGCAAGGACCTCGCGTCCGAGTGCGCTATAATTCTCCCTTGCCTCGAGCTGCGGGCGATCCGGAGGGGTGCAAGAGCGGCTTATCTGGCTAGCCCGGAAAGCTAGTGTACCGGCAACGGTACCGTGGGTTCGAATCCCACCCCCTCCGCCACCGACGGCATGCAGATTATGTCCTGTGGCTCAGGTTCTGTGCGAGTCGAGACTGTGAACCCCGTCAGACCCGGAAGGGAGCAGCGGTAAGCGGATCCTCGATTGTGCCGCAGGTCACCTGAGCTGCAGGGCGCCAATGCTTCAAAGAGATATGATGACCACCAAGGCGCCGGGCGCCTGAACCCATGGCCTACCAAGTCCTCGCTCTCAAATATCGCCCCCAGGTGTTCGAAGATCTCGTCGGGCAGGAGACGATCACGCGCACGCTTACGAACGCCATCCAACAAGATCGCATCGCCCATGCGTTCTTGTTCGCCGGGGTTCGCGGAGTCGGGAAGACGACGACGGCTCGCATTCTGGCCAAAGCGCTCAACTGCGATCGCGGACCCACGGTGCGGCCCTGTGGCGAATGCGCTGCCTGCGGCGAGATCGCACGAGGTAGCTCTCTCGATGTGCTCGAAATCGATGGCGCGAGCAATAACGGCGTCGAGCAAGTTCGTGAGCTCATCGAGGGTGCGCGCTATGCCCCGTCACGCGACCGGTTCAAGATATACATCATCGACGAGGTTCACATGCTGTCGACGGGCGCGTTCAACGCGCTGTTGAAGACGCTCGAAGAGCCTCCACCGGCGGTCAAGTTCATCTTCGCGACCACGGAGCACCACAAGATTCCCGATACGATCGTGTCGCGGTGCCAGGAATTCGAGTTCCGCGCCGTGGCACCGGCTTCGATCGCGAGCCAGCTGAGCCACATCGCTCGAGAGGAGAAGATCGAGGTCGCCGAGCCCGCCATCCGTGCCGTCGCGCGCGCCGCGGCGGGCAGTCTTCGAGACGGCATCTCCGCCCTCGATCAGGTCATCGCGGCCTCGAACGGAAAGATTGAAGAGCGTGACGTCACAGAGCTTTTAGGTCTCATCGAACGTGACGTCCTCGAGCGGACGACACGGGCGCTCATCGCCCAGGACACGGCCGAGATCATGCGTATCGTCGACGGCCTGTCGAAGAGTGGGCGTGACTTTCGTTTCTTCGCGTCAGCACTCATGCAGTACTTGCGGGACGTTCTCGTTGCCAAGGTCGCCCCCGATGCGGCGGATCTCATAGAGCTCCCCGGCGAGACCACCGCCCTCCAGGGGATCGCAGAGTCGTTCTCGGAAGAAGACTTGCTGCGCGCTCTCGACGTCATGACCCAGGCCGAAGGCGCACTCCGTAACTCGCCCGAGCCCCGTTTTCACCTCGAGATGGCGCTTCTGAAGCTCTCGCAGCTACGAAAGCTGGCTTCGTTCGAGGAGCTTCTCGAGCGATTCGCGGGTGGTGGCTCTTCCGGCACCCCGCCGGCTGCGGGCGGCTCAGACACGGGCTCGACGCGGAAAGCGCGACCGAGGTTGTCGGACGCACTACCGCCCCGCCGTTCGAAGGCGTCGGAAGCTTCGCCAGCGTCGCAAGAGCCCCGTGAGTTGAAGGCGCCCGAGCCCAAGAGCGCCGGTGCCGACTGGACGGCCGAAGTGCCGTCGGTCGGGGAGCCGGAGCCGCCGCCTCCGGCCAGCGCGGCCGCCCCCGCTTCACCGCTGTCGTCCACGGTGGCCACGGTGGATGCGAGCAATATCGGCCAGCGTCTCGTCGAGCAGCTTCGCGCGAACAAACGCATGCTCCACGCGCTCGTCTCGCACCACGAGCGGGCGCTGCTCACCGAGCGTACGCTCACTCTGGAGTTCCCCGCCGCGAGCAAAGCGTTGGTCGAGCAGCTCATCGAGGAGCCCGTCCACGGAATGCTAGTGGAGCAAGTCGAACGGCTCGCGGGAAAGAGACTCAAAGTAGAGGTCGAGCTCATCGAGGCCGAAGCGGAGGTGTCGCCGGCGATGCCGGCCGTCGCGCCGACGGCCGCGAAGGACAAAGACGAGGAGCCGCCCACGGCTGCGGCCAAGGCGCACAACGGCTCGGCGTCACTCGACGAGCTCGCCGGCAAAGACCCGCTGGTACGTCGATTCATCGATACGTTCCAGGGCGAGATCGAAGGCGTGCACAAGCCTGACGCCTAGTCATTCAAAGGGAACTGGAGAATCCACCATGAAAATGAATCAGATTATGAAGCAGGCGCAAGCCCTTCAAGAGAAACTCAAAAAACAGCTGGATGAGCTCACCGTCGAGGCCAGCGCGGGCGGCGGCATGGTCTCCGTGAAGATGGACGGCCACAAGAACGTCTTGGGCGTGACCATCGATCCTGAGGTCGTCGACAAAGACGACATCGAGATGTTGCAAGACCTGGTGACGGCAGCCGTGAACGAAGCGGCGCGAAAAGTCGACGAAGCGGCCCAGCAAAGTCTAGGGCCCATCGCCGGCGGTCTCGGCGGAATGTTCTGAAGAGAGCGGCTGTTTGAAAGACTACCCGGAGCCGGTGTCGCGTTTGATCGCGGAGCTCAAAGAGCTCCCCGGTATCGGAGCCAAGTCGGCGCAGCGGATAGCGTTCTATCTCTTGAGGGCGCCCGAGGAGGACGCTCTCCATTTGTCCCGCGCCATCGTCGACGTCAAAGAGAAGATCGTGACGTGCACCTCATGTAACAACGTCACTGATGAAGATCCTTGTCAGTATTGTTCCAGCCCGGAGCGCAGCTCGAGTGTCGTCTGCGTCGTCGAGGAGCCCCCGAACGTCGTGGCGATCGAGAAGACGCACGAGTTCAAAGGCCGGTACCATGTGCTGATGGGGAGCCTCTCACCGCTGTCGGGCATCGGTCCCGAGCAGCTCAAGATCGCGGGTCTGTTGTCTCGTATCGGCGAGGGCGAGGTCGAAGAAGTGATTCTGGCGACGAATCCGAATCTCGAAGGCGAAGCGACGGCGATCTATTTGTCGAAGCTCATCAAGCCCTTGGGGATCAAAGTGACGCGGATCGCCATGGGGATTCCGGTCGGAAGTGAGCTCGACTATGCCGACGAGGTCACCATGGGGAAGGCGTTATCGGGCCGGCGTGAGTACTGAGCTCGCGTGGCTCTGTCCGCCAACTTGCCAAGGCGCTGGCATTTGGATATATGTAACAGGTAAAATCAAGTCTGCAAGTTTCCCTTTAAGCGTATAGGTTTCGGACGGAGGATAGCGAAGTCATGGCGACCACGGATGTGGTGATGTATGACGAGGAGTTTAATCAGATCAAGACGATTCTGAGCAAACTCCGTACCGACGCCAACGCGAAACTGGTGTTCCTGGTCGATAAGAACGGCCAGCAAATCGCGGCGCACGGCAACATAGACAATTTGGATACGACGTCGCTCGCATCACTGACCGCCGGCAACGTGGCGGCCACTGACGCTCTCGCCAAGCTCATCGGAGAGAAAGAATTCTCCGTCCTGTTCCATGAGGGTGAGAACGACAACATCCATATCTCGATCGTGGGGCTGCGCGTTATCCTCGTAGTCATCTTCGACGAACGATCTTCCTTGGGTCTCGTGCGGCTGCGCGTCAAGAAAGCGGCCGGTGAGCTGAACGCCGTTTTCGACAGCATCATGCAAAAGGTCGAAGCCGAAAAAGCGTCTTCGGGGGCGAGCTTCGAATCACCGTTTGCCGAGATCACCGATGAAGACATCGACAGCTTGTTCAGCGAGTAAGGCCAACCGATGACTTTCATCAACTACGCGTCACGTGAGATCAATTGCAAGATCGTCTACTACGGACCCGGCCTGTGCGGGAAGACGACGAACTTGCAGTTCATCTACGACAAGACGAATCCCACTGCGAAGGGAAAGCTAATTTCTCTCGCGACCGAGACCGACCGCACGTTGTTTTTTGACTTCCTTCCGCTCGAGCTCGGAAACGTCCGCGGTTTCAAGACCCGGTTCCATCTGTATACCGTCCCAGGGCAGGTCTTCTACGACGCCTCGCGGAAGCTCATTCTGAAGGGAGTGGACGGCGTCATCTTCGTCGCCGACTCGCAGCGTGAGCGGATGGACGCCAACGTCGAGAGCTTGCGCAACCTCGAGCTGAATTTGAAAACGCAGGGCTATGACATCAAGAGCATTCCTTACGTCCTGCAGCTCAACAAACGGGATCTCCCGAGCGCTCTTCCGGTCGAGGAGATGCGCGCAAAACTGACGTTCGGCAATGAACCGGTGCTCGAGGCCATCGCGTTTTCCGATGAAGGCATTGGCGTTTTCGACACTCTCAAGGCCGTTGCGAAGCTGGTCTTGCAAGACTTGACCAAGACCACTTAAGCCGGCTCGTGCCTCCGTCGCTCTACCACCCGCCGCCGAGGCGGCCGCTACGCGCGATCCTCGCACTGTCTCTGCTCATGACCGTGGCTGGCGGATGCCGCGACGAGGCTCCGAGCGAGCCCCAGCCCATCTACCTCGCCGATCTCGCGGACGAGAACCCGGCGGCATTCGAGCAAGTTCAGATTTCCTCGGACTTCCGTTCGAGCCAGCTGGTGAGCGCTGTGACCCTGGGTGCGGATACGAGGCGCACCCTCGGGCCGCCCCTGACCTCGCGACTCGAGTTTGACGTGGACGTCCCCCAGAATCCGGTGCTCCGTTTTTCCATCGCGGCTCACGCATTCGAGGCCGAGATTCTACCGGACCCCGTCGTCTTCCGGGTCCGGGTCGAGACCACGGGCGCGGACGAAGAGATCTGGAGCGAGACGCTCGGCCGTGTGCAAGCGAGCACCTGGGTGGACCATGAAGTCGACCTCGCGCGCTGGTCGGAAGCTTCGGTAAGAATCGTGCTCGAGACGGAGAGAGGGAAAAGGCGCGTCGAGAACAGCTCCGAGGCGCCGATCGTCCCGTTGTGGGCCAACCCCGTCGTCACGAACAAGCAGGCGACCTACGAGCGGCCGAACATCATTCTCATCTCGATCGACTGTCTACGGCCGGATCATCTGAGTGCCTACGGCTACTCGCGCAATACGAGTCCCAACATCGACCGCCTCGCCGCGGATGGTGTCGTGTTCGAGCAAGTCGTCGGCGGATCGTCCTGGACCCACCCGACCCACATGACGATGTTGACCGGGCTTCCGCCGTCCATCCATGGTGCGACTCGCTGGTCGAAGCTCGACCCTTCCGTCGCCTTTCTTCCCGACACCCTTACCCAGGCAGGCTATCGCGCCGATGGCGTCGTCACCGTGGACTACCTCTCGCAGAGCTTCGGTCTCGAGCGCGGGTTCCACACCTATCGCTACGACTACGACATGGGAGCGACGGCCGTGGTCGATGAAGCTATCGGGCTCGTACGACGCGCGCAGGGCGAGAGCCACTTTCTCTTCATGCACATGCTCGACGCGCACTGGCGCTACGCACCGCCGCGCGGTTTCCGCGATCGCTTCGGGGAGAGGCCGGAAGACATCGAAGAGCTGAATCGAATCGTCGGCAGCGACGAGCCACCGGTCGATCAGGGAACGATCGACGACGTCATGAAGCTCTACGACGGTGAGGTCGCCCACGTGGACACCGAGCTCGGCCGGCTCTTCGATGAGCTCGACCGGCTTGGACTCTACGAGAAGTCACTGATCATCTTCACCGGTGACCACGGAGAGGCTTTCTACGAGCACGAGTGGTGGAAGCACACGCAAACCCTCTATGACGAAATGGTGCGCATTCCCCTCATCGTCAAGTGGCCCGGCAATTCCCCGACCGGTCGCGTCCAAACGATGGTGAGCCAAACGGACGTCGTGAGCATCGCCATGAGCGCCGCGTCCCTTCCGTCCGGAAACGCCTGGTCGCGCGACCTGAGGGAGGAGCTCGAGACACCCTCCGTGCCCGGCGAGCGTACCGTCGTAAGCGAAGTGTTCTGGGAGGCGCGACAGGATGTCCGCGAAGCGACGATGAAAGTCGCGCTCCGCACCGACGCGTTCAAATACATCGCCACGCTTCGAGGCGAGCCGGCGGAGACGTTGTCCCTCACCGAGCCGCCGCATGAAGAGCTCTACGACCTCGTCGCCGACCCTGGGGAGCTCGAAGATCTTTCAACCGCGCGTGAGCCCGAGATGCGCGAGTTCCGCAAAAAGCTGCGAGCCTATTTCGATGAGGTAACGAGACTCCGCGCGACACGCTCCGGCGAAGAAGTCGTCCTCGACGAGGCGGCGCTCGAGCGCTTGAGAGCGCTCGGCTACGTCGAAGGTTGAGTCGCCCCGAGCACTCGCTTCGGACCATTTACACGCGCGGGACACGTGCTATAATCTCGGGTTCTTGGTCCCCGGTAGCTCAACGGTGGAGCGACGGACTGTTAATCCGTAGGCTGTTGGTTCGAATCCAACCCGGGGAGCCAATCCTTCCGGTTTCGCGCTCGTCGACTCAGACTTCAGTTCCACCCGCCCGGAGGTGAGCGGAGGACGGTACGCTCGCCGGTCTTGTCAAAGATGCCATCGAGCTCGATGTTCGCGATCACCGGCCCCTCCTCGGTCATCGTGACCCAGGTGATGTGATCAAACTCGCCCGCCCTACCCCCAGGCTCTACCCAGGTGCCTCCCGTCGTGGCGAGTCGCACGTAGTCTTGGCCGTTCCTCTCGACGTAGAGGTAGGAGTGATTGTGCCCGGCGAAGTAGGTGAAGTCTCGACCCGCTAGTGCTTCCTCGATGGCGAGGAAGTTCGGGTCGATGTCCACAGACTCCCAGCTCGGTTGATGGGCGAAGAGGAACGTCCACTGGACGTCGGGGTTCTCCTCGATCGCGCTCCGGACGAGGCTCGCCTGAGCGTCGCTGATCGCTCCGATCCGGCGCGACGGCCTTCGGGCCAGACCCGCTGCGCGCCGCTCGGCGAAGGCGGCGCTTCCCGGAGCGTCGGGCTCCCGTCTCCGTAGCTCGAGGGCGGCCATGGCCTCGCCGTAGACATCGGGAGCCGGACCACCGTTCGGCGGGTCCTCGGTGTTGGTGATGATGAATAGAACGTCCTTGTAGACGAAGTGGTAGTAGCTCGGGCCATAGCGCTCGCGCCAGACGTCCGCGGCCCTCTCGTCGCCATAGTCGTGGTTGCCGACTGTGTAGAACATCGGCGCATCCAGTCCGGCCGCGAGCGCGTCGAGCTCCTCCCACGCCGCGACCACGCCCTCGCGGTCCTTCGCGAGCCACGTTTCGGTAACATCGCCGACGCTCATCACGAGATCGGGCTGAAGCAGGTTGACCTTGGGAAACGCTCCTTCGAACACGCCGGGATACATGCCGCCGGTGCGGTCTCCAAGAATGGCGAAACGCAGAGGCCCATCATTCGCGTCGGGCTCGCGGGTCCAGGGAAACGGACCCGGTTCGACACCCGAGCGGAACACGGGCTGCTGACTCTCCGTCGGGGCGCAGGCCGCGAGAGAGCCCAAGAGGAAGACCGTCGATAGTGGAAAGAAACGGTGGCGTGATTTGGGCATCAAAACTCCTTCGCCTTCGGGAGCACACTAACCTATCGACGTTCGCATTTTCTTCGAGCTTGGTGCCAGTCTGGTGCCAAAACTCCTCGGGGCTAGCCGAAACAACGAAGACGACCGCTACCGCTTCTTTGAGTCTTTCGTGTCGGTTGGGCCCCGTTGATGCCGGTTGTCGCTGGATTACTTTCGACGGCTAATCCGTAGGTTGAAGGTTCGATTCCTTCGCGGCCTACCAACAAAGGACCTAGTGAGCCGTCGACGGTCGCAGAATTGCCTTGACGTCCCGGTTGATCCCTCCGAGAACGAGCACGATACCAACTAGATAAGTCGAGAAACTGGCGAGTTGCGCCACAAGCCAGATGGTTCGTCCCGGTTCCGTGGGAGTGAAGTAGAAGTTTGGAAACACGAGAAAATCAAAAACGAGGTACAGAACCCCACCGGTGAGCACCTCAGCGATCAAGCCGACGACGCACAACTTGAGCCCGAGACGCTCTCTAGCAGACACCGACCTATCTGACGATTGCGCCAATCGCGAGTAGCTAAGTCCCAGCACAATCAAGCTGAGTCCACCTAGCTGGACAATTTGTACTAACTTCTCCGCCGGACACCCAAACCAGAGGGTTACCTCGCTCAAGAACTGCTCGCCCACGTCATGGCCGACCCCCCCCACGATGTAGTGGACAATAGGGATCAATCCGAGCGCGAGCCCCGTAACAAAGAGTTTCGACCCCCAGCGGAGAAACTCGGCGCCAAATGTAGCGAGGTCTGATTCGGGCTTGTTTGAATGGCTCATTTTTCTCGTCCTCCAATCCAATCTGCGGTGTGCACCCTGACAGTTTGATTACGACGACAAGAAACCGGTCTTCGCCGCGGCGGCCTCAGGTCTCGCGTTCGTTCCACGAGACACGTGTCACGCAGCCCTCTGGGCCACCTACGTCAGGATTGTAGTCGAGCCGGCGGGCGGTGTTCTACCGGCACTTGCCGATCCGCGGCGCCCTTTGCACGATCGACAAGACGACTTCGGGGCTGTCGGATCAGCTGACCAGGGCGTTCATTTTGGTGCCAAGCTGGTGCCAAAACTACCCCCGGAGCCACGAAACAACGGGGACGACCCGTCACCGCTTCTTCGAGTCTTTCGTGCCTGTTAGTGTCGGTTGGCGCTCGTTGGTCTTCGCCTGAGCACGACTGTTGATCCGTAGGCTGTTGGTTCGAAGGAACCGGGGGGAGCCACTCTTTCCGTTTTAGTCGGACAATCCTGGACACAGCTCAGAAGTAGTAGGGGCGGCGCGAACTGTCGCGTCTTACTTCCCGGGATTCCGTCGCCGGTACTCCTCCATGAGCTTCGGTGAGAGCACCGGATAGACGTCGCTGAACCGGTGCTTTTTCGTCTTCAGCATCTCGCGTTGAAACGCTTCCATTGAAGCCTTGGCCCGAGCTTGTTCCAAAACGCTCGCGACGAGCTGAGGTGGAATGAAGACGACGCCGGTCTCGTCAGCGACGACGATGTCCCCCGGCAAGACGGTGGCCTGGTCGATCCGCACAGGAATGTTCCAATCCGTGCCCTTCCATCTCGATCCGGCGATGTTGAAGTAACGAGCGAAGACGGGGAAGTCGGCGAAGCTCGGATCGACGAGCTCCGCGCGGTCGCGACTGCCGCCATCCACGATGGCGCCGCGGAGGCCGGCGAGCTTCATGCCGAGTACCCCCATGTCACCGAACATGTGGTCGCCCGACATGCCGCCGAGCTCGACGACGATGACGTCGCCTGGCTTCGCCAAATCGGAAGCGCGTCCGTAGAACTGTCGATCCCAATCCTTCTCCTCGGCGATGGCGTCGAGTGCTTCCGTCAAATCCGGCCGCGGCGGAAGGAATCGCATCGTGAGCGCGCGTCCGACGACACGCTCCCCGGGCTGGGTCGTTTTGAGACCGACGACGAAGTTCGCGCGGTACTCGCCGAGCGCCCCCCAGATCGCTTCGAGCTGCAGCGTCTTCAGCTCTTCGAGCTGTGCATCGGTGACTTCAACGTTTCGCGACGCTGCCAGCTTTTCCATGATCGGTGAGGTGGTGTCCTGTGCGAACGTGGCCATGGGTGCCGCCGTCAGCAGTGCGACGCTAAGGGTTCGTGAAATCTTCATATGTCGGCTCCCAAGTGAGAATCGTCAAAGGCATTTCAATCTCCAACTCTATATCGAATCGCCTTGGCTCACGCGCGTGTGGAATCCGTGCTGACTGCTTCGATGGAACGACCCGTTGCCCTCTTTTTGTGCAACGACGTCGTGCCGCACCTCGCTCGAAGGCAAGCTATCTGGCGCCGACGCGCGCGATCATTTCGGCGAAACGAGGATCGTCACGGAGCGAGTCGAAGTACGGCCACGGTTGATGAAGGAAGACCATCCACGTGTCCCGAACCTCGAAACCCCGTTCCAGCAGCTCGAATGCCTCGTCGACGAAGCCGAGCTCGCCGCTGAGACAGGCGAGGAGCGTGGGCGCGCTCATCTCGACACGCGACCGGGCGATGCTTTCCTCGTGTATCGCGAGGGCTTCGCTCCGGTTGCCCAAACGTGCGTGCGAGATCCCAATAGTGATCAGCGGCCAGGGGTGGCGGCCGCCGACCCCCAATGCCGCGGTGTGCGCATCGATCGCTTCCTGATCGCGCCCCGTCGCGAAATACGCTTCCCCGACGGAGTGGTGAGCGATCCAGGACGTGCGGTCCAGCTCGATCGCACGATGCCCCGCGGCGATCGCCTCTTCGAACCGACCTCCGTTCCAGAGGACGAAACTGAGCCAGACGTAACTGCTGGCATTGAGCGGGTCGAGCTCGACCCCGCGGCGACCTTCGGTGATGGCCTCGTCGAGTCGCGCCGGTATCCAAGAGAGATAGCAGGCGTAGCGCGAGCGGACATCCGCCGAGTCGGGTCCGAGCTCGATTGCCTGGGCGAAGTGAGTCCTTGCGGCCGACCAATCCCAACCGTGCGACATCTCCATCCAGCCCAGGGTCAGATGCCCTTCGACCAGCCTGGGGTCGAGCTCCAGGGCGCGCGCAGCTGCCTGGCGGACCGCCGGAATCGCAACGAGCGGCTCGATGACGCCCTGATCGCTCATCAGCGCGTTGGCGTCGGCCACACCCGCGTAGGCCGCAGCATAGTCGGGATCCAGGCTCAGCGCGCGCTCGAATTGCACCAACGCGTGCTTCATGGAAACCGGGTCGAACTGGTGAAGCAGGAAACGTCCTTTCAGGACGGCGTTGTAGGCATCCATGCTGCCCGTCGGCGGCATCACGGGCGGGTCGCTACTGCCACGCAGGGAAACGTCGAGTCGACTGGCGATCGATCGTGCGATCTCGTCCTGAACGGCGAAGACATCGTCCATCGTCCGGTCGTAGCGATCCGACCAGAGGTGGAAGCCGTCGGCGGCGCTCACGAGCTGTGCGGTGACGCGAAGTCGATCGCCGGCCTTGCGGACGCTGCCTTCGAGCACGGATTCGACCTTCAGTCGGGCACCGACCTCTGTCGCGTCGACCGCTTGCCCCTTGAACTTGAAGGATGACGTTCGGGCCGCGACCCGCAGGCCGTCGATACCGGAGAGCGCGCTGATGATCTCCTCGGTGATGCCGTCGCAGAAGTATTCCTGCTCCGGATCGGCACTCATGTTGGTGAAGGGAAGGACCGCGATGGAGGGTGGCGCCGTCGTCGTCGAGCCATCCGAGCCATCCGAAATCGTCTCGCTCGAATCGGGCGACGCGATCGCTTCCAGGACCGCTCGCAGCTCCCCGGTCGTGGCGTAGCGCCGGCTGCTGTCTTTCGAGAGCGAGCGCTCGGTGACCGCCCGGAGTCCTTTGGGTACGTGCATCGGGAGAGGGCTCGTCGACTCCTTCAGGATGGATGCGGCCGTCTCGGCCCCGGTCGAACCGCTGAACGGCAACCTTCCGCTACCCATGTAGTAGAGCAGGACGCCCAAAGACCAGATGTCCGTCCGTGCGGTCGCCGTTTCTCCGCGCAAGACCTCCGGCGCCATGAAGGCGAGGGTGCCCACGATGCCACCACGTTGGGCCAAGTTTTCCTGCGACTTGGTCGCAGACTCCGCGTCGGTCTCCAAGAGGCGGCTCGCGAGGCCGAAATCGAGGACCTTGGCTCGCCCGTCCGGGGTGATGACGACGTTCTGGCCTTTCAGGTCCCGATGGATCACGCCGCGCTCGTGGGCATGGGCGAGGGCGTCCGAGATCTGCATCGCGTAGCTGATGACGCTCTCGGCCGGTAGGCCGTCAGCCGGGACCAGGTCGCTCAGCGGTTTCCCCTCGATGTACTCCATCACGATGAACGCCTGACCATCGTGCTCGCCGACCTCGTGGATCGTGCAGACGTTGGGATGGTTGAGCGCTGATGCCGCGCGTGCTTCTTCGAGCAGTCGGGCGGAGGCCTGGTCGTCGTCGGTACTGAGTACCTTGATGGCGACGTCGCGCTGGAGCCTCGGGTCGTGGGCGCGATAGACGGCGCCCATTCCACCCGCGCCGATCGGTCCGACGATCTCGTAGTGGGCGAGCTTCGTTCCTGCCGCGAGTGACATGGCTCTTCTGAGGTGTTGCCGATTCTAACACCGCGTGATTCGCTAGAGAGTCAGCGTGGCAATCGAGCCGCGCGCCATAGCTGGTTCGTCGGAATGCTCGGACGGGACCGGGGAGGTGTTAGTGCGAGGACACTCGTTCCGAAGGGGAATACCACTGCTATTCCTCCCAACGGCCTCTCAGCAGCGGGTTGATGTTTTCCGAATCGCGAGCAAGCCGACGCCCAGCAGTAGCCACGATGAAGGTTCGGGTACGTTGGCGCGCTCGCCGACGTCCCCATCGCGGACCGCGATCGCGAACCAGCGATCAGTAAGAGCGTCCTGCCCGTAGCCGCCGAACGGCGAGAAGTAGTGTCCGCTCATTCCTGAGAGGTCGCGCGGGTTGAGGGAGGATGTCCAGTACTGACCGGCCTGCCAGTGATCGAACAATCTCACGTCGCCTTGGTTTGCTAGCTGCCCCGGGCGATCGGACCATTCGCCGCCAAGCACCTCAGTCCAAAGCGTTGTGAGCTCGCCGCGGGTGCAGTTCGCGAGCTTCCCGGGAGCTCCAGGAATGTTGTAGCAGCTGAAATCGATCTCCGCGCTCGGCAGCCGCCAATCCGAGGCGCCACCGGTGTCGAGTTGCGCCGCCCAATCTTGCGCGGCCTGCCAGCTCATGCGTCCGTCGGTCGAGACCTCGGCGGGGTCGGTCCCCGGTGTGCGTGAGTAAGTCGTCGACCACGCGTTGTTCGCATCCGCGAGCCAGGTCACATCGCCCACCGGGTCGTAGAGAAACTTGCCGTCTTGCCGGGGCTCGAGGACACGTGGAGGCTCCGGGGGGATGACTCCTCCGACGTCGCCGTCATGGACCGCGATTGCGAACTCACGCGAGGTGACACGGGTTTGTGAGTACCCGCCGAAAGGAGAGAAGTAATTCGCGCTATCGCCGGATGGATCGCGATCGTTGGCAGACGCGGTCCAGTACTGGCCCGTCGTCCAGTTGTCGAAGAGCCGCAAATCCTCCTGGTTGTCGAGCTCACCCGGCCGATCGGACCAACCGCCACCGAGCACCTCCGTCCAGAGCGTCGTGAACGCCCCGCTGGTGCATCGCGCCAGCCTGCTTGGATCATCGCCGGGGACGTTGTAGCAATCGTGATCGATAGCGACGCTCGGCAGACGCCAATCCGTTGCTCCTTCGATGTCGAGCTGCCCGGCCCATTCCTGGGCAGCATGCCATGACATCTCACCGTTCGCGCGGACTGCGCTGGGGTCGAGCCCGGGCTGTCGCGCGTACTCGCTCGACCACGCATAGTTCGCGTCCGCGAGCCATGTGACGTGGCTTATCGGGTCATAGAGTAACCGTCCGCCAGCCCGCGGTTGGAGCACGCTGGCGCTCTCCGCGCTTGCGCTTACGAACAGGACTACGATGAGCTCGAGAGCCGCCTTCCGGTTCATCTACGATCGCTCCTTTGAAGTCCGTTGATAGCAGGATGAGAGTCTACCCGCCGCAGACCTGGAGGGCTAGCCCAGCCACGCTTGGGGAAGGCGTCGCTACCGGCGTATCGGGGTCTCGTCTTCGAAGCTCGAGGGCGTCTATGGCTTCGCCGTAGACATTGGGATCCGGTTTCGAAGAGGCGGGTCTTCGGTCCTGACGCTGACAGACGAGACGTCGTTGTAGACGAGGTGATAATAGCTCGGTGAGTAGCGCCCGCACCTCACTTCTTGCGTTTGGATCGGGCGCGGATCTCGATCGCTTCGTCTTGCGGAATGCCGAGCCACAGCAAGAACGCGTGATGCGCGTCGGGCGCGTCGTGCTCGAACTGCATGTGCCAACGCATCATGTCCTCGTCGCTCAGCCCGCACGAACGCAGGATCCCGACCCAGTCCTCCTTATCGATAGTGGAGAGCGATTTCGTTGAGCCGAGATTCTCCAGAATCCCCAGGATGGCGCGTTGCTGGATCCGAAGTGCTCCGATTTCCTGATCGAGCTGCTCGAGTCGTTCGCTCAGAATTCCTTCGTCGGGCAGGTCGGGCCGCTCCAGAAGCCGTCCGATTTGCGCGAGCGTGAGCCCCGCCCGTCGGTACGAGCAGATCGCCCGTAGACGGTTGACCTCTGCGTCCGAGTAGAGCCGGTAGCCCGACGTGGATCGTCCCGCCGGTTTGAGCAGACCGATCCGGTCGTAGTAGAGGAGCGTCGTTCGTGACAGCCCGAACTGCTTCGCGAGCTTGCCGACGCTCGTCATCACGCGCGCGGCGTCTCGGGCGACACGAGCTCCGTTTCCGGGGCCGGCTGTAGTCGACGCAGCGAATCATGAGCGCTGGGCGCACTCAAGTTGCCGAACCGCGTGATGTAGGCGACGTGCTCGACGCCGACCGCCGCGAGCTGATCGCGCGTTTCCTGCGCGCGCGCGTTCGTTCCGAAGCACGCGGTGCCCGCCTGCTTCATCGTGTCGAACATCTCTTCCGCCCCCTTGTCACTGCCCGCGAGGAGGGCAAGAACCCGGCCGAGCGCGGGTACTCCGTCCCGTAGTACCTCCTCGTCCGAGCTCGCGACGCAAGCGAACTGGGCCACCACCACCTCGGCGGCGTCCGGTTCATGGCTTCCCTCTCGAAGCCCGTTCCGGTGCGCTTTGACGAGCCGTCCGACGCCGTCGAGGTCCGACGTGCCCGGACCCAGCAGCGTGATGACGGAGTCGCCCTTCACCCCGATGCCCTGCGCTTTCTCCGCGTCGTTCGTGGAGATGTACAGCGGCGGCGTGTGATGCGGAGAGACGTTGAGCCTGTCGCTCGACCAGAGCTCTTTCAACTCGGCCAGGTTCCGCTCGAACGCGTCTCTGCGGGTTTCGAACGGGATGCCGAGCTCGGCATACTCAGCCTCCTGAGATCCCGATCCCACGCCCATGTTCAGCCGTCCGTTCGAGATCAGATCCACGAGCGCGTAATCCTCGGCGACGAAGGTCGGACTCCGGTAGGGCAGAACGGAAACGGAAGTGCCGACCCTCAAGCGCGCCGTACGGGCAGCGATCGCGGCGAGCAATACGGCAGGGTTCGGCGCACCCAAGGACTTGAAGTGATGCTCGGTCAGCCAGAGAGCCTCGAAGCCGAGCTCCTCGGCGAGCGCCGCGTGCTCGAGCACGAACGCGAACGCGTCTCGGGGGTTTTCGCCGAGCTCCGGATACCGATCGAGCAGCACGAAAACGGATTGCTTCATCTCTTGACCTCCATTGGACCCCAGCGATCCAAAGAGCGCAGCTTAGACTATGAAGCTATAGACAGGTCAAGGGAGACGAGTTACAAGAAGGGGCGACCTGCGAGCGCCTGAAAGAACGTCCATGCGATGAACGCGGTGTAGGCTCCGGTGGCCAGCCAGACGGCCGTCCTCGGTTGTCGCAGCCCGCTGCGACCAATCACGAAGCCCATGAGCGGAATGGCTTGGAGCGCGTGCATCGAGAAGAAGTGAGCGACTCGTAAGTCGCCGCCGCTCCGTGACCAACCCAGAAGGGGCAGTCCGGCCGCGTCCGATGCGACGCCGCCGACCCAGTGCCCAGCACCGCTCGAAAGGTAGCCGGCCGTGATCATCGTCGCGAGGAAAGACACCGCACATCCGAGGACGACCGAGAGCTTCATCGCCGGAGAGAGCCTGGACGCACGGTCGCGCGCAATGGAAATACCCATCGTCAGGAGCGCGAGGACGAGGGTCGTGGCTCCCACTCCGGCCAGCGCGTAGCTGATGTTGTAAATGGGTGCGCTCCGGTTGAAGTGTGACGGCTCGCCGACCGCTGCGGTCAGCACGAGCCACGTCATCTCGAGGACGCCAATCAGCACGGGGACGAGGACCAACGCGCGGCCGAGCCGGCCCTCACGCGTTCTCGTCGGGAGCTGAACGTGAAGCCAGGCGAGCGTGGCGTAGTAGACGGCGAGCGAGCCCAGAAATTTGATGGGCTTGATCCAGATGTTGACGCCGTTGACGAGGCGGTCGTCGAGACTGGCCGCGATCGCGAACGGCACGATCGCGGCGAGGAAGACCGCGCTTACCGCGGAGAGCTGCGGCTGTAGTGAGCGCATGGACGCCGTCGCCGGTCGCGGCGAAGCCTCGGAAAGTGGAGTTGCCAGGGTACTCATGACGTCGAAGCCTCCTTATAGTGGCGGACGGCCATGAACGAGAGCCACCCAGCCGGGCCGAACATGAATGTGAGGAAGAAACACGGGACGAGCGCCAGTCGGTGGATCCGGAGCCTCGCAGCTTCGCCGCGCTCCCAGATCCCGACGAGTAGGTCGAAGGCCAGGTAGTGGACCCAGCCCGCGAGGAGAAGACCGGGCTCTTCGAAGAGGCTCGCTACGCTCGACAGGCTGTCGAATCCGCCCTCTCCGCGCGACCAGAAGCTCACGATGAGCGCCACGTAAGTCGCGGCGAGCACGAGAGTCGCCACTCCGGCGGCCTTCGCGGGCCATTCCCAGCGAAGCGGTGTCACGGCCAGGACGAGCCAAGATATCGCGGCGATGGTGCTCGCCATCGAAAAGACGTTTTCTAGCTCCACGTGACCTCCTACCGATGTAGTCACTGTCAAGATTGACATCGCTAGACTAGCCGATTAAACTAGTCATTGTCAAGATTGGAAATTCGAGAGCGCGGATGCCGAAGAAAAGAGGAAGTCGAAAGCCGTACCACCACGGGGCGCTACGCGAAACACTTCTAGGCGTCGCAGGCGAGATTCTGGCCGAGCGCGGGGTCGAAGGGTTCACGATGCGGGAGTGCGCGCGGCGCGCCGACGTCTCCCATGCCGCCCCGGCGCATCACTTCGGTGACGTCAACGGACTCCTCTCCGAGCTCGCGGCCTCGAGCTTCGAGGAGCTCGACGCGCTCATGACACGCTATCGACGCGAGGGTCCGGCCGACGGCTACCATCAGTTCGTCGCCACCGGACTGGCCTATGTCGACTACGCGCTCGAGCACCGAGCGCGTTTCCAGCTGATGTTCCGGAGCAATCTACTCGACTTCGGCAACGACCGACTGGCCAGTGCCGGCGCCCGGACATATGCGCAATTGGTCGACACTCTTGCCGCGCTTCCTGCTCCCGACGGAGACGCCGCTCTGCCTCTGGATGAACGGGTCGCGCTCGCCTGGTCCATCGTCCACGGCGTCGCCGTCTTGATGCTCGACAACGAGCTCTTCGCGCAGCGCTTCGGCCGAGCTCCGAAAAGGACCCACGACGCCGTGTCCAGGATGCTGCTCGCGAGCCAGGGTGTGTTCGACGGCGGCGCGGCGTCCACGCCTACGACGTAGCGGTGAGACGGGAGGTTGCGCGTCAGCGCTGCCGTTGGTACGTTCGCGTCTTCAGCTAAATGACCGAGACGAAATCGCGCCCCTTCTCACCCGACGAGCTCAAAGGCTTTCACCGCAAAGAGTGGAGCCTCAAGACGAACCGACTCGCGCCTATCGTCCACAACTTGATGCCGATCATTGGCGTCGTCTTCCTCGGCTGGTCTGGTTCGCTCACCCTTGCGAGCCTGTGGCTGGACGGCTTCGTCGGACTCGGGCTGGGTGTCGCGCTGTTCGCCCATCGTATGAGCCTGGACCCTCCAGTGATCGAGCTCAACCGCCGAGAGTTCATGAAAGCGTGGGTCGTCCTGATGATGCTGTTGGGCATCCCGTACTACATTGGCTTGGCCTCCGGGTGGCGGATGTTCGGCGAGGCGATCTCCGAGGCGACGTCCGGCTCCGGGCTCGCCCTTGCGGTCCTCGGCGTGATGCTCGTTGCGGACGTCCTCTCGATCCGCTCCCAATGGCGCGCCGAGCGTGACGTCATCCCGCGGCCCGGTGCGATCGCGCGGGAGATGATCGTCCACCTCGCCCGGGCGTTCGCCGTCGTGTTGCTCATCTCGTCGGAAACCGCCTCGGTGTTCGCGGTCTGCGTCCTCGCGATCGTCTACTCCTATCTCGAAACGTTCCCCAACTCCTTCCTCCTGTTCTTCATCGGGCACCCGAAGCCGGGATCCCCCTACGACGCCTGGAAAAAGCAGTACGACCCCGAGGCCTTGCTCGAGCCCGAACCGCCCTCCTAGAACGTCAAGAAACTGACACCCGCTCGCCGTGAGGCGGGTTTCTCTGGTCTTTGGGACGCTCTCCGGTGGCACGGTTCCTGCTATACGAGCCTGTAGCGAGGTGCCGCATGAATATCGTCGAGAAGATGAAGACGGACTGGAATCGCCGCGCGAGCCACGAAGCCCGCTACTTCATCGCCACCGAGGACTACCGTAACGACGAAGTGTTCGATCGGTCGGGAGAGGACACGGCCCAGGCCATCACTTCAATCCTCGCCGCGACCCCTGAGCGTCTGGCGACGTACCGGGTCCTCGACATCGGTTGCGGTATCGGACGTGTGCTCAAATCCATCGCGCCCGCCGTGCGCGAGGCCGTAGGGATCGACGTCTCCGCCGAGATGGTCGCGCGCGCCTCCGAGAGGTTGAAGGACATTCCGAACGTCACCACGTACGAGAGCACCGGCGTCGACCTAGGGGACTTCCCCGACGATAGCTTCGATCTCGTCTACTCCTACGTCGCGTTCCAGCACATGCCGCGTCCCGTCTTCACCCGGTACTTGAACGAAGCGCATCGCGTTTTGAGAGACGGTGGATCGATGGTCTTTCAGCTCTATCTCGGCCCGCGACAAGAGCCGCCTCTGGGCGACACGATCGCGCTTCGTGTCTACGATGAATCCGAGCTCGCAGACGGACTCCGAAAAAGCGGCTTTCATATCGCCGAGAGGAAGCTCGAGCATCGCAGCGACGAAGGTCTCGAGTCGTGGCTCATCGTAGCCGCACCCCTACCCGCTATCGGGCCGGAGCCCGGCGCCGGCGAGTGGTTGCAGGAAGAGTGCGGCGAGATGCGATCCCCACTCGACGGGCATCTCTACCGAAACCTGGCTCGGACGCAGCTAGCCGAAGGCGCCCGTGCGCAGGCGGTCGAGACGATGAAACGCCATCTGGAGTTCGACCCCCAAGACCTGTCGACGGCGCTCGACCTGTGTGCGCTCCTCGTCGAGGAGAAACGCCCGGACGATGCGGCCGCTGTCTTGAAGCACGTCAACGAAGTGCACCCGGATTACGCCGATGCCTATGTCGCCCGCGCGCAGCTGCTCGCGCTCCTCGGTCGCACGGCGGAGGCGCTCCACCTTCACGATCGACTATGCGTGCGGTTCCCCAAAGAGACCGCGTTGCACGATCGCGTGCAGAAGCTGGTGATGCCGGCTCCCGTCAGCTCGGCGGTGGGAAGCGCTCCCGGAAGGTAAACGCTTCCGCGCTCGGTCCGTGAGCGTCGAGGTGGTCGAGCTTTCCTTTCGCTTCCTCGACGGTGGGAACCGATCCAGCCGGCACCCACCACATCACGAGGCGCGTCGAGCCCGGCTCGAACCACTTTCCACGGTCTTTGAGGAGCCCGGCATGTCGACCCTGGTAGCTGAACGCGTGGAGGGCGTCGAGGCTCTCCCAGACCGACATGTTCACGAGGATCCGGTCGTCTTCGAACGGTCGGATGGCCGTCGCGGCGCCGCCCGACGCATCGGCGAGCCGCCACACGAAGCCGGGGCTCCGGTCCGCTAGCTCGTTTATCGTGTCTAGCTGGTCGACGAAATCCGCCATCACGGGATCCTCGATCGACGTCCTCATCCGCGCGACGTTTACCTGGGCGAGATGGAACTTCACCGACTCACACCGAACCCGCGGTCGCGAACGCTACTGGATCCGCTCGTAGACCGCGTGGCTGATGCGCTCGTTTCCGTCAGCATCGATGTTGCGGTACTCGTTTTTGATGGTATTCCCATCCTCGGAGAGTACGTTGATGATGACGTTCACGCGGTCACCGGTCTTGTTCATGATCTTGTTCGTCTGGTCGTCGACGACTTCGACCGCCGATACCTCGGTGTTCGAGTCGCCGGTCACCGGCCGATACTTTCCGTCGAACTCGGTCACATAGCCCCAGCTGCGCTTCTCGCCTTTAGAGCTCGTCGCATCGATGGTGATCTTCATGCCCGACTCTCCGTGAGGTTCGTAGGTCATGATATTCAGATAGGGTGCGGGATTGTCGGACTTGAGCTTCCATTTGCCGAAGCGAGGATTCTTGTTCTCGGCAACGACGAGAGCGGTAGCGAGGCACATCGCGAGCGTGAGCCCGATCATGGCTATTCGATTCGATAATCGCATTCTGACGTCTCCTGCTATTAAAAGGACACGCATTATAGGTGAACCGATGCCCTGGCGCGAGGCGCTCGGGTTACGCCGGGACGTCCGTCTCGACGACTTCTTTCAGCTCGAGAATTCCGACCGAAAGATGACCGAGCACCGCGCGGGCGGTTTGCTCTTCGGGTAGCGGGCTCGTGTCGAACACCCGCCGCGTCGGCTCATACCCGGTGACGCGCGTCAGGATGAAGGCCTCGTGAGGCTTCATCTCCACGGTGCTCAAAAGGAGCGTCGACTCCTTCGTTAGCGATAGGTGTCGGTCGTCGGCCATGAGGACTTTCAGGTCATCATCGATGGACGGCGTGCGCCGCGACGCTTCCATGATGACGTCGAGGACGGGAACGGGGTTGTCGACGACCTGAATCACGTCCTTCGTGTTCGTGAAGGCGAGCTTCTCGGAGTGACCTACGACCGCGTTCGCGGCGACTTCGACGATCTGCGATCGCACGAGCGCCTCCATCTCGTCGGGCTCGACGATCTTGAACTCGATGAGGACTTCCCCGAGCCGTTTCCCCTTGCGTGCGAACAAGGTGGCGTCTTCGAGGTGCTGCTGGGTAATCGATCCGCGACGCACGAGCACCTCGCCGAGCCGTTCGTCGTCGTCGGACGACCTCGCCGAGCTCAACGCGCCTTCCTTGAACACGAGGTGGCGCGTGACCTCCCGTTCCTGGCACGTCAGGATGCCGGTGCGCTCCTCAGAAGCTATCTGCCGAATCGTTCTCAGAATCTTTTTTTCCACGCCAAAGTAAGGGCCCGCGTTCGCCTCGATAGCATCGAAGCGACGAGAACGAGTCTGGCGAGGGAAACAGACCCTGCGGGACGCCCCTGAATCACCTTCCAGTCCCGCGTGTTCGTCTTCGTCCACCCCTTCCCTAAGCAGGATGCGTACCACCAGGCCCCGCACCCGGAGATTTTGTGAGGCATCGTAACGAGCTGATTCGACGTAGTTTCCGCGTCGCGACCCGCAGCGTTCCTTTTGCGAACCTTGTCGTCCCGTCGGTGTTTCTACACAGGAGTGTGGTGTCAGGCCCGCGATCACGGGCCGAAAAGGCCGAATTGTGGTAATACCCCCATGTGCACGCGCTGCTGCTGGTTTCCGTTCTCATCTTGGTTTTCGGTGCTCTCTCGGAACGCCTGAAGCGCAGCCCGTTTACGCCGCCGATGATATTCGTCGGCGTCGGGCTCGCGGCGGGCGCGGGATGGTTCGGCTCGTTCGGAGAGTATGACGGCGTCGAACTGACGCGTGTCCTCGCGGAGCTGACACTCATTCTCGTCTTGTTCACGGATGCCTCACGGGTCCGCTTCCGAGAGCTCGAAGCCGGCTATCAACTACCGTTGCGACTCTTGGCCCTTGGAATGCCGTTGAGCCTCTTGCTTGGCGCGGCGCTCGCGAAGCTGTCCTTTCCGCATTTTTCAGTCGCGTCCGCGCTCGTTCTCGCCGCCGTCCTCGTCCCGACGGACGCCGCTCTCGGCCAATCCGTCGTCAGCAGTCCGAACGTGCCGCTTCGGATCCGGCAAGCGCTCAACGTCGAGAGCGGGCTCAACGACGGACTCGCGCTCCCGTTCGTTCTCGTTTTTGCGGCGCTCGCGAACATGAGCAACGACAGCGCGACGAGCTGGCTCGTCTTCGCTTTGTTACAAGTCACTTTGGGCCCGGTCGTCGGCGCGGCGGTCGGCTATCTGGGCGGTCTCTTGGTGACGGCCTGCGTCGACCGCGAGTGGATGGATCACAGCTTCGCGCAGTTGTCCGCTCTTGCGCTGGCGTTCCTCTCTTTTTTGATTTCGGAGATGGTGGGAGGCAATGGGTTCATCGCTGCGTTCGTCTGCGGCTTGACGCTCGGAAACTCCGCGCCGCGGGTAGCGACGGAGCTTCAAGACTTCGCAGAGACCGAAGGGCAGCTATTCAGCCTGTTGACGTTTCTCTGCTTCGGCGCGCATCTCGCCTGGCCCTTGCTATTCGATGTGACGGGGTCGATGTGGCTATACGCCGCATTGAGCTTGACGCTCATGCGTATGATTCCGGTAGCGCTCAGCCTGCTGGGCTCGAAGCTGATGCCGCTGTCCTACGGTTTCCTCGGGTGGTTCGGTCCGCGCGGGCTCGCATCGATCCTCTTTGCCTTTATCGTGCTGGAGGAGCAGGTGCCCGAGCATGATGCGATCCTGAAGATCGTCGTCGCTACTGTGCTCTTGAGCGTTTTCGCTCACGGCGCTACGGCGTGGCCGGGCTCGAAGGTCTACGGGCGGATCTGCGAGACCCGGCGAAACGAAGCCCCGGAGGAGTGGACTCGAGTGCCGGAGCTTCCCACTCGGATCTCCTATCGCCCCGACGGCTAACGGAATAGAGCGCTTCTTATTTCTGGAACATGCTCGTCCCGATGCCGCCAAGCGCGTCGAGAACGGAGCCTTCGCCTTTGCCGCCACCGCCGGTCTGAGGGGCCGCCTCCCAGATGCGTCCGGCGAGACGACTGAACGGCAGGGACTGTAGCCAGACCGTACCGGGTCCGGTGAGACTCGCGAAGAAGAAGCCTTCACCGCCGAAGATCGCGGATTTCACGCCGCCGACGAACTGGATGTCGTAGGTAATCGAAGGCTCCAGAGCGACGAGGCATCCAGTGTCGACTCTGAGGTTCTCGCCGGGCCCGAGCTTGCGCTCGGTGATGCAGCCGCCCGCATGGAGAAAGGCGAGTCCGTCGCCCTCGAGGCTTTGCATGATGAAGCCTTCGCCGCCGAATAAAGCTACCCCGATCTTTTTCTGGAACGCGATGCTGATCGCGACGCCTTTGGCGGCGCATAGAAACGCGTCCTTCTGGGCGATGAGTTGTCCGCCCATCTGCTTCAGGTCGACGGGCATGATCCGGCCGGGATACGGAGAGGCGAAGGCGACCTGCTGTTTGCCGCTTCCCTGGTTGATGAACTCGGTAATGAAGAGGCTCTCTCCGGTCAGCACGCGTTTGCCGGCTCCGAGTAGTTGATCCATCAAGCCGCTGCCGCCCTTGCCGCTGCCGTCGCCGAAGATCGTCGCCATCTCGATGCCCGAGGTCATGTACATCATCGCGCCGGCCTCGGCGATCGTACCTTCACCCGGGTCGAGCTCGATCTCGACGAACTGCATCTCCTCGCCGACGATGTTGTAGTCGACTTCGTGGGCCTGCTGGCCTGAGATCGTGGGCGGTGGAGGTGGCGCGGAGGTCGTGCCGCCCGGCACCATGGCCGATAGCTCGGGCACTTGGGACGCAGCCGTCCAAGCGCTCATACCTTGCTTGAATACGAGCGAGTCCCGGGTGTAGACACCGGACTGGAACCCGCTCGAAAGCTCAGCGGTCGTGAATGGGCCAAGGCTCTCGCTTCCGCGAGCGACGTGCCACTCTTTAGCGTCGGACATCTCTATCGCTCCCCCTTTTTTGCGGCCAGAAACGCAAAATTATAGCAGACTTGCCACCATCGGCATTCGCCCGTAGATTGAGAACGACTCCATGCCTTGGCTTCTTGCGGCGACCCTGGCTCTAAGCGCGCTCGGTGACGACTCCGATCTTCCGATCGTCGACAGCATCGAGGTCGTCGTCGAAGATGTTTTCGAAGAAGAGGGCTTCGTTCCGGATCTTTGGGCCTACCGCCTCGCCAACCGGCTTCACATAAAAACGCGCGAGAGCATCATCCGCCAAGAGCTCCTCTTCACCGAGGGCGAGCCCGTTTCCAAGGAAGACCTCGAGCAAACCGAGCGGAACCTTCGAGCGCTCCCCTTCCTTCGTCTCGCTCGTGTAGAGACAACGCCAACGAAGCAAGGTCGCCTCCGCGTCCGCGTGGTCGCCTCCGATGCCTGGACGACGGTGCCGGAGCTTAGGCTCGCCAAGGTGGGTAACGTTTGGGTCTGGTCGGCGGGGGCGGCGGAGCGGAACTTGCTCGGTTACGGAAAGCAGCTTCGTATCGCGAGGCGCTCGGACATCGATCGAGACCAGACGTTTCTGTCCTACCGCGATCCCCGTGTCGCCGGCTCTCGCTTCGGCGCGACCGCGTTTCTCTCCGACGCGTCGGACGGGCACCACGTCTTCTTGTCGACGTTGCGACCTTTCTTCTCGCTGCAAACGCTGTGGAGCACGCGTGTGCAGTTCGAGGATTACGACCGACTCGACCCGGTCTATGCCGATGGGGAGCGCGTCGATGACCTGATCCACTTGCGCCGGCGCGTCGAGCTCGATCTCGGCCGGGCCGTAAGGCGCACGACGACGAGCGCGCTTCGGGTCCATTTGGGCTACGACTTCATCGAAGACGAAATCGACAGCGGTCTGGACCACCGTCGCTTCGGCATGATCCGCGTCGGCGTGTCGAGCGTCGGGCATCGTTTCTTGAAGCTCACCCATGTCAATCGTTTCGAGCGCCCGGAGGACATCAATCTCGGCGGTCAAGCATCGGCTTTCGTCGGCTTGTCGACGCCGACCTTGGGCGGCGAAGATCAGAGCTCACTCTTCTACTTCCTCTCGGCGAATCGCGGGTTCCGACTGAGCCCGGGCGGATTTCTCCTGACGCATGTGTCGTGGCAGGCGCGCGATCGGAACGAGCGTATCGAGAACAGCTTTGCCGTCGTGCGCGTGAACGCCATCCAAAAGCTGTCGCAGCGACGGCTAGTGCTCGCCAAGGCGGAGCTGCGACACGGTCACAACCTCGACCCGGAAGTGCAGATACGGCTGGGCGCTGAGAGTGGTCTCCGAGGCTATCCGGTGCGACAGTTCAACGGCAACCGTGCTTTTCTGGCGAGCCTCGAGGGCCGATGGTTCTTCGCGGACGACGTCGCGGACCTCGTGTCGATGGGCGTAGCGGGCTTTTTCGACTCGGGCTATGCGTGGCCCGACGGTCAACCCATGACTTTCTCGGATTTTCGCTCCGACGTCGGGCTGAGTCTGCTGCTGGGGGCGAGCCGGGGCTCAGCGGCGCGCCCGGGCATACGCATCGACTTCGCTTATGCGCTGTCGCCTCTCGAAGGCCGCAGCCGCTGGCTCATCTCGGCCGGCTCGCAGATAGGCTTCTAATCTGCCAAAGGATGCTTCTCTCGGAGGTTCCTAGGATGAGGGGCATGGCTTTCCGAAACCGCGAGAACCGGATAACGGCTTCCGAGCGCTACGTTTCGTTCCTCGACGCGCATTTGAGAACGACGGCGCCGGAATAAAAAAAGCGGGCCGCAGCCTGCCTGGCTACGGCCCGCCGTCGATGATGGCGCTAGTTCGAAGGCATGATGATGCCGCAGGCGGCGCGTCCGCCTCCGGCGCAGCCCGGCTCGTTCCCGTTGGGGCAGTAGGTGTCTTCGTCAACGTGAATGATGAAGGCACTGCCGTCGCTGTCGAAGATCGATAGCGGTCCGGGAGACAGCGTGACCCGCGTCGTGATGACGTCGAGCTCACCCTTGCCGTTCTTGACTTCGATGTTGCGGAGGTCGCCCATGTGGAAGGGATGGTTTCCGTCGGGGCTCGGGAGTCCGACCGTGCCAGGGTCGAAGTGACCCATGGCATCGCCGCAAGGCGTGCATGCCGCCGTCTCGTGAATATGGACCGCGTGCTTTCCGTCGGGTAGACCACGGACCCTCATCTTCACCCGGACGGTCTTGATACCTTCTTCCGTCCGTTCTTCTACCAGACGCGCGCGTCCCTGGATGGAGGCGTCGGTGCAACCGGCGATCGGCGCTTCGGCTCTCGCCTTGGGCGACTTTCCGGAAGCCTCCGTCTCGGATTGGAAAAGACCTGGGCCGGCGAGCATGACGCCTGCCGCGAACAGGGCGATGATCAGAACTGTTCTTGTTGTTTTGATTCCCCGCATTTTGTTATCCCCTTTCTTGGGCCACCCACGGCCCGGGCCGCCGATCTTGCCACAGCCTTGGAGGCTTCGTCGAGTGTTAGACTCGTGAAATCGTGTGGCTCGATCTCGTCTATGCGCTGCGATCGCTCCGCCGCTCTGGCAAGCTCTCGGTCGTCGCGATTCTGATCCTCGCGCTCGGGATCGGATCGGCCACCGCGATTGCTAGCCTCGTCTATCAGACGCTGCTTCGTCCGCTTCCTTTCGACGACACCCGTCTCGTCCACATGTTGCAGCGGATGACGTCCGACGATTTGCCTCCGGGGGAAGTGTCGTTTCCCGATTTCCTGGATTGGAGAGAGAGCGCCACACACTTCGATGCAATGGCTGCCGTCAGCACGAGCCCCTGGGCGCTCTATCTTAGACGGGACGACTACGATCAGCCGGTCGTCGCGCGCCTGGTCTCGCACAATTTCTTCGACATGCTCGATGTGCCGCCGGCCCTTGGCCGAAGCTTCCTCCCCGAGGACGGGAGGCCGAGCGCCGATCCGGTGATCGTGCTGAGTCATGACCTCTGGCGTCGCGCGTTCGGTGCCGACCGCGACGTGGTTGGCTCGAGCGTCACCGTCGCTGCTCGCATGGGTGTGTCGCACATGGCCAGTGAGCTGCCGACGCGGGTCCACACCGTCGTCGGGGTGGCGCGAGCCGGCTTCCGTTTTCCGGACGATGCGGATCTTTGGATCGCGGCCGGCCCCTTACTGACCGGAGAGCGTCAACGCATCCAAGGGACCGTCCAAGTCATCGGCAGGCTGAAAGAGGGCGCGTCGCTCGCTCGAGCGCGTGCCGAGATGCATCCGATCGTCCGCCAGCTAGGCATCGACTTTCGCGGCACCGATAAATTCACCGTTGTGATCGCTCCCCTGACGGACGTCCTGTTCGGACCCTCTCGGCCCGGGCTCTACGCGCTGGCGGCTGCGGCAGGGCTCTTGCTCTTGATCGCGTGTACGAACGTGGCCGGGCTTACCCTTACGCATACGACCTCGCGCCGGGCGGAGGTGGCGCTTCGGCTCGCTCTTGGAGCCGGCACCGTCCGCATTGCACGCGCGCTGCTCGCA
>Ga0315338_1001049_pt1 | contig 41440 bp, 59 predicted proteins | sample ASW8metaG_FD_204518 | JGI IMG/M metagenome (GOLD analysis project Ga0315338, IMG submission 204518) | Ammonia-oxidizing marine archaeal communities from Monterey Bay, California, United States - ASW #8 | ecosystem: Environmental > Aquatic > Marine > Coastal | place: USA: California | collected... | reverse complement strand
GATTTTGGTATGTTTTGATTTAGATATCGTTCATAATTTCCTATATCCATATCACATTCACCTCCATCTTCGGTCACAAACACTTCTCCATGTGCAATAGGATTCATTGTACCTGCATCAAAATTCAAGTAAGGATCAATTTTAACACATGAAACCTTTTGATTTGATAATTGTAATAATTTTGAGATTGAAGATGTGACTACACCCTTTCCAAGACCGGACATAACTCCGCCTGTAACAAAAATAAACTTCGTCTGCACATAATTGAAAGAATTATCCTATTTTTATTCTAATCGCTTTATCTAGTCTCACGTTTCAGTTTTTTTGTGAATGAGAAAACCTCCTTTTCTAGTTTTGAAATAGGTGTATTTTCCATAATTTTGATATTAGCACTACCAACAATTACTGCGTCGGCACCTACAGAGACATACTTTCTCACATCTTTTGCATTAGATATTCCAAAACCTACCCCAACAGGGATTGTTTTCACAGAACGCTTTGTAGATTTTAAAGCATCAATTGTGTATTGATGTATTTTAGTTTGAACTCCTGTAGTTCCAAAAACTGCAACCATGTAGAGAAATCCAGAAGTTGCTTTAGCAATTTTTAACAATCTATCTTTTTGTGTGTTAGGTGAAACAAGAAATATTGTATCCATTTTTTGTGATTTTGCTGCAGACAAATAGTTTTTTGCCTCTCCAATCGCCATATCTGGTAAAATTAATCCATCTATACCAGCATTTTTTGCATTTTTAATGAACTTTTGATATCCCTGTTTATACAAAATGTTGGTGTATGTCATCAATATGAGAGGAATATTGGTCTCACTTCGAATTTTTTTTACAAGTTTGAAAAATTTTGCAATCTTAATTCCATTATTTAATGAACCAGTACTTGCTTTTTGTATCGTTGGACCATCAGCTATAGGATCAGAGAATGGGAATCCAAGTTCAATAATATCAACTCCTCCTCTCACCAGTCCTCTTACAGCCGACAATGTTGCATTTTCAGACGGATATCCTGTCATGATGTAAGACACAAGCGCCTTTTCCTTTTTCATCTTTAACTCATTAAATTTTTCTTTTATTCTTGACATTTTTTTTCATATATTCCTGGACAATTCCAATATCCTTATCACCACGACCTGATAGTGTAACCACGACGGATTCTGATTTTTTCATTTTTTTTGCAATTTTCATTGCATATGCAATTGCGTGAGCCGATTCTAATGCTGGTATAATGCCTTCTGTTCTTGTTAGTGTTAAGAATGCATTAATTACCTCATCGTCAGTAATCGCTTTGTATTTTACGCGTTTTTCATCTTTAAGAAATGAATGTTCTGGACCAACCCCAGGGTAATCTAATCCAGCTGAGATACTATGCGTTTCTTGAATTTGTCCTTGTGCATCTTGCATCAAATAAGTCATCATTCCATGTAAAACACCTTTGGTTCCTGCTGAAAGTGGTGCTGAATGATGAAGCGTGTTTAAACCTTTACCACCAGCCTCAATTCCTATTATTTCAGCCTTAGAATCAATTAATGGATAAAATGTTCCAATTGCATTAGAACCACCTCCAACACATGCAATTACAGTATCAGGTGTTTTCTTCATTTGCTTTTTAATTTCTTTTCCAATTACTGATTGAAAGTCTCTAACCATTAATGGATAGGGATGTGGACCAACTGCAGAGCCTAGCAAATAGTATGTTGATTCTACATTTGTAATCCAATCTCTCATTGCTTCATTAATTGCATCTTTTAGAGTTTGTGAGCCAGATTTAACAGAATGAACTTTTGCGCCAAGTAATTCCATACGAAAAACATTTTGTTTCTGTCTTTCTGTATCAATATATCCCATGTAAATTTCGGCTTTTAAACCAAGACATGCACAAGCCATTGCTGTAGCTACTCCATGTTGTCCAGCACCAGTTTCTGCAATAATTCTTTTTTTACCCATTCTTTTTGCAAGTAGTGCTTGTCCAAGAGTATTGTTTATTTTGTGTGCACCACCATGTAGAAGATCCTCTCTTTTTAGATAGATCTTTGCACCACCGATTTTTTTAGTCAAATTTTTAGCCAAGTATAATGGCGTTGGCCGTCCTGCATATTCTACAAGAAATTTACTAAGCTCTTTTTTGAATGCAAAATCATTTCGAATTTTTAAGTAATTCTTTTCAAGTTCTTCAATTGCTGGAGCTAAGGTTTCTGGTATATATTTACCACCGAAGTCACCAAATTTACCATCTTTTGGAATTCCTATTTTCATATAGCGTTCACCAAATTTTGCACTGTTTGCTGTATATCATCTGTTTTCATAATACTACTACCTACTAAATATCCGTCAGCACCGCATTTATGAAGAAATCGAATATCCTCTTGTGACTTTATTCCACTTTCAGATATGATGATTTTTGAATAATTGGATTTATCTAGAATGTCTTTAGTTGTGTTTAGATCTATTTTCAACGTCTCTAAATTCCTATTATTAATTCCAATAATATCTGCATTAGTATTACATGCATTCTCAAATTCTTTCATCGTATGTGCCTCTACAACCACTTTTACGCCATTTTTATGCCCATAATCAATCAACTCTTCCATATCTGGAACCATTTTTTTGTCAAAAAGAGATTGAATTAGTAAAAAATAATCTGCACCGATTTTTTTTGCTGCATCAATTTGTATTTTGTCAATTATTATATCTTTCATTAACATTGGAATTTTTACAGCCTTTCTTATTTTCATAAAAAATTCTGGTGAGCCATCAAACAAAAATGGTTGAGTCAATACGGATAAGGCGGACGCTCCTCCATTAACCATCTTTAAGGCAATATCAACCGGTTCAGAAATTTTTCTAATATTACCTAATGCAGGAGATGAGAATTTTACTTCAGTAATTAGTGGAGCGTGCTGTGCTTTGGTTATAACTTCTTCTAAATTTATTTCTGACTTGGAAATTGTTTCATTAATATCATATACTCCACCGTCAATTGCTTTTTTTGAGTTACTAACAAGTTTTTCTAGAATGCCTTCCAATCTAATTACCATCCTTTATTTTTTCTAATGCGTTATTTGCTTTCGCAAATTGCTTTAATTTTTCAAATGTTTTTCCATTGTTTATTGTCTCACGTGCTAGTTCAACACATTCATCAAATTTATCACATATACCTCCTACCAACATACCACCTGCTGCGTTTAACACTGTAATATTTTTCATTGTTTTATTTGATGTGTTATTCAACACACTAAGAAATACATCTATAGCTTCCTGCTTTGTTGAAACTTGTATATCAGATAAATTACCTTTCTCTATGTCATAATCTTCTGGATTAATTATGAATTCTGTAATCTTATCATTTTTTAACATGCATACTTTATTCTTTGATGTAACTGATAATTCATCCATACCATCTTCAGATCTTACAGCAAGAATTGTTTCAGAATCATGTTTTTGCATAATTTTTACAATTCTTTTAATGTAGTCATCTGCAAATACACCTACTAACTGATGTTTCACATTTGCTGGATTACTTAATGGACCTAAAAGATTAAAAGCAGTTCGCTTCCCTAAAATTCTTCTAGCGTTTGCAACATTTTTCATTGCAGGATGAAATGTTGGGGCAAACATGAATCCAATACCAATTTCTTCAATCATGTTTACAACTTTTGCAGGATCCGAGTCTAAATCAAAGCCAAAATACTCGAAAATATCAGCACTTCCAGACACGCCTGAAACTGAGCGATTTCCATGTTTCGCAACATAACCACCTGCCGCGGCTACAACAAATGATGCAGCAGTTGAAATATTGAATGTTTTTAGATTATCTCCTCCTGTACCACACATATCAATAATGCTACTTTTACAATTTGGTGATATACTAACCGAGAACTGATTCATTTTGTTAAGCATTGCCAAAAGCTCATCGTCAGTTTCACCTTTTGAAGTCAAGTTTTGCAAAAAGTTTGCAATAGTTTCATCCTTGTGCTCACCTTGAAGAATTTCATTCATCCCTGCTGTCATTTCTTCAAAAGATAGATTCTGATTATTTTTTAATGTGGCTGTTAACTCATCAAGCATTTTTTACCCTCTTTATGAAATTTCCCAGAATTTTTGTACCTTCATCGGTCAATATTGATTCAGGATGAAATTGTACACCTTCAATCAAGTATTCTTTATGACTAACACCCATAATCTCACCATCATCCTCTGCTACAGCAGTGACTTTTAGCGAATTAGGAATTATTGTTTTGTCACCAACTAGTGAATGATATCTAGTTGCTCTAAACGGATTTTTTATTCCATTAAACATTGAATCATCATAGTGTTTAACTTGACTTGTTTTTCCATGCCGAACGTTTCCTGCATTGATAACTTTTCCACCAAAGCATGATATTATTCCTTGATGACCAAGGCACACACCTAAGATTGGTGTGGTAGGACCAAGTTCCTGTATCACTTCTTTACATATACCAAAATATCTTTCATCATCAGGTGTTCCAGGACCAGGAGAGATTACTATTGCATTATAATTTCCATTTTTTATCTGGTTTATAGTAAGTTGATCATTTCTGATCACATCTGATGTGACACCTAGCTCACCAAGTCTTTGTGCTAAATTGTATACAAATGAATCATAGTTATCTATAATCAGAAATTTCATTTTGACGCCTCCTTTAGTGCCGTTATCATTGCATTTGCTTTATGCTCTGTTTCATTAAGCTCATTTTTTGCAATAGAATCAAAAACTATGCCAGCTCCAGCCTGTACAAATCCTGATTTGCCGTTTGCAAAAATACTTCGAATCGCTATCGCAAAATCACAGCATCCATTAAATGAAAAATAACCTACAGCACCTGCATATGTACCTCTAGATTCAGGTTCTAACTCATCGATTATTTCCATAGCCCTAACTTTTGGTGCGCCTGATACAGTTCCAGCAGGAAACACAGCCTTGAAAGCATCATACATGTCAAATTTTGTACTTAACTTACCAATTACGTGCGTGACCATATGTTGTACATGACTAAATTTTTTTACCTCCATTAACTCTTTGACGTGAACAGTTCCATAGTCACAAACTCGACCAATATCATTTCGGCCTAAATCTACAAGCATTGTATGCTCTGCCAACTCTTTTTCATCATTAATTAATTCCTGTTTCATCTCCTCGTTTTTTTCTTCATTCTCAGTAATTTTCCGTGTTCCCGCAATTGGAAATGTTTCAATTTGATCATTTGTGACACGAATTAACATTTCTGGACTAGAACCAATTATTGTTTTTTGATCCATTTTCATATGATACAAGTATGGTGATGGATTTAACGACCGTAGTTTTTGATAAACTTTCAAATAATCACCATCTGCTTCAAAAGAAAATTTTCTAGATAACACAACTTGAAAAACATCCCCATCATAGATGTATTTTTTTGCCTTATCCACAATATCGGCAAATTCATTTTCATTAATATTACTGGTGATTTCAGAAATTGTAAATTCACCAAAATTCACCTCTGAACTTTTGATTTCATCAATTCTATTATCTTCATAATAAAAATATAGTGACTTCTTTTGTTTATTGTCAAACAATATGCCGTCGGTATAAATTCCAAATTCCATTATTGGCTCTTCAGTCGAATGATTTTTTGGAATTTTTTCCCATAATCTAATTGCATCATAATTTATGTTGCCAACAGCACCGCCAAGATATCTATATGTCTGATCGGATGTTTTTAGAACCATCTCTTTAATTGTATTTAGTGGGTCTAGAGTCGTAATCGTCTCAATGGAGCCATCCCTCTTTTGAATTGTGACTTTATCATAATATCCTTTGACAATAAATTCAGGATCAAATCCCATGATTGATGTTTCAGATAATTCTTCAGGTCCAGTTAATGACTCGAAAAGGAATGAGTGTGTATAATTTCTAGAAATTTTATTGTATATTTCAAATTGGTTTCCATCTAACGATAGAGAAATTATCTTAGGAGTGCTTGGCTGTCCAAAGACGGTCACCATTCATACCACATCTGAAAATGGTCATTATTTAAAGCTGATTAAGTCGTTAATCAAACAAAGTTGAGCGATCACCAATTAGATCTATGTTTTATTATATAATCATGAATTCATTCAGTAACGGAATACAGCGATTTGCTATTCATTCGCAACTGATTGGCCTCAAGACTATACTAAAAGTATCAAAAACGTTCGGAAAATAGTCATAGGCCAAATACCCACTTTTTATATAAAATCTATACCGTATGGTACCGTACTTTTAAATATGCGATCGGTATGTTGACTGTATGGGAAAAAATACATGTCATAGATGTGGAACTGATGGATTAGGATGGAGTCAGGAGCATCATCGTTTAACTGGCAGGTGGAAACTTGAAAACCATCAGGGTTGTACTTTATCCTAAAATTTTTGAAGAAGATATTAAAAGTCAGCAGGTTTTGTTATTGCACCCTGTGACGCAGAACCTACTAATGAAGCATACTTAGCTAATGCCCCAGATGTATAATTTGGATTAGGTCTCTCCCAATGTTCTTTTCTCTCTTTTAAATCATCTTCTGATACATGGAGATTAATAGAATTATCATTAGTGTTTATGCTTATTTTGTCACCATCTTTTACTAATGCAATTGGACCTCCAACAAATGCTTCAGGTGCTACATGTCCAACCATAAATCCACGTGTTCCACCTGAGAATCTACCATCTGTGACCATTGCTACTTTCTTTCCAAGACCTTGTCCAACTAGTGCAGCAGTAGTTGCAAGCATTTCTCTCATTCCAGGACCACCTTTTGGTCCTTCATATCTAATAACTACAACACTACCTTCATCAATTTCACCTTTTGAAACAGCATCAAATGCAATTTCTTCCCGATCAAACACTTTGGCAATACCAGTAAATTCTGTCATCTCAACACCAGCAGTTTTTATGACAGCACCATCAGGTGCTAAAGTGCCATTTAGAATTACTGCTGTACCGACATCATGAAGTGGTGAGTCAGTTGATTTTACAATTTGCTGTTCAGGCGAATCAGGGATTAAAAACTGCTCTATATTTTCTTTTATTGTTTTTCCAGTAACTGTAATAACATCTGGATTAATTAAATTTCTTTCCAATAATTTTTTTAGCACAAATGGTATACCACCAATTTTATCTAAACTGTTCATGACATAACTACCACCAGGTTTCATGTCAGCAATGTGTGGTGTTTTTTTTCTAATTCTTTCAAAATCATCATATGTCAATTTAATTCCTGCCTCACTTGATAATGCTAACAAGTGTAGTATTCCATTAGTTGAGCCACCTACTGCATTTAACATTGTTATTGCATTTTCAAATGCTTCAAATGTTAAAATCTCACGTGGTTTTATGTCTAATTCAAGTAATTTTGCACATGCTAATCCTGTATCATAAACAATTTTTTCACGTCTGTCATCTTCTGCAGGTGGACTTGCACTACCTGGTAAAGCAAGACCTATTGCCTCAGAGATAGATGCCATAGTATTTGCAGTAAACATACCACCACATGAACCAGCATTTGGGCATGCAACATTCTCTATATTCTTTAATTCTTCAAGTGAAATTTTACCAGCATCATATGATCCTACAGCCTCGTAAACATCAACCACTGTCAACTCTTTACCATCAAGTATTCCCGGCATTATTGTTCCCCCGTAAACAAAAACTGAAGGAATGTTAAGTCTAGCCATTGCCATCATTGTTCCTGGCAAACTTTTGTCGCATCCTGCTATTCCTACCAATGCATCATACTGATGTGCTCTTACCATCAATTCAATTGAATCCGCAATCACCTCTCTACTGACTAATGACGATTTCATTCCTTCATGTCCCATTGCAATTCCATCACTTACGGCAATTGTACTAAACTCTCTTGGTGTTGCATTACCATTGCGTACACCTTCTTTTGCATTTTGTGCAAGTGCTGGAAGATGTATGTTACAAGGAGTTGCCTCATTTCCTGTGTGACAAACTCCAATGAATGGTTTACCTAAATCATCATCGGTTAAACCCATAGCTTTGTACATTGCACGATGTGGTGCACGTGCAGTTCCCTCAACAACATTTCTACTTGAAATTGTCATTAGATCACCTGTTAATCATTTGTGAGTCTAATTCAGATAGTTGTTTTTCAATTGCACTTTTATTATCAGGTCCATATGATATGAGAATTCTATCATCTTCCATTACTACATACTCCCTAATGTCATTAACTTCTTTATGATTAATGAAGTACTTTAATGCATAATCTTCATTTGTACAAAACGCTCTTCCGTCAGGAAATGTAAAACATTTATCATCAATGGCTATTTTCAGTGAATTAAATAAGAATTCTAATTCAACACCTGATGCATGTCTATGAACTGTATCGCCATCCTGATTTTCAAAATGAATCCAACTTGACTTTATCTGATAATTTGGAAGTGAAAAATCATATTTGTCTCCAAAAATTCTTACCAACATAGATGCGTGAATATGTTCACCACCTAGTTTTCCAGCATTCTCTGGTGCGCCTGGAACATCTCCAGTCATAGTTATGAATTCATAACTTGCATATGCTGAAATTGCAGCAATCACTGTTAAAATTCCAGCAGCCTTGAGTGTGACAGTGCGTTTTTGGGCAGTTCGTTTAGAAGAAAAACTCTCTCGCTTAATTTCACGCTCTTTTCTAGATTTCTTACCCATATCTCTGGGTTCAAAAATAACCCTATAAATGCTAGCCTTTTTGATTTATTGAGGTAGTTAAAATGACAACGATCTTTACTGATATTATTGAAGGAAGGAAATCTGGTCATATAATTTACGAGGATGAGAAACACATTGGAATATTAGATAAATATCCAATTGATACTGGTCACTCATTACTAATCACAAAACAGCCATATGAAAAAATCACTGATATGAAAAAAGATGATGTGTCTGAATTATTTTCATTAGTTCCTGAAATTGCATCTTCAATTATGAAGGCTACAGGAGCAGTTGCATTTAGTATTGCTCAAAATAATGGTAAGGCGGCAAAACAAATTATTCCACACGTTCACGTTCATATTATACCAAGATATGCCAACAAAGGAACTGTTTGGACAAAACGAGGGATTCCTAGTGATAGTGAACTAAAAGATTTATCAGAAAAAATTAAAATGTGTTTTTAAGATTTAGTTATGATGTGGATTATATCGTAGTATGGCACCTATTTTTCCAAGACTAGCAAGCATCATACCATGTTCTGTTTTACCAGATATAACCTCAATATTTGTTCCTGTTTGAGATGCTAGTAACGCAATATAATCGATTAAATCTTGTTGAGATGATTCATTATCTGTACTTTTACAGTTTGTACATGAATTATTCTTAAGTTCAGTTTTTCTTGGAATTAGTTTAACACGTTCAATGATCTCATCGATAGTATTTTGACATCTTTTACATTTAATTTCTAATCTATACAGCTCCGCATCATCTGTTATGATTATCGTTTCTGTAATATTATTTTTTAACATTTCTAAAACTTCGTTAAGGCCATAACTACCAAGACCAGTATTATTGTTAATTTGTTGGAAAAGTTTCTCAATGATTTTTTTTTCTTCAACCATTCTAAAATTTGATAGTATATCTGATGATTTTGCAAATGCTTCTCTAATACCTTCTGAACCTGAATATGATGCATCAATTGTTGAAATTATCATATTCTGTAATCTATATTCCAGATAACTATTGTTGATAAAATCTTCTTTTGTTGGTCCAGGTCCTGAAATGATCAAACCTTTAATTGGATATATGTCAATAAAATATTCTCGTGTTATATGAGCAACACGATTAAAGTAATACTGTAACTCCATTTCACGAAGTTTTTGAAATCTTTTAGCAGATTGTCCACCTTGCCTATGTTTCCCTGCAACACCAGAACCAGTTTCTTTCAACACTTCAATTTTATCATTATGCAGTAACCCCCATCCAGCATCTTTTGCATCAATTGCTAGAATTCCAATCATGTTGTCATCTTTTAACATATCTTTGAGAATGTCAACATGAAAATGGTCGTCACAGCGATATAGAAACGTCGTTAGATCTTTTGGAGGATCAATCTCAAATGCTTTAATGACTTCAGAGCCAGGTGGACCTCCACCTTCTCTTGGTAATGCACCGCAAAAAACTACCAGACCTCTTTCAGGTGTTTTTTTGTATAATTTTAATCGTTGAACAACTTTAGAAAGCGAATCAACAACATGAGTTCTTGTTAAATCAGATTTAATATTGTCAGCAGTACCTTGCTCTTCACGTAATGTAGTGATAACTTCATGGAGTTGTTTATTTTTTGGGATGTACACACTGATTAGTTCTGTACCATGTCCTTCTTGCTGTGTTAACTCTTCCAGTGTCTTTCTAATTTTATAAATTTTAACTGAATCTTGTTTTTGAATGTTAATTTTTCCCATTTTGAATATTTTTGTTACATTCGAATATTAATGATTGTTGTTCAGGCTTATTAGAAGGCAACTCCAGAAAGTTCTAATGATTTCTGAATTTTTTTATCAGATTGCAAATTTAAAAACAACACAACGCTCTGGATGGAAATCTAAACTAAATCTATCTGACTCAGAATCAGTTGCTGAACATACTTACATGATGAGTGTTATGGCAATGGTTTTGTCTGACATTAAAAACCTGAATACAGAAAAAATCATTAAAATGTCACTACTGCACGATTGGGCTGAATCAAAAATTGGAGATTTTATGCCAGGTGAAGTTACCAATGAGGAAAAAAATGGGCTAGAAGAAAAAGCCATGATAGACATTCTTTCTAATCTGCCAGATAAAATACAAAATGACTATTACAGTATATGGAATGATTATAGCAATAACATTAGTTTAGAATCCAAATTTGTTCATCAACTAGATAAATTAGAAATGGTATTACAAGCAAAAATCTATGAGAAAGATGCTGGCTATGAAAAAATCAAACAATTCCTGACTTCATCAGTGGATCTAATAACTGATGATGACCTGAAAAGGACACTCAAAGAAATAATTCAATAGACTTAGATGTAATAATTTTATATTTTAATTGGTAATTTGATGGAAGACAAGGATGAATTAATTAAAGCACAGAATGAGGTTATTGGTATCCTGTTTGAAGTGATCAAGAAACTACAAGAAAATATTGATCTTCAAGAAGAGGGCGTACAATTAATTATAAAATCTAAAGATGATAATTTAGAAGAAAATAAAGTTAGGTTAGATAAAATCACTAAAGAGCGGAATAGTAATAGTGATATTATTTCACGACTTTTAAAAAAATTAGAATCTGATTAATCCCCACAACTACAGGAATCATCATCTGGCATCATACGAAATTTGTTGGTTTGTTCATATTTTGTTTGTGCATAATGTGAAATGTTAGTTATTCTCATTCGGACATCTTTATTTTTCCAACTACCTTCGTTCTCAAACCAAGATTCAATTTCATCGACATCATAAAGTTCTCCCTTTTTATTAATATCATTAAAAATTTCTTTTATTACCACTTCATCATTTGATGATAATTTATTTTTATTTTCTACATTAGTTGTAATTTCATTTAGACGCTGTATTGTATAATTAAGTAATGGCATGTTTACTGTTAATTTGTGCAGTTAAATAATTGTGTTATTATTTCTTGTAATCTTTACTAATTTTCTTGATGGTTTTTGAAACAGTCTGAGCAATAAACTGGTCTACTATCTCTTGGTTTGAATGGTATTTCACATTCATTGCCACAATCTCCACAAGTTGCTTTGTGCATCTCTCGTGGTCTATCGTTTCTACCAAAGCGTGATCCACCTCTGTCGTTTCTACCAAAGCGTGATCCACCTCTATCGTTTCTACCAAATCCACCACGTCCAGAGCGTGATCCACCTCTATCACTTCGTTCTGGTTTATGATTCTGAAAACAATCATTACAATAAACTGGTTTATCATTTCTTGGCTCGAATGGTATTTCACATTCATTGCCACAATCTCCACAAGTTGCTTTGTGCATCTCTCGTGGTCTATCGTTTCTACCAAAGCGTGATCCACCTCTGTCGTTTCTACCAAAGCGTGATCCACCTCTATCGTTTCTACCAAATCCACCACGTCCAGAGCGTGATCCACCTCTATCACTTCGTTCTGGTTTATGATTCTGAAAACAATCATTACAATAAACTGGTTTATCATTTCTTGGCTCGAATGGTATTTCACATTCATTGCCACAATCTCCACAAGTTGCTTTGTGCATCTCTCGTGGTCTTCGTTCGTATGACATTTCTGATTTTTAGTTTTAACACCCTTAATTATACTATAGTAATGAAATACTAGATATCGTCTAATTACACCCAGACTCTTTAGAGTATCAAATAATATTATACTAACTCAGTATTTTTTCTAATGAATATCAAGTGAGAATATTTGTGATAATATGCAGTTATACTTAAAGAAGTAAACAATCCTAATTTTGTTATGCGATTGTTTGGCAAGTCAAAAGAGGAGAAAATAATGGAATTTAAAGAAAAACAATCATTAAAAAATGGTAAAGATCTTAAAAAACTTCTAAAACTCTTTAAAGAAGATAGGGACAAAGTAGAGAAACGTACAGGCGTACGGCCCACCATAGATGATACAACAAAACTATTCATGCAAAAAATCTTGAATGTTTGGTTATCAGAAGGAAAGGATATAGACGATGAAAAATTTTGGAATGCAGTTGACTATAACAAGCAGTTTGATTATCCAGTTGAATACTATGAAAGATAAATATTATTTGAAATATTAAGAATTTAACATGCAGTATTTTCAAGCATTAAAGATTGGTCAAAAACGAGTAGAATCTGCCAGATCATATCTTAATTCACTTTCAAATGATCGAGCAATGCCTGCACTTGCTTTACGTGATAATAAAACAAAGATTTGGGAGCCAGTTGGAGAAGAAAATCTATATGCAGTTGTAGATGAATCATCAGGTTTTGTTTTAACTGATTCAAGTGGCTACATTCTTGCTTTATGCGATAAAAATGGCATATCTAAAACACTTGTACAGGGATTAAGTCAGGAACAAAAAGATGAAATTGTGAGACTACTACAAAAAGACAATATTCCAGAGTACAAGGGTAAAGTTGCTTTACCTGTGTAATTTTATATTGCTGAATTGATTTCTCATTAAAATGAACAAGTATTCAAAAGATGTTGAGGTTAGAGGTCATCTTATAGATTCCATGATTCTCACAAAAATCTTTGATAACATAATGGATTTAGATGGAAAGTTTGAAGTTACAAAAATAAAAGTTGGCAAGCTAAAAACTGACGAAAGTTTTGCAAAAATTAGAGTAATTGGAAAAAATCAAACCCATCTAAATGAAATTTTAGAGACTATATACAGAGTTGGTGCAACACTAAAATCTCAAAAATCTGTAAAATTAAGATCTGCCCCAAAAAACATGGTCATGCCAGAGAATTTCTATAGCACTACAAATAATCATACCAAGATTTTCCACAAAAAACGCTGGGTTCAAGTTGATAATATGATGATGGATAAATGCATTGTAGTAAAGTCAAACAAGGCACAATGTGTCCCAGTACGTGATGTGAAGAGAGGCGATAAAATTATTGTTGGTGAAGACGGTGTCAAAGTTACACCACCAGAAAGACCACGTGAGGGAATGAACATATTCCAGTTTATGGGAAGTAGTAGTTCTAGTGAAAGACCTACTCAACACATTGCAAGAAAAGTTGCTGAGGACATACGAAATACGAAAAAGAATGGTGGAAAAATTGTATTGGTAGGCGGTCCTGCTATAGTTCATACTGGAGCTGCTGATGCTGTTGCTAAACTAATTAGATTAGGATACATTAATGCAGTATTGGCTGGTAATGCACTTGCAGTGCATGATGTTGAGTATGCAACATTGGGCACATCACTTGGAATGAAAGTTAAGGATGGAACATTGGCAATACGTGGACATCGAAATCACATGCAAGCAATTAATTCAGTATTCAAAGCTGGTTCACTCAAAAAGATGGTTCAGCAAAAAAAGCTGAAGAGTGGAATCATGTATGAATGTGTAAGAAAAAAAGTTCCATTTGTTTTAGCTGGCTCTTTACGTGACGATGGACCACTTCCAGATGTAATAACGGATGTTGCTGTAGCACAAAAAGAGTACAAAAAAGTCCTGAAAGACGCAAATATGGTAATCATGGTATCTACAATGCTTCATTCTATAGCAACCGGAAACATGCTTCCTGCAGATGTGAAGGTAATTGTAGTTGATATCAACCAACCAACTGTGACTAAACTAATGGATAGAGGCACCTGGCAGGCACTTGGAATTGTATCTGATGTTGGCGCATTTTTGCCAATGGTCGCTAATGAAATTGGAAGTAGATAGACCATGGAAAAGACAATAGAAAACATTGATTTTGCCAAGGGTGATGGAATAGTTCCTGTAATAGTACAAGATGCAAACTCTAAACAGGTTTTAACACTTGCATACACAAACAAAGAATCTCTTGAACTGACAAAAAAGACTGGTAACTCGTGGTTTTGGAGTCGTTCAAGAAATAAGCTCTGGATGAAGGGTGAAGAATCTGGAAATACACAGAAAGTCAAAGAGATATTGGTTGATTGTGATTCTGATGCACTGATCTATTTGGTGGAACCATCAGGTCCAGCATGTCACACTGGTGAAGGTACCTGCTTCCACAACAATATGTGAAACAGTAAACAACCCTAAAAAACTACAATTTTAATACAGACTCTAAAAATATCTAGTATTGATTGATGTACCATGGAAATGGGTAATACTTGCAGTTGGCATAATATGCTTAGGAACAATTACAAATTATTTATTGCCAGGATTTCTGTTTAATTTTTAATTAAGATTTTTTAGCCTAGTTTTGATTTTATCAATTCTAGGGTTTTTGTAGGGTCTGCCTTTCCCTTTGTTTTCTGCATTACTTTACCTACAAGATAGTTCACAGTTTCTGGATTTTCTTTTGCATCAAGCACTGCCTGTTTTTCCTCTTCAAAGACCTGTATGATGATATTCTCAATCTCAGATGAATCAGACACCTGACCCAGATCCATTTCTGAGAGTAATTCCTTTACAGATTTACCAGATTTCACAATTTCTTGTAAAGCAGTCTTTGATGATGTTCGAGTCAGTGTTTTGTCGTTAATTGCAGCAATCAAATCAGACAAATGGTGTGAGGTTAGTTTGGATTCTTCACGTTTCTCTTTTGTATCAACAAATCCCATCAAATCAGTAGTTATCAGGTTTGCAATATCTTTTGCATCTGAATTAGAGTGTGCATTTTCAAACAAGTCAGAATAATATTTGTCTGATGCCAAAATGTCAGCTACCTGTGGAGCAATGTCGAATTTTTTTACAAATCTTTCTTTCTTTGAACTAATACTTTCAGGCATGTCCTTCTGAAGTGAGGTTATGATTTCCTGATCAATTTTCACCCATGGTATGTCATTTTCCAAGAAATAGCGATAGTCCTGATCTTCTTCTTTGCTTCTAGAACTTACAGTAATCTTTCGTTTGTCATCCCAGTGTCTGGTTTCCTGAACAATTTCAATATCTCTTTCAGACAAGCTTTGCTGGCGTGTGATTTCAAAATGTAGTGCCTTTTCTAAATCATGGAAGGAGCCAATATTTTTAATTTCAACTTTATTTCCACCTTCAATAGACACGTTACCGTCTGCACGTATTGCACCTTCCAGGCCAGGTTCTGAAACTCCAAGATTTTCTAACAAATCAGATAGAATATTTAGAAACACTCTCACCTGACGTGGGTTTTCAAAGTCAGGATCTGTTACAATTTCTACCAGAGGAGTTCCAGCTCTGTTATAATCTACAAGAGTTATTTTTGTTCTCTCAGATTCTCCTTCATATATCAGTCTACCAGGATCTTCTTCTAACTGAATCCGTCTAATTTTGATTTTTTTACCCTCAACGTCAACATAACCTTCTCCACCAATGCTCATATCACCATAAACATTGAGTTGTGTGATTTGGAAGTTTTTTGGCAAATCAGGATAAAAATAATTTTTCCTGAAAAATGCAATTTTTTCAGGTGTATCACAACTCAATGCCATAGCTATACTTGTAGCAGATTTCACTGCTTTTTGATTTAGCATAGGAAGTGAGCCTGGCAAACCCATACAAACTGGGCAGATGTTATGATTTGGTTCAAATTCACGATAGTTCGCCTTACATGAACAAAATAACTTACTCTCTAATTTTGTTAATTGACAATGAATTTCTAACCCAATCTTAGTCATAATGGAACCTCCGGTAATTCGGTTTTTGATTCTAAAGCATATGCTGCTTGCAGTAACGATTTTTCACTCTTGCTATTTCCAATAATTTGCATTCCGATTGGCAGTCCATCAGTAACACGATATGGAACTGAAATGGCAGGTTTGCCAGTAAGATTAGCAGTGACTGTATTGTAATCTAATAACATCAAGGTTACAGGATCGTCTATTTTTTCTCCAAATTGAAATGGTTGTACTGGAGCAGTTGGTGATATAAGAAAATCATATTTTTCAAATGCATTATTCACTTCAGAAATTAATTTTGATTTAACCTTCAATGCTTTTAGGAAATATTTTCCTGCATGACCAGCAGATGGAACAAATCCTCCTAAAATTATTCTACGTGTAACTTCAGGACCAAATCTGGCTCTTGATTTAGAAATGTATGAATTGTATTCATAGCCTTCTGAGTCAAGATCATAACCGTATCTGATATTATCATATCTTGCAAGATTACTGCCAGCTTCTGTGGATGTGATTGTGTAGTATGCTGCAACAGTATAAGGAATGGTTGGTAATGACACCTCTTCACAATTAGCACCTAATTTTTCAAAATCTTGAATTGCATCTTTTGTTGCAGCTGAAACCTCAGGACTCAATCCGTCAGACGTCATTTCTTTTATTATACCAATTTTTTTTCCGTCAATTCCTTGTTCAATGTCACTTAGATAATCAGAATTTGCATTGTCAATTGTTGTATCGTCATTACTATCTTTCCCCGCAATAATGTTCAAAAGAAAACCACAGTCCTTGACTGTTTTTGTTACTGGACCAATCTGTTCAATGCTATTTGCATATGAGATTAGTCCATATCTACTAATCAAACCATAAGTTGGTTTTAGACCTACTACTGAACAAAAACTGGCAGGGTTTCTGACAGATCCTCCTGTATCAGAGCCTAATGATGCCAGACATTCATCTGCAGCCACTGATGCAGCGCTTCCACCAGAGGAACCACCTGGAACGTATTTGAGGTTCCAGGGATTTTTTGTAGGACCATATGCACTAAATTCAGTGGTTAATCCCATGGCAAATTCATCCAAGTTTGTCTTTCCAGTAATTATAGCATCCTCATTTTGCAGTTTATCTACAACTGTAGCAGTGTATGGTGCAACAAAATTTTCTAACATTTTTGAGGCACATGTAGTCTTTGTACCAGTTATGCATATGTTGTCTTTGATTGAAATAGGAAATCCATAACATGCACCTACTTTTTCACCTGCAGAAATTTTCTTATCAATTATTCTTGCATCATTAATTGCAGATTCGTTTAATGAAAGATACGCATGTACGTCCCCATCAACGTCCTTAATTCTCTGAATAATTGCAGATGTGAATTCCTCTACAGTAAATGCGCCAGATTTTACATCATTGATGTAGTCTATAATTGAAGTTTTCAGGTTCATTTAATTCATCTTTGGGGCACGAACATAATGTTCACGGAAGTTTTTTAGTGATTCAATTAGTTTTTTATCATTAGGGATAAATTCGTCTTTTCGTAATTCATCAAGTGCCTTTTCTTGAGAAACAATTTCTTCAGTCGAAAGGTCAATCTGATCTAAAATGTCAAAATATTCAAGCATTTTTTTTACTCTACCTACATGCTCAGTATGATCCTCAAGATCAATTTTCATTAATTTTGCTACTCTGATTATTTCCTCTTCATCAACCAATTTTTTTTCCTACGGTGTTAATCTATCAACATCTCTTGGATAAAATGTTGTATCACGTATATTTTCAGTTCCAGTTAGCGCCATCATTAATCTTTCAAGACCAATTCCACATCCTGCATGTGGCGGTACACCAAAATCAAATACATTGAGATGATAATCAAACGAATCAATCTTCATTCCTTTATTCTTCATACGTTCTTCTAACTCTGATTTTTTCTCAATTCTTGTACTACCTGATGACAACTCTAAATCACCCCACATCAAGTCAAAGGATTCAGAAATTTTTGGGTCATCCTTTTTCACTTTGACATAGAATGGTTTAGGACCCATTGGCCAGTCAACAATAAAGTAGAATCCTGTAAGACCAATCTTTTGTAGATTTTTTGGATACAAATCATCACCCCATTGGGTTTTGAGTCCAGCACTCTGCATTTTTTCAATTAATTCTGAATACTTGTAACGTGGAATTTTATCTGGCATGTCTGGAACTTTGAAATCAGTATCTGGGTTATCTTTTACAAATTTTTGTACAGTAGTGATGCAAGCCTTTACAAGTTCTTCAATCCTGTCCATCACATCATTATAATCTACATATGCTTCTTCAAAGTCAATAGAAATTGCTTCTGATAGATGACGGTTGGTTCTTGATGGTTCAGCACGAAAAATCGGTGCTATCTCAAACACTTTCTCAAAACTCATTGTCAATTGTTCTTTATACAACTGAGGACTTTGAGCCAGGAAGGCTTCTTTATTATAATAAAATATTGGAAACAATGCAGCGCCACCTTCAGTTGCAGTCGCAATCATTTTTGGAGTGTTAATTTCAACAAAATCTTGTGTTGAAAGATAATCACGAATTACTCTAAGTGTATGACTTCTAGCTAGGAATATTTTTTGTAATACACTTCGTCTAAGATCTATTGCTCTGACTTCTAATCTTGTATCAATATTTTTTACACTTTTTGCATATGGTTCAAAAGGAGGAATCTTTTCCACTTCTGAAAAAACTCGAAGTTCACTTGGAACAACCTCAATACCAGTGGGTGATTTTTCATTTTTTCTTGTTTTTCCAACTACCGCTATCGATGAATGTTGTTTTAGGGTTGATAATTTTTCACGTATGTCATCATCACATTCTCCACTTTTTGTGATAATCTGAATATTCCCAAGTTTATCTCGAATTGTTGCAAATGCAATGTTACCGTGACCACGAACAGTAACAACCCACCCCATTACGGTTACATCCGTACCTTCTGCCAATCCATTCAATTCCATGGAGTAGTGACTTCTTCGTAAATCTCCTAATTCATTACCAATCATATTTGATTAATCTGGTTTTGAGTTTTATTTACATTTGTATACTCATTTTTATTTCAGATTTATACACTAAATTTATGAACCAAAGAGAAAAGGCAATAGCCTATATTTCAGGTGCAATTGCAACATATTCTCTTAGAAAAGAGAGGGGTGAATTAACAGATTCAGCCTCAATGTATGATTTTTTATCTAAAATCATACCTGATGAACTCAGCTCTGAGGCAAAAATAGAACTAATTGACGAGGTTTTTGGATATGTCTCAAATTCACTTTCTAGGGAATAGATTCAAAAGGGTAATCTGTTTACTAAGATTACAATTGACTAGTATTGCAACATTAGGTTCTCATTGTGCTTTACAAGTCTTGAAGGGTGCAAAAGATGAAGGTTTTAAGACACTACTTGTATGTGAGAAAAAGCGTGAGAGATTATATCATAGGTTTCCATTCATTGATGAATTAATCATTGTTGAGAAATTTTCTGATATATTAAATCAAGAAATACAAGATAAACTAAAACAGCAAGATGCAATATTAATTCCTCATGGAACATTAATAGCACAAATGAGTTCTGAAGAGATTGAATCAATTAATGTGCCAGTTTTTGGTAACAAATGGATTCTCAGATGGGAATCAGATAGAGAAATGAAAGAAAAACTCATGAGAGAGGCCACACTTCCGATGCCAAAACCAGTATCAAACCCAAAAGATATTGAAAACCTAGTAATTGTAAAAAGGCAAGGTGCTGCCGGCGGTAAAGGATATTTCATGGCAGTGAATGAAGAAGATTATAACACAAAAAGAAATCAGTTGATTTCTGAAGGTGTAATTTCTAAAGATGAAACCCTATACATTCAAGAATATGCGGCAGGTGTTTTAGCATATTTACAATTCTTTTACTCACCACTAACTAATGAATTAGAATTCTTTGGAGTTGATCAAAGACATGAATCAGATATTGAAGGTCTTGGTAGAATTCCAGCAGAACAACAATTAAAATCAAACAAAGTTCCATCATTTAACGTAATTGGAAATAGTCCACTAGTTTTGCGTGAATCATTATTAGATGAAGTGTATACGATGGGTGAGAATTTTGTTGAGGCTGCAAAAAGAGTTGTTTCTCCAGGTATGAATGGTCCATTTTGTATCGAAGGAGTCTATGACGAAAATGCTAAATTTACATCGTTTGAATTTTCAGCAAGAATTGTTGCAGGAACTAACATCTACATGGATGGATCACCCTACTATTCACTATTATTCAATGAGAATATGAGTATGGGAAAAAGAATTGCGCGTGAAATTAAGATAGCTGAATCAAAAGATATGTTGAAAGAAATAACTACCTAAGTTACTGCAATACTCTTGGAACCTTTTTGAGCACATAAGACAAAGAAACTCTTCCTGGTCCTGCAACTATCACAACTAGGCATGCTGCAAGTAATATCAAATCAAATTCATAACCATGTTCACCATCAAGACTTGATGCGCCCTTTACAAGAAATATTGCACCTAGCATTACTATTGAAATTAATGACGCAGAAATTCTAGTTAATACACCTATAATCAATAATATTCCTGGAATAAATTCTGCAAGTGCAATTGGTATTTGCATTTCTACTGGTATACCCATACTTGAAATCCAACCACCAAAACCAGGATTGCCAAACTTTCCAAATCCATGTACAATAAAGATCACACCTATTGCCGTACGCATTCCCATTTGTGCAGCGTCGTGTAAACCATGAGTTGATAGATTTGAGGTCATACTAACAGCTAAATTAATTGAATTAATAAAACAATATGATTCAGGTTAAATTGATATTTCCATTCTGATGTGTGGAAGACCAACTCGTTCAAACACACACCCTATCTCAGTAAAACCACATTTTTTGTAAAAATCTTTAACATCATAAATTGAATCAAGGAATATTTTAGATTCACTTTCTGTAATGCAGTATTTCTTTACTTCTTCAATTGCTTTGATTCCAAATGACATTCTACGAAATTTAAATAATATTGCCATTCTTTCAAGTTTGATGGCATTATTTTCTTTCCGCAATCTTAGTGTACCAACAGTAGTTTCATCATTTTTTATTAAAAATTGATCACATGTCTTATCATATTCATCGAACAAACATGATTCTGGAATATTCATCTCATCACTAAATACAATTTTACGAATTTTTTTAATTTCTTTTATCTCACTGAGTGATGTTTTTAGTAAACTAATAGCCATAATCTGTTATAGTAGTAATAATCAATCTTCATCTTTTCTGTAGTTTTCATTAGGAAATAGATGTAAAATAGCATCATTATTTTCAAGTTTAATCTCAGCACGTCCAATCCTACTTTTATACAGTTTTATTTTTTTACCATCTAAAAACGTAAATTTTTCAACCTGAACTAATGTTAAATTTTCTAATTGATTCAGAGTTTTATAAACTGCAGATAATGAAATGTTTAATTCGTCAGCAATCTCATTAGCATGTTTTGCATTATCTATTATTGAAAATAATACAGCACGATGACATGTGTTGATTAATGAATCCATAATTTTTTGAGTAATATTATACTGGCTTAATTGTAATACATTTGGTTTTGGCAATGCCTCTCTAATCATACTTTTTTTCATTTTGAATTAATTATTTGGTATTAGTACTAAATTAGGCTCAGGTTTTTTTATGTTGATTTCAGCATTTTTAATTCGACTTTTGTAAACTTTGAATCTTCTACCTTTTTCAGAAATTTGCCAACTATCAACTTTTATCAATGTTAACTCCTGTAAATCTGAAATTTTTTTGTATACTGAACTTAATGGTATTTTATGCTTCATAGAAAGTTCTGCAGCAGTTTTACCTTTTTTAATTATTGAGAATAATATTGCACGAGATTCTGCATCAGCTAACATCTCAATAACTTTTTGTGTAACATCATATTTTTTTAATTGTGGTAACGTCATACGTTTTCTCATAAAAAAACATCAAAACACTCTTTTATTAAATTAATTATTTTCATTCTAATTTCTTAGAATATAAAATACTATTCGCTAAGTATTAGAAAGATCTGGATTAGTTTTTTGCCAAAATGTTCCAAGAATCAATGCAAGCGTGAACCAAAACACGGTACTCGTAAAAAATGCAACTAATCTGAATCCATTAATTAGTTCCATAGGTGCTGAGATTGTATCAGGGTTTTCTGGCATTATAAAAAACACCATACTGATTGATACGGCATAGCCAGCAATTGCTAAAATTCTATTTCTATCTTTCAATCTTTTAAAAATTTGATAAAACCCAATCGCCATCAAGCCAGATATGGCAATGAATGATAGATACAAGATTCCTCGTAAAACCACTGTTTCCTCATCACCGACAGTTGGTGGGTTTGCTGGATATTTCAAAAATGGAATTACAAATAATGTGAACCACATTAATCCTGCTAAAATCAACGTCTTTCCAATATTATTACTGCTTGGAAGTGATTTTTTAGACAATGCATAAACTATTCCAAATAATGAACCTATTGAGGTTCCCAATATGGCACCTGCAAGTATTTCTCCACCTTTCTGCCACGTGCGATATTCGTAATATTCTACCCAAAATTCTGGACCGTCTTTTTCTTCGCCTGATGAAAACATATTTTGATTTTCTATGTTTATCGCTTCATCAAGATACGGTTCTACAATTACAAGATTCAATGCACCGTAAATTATTCCAGCAAAACAGCCGGAAAGTAAAACAATTGCAATGAAGATACCAGTCTTCATTCGTTATCAATTCCTAGTATACTAGTGACATGGAAAACCAGCGGCATGTCTTAAATCATGAGTTAGTTCATGTATGAACATTTCGTCAAATGCAGATTCACCCATTACTACACTGAAGATATGTCCTTGATCAAAACCAACTATGAATAATCCAACACCAAAAATAATTGCCAATACTGTAATACCTAATTTCGGAATAGTTGATTTTGTAGTTTGTATCCTATATTGTGGCAATGTATTTTTGCTTTCTATAATATATTTAAATCTATTATAGTAGTAAATGTGCGATCAAGAATTAACTAATTTAATAATACACTGAAGAAAACTGTAATGTTTGAAAGGTCTATACATTATTTTAGTACCAATTATAGTCGGAATATCTCTTGGCATATACATTGCAAGTGACATTATGTCAGACAATGTGAATAATGAATCATTGTTAACAAATACTAGATTAATGGAAAATGGTTCACCTATTTTTGGAGTAACCAATGCGCAAATTTCAATAGTTGAGTTTGGTGACTATCAATGTACATTTTGTTATAAATTTCATCAAAACACATTCAATAATATTCAAATAGAGTATATTGACACAGGTAAAGTCAATTATGTATACAGAGATTTTCCATTAAATGGACATGATTCAGTTTTAGCAGCGGAAGCATCATACTGTGCCGGTGATCAAGGCGAATATTGGAATTATCACAATTTACTTTTCATTAATTGGGCTGGGGAGAATACTGGTTGGATTAATATTAATTCATTAACAAAACTTGCAATTCAAGCGGATTTGGATATTTTTGAATTCAATAAATGTCTGAACACGAATAAGTATTATCAAAAAGTAATGGATAATGAAAGTTATGCTAAAAAAATTGGCATAAATGCAACCCCATCATTTTTGATTTTTGATGATAAAGAATTGATTAGAATTATTGGTGCAGAACAACTGGACAAATTTCAAAATGTAATAAATCAATTGGCATCTAAATAATTTTAAATTAATATACTATTTCACAGTTTGATCATTCAAGTAATTTTATAAAATTCTTATTTTTTTGTAATTTTACAAACATTTTGTTATTTCTTATTTTTATTTTAAATTTATTTGATATACTAATTAGTAAATTTAGTGATTCTAAACACTCAACATCTCTACCAAGTATTGCTAGATTAGTGGCTTTATCAAATAATACATCTTCATTATTTGGATATGACCGTAAAATTTTATTACAGATTTTAATTGATTCATCATACAGTTCCATTGTTTTTAAAATTCTAAGTTTATGATACATCACAATTAATTGATTAGGATTTTTGTTCAGAATTGTATTACAGTTTTCCAAAGCTGAATCTAGTATATTCATTTTTCTTAAAGCAGATATTTTATTGATTAGTAGTGTTTGTTCACATGGATTATCCTTTAGTCCAATATCATAGCAATTTATTGCACTCTGATAATCTTTGGATTTACTTAATGCATATCCCATATTATTAATTGCATCTAGATTAGTAGGATCAGATTCTAAAATTTCTTTATATTTTGATATTGCATCATTAAAACGTTTTTTTAAAAACAACTCATTAGCAGATTTTAATAAATTATCTGAATATTCCATTTACAAAATAAAATAAAATATATAATTTAAAACATACCTTAATTAGTTATAATACTTCATTTTTTTTTGTGAAAATATATACAAAGACTGGCGATGATGGAAAAACATCATTGTTTGATAATTCAAGAGTTTGGAAATCGAACGAGAGAATTATATCATATGGTGCTGTTGATGAATTAAACTCTGCATTAGGCATTGCAATTTCTATGGATATAGATCATCAAATAAAAGAAATATTGCTCAGAATTCAAAATGATCTTTTTATTGTCGGTTCTGATTTAGCAAATCCTGACATGTCAAATACAAAAATCAGAACTACTGAAAATATGGTATCATTATTAGAAAGTGATATTGATGAATTTGAAATTAATTTAAACGAATTAACAAGTTTCATACTTCCTGGTGGAACATTAATGTCATCGATTTTACATTTATCACGAACAATTTCTCGTAGGGCCGAAACATATGTTGTTGCATTGTCACAAAAAGAGGAAATTAACAAATTAGCCACAGTGTATCTAAATAGATTATCAGATCTGTTATTTGTATTAGCACGCACATTAAACAAAAGAAACGATGTTGCTGATATTGTTTGGAAACCGTGAAAAGATACGCTTTAATTCAATTCAGCTTTCAATTTTTTAATGCCGAGGTAGCTCAGCCTGGGAGAGCACCGCGCTGAAGACGCGGCTGTCGCGCGTTCAAATCTCGCCCTCGGCACATTATTTTTGTTTAGAATTAATGATAATGTTTTAATATATGATTATCTAGGTTTTTTCGATTATATTGGTTATAAAAAAGAAATCAGGAAAAAATACGAAAAAAACAAAGCCTAAGACTTCAACAAAGTCTAAAAAACAAATAAAAAAACAAGATGACGGTTCAGCATATTCAGGAATAGTTATTGTTGATGATGATTTAACTATCGATAAAGAAGCTGAATTAGAAGAAAGACGTGCGTTTTTAGAAGAAGCAAGATCACAAGAAGCATCATCTGATTAGCAATCTTTATCTCTGTTCGAGTAAATACATGTCATGAAATCTCTATGCATGATAAACGTCAAAGCGGGTACTGTTGATACAGTTCTTAAAATTTTGAAAAAAAAAAGAAGTGTTTCAAAAGATATTATGATTGTAACAGGCCGTGCAGATATCTGTGTAATATTAAATGGCAAGATTAATGAAATTAATAAAATAGTGACTGATTTAAAAAAAATAAATGAAATTGTTTCAACTGAAACATTAATTGAAGTAGAGGTTGATTTGGGATGGTAAGAGCAATTATTTTAGTAAAATCACCAAAAAAACTAATTGCTGCACGTTTACGAAAAATTAATTGTGTTTCAGAATCATTTCCAGTAAGTGGTCAATTTGATGCTGTTGTTGTCATTAAAATTAATGAGTTAAATGAGATTAAAGATATTACAACTGAAATACAAAAAATATCTGGTGTAGAGAGAACCGAAACCATGGTTGAAGTTAATACTTAACATTTTTATCATGATGTAATAATTAGAGATTATGAATATTAAACGGGTTAGTAATGTGATTCTGGCAGTAAAAGATCTTGAAAAATCAATCGCTTTTTACCATGAGATTCTTGGAATGCCAATTAAAAATCAACGAGATAATTGGGTCGATTTAGGCCAGAGCGGTGGTTCACTACTTAGCCTTCATCCAGCCGAAGATGATGAACCTCATTCTGGAACATCAATCCATAATGGTGTACTTGTTGGTCTTATTGTAGGCGATATAGGTTCTGCAATTGAAGAACTAAAATCAAAGAATGTAAAAATATATCGCGATGTTCAGAAAAAAGATGCAGGAAAGAATGCAATTTTTGTAGATCCTGATGATTATTTAATATCACTTTTTGAACCAGATTTTTCAAATGAGAAAGATCAGCAAACAGCTGGTTATGTTGGATTTACTCCCGCATAGAAATTTTTTTAATTTTTTTAATCAATGATTCTGTAGGAATGACATTTTTTGGAAATGTGATATAGTATATAATTTTATTATTTTGTAAAATTATTGAACTCACTTTTTGATGGTTTAAAAAAATATAATTTAAACTCCCAATAGAATGATTTGTTTTATTACGTAATTTCATAAAAGTGGATATTGCATAAAATTCATCACGTACTTGATTTCTAGAAAATAATGGCTTTATACCAGATTTCAAAGTACCAGTTAGTGTTTTTCCATATTCGTTAATTACACCAACATATCTAATTGATTTTGAAAGAGATTTAATCTCCTTACAATTTGTTTTAAACGTTTCAAGCGATTTTTCCCATTTTTGAATTGGTGTTTTTGTCATATATTGCTAATAGGTAGTGAATTAATATATTTTAGATCATACATAGATCACATGCTGGATGGAAATATTATAAGAAATTTAGAAGGAATATTAGATTCGGATGCAAAAAACTATCTAGAAAGTTATGAAAGATTGTTAATCATGAATGTTTTAGAGAAATCAAAAATCAAAAATTTTGAATTATCTGAACGTGAATTAGATTCATTAATTAAAATTATTAAAAAATATGATAAATTCTTAAACTAGGCTTTATTTTTTTTAGTTTCCAATTGTTTTTTTAATTCAAGATTTTCTTTAGTAAGTTTATCATTCGTTTCTTTTAAAATGGATATTGATCTCTCACGGTTAAACAATGGGTGTCCTGGCGGAAATACAGTATTGTTCATATTTAAAATGCTATCTGCATACTGCCTAAACATTTGATTAAAATCTTGTAATTTTGGTAGCATTGCCGCACCTTGATTTAGAAAATCGTTTTTTAACATTTTTGGATTAGCCAGTCCTTTAGGCGGATTACTATTTGGTGGATATCTCATAAAGTGACTTGCATTATCGTTCAATTTATCCATAATATAATGAAAAATTAACTATATTTGAGGATTAGCATCCAAGTCTAGACTCGGTTTTGTTAATGACTATCTATTTTTTATCAAAATGTTCTGATCGGAGATCCTTATAGCGATCTTAAATTTTTGTTAAGAAATGTTTAGACAGGAAAAAAAAACATGTATGAAATGTCAAAAAAAAATTCATGATAATGAATTACATAAAATTGTAATGTATGTAATAGAAGAGCAATTTACAAAACATCATTATGAACATGTAGAATGTCCTGATAAATTTACTATTTAGCCATCTAATGAATAAACGTGATATGGGGTTCCCGTTCTTTTATCATTATACTTCCATTCATTTTTACTCCAACTTTCTTTCTTGAATTTTTGTTGCAGGGAAGGATGAATTTTTTCATATACATCATGACCTATTAGAATTTGTTGTGGTTTTGCCATACTTTGAATTTTGGCTGCAATATTCATTGTGGGTCCTAGAATGTCAACATGTGATTTTTCTTTATCGGACCCATATCGCACAATCATATTATCACCATAGTCTAATCCAATATGGAGTAATAAATCAGGATAATCATAATTATTCAAAATTGGGTTTACACCTTGATCCATGATTTGGATCATTCTTTGTGCACAACTGACAGCATTATCAGCAGCTATCAATACACTGGTATGCATAAAGTATCCAATAACTGCATCACCAACAAATTTTAGTACAAAGCCATTATGCTGTCTAATCGCTAATGCCATTTCTTGCGCAAATGAGCTGATAATAATAGCCACTTTTTCCTCAGGAAGTGTTAGTGATATATTGGTAGAGCCAACTAAATCAACAAACAATACTACCATGTGAATTTTTTCATTAACATGTTGACGTAGAAACGCATCAGATCTATCTACTGTTGCATCATATTCAACACCATGTTTAAGTGATTTCCAAATTCTCTTTTGGGTCTCATGAATCATTGTTTCAGAGTCAATTGTTTTTTCTGCTGTTTTACCTAGCATCATATCAACTACATTTGATGCTGAGGTTTCATCTGTTGGTTTTTCTGATTTATTTTCATCTACCGATTCTTCATTTAACTCATCAGATGTGGCCTCAACTCCCCTAGCAGCATCTAGTAATTTCTCATATTTTTTATCAATTTCATCGGTTATTTCATCATCGTTCATTTTAACACACTTACTCTAGTGGAAAATCTGTATTACAACTTTTGCATTTACCTCTTTTTCCATTATAATTAGAACTGAAATATTCCAGAATTTTACCTCCACAGTGTTGGCAAATAATATAATCAGACTTCATTATTTTCATCAAAATATGTGTGGATTTATGTGTATTTTGTAAATAGATATGGTGTGTCAAAAGATTGTTCCATTGTCCAATACGTAGGTAGCATAGTAATACCAGTTTCTGCCAAATTAAATTTTTTTAATGTTGATTCCCAACCATAATTTGATTTATTTTTCAAAAATTTTTCTTTTGTTAATGCACCGGTGAGTACAAAACACGATGTTTTCTGTAATTCTGATACTTCCAAAATATTTTTAATTATTGCCTCTGCTAAAATTTCACCATTTTGAGGTACACCCCCAATAAAAAAAATCGGTTTTATTAACTTCATTTCGGAAAATTTAATCTGTGTTGCATCATCATTAATTGTTTCAAAGAAAACCTTAGTTTTTTTAATTATACTATTTTGTAAATCTATTAATTGTTCATCTATTTCTATTGATGTCGACTTAATACCAACAATCTCACCACAGAATGATATTCTTCCATCACCAGAACCAATATCAATCAAATGTGAGAATCCTAATTGTTTTGCCATTGACGCTAATGTGTAAGCAGAAAGTAGCCATGTTGGATAAAATGGTGCATAACTACCATCATGCTTTATACTATCAATCCAGTATTGATTCAAATCGCCTTCATATATCTTACAATTAATTCCACAAAGACTCATTTCAAATGAATTATCGTATATTGGATTATTTTCCATGAATTTACGTAATGATGTTAAATGATCATCAATAATCGGCAAAAAATCAGTTTTAGTCACAGGAAGTAATTCTTGTGCATGCCTGTTACCACTATATAATTTAGTAAAATCTTTTTTTAGCATGCAAATATTTTGAGGAATTATATTCATACTTACATAAAATTTAAGGAAGTATATGAAAGAAAGTTTATGCGTATAGGCTCAAAATCAAAAAATAAGTTTTTTCTTAGTTTGAATATAAAAAACGAAAACATTCAAAATGAATTTTTAAAAAAAATTACGGATGCGACCAAAACAGTTAGTGCTAAAGTCATGTTAGGTGATAGCACTGTAAAGGAATTAAATACGTTTGATCCCAAAAACATTGAAGTTTTTTTTAATAATGTTATAACCTCATTAAACGATTGGTCTTCACAGGGAATATCTTATTCATATAATGATGATATTAGAAGAATTTTTGTAAAATTTGAAATTATCGAGGGAGAATTTGTTATCTCACTTCACATTTCTGTGCAGTTTCATGTTTTATTATATTATAAACCAGATCAAAAAGTTCTTTCTATGCAAAAAGAATTATCTAGTATAATTGATAAAACAAGTGAATCTGACTCACACTATTCTGTAGAAGGTAATGAAATAATTCTTCAAAAACTTCAAGAACTTGGACATAATAAAATTAATGAACAGAATCTTTTTGAGTTATTTTACAATGATGAAAAACTTTCCAAAATTTTATCTGAAAAAATAGAAAACAGTCAAGACGATGAGATTCTTCAATTAAATAATAGAAAAAAAGAACTTTTACAACAACTAGATGATTTACTACTTGAAACCTTTCAAACTAGTGATGTTCTAATCGATGAGCAAAGACTGGTCAACGGTGAAGAGGGATGTCTTTGTAATATAGACTTGGAACAGTTAGAGGGTGATTCAAAACATGGTTTATTTGACCTGGATTTGATTAATAGTGAATATCAGCATAAAATTGAGAGTCGTATAAATCAAATCTTAGCAGTTATGGAAAATTAGTACTATCTTTTCATATACATTTAATTTTGATTGGAAATTTGACCAATCTTATGACTGTAGTGTATAATGATATTGAGAATGCACAAAAAACTCAAAATCAAGTTATTCGAAAGACATCTCTGACATTTTCAGAGACATTTAGTAAAATGACTGGTTCAGAGGTATACCTAAAGAATGAATTCGAGCAAAAAACTGGCTCGTTTAAAATTCGTGGTGCGTATTATAAAATTAAATCATTAACAGACGATGAAAGAAAGCATGGTGTTGTAGCAGCATCTGCAGGAAATCATTCACAGGGTGTAGCATATGCATCATCATTAGAAAATATTTCTTGCACAATTGTAATGCCAAAAAATGCATCACCAGCAAAAATTTCTGCAACACGTGGTTATGGTGCAAATGTAATTTTAGAGGGTCTAACATATGACGAATCATGGGCACATGCACAAAAAATTTCATATGAAACAGGTGCTACAATAATACACGCATTTGATGATCCACATATAATTTCAGGTCAAGGCGTAATTGGACTAGAAATATTAGAACAACTCCCTGATGTTGATGAAATATACGTTCCAATTGGTGGTGGTGGATTAGCTGCAGGAATAATTATTGCCATCAAAGAAAAAAACCCAAATGTAAGAATAATTGGAGTTGAATCAAGTATGTTTCCTGCAATGAAAGGTTCAGTTGAATCAGGTGAATTAAAAACAATACAAGGTGGATTGACAATTGCAGATGGAATATCAGTAAAAACACCTGGAAAATTAACATTTGATATAATCAAAGGTGGCATTGATGAAATTGTAACAGTAGATGATTCAGATATTATCAAAACAATGTTTCTTTTAATGGAAAGAACAAAATCTGTAGTAGAACCAGCAGGTGCTATTGGTTTAGCATATCTTTTAAGCAAAAAACCTGCACCAAATAAAAAAGTCGTACCAATTTTGTGTGGTGGAAATATTGACATGTATCTATTAGGACAGATTGTTGCTAAAGGGTTATCAAACATGGGAAGGATGATAAGAATATTAGTTACGCTAAAAGACAAACCTGGAGCGCTTAAAGAAATAGTAGATGAAATTTCTTCGCTTAGTGTTAATATTGTAGAAGTGATTCATGATAGATTAAGCACTGTTGTAAATGCTGGTACGGTAGGCGTGACATTGAGCCTAGAGACGGAAAATCAAGAGCATGCCGATAGATTAATCGCACATCTTACTGAAAAAAACATACAATTCAAACTTCTTTCATAATCACTTGAATTTTTTTTTCACAAATTTTGTCAGGCCAAGTTTCTTTAACTCTTCAGATTCTTTAAGCACGTTTTCATGTTGATCGAATTTATGTTTTTGTAACTTTCGCTTAATTGTTGAATTTTCATTTGCTAAAATTTTTAGTGCATAAATTGCAGCATTTGCAGCCTTGTTAATTCCTACAGATACAACAGGCGACCCTGTAGGCATTTCCGATATAGATAACAATGAATCCAAACCACCAAACGCCGAAAATTTATTTTTTTCAGATTTTTTACTTTGTTTATCATTGTAAACAAGTATTGGTACACCAATCACTGGTATTACAGTATGTGATGCAATCATTCCAGGCAGATGTGCTGCGCCACCTGCACCTGCAATGATTATTTTGAAACCAGATTTTTCAGCATGTTTAGCATATGTATCTAATCTGGATGGCGTTCTGTGTGCCGAAATTATCTGATCTTCATGAGAAACTTTGAATTGATCTAAAATCTCTGCGGCACCATGCATAATTCTGCTGTCAGAACTAGATCCCATTATAATACCAACTAACTTTTTTGACACCATATTTCTTGAATAGAACTGGTATTTTTAACACTTTCAATTTTTCCGAAACTATTTGTAATTGAATGGTAATTTTGCATTATGGGTAAAATACTTGGAATAATAGGTGGTGGTCAATTGGGTATGATGTTAACTGAGGCTGCCAAGAATATGCCATTAGACATATCAAAAATAATTGTTTTAGATCCAACAGAAAACTGTCCTGCTGCAAAAGTAGGCGCTGAACAAATTATAGCAGATTTTAAGGATGAATCATCAATAAGAGAATTAGCTGAAAGAAGTGATATAATCACATATGAAATAGAATCAGGAAACAGTACCGTTTTAAAAAATCTAGAATCACAATGTGAAATTAATCCCTCACCAGAAACACTTAGTATTATTCAAGATAAATTTACACAAAAAAAATTTCTTGCTGATAATGGAATACCGGTAGCTAAATTTACTGATATATCATCAAAAAATGATTTAGATTCAAAAATTAATGAATTTGGATTACCAATTTTACTAAAAACACGACGTGATGCATATGATGGGAGAGGTAACTTCAAAATCAATTCTTTAGATCAGGTATCTGATGCATTACATACTTTTGATGGAAAATCATTGATGGTTGAGCAGTTTGTTGATTTTGAAATGGAAGTTTCAGTTATTGCCGCAAGAAGTACTACTGGTGAAATTCGAACATTTCCTGTAGTTGAAAATATTCATGAAGACAATATATTGAAAATGACTATAGCTCCCGCAAGAATAAACCAAGAAATTTCTGAAAAGGCTAAAGAAATTGCGTATAAAACTATGGAAGTGTTACATGGTGCAGGAGTTTTTGGAATTGAAATGTTTGTAACAAAAAATAAAGAAGTTTTAATTAATGAAATAGCACCAAGGGTTCATAATTCGGGACATCACACACTACAATCAAGTAAAACATCACAGTTTGAACAACATTTACGAGCAATTTTAGGTATGAGATTGGAAAGTACAGATCTAATTCACCCGACAATTATGTTTAATATACTAGGACCAAAAGATTTCAAAGGCAGATATAAAACACCAAAAATAAACTTTGATAATGCATTTTTAAAGATGTATGAAAAAACTGAATCTAAACCAAAGAGGAAAATTGGACATATTAATTTGGTTGATCAAGATAATATAGGGATTGATGAACTTTTAGTGAATATGAATAAACTACAAAAAAGTATCATAATCGAACCAAATGGTACAGAATAATCTTATGCTTTATTAATACTTGAATATAATCTCAGATATGGCACTACAAGCAGCATTAATTATAACAGGAATTGCAATAGTATTGTTAATTGTTTATGGTGCTGATGTTTCAGTATCAATGGGTAATGAAGCAAAAGAAGGATTCTTACCATTAAATGATATGCAAAGAGGGATTGGCTTAGGTGCACCTGCATTAATTCTTCCAATCATTGGATTTTTCATTTCATTAAAAGAGCCATCAAAAGGATTAGGAGTAATGATAATTATTGCTGGTATTTTCATAATAGTTGGCGGCATCGCAGTAATTTCAAATCCATCTCCAGAAAGCGCAGATAGAGATCCTATTGGTTCGGCTATTATGCTTTTTGCACCAGCAATAATACAACTTGCATTGGGTGCTATCAAGATTAAAAAATCATCAAGATAAACAAAATTAATGGCTATTTGTACCAAATGTGGAAAAGAATCTACAAGCTATAACTGTGAACATACAAGTTTTCAAGAATGGTGCATAGAATGTTATACAGAATTACACTACTACATGACAGAGAAAGACAAAGATGAGTGAGATACAAGTATTAATTCAATGGATATTTGACTTACTCTCTGAATATCTCTATCTGGGTGTATTTCTGGCAGCATTAATTGAAACAATCATACCACCAATCCCTACTATGGCAGTATTTCCCACTGCAGGATACATTGCATCACAAAATAATTTGGGTATCATAGAAGTTATTCTATTAGGCATAGTTGGTGGTCTTGGTGCATCAATAGGCTCTACAGTAATCTACATAATTGCCTTAAAACTTGGAAGGGTTGCACTTCTAAGATATCTAAAACGTGTGAGAGTATCAGAACAAAAATTAGAACGTGTTGAAAAATGGTTTCAAAAATATGGTGATAAAGCGGTATTATTTGGTAGAATGGTACCTGTATTCAGAGAGATGATTTCTGTGCCAGCAGGTCTGTTAAAGATGAAAATACGGAAATTTTTACTTTACACTATATTAGGTTCATGTGGGTGGGGTGTTACAATGGTTATGGTAGGATATTTTTTTGGTATTGCAACATTTGAGATATTCTGATAAATTATAACATAAGTTAAAAAACACAAATAAATTAATTTAATTATGAAAGCACTGATTTTAGCTGGCGGTCGGGGTAAAAGATTACGGCCATTAACAGATAAAACTCCAAAACCATTAATCCCAATTAATAACATCCCATTAATAGTACGAAGTATAAAGTATCTAAAAAAATTTGGAATTAATGAAATCGTCATATGCAGTGGATATAAAGCAAAACAAATTGAATTGTATCTGAAAAAAAATAAAAATTTTGGTTGTAAAATTGAATATTCAGTTGAAAAGACGCCGTTAGGTACTGGCGGTGCTATTAAAAAAGCAGTAAGAAACTTAGTGGATAAGTCATTTATTGTAATAAATGGAGATGTTGTTACAAACATTAATCTAAAGAAAATTCTAAAAAATCCAAATACTATTGCTGCAATTGAATTAAAAACAAAATTTGGCACAATGCAAATAAAAAATAATAAAATTTTAAAATTTAATGAAAAAATCGATGTTGAAAATATTTGGATGAATCCAGGTTTGTATCATTTGAGCAGTGATATTATTAAAATATTACCAAACAAAGGAAGTTTAGAAGCAGATGTATTTCCAAAACTTGTAAAAATGAAATCTTTGTACACTGTTAAATTCAAAAATGTAGTATGGCATTCTATTGATTCATTTAAAGACATTGAATTATGTGATGAAGAAATAAATTCAAAAAAACATGTCAAATACTTTGAATATTGAAAAAAATGAAATTATCATATAGTTTGGGCTCACTACTTTCAATCGAAGAAGTTTTAGAATGCTCTCAAAAATTAAATGATGTTAAACCGGAAATCATGTGGATCCCTGAGACCTGGGGAATGGAAAACTTTTCTATGTTAGGAGCTGCATCAATGCAAAATAAATTTTCAAAGATTGGATCATCTATAATTAACATCTACTCTAGAAGTCCAAGTTTAATTGCGATGGGAGCTGCAACTGTAGATAAAATATCAAAAGGTCGATTAATACTAGGACTTGGAACAAGTAGTGTACCAATCATTGAAGATTTTCATGGACAGTCTTTTGAATCACCTATACAAAGAATGAAGGAGTATGTAGACATAATTCGATTAGCGCTAAATGGTGAAAAAATTAATTATTCTGGTGAAATTTTTTCGCTAAAAGATTTTTCATTATTAGTAAAACCATTAAGAAACGAAATTCCAATTTATCTTGCAGCAATTAATAAAAAAATGGTTGAGTTAACATGGAATATTGCTGATGGAGTAATATTTTACTTGAGACCGAAAGATGAGATGAAAAAAACAATTCCAAATATGCAAAAAACAAGAAAAATTGATACTAGTTTACAGATAATTACCTGTGTTGATCATGATTATGAAAAAGCAATTAACCGTGCAAAAAAAACTCTTAGTTTTTACATTGCAGTCGGTACTGTTTATCGTGAATTTTTACACTCAAATGGGTATTCTGAAGAGACACAAACAATATACAATGAATATACAAAAAATGGATTAGAAAATCTGGAAACGCTTGTTCCAGATAAAATGTTGGATGATCTATGCATTGCTGGTACACCAGATATTGCAATAAAAAAATTAAATGGTTTTTGTAATACTGGAATAGATATGCCAATTATTCAGTTTAATCCCATTGGCAATGCCAAAAAATCATTTGAATTATTAACAAATACATTTTCCGGAGAATTAAATGAATAAAGTTGCCATAATTGGTACGGGTCAAACAAGATTCTCAAAAGAAGATGGAGATGTTGAAAAATTACTTTTTGAATCTGCCAATAAATGTATTCAGTCAACAAAGAACTGTAATTCAAATGATATTGACGGTGTTTTAGTTTCTACAAATAATAATTCAAAATACATGGGAGCTATTTTATCAGAAACAATGGGCATTCAGCCTAAAGTATCTCACACAATCGAACATCTTTGTAGTTCTGGAACAAGTGCAATAATTTCTGCATATTCATATATTTCATCAGGTCTATCTGATGTAATATTAATTTCAGGAGTAGAGTCAGCAACTAATCCTGGACAAGTTTTAAAATGGGATAAATCAAGAGGTGTGTTTGAACATCCAATATATTGGGCATCAATGCTTACTAAATCACATAAAAGAAAATTCCACACTACCGAAGAAGAACTAGCAATTGTTTCTGCAAAAAATCATAAGCATGCAATTGATAATCCTCTAGCATATAGTAACGAACCAAAAACAATATCCGAAGTCATGAATTCCAAACAAATTACGGACGATCTTAGAATTTTGGATTGTTCACGTTCATGTTCAGGAAGTTCATCGATATTATTAGCAACTGAAGAAAAGGCTAGAAAAATTTCAGATGAATTAATTTGGATTACTGGTATTGGGCAAAAAACTACATCCGCAAGTTTTACAAAAAATGTTCTTGAAGAAATTAAAAGTACACGAATTGCTGGAGACTCGGCATATAAAATGGCAGATATTGAACCAAAACATGTAGATGTAGCAGAAGTACACGATGCTTTCTCCATTTGTGAATTAATGGCGATATCAGAATTAGGAATTACTTCCAATGAGGAAAGTGGAGAATTTGTAAGGAATTTATTCAATACAGAGAATAGAATGATAAATCCACGTGGTGGATTAATTGGAGCAGGGCATCCATTAGGCGCAACAGGAATATCACAAACAATAGAGATAACAAATCAACTACAAGGAAAATCTGAAAAACGTCAGATTCCAAATGCAGAAACAGGTCTAATTCATAATATGTCTGCAGCGGGAACATCAAGTTCAGTCATGGTATTGGAAAATTGACATTTTTTGAAAAACAGCTAAAAGAAGGGGTTTTTCAAATATGCTATTGTAAAAACTGTAATAATGTATTATGGCCACCAAAAGAAATTTGTCATATTTGTCATAAAAAAACAGATTGGAGAAAATCTATGAATGTAGGAACGATTGCTGAATTTTCAAAAAAAGATTCGACGTATTTTGGACTGATTGAAATTGATGATGGGATTAGAGTTCTTGGAGAGATTTCATGTTCTTCTGAACCAAGTATTGGTCAATCTGTTAAAATGATAGTATCATTAGATACCAGACCCCACTATTCATTTATTGTTGAAAACAATTAGTAATAGGTCATTACAGAATAACCTGCATTACTATATTCCATAAAATAAACAATTTTTATGAAATCAAATTTAAAAATAACCGCCACAGTAAAACCACTTAATTTTAAAAAAATTGCACAGACTAGAAGGCAAAGAGGATATAATTGGGAAGATACATTAGTTAAACGATTCAATAACATGGATAATTGGAAAGCATTTAGGTTGGGTTCTCCTAGTGTGGCATTACCAGATATTCTATGTGTCAATAATGAAGATAGTATAATATTTACAATTGAAGCAAAATCCGGAACAGGTACAACTTTAACAGTTCCATTTGATCAGATAACACGCTGTTTAAACTGGACACATAATTTTACAGTATATAAAACACGAAAAGTAATTCTTGCGTTCAAATTTCTATCAAAAAAGAGAATTGGTGTAGGAGTATATGAAAAAAGAGAATTACGGGAATTTTATAAGGTATGGAATGAAAAAAAACATCCATTAGATATAGTATGCAAATATGATGGAACCACATATGCATTGGCCCAGGGGGAAAAAAAGAAATTAACTCTAAAAGATTATGAGATGCCATTCAAATCTAGACATCAAAAATTTGGTCCTTCAAAATAATTAGCACTATATTCAAAATTTATCATCTTTGTTTATTAATGACAGATTAGAGAAAAAATTATGAGTTTTTCTGATTTTATTGATGAACGTATGCTAATCAGTCGTGACGTATTAGGTAAAAAAGAGATGAAAATCAAAGTTTTGGAATTATCTGATGACACTGCACCATCACAATGGAAGTTGGGAGATAGGGTAAAAGTAAATAAAATACTAATCACGATAAAGCATCTTGAAACACAGGAGATTGAGGAGGGTGAATTAGATATTGAATCTGTGGAAAACGAGTTAATTGAAAAAAGGCATTATACATCAACTAATCGTTGGGTTCCAACAAAGGACATCAAAAATGGATATGTGATAAATTCAAGACATACTAGACTGATAAGTGATGCTTCTGCATTAGACTTGATACAGTTTTGAGTCAAATACAATCTTAGGAAAGTATAAAACCCATTTTTTCAAATTAAGTTTATGATAACAAAAGAAATAGAAATTAATGGAACACAATTCAATCTAACATTAACCGATCAAGTCATAAATCAAGCAGATCAACTAAAATCATTATATGCAACTGTTGCAGAAGACCCAGAAATTTTTGAACAGGTAAGTTCGGAAATTTCATCTACTATTAAAGAAATTGCTGGTGCGGTGACTCCAGAAATATCAGATTCAAATTTAGACGGATTGATTCAAGAAGTATTCAAAGCAGTTGAAGATAAAAAATCTGAAGTTGAAAAACAAATCAAAGATAAAGATTCAAAAATCCCTCGTAAAAAAAGAAAGTGAATCTATTTATCAAAAATTATTATATTTTTCATAAATAGACTCGATTAGTTTACCATCATTTAATGAGTTAATCACTGACATTTGAATATTTTTTACGCGAAGATTATCATTTGCATATGTATCTATTAATTTATTAATTTCACGGGAGAAATCATAATTTTGTAAGTATAAACTAATTTTATTTTCCAATTTTTTTGTAGTTAATTGATCAACATTATCTAGACATATTTTTTTTGATAAAACTAAAAGAAACCCATTAATTTTTTGTAACTCTATTTTCAATAATTGAAGATCGTTAGGCTTATCTGATAATTCATCAATGATAGAATACGAATTTAGAATTTTTTTCATAATATCTTTTAGGTATACATTTGTATCTTTAATCATAAATATCGGCTAATAGGTTTAGTTGTAAGTCTTTTCCTAATATTGAAAAACTACTAATTATATGATCAACTCACTTTAAATTACTAAAATTTTTTAAGATGTCATGAAGCAAAATGCAAATCTAGTATGCATAAATCCTAAATGTAAGAAAGAATTTCCTATCAAATCGTTTGAAATTAGGTGTGATAAATGCGATTTTCTGTTGGATGTGAATTATGAATTTACTCCTAACCCAAAATTAAAAGATGTATTTTATGAACGCCGAAATCCACATGGTAGTATTTACAATGAGAGTGGTGTTTGGAGGTTTAGAGAGCTATTAAATTTCTGTGAAATAGACACGGATAATCTTGAAGAGTGTTCCAAATTTTTAGTTTCTCTAGATGGCGCTGAAGGTAGGCAGTCAAAACCATATCACATGTCAAAAGTTGCAAATTTTATAAATATTGACAACAAAAATTTAATGCTGCAGCCAGAAGGATACAATCCCAGTGGCTCATTTAAGGACAATGGTATGTCTTCAGCAGTAACGCATGCGAAATTAATGGGTGCAACAAAAATAATTTGTGCATCTACAGGAAATACATCGGCATCTGCTGGAATGTTTGCTGCAAATGAAAATATGGAATGTGATGTATACATACCAGATGGTCAGATTGCGCCGGGAAAACTTAGTCAAGCATATCAATTTGGAACACAAATGATTCAGATTAGTGGTAATTTTGACGATGCGTTTACAAAATCATTAGAGGCTGCAAAACATGCAGGTAGTTATACTGTTAATTCTGTTAACCCATTCAGAATTGAAGGTCAGAAAACAATTCCATTTAGAGCGTTAGAATTTCTAAATTGGGAAGTGCCAGATTGGATTGTTTATCCAGGTGGTGCATTAGGTAACACGTCTAGCTGTGGAAAATGCCTGATGGAGCTCTATAAATGGGGATGGATAAAAAAAATTCCAAGAATTGCAGTTATTAATGCAGAAGGTGCAAATACATTGTATCAATTGTATAATGGAAAATTTGAGGATGAAGAGTTACGTTGGAATGATGGGGCACCAAATTTAGAATTAGTTGAAAAATACTATAAGCGTATGAGTGAAGATGAAAAATTAAAGCCTAAAACAAAAGCAACTGCAATACAAATTGGAAAACCTGCAAATATGACAAAAGGACTAAGAGCACTGGAATTTACTGATGGGGTTGTAATCCAAGTCTCTGATAAAGAAATGCTTGACGGTATGTCAGCAGTTGGATTAAATGGTTTTGATTGTGAGATGGCTTCTGGTGCAACTGTTGCTGGAATTAAAAAATTACTTGATAGTGAAATCATAAAGAAAGATGATAAAATTGTTGGAATACTTACTGGAAGGCAAAAAGAGCCAATGCTACCAATTGAGTATCATAATGATCCAAACAATAAATTTGCAATACCACCTAAATCATAAATTCATGCGTAAACTGCCAAAACTCAGTTTTTTCAAATCTTAATCCTTAAAAGAACCACTGATGTATATTCATCAAGTAAAAAAATGCGGTGTATTCTACAATAAATGAAGCAATATTGCTGTTTCAAAAATTTAAGTCAAAGAGGAATTAAAAATTGCAATTAGAGTATGAGATTGCTGCTTTAGTTGCACTGATAGGTCTGTCTGGATATTTTAGTGGTTTAGAAGTTGCATTAGTTAGTATTAGACCTTCAAAAATTGAGC
>Ga0315338_1001048_pt1 | contig 41457 bp, 35 predicted proteins | sample ASW8metaG_FD_204518 | JGI IMG/M metagenome (GOLD analysis project Ga0315338, IMG submission 204518) | Ammonia-oxidizing marine archaeal communities from Monterey Bay, California, United States - ASW #8 | ecosystem: Environmental > Aquatic > Marine > Coastal | place: USA: California | collected... | reverse complement strand
CGGATGTTCTGGGTTCCGTGTGAGTGCTGCGCGGTTCCCATCGCGTAGAGCCACGTTCCCGAGCGGCCGGCTCCCGCCGTCGATGTGAAAATTTCGCAGACGCGCTCGTAGATGTCCATCGGCGTGCCCGTGATGCTCACGACCGTCTCGGGGTCATACCGCGAGAAATGGGCTTTCATGAGCTGAAAGACACATCGCGGATGCTCGAGCGACTCGTCCTTGACGGCGAAGCCCTCGTCGTCGAGTTCGAAGGCCCAACTCGACTTGTCGTATTTGCGGGTCCTCGCGTCGAATCCCGTGAAGAGGCCTTCTTCGAGTCCGAAGCCCTCGCGGACGATCCAACTTGCGTTCGTATAGTCGCGAACGTATTCGTGATGGATCCGGTCGTTCTCCAGCGCGTAGCGGATCATCCCGCCGACGAAAGCGATGTCCGTGCCCGACCGGAGCTTCGCGTACTCGTCACAGATCTGTGACGAGCGATTGAAGCGTGGATCGACGTGGATGAGGATCGTTCCGCGTTCCTTCGTGCGACGAAGCCAATTCATCGAGATCGGATGATTCTCGGCCGGGTTGCCACCCATGATCATGACGACATCGGAATTGACCATGTCCGACCAGTGGTTGGTCATGGCTCCGCGCCCGAATGAGGCCGCCAGACCGGCGACAGTGGAGCTGTGTCATATGCGGGCTTGATGTTCGATATAGGTGAGGCCGAAGATGCGCATGGCCTTGACCAGCAGGTAGGCTTCCTCGTTGTCTAGGGCCGCGCCGCCGAGGCAGGCGATCGCTTCCGTCCGGTTGACCGTATGCCCGTCGCGTTCACGCTCGAAGCTCGCATCGCGCGTCTTTCGGACCCGTTTGGCGATTTCGGCCATCGCCCAATCCCAGTCCTTCTCGACGAACTTCGAGGATCCTGCCGCGCGATACTTGACCGTTCGCAGTCGGCGATCGTTCTTCGATAGCTGTGAGATCGACGCGCCCTTCGAACAGAGTGTTCCCTCGGAAATCGGGTGAGCGGAATCGCCTTCGACGTGAAGGAGTTCCCGGTCCTTGCCCTTGCCCTTCGTGTAGACGACCTGACCACAGCCGACACCGCAGAAGGGACAAACGGTGGTCGTCTCGTCTGCGCCTGCGGTACGCGCAGGCGGGGAGGGTGCGGCCGAGGCCGGCGGCGAGATTCCAACCGAGGCAGCCGCGGCCGTACCGGCTCCCTTGAGAAACCCGCGTCTCGTAGTCGAGAGGACTCGATCGTCGGGCTTCGTGTCGCTCGCTTTGGGGTCGATTGGATTTCGCACGGCGGAGTCGAGAGGATCTTGCGACGCGTCGCGTTGGCCACGGTGCTCGGAGGACGGTCGTTTGCGATCTGCCAAGTTTCTTCCCCTCCCTTCGCCGCCACGCTGGATGATAAATCGACGCGATGGGATCGCGCCAGCACAGACTGCGGATTGATTCGATTGCGAAGCCCTTGTGAACTTCGGGTTTCTATCGATTGATAGATCCATCGGGATGTTCCACACTTTCTGTCTGCACGGAATACCCATCGACAATGATCCCCTCAAGCCGATTCGCAGGAGCGAGCCTCCTCACCGCAGCATTCCTGGTGCTTTCCCTCGGATTGTCGGGTTGTTCCGGAGGCGGGGGTGGGAGTGATGGCGGGACCTCGAGCGGGAGTTCGGCTTCGACCGAAGCAACCGATCTGGTATCTCCGCCGACTTCGGTCGAAACGTGTGTCGCCTGCCACGGTGCGGCAGGGTCCCATCCGGTCGGTGACATCCAGTCGCTCTCCGATGTGCACGCGGTAGACACGGATCCTGATGGTCCACTGACGCCCTCTGGAGTACGCCGGCTCGACGCGATGATCGACGAGGTCGACCTGTCCGGGACGAGCGTCGTCATCGATTTCGTCGTCGTGACGGAAGCGGCTCTCGGCTACGACGGGCTGACGTCCGACGTAGGTCGCTTCGCGATCGTGCGACTCGACGCGGGCTCGAACGGCGATCCCAGCGAATGGGTTGGAATTGGAGATTCGTCGACCGAGCGATTCACGAGCGGCGTCTTTTCGTCACAGGGCGGTGGCTCGTATCGATACATCTCTAGCTATGACCCGACGGGACGCGTGCTCGCAGGCGAGACCATTCGCGTTGCGATCCAACTCTCCGGAAGCGAGATCCCCGCAGAGAACGCCTGGTGCGACTTCGATGCGAATCTGATGACTCCGAATCCATGTGGCCTCGGCACGACCCTCACCCGAGACATCGTGCAGACCGCGGATTGCAACAGCTGCCACGGTCCGACGAACGAGACACGCCTGTCCTTCCACGGAGGCGGCCGGACCGACGTCGAGTACTGCGTCACCTGCCACAATCCTCCCGGCAATACGGACATGACACTCCTCGTCCACAAGATCCACGCGGGCGCGACGCTCGCGAATGGCTTCAGCGGCTATTCGGACGTCGGATTCACCAACGACCTCGACGACTGCGCGAGCTGTCATACGGGAGGGGGTGTCGACGAGGACAATTGGAAGACCCAGCCGAACCAGGTCGCATGCGGCAGCTGCCACGACGATGTTGATTTCATGACGGGCGCCAACCATGGAACCGGCGGCGTGCAGCCGACGAACGAGTACTGCAGTGGCTGTCATCCGGCGACTGGATCGATCACACCGATCCGACTCCCAGTCGAGACCGTCCACCTCGGGGCAGCCCGCGGCATCGAGGCGGCAACCTATCGCGGTCTCGGCAATGGTTTCGATATCGAGAGTCTCGACTACGACGAGGCGACCGGCGAAATATCCGTTGTGTACTCGGTCGGCCGGAACGGATCGCGCATGGATCTGGCGGCCGATCCGGAATGGATCGACGGAGGAAGCCTGACGCTTCGACTCGGATGGACGACCCAGGACTACGAGAACACGGGCAGCGGCTCGGTTCCGGCCCAGCCGCTGTCGGTCGATGCGCTCGATATCGGTGGTGCCGTGACGGACCTCGGCAGCAATCGCTACCTGGCGCTCCTTACTCCGCCTTCGTCCGCATCCGACACGGTGAACGTCCATCTCGAAGGGCGGCCGGTCGCCGACCTGTTCGGCGACGGAAATTTCGATGAGCGGATTCCCGTCGCGAGCGTGTTCGACATCGTGAACATAGAAGGAGGGCGTGCGCCGCCGGCCGAGCCTCGGCGTTCGATCGTAGACTCGAACCTCTGCGCGGTATGTCACGACTCGGGCGGTGCGGGGCTCACCTTTCACGGGACCAATCGAACCGGCGAAGTCGGGGTGTGCAGCGTCTGCCACAACCCCAACGCGACCGACGTCAACCAGCGCCCGGCAGATCCTGCGAGTACGCCCGACGGAAAGGCGGAGGAAGCCATCGATTTCAAGCGGATGATTCATCAGATCCACGCGGGCGAGAATCTGCAGGAGGCGCTCGTCGTCTACGGATTCGGCGGCCGCCCCCATGACTACGGCCACGTGAGCTTCATCGGGAATCTGCTGAACTGCGAGACCTGCCACGTCGCGAACGGCTATTCGACCGAGGCCGCACGGGCCGCGCTTCCCTCGACGATCGACACGGGCGCCGACCTCGCCGATCCGACCGACGATCTCAATATCAGTTCTACGGCCGCCGTGTGTTCGTCATGCCATGACACAGACCGCGCCGTCACTCACATGCTCCAGCACGGCGCATCCTTCCGGGCTCTCGATGAAGACATCCGCTGATCCGCAAACGGCTGCACGTCGGGCGGCGACCGTTGTCATGCTGTTCTGTGCGCTCGGCGCGGGATTCCTCATGGCGTGCGCAGATGGGTCGACGGAATCTGGAAGACAGCGCGTGCGGCGGGTTGGGCCGATCGAGGGTGTCGGCGACGCGCTCGGGGCGAAGTCCTGCATGCCGTGCCACGGCCATCAGCCCGCGCCGCAGTACCACCTCGATTGCGAGAGCTGCCACGGTTCGGGGCAGCGGCATGTCCAGAATGTCTCGGACTCGGACCACATCCGATTCCCCTCCAATAGCGTCTGTCTCCAGTGCCACGCGACGGGCCATCGCGAGCTACTGAACTGGGACACGTCGGAGCATCGTCGCGCTGGTCTTCTCTGCACCAATTGTCACGACCCGCACAATGGGGAGCCTTTTCACGTTCGAAAGAGCGACTCGATCACGACGAGCACTCTTCCCGACGCCCACGATTCGACTCACCTTTGTCTCGAATGCCATCAGAACGTGGGAGCGAAGCTGAACCTTCCGTCCCATCACCCCGTCGCCGAAGGCATGCTCGGGTGCGTCGATTGTCATGGAGCCCACGAAGCGCGTCGGACGGGGCTGGGTCTCCAGACGGACCAATGCACCCAATGTCATCAGGCCCAGGGTGGACCTTTCATGTTCGAGCACACCCCCGTCGTCGAGGACTGCGGTCTCTGTCATGTTCCGCATGGTGCGGCGGCCGATAATCTGCTCATCGCGAATCAGCCGGGGGCATGCGTCTACTGCCACAGCGTTGCCGAAGCCGGAGCCGTTCACGATCCCCAGGCCTTCGCGACCCGCTGTACGGACTGCCACAACAGCGTTCACGGTTCGTTCGCGGACCCGCATCTGCGGAGGTAGGAAGCGGCCATGAGAGTCATGGAAAGGCTTCGCTCGAGCAGGGCGCCGGTCGTCGCCGTCGGCTTGGCTCTTTCGTTCGCGATCGCAGCCGGAGCGGAATCCGACACCGAGTCGGATGATCCGCTCATGGGCGCGGACCCGATCGACTCGCGGACATGGTCCGCGACGGTCATCGGACAGATCAACGGCGTCCATTCGGACCAGGATGACGACGACGTGAGCGGGTTCTTCGATCAATACGGCTACACGCCGAACAAGGATCCCGGATTCGGTCTCGAAATCGGCCTTCGCGACTTCAGTTTCGATTGGGTCGAGGACCGGGAGACGCGCCTCCAGATTCGATTCGACAGCCCCACCTCGAATCTCGGCATCACGGGTTCGGACATCGACGAACCCTTCTGGAATCAGAGAGGTCTCCTGCTCGGGCGTACGCGAGCCCTGCGACTCGACGCGGAATACCGGCGCATGCGAACCGAGCAGCTTCGCCTCTTTCCTGAGACGAGCGCCGGTGGAGGCGCGCTTCCCTTCACCGACCTGACTCGAAGCAGCGATCGCTTCGTTCGCGACCGAACGGGATTCGGTGCCGAGCTTCGATGGCGGCCCGATGTCAGTTTCCCGGCCGGGGCCGAAGGGCACCCGGCGAGGTCGCGCTTCCTGCCGGAGTTATCGCTTCGAGCGGGGACCGAAAGGCGCGAGACCAAGCGGCAGATTCGAACCCTCTTGAATCCGGGGAACGATTGGCTCGCGGTCTCCGACACGCGCGGAGACGACGTCAGCGACGTCGGACTCGGTGTACTCGCCGTTCCGATCGCGGGAATCACGCTGACCGCCGACTACGACTATCAAGAATTCGAGACCGACAACGCGAACCTCGACGACTCGCTTCCCTTTCCTTCGACTTCGCGGAGCGTCGCCTTCGTGCCCTCGACCGAGCGCCACTCGGCTCGCTTCCAGGCACACAAGCGCTTCGAGGATCGAGCGAGTCTGACGGCTGGTTTCCAGGTGGCCCACCTCGAGCAGAAGACTCCGGAAACACCCGCCCAGCGATCGGCCGGATTCGGTGACAACGACACGCTCGCCTATACGGCCCAACTCTCGGGTGATCTCCGGGTGACAGATGACGTCTCGGCCAGCGCCTTCGTGAAATACGCCTACCGGGATCACGATCTGGATCGTTCGAGCCCGATCTTCAACCCGTCGAACGGCACCCAGGTCGACGAGTTCCTGAAGACCTACAAGAGAATCGATGCGGAGGCCGAGCTTCGGTATCGCGCGAGCCGACGAGCACGCTTGGGCGGTGGTTTGCGGTTGCTGTGGATCGATCGTGAACTCGATTTCGCGCAGAGGGGTCTCGGGAATCCGATCATCCAGCCCGAAACGGCGCTCGTGAACGACGAGACCCAGATGTGGACGATCTTCGGAACCGCCGACCTCCGCCCGATACCACTGCTTCGCGTCCGCGCGAAACTCAGCTATCGCTTCGCTCCGGATACGGGCTACGTCACCGACCTCGACAACTACTTCGAGGGCGAACTTCGTGCCAGCTACACCCTTCCCGTTACGCGTCCCGCCAATCTCGGCGTCTTCGTCCGGGGCGGGGTCGGCGAGAACTCCGACTTCTCGCTGGTAGGAGGGCTCGCGCCCAATCCGCCGGGCCCCTCCGTCGACCGCGACTACGAACGCAGTCATGTGACGTTCGGGCTGAACGGAGACTGGTCTTGGCGCGACGACGTCACGCTGTTCGGGTCGATCTTCTACTCACACGACGATCAGAGCGACGACCTTCTCCTGTCGAACCTCCAGCGCTACATCCAGGAAGTCATTCCGATCACGTTCAGCTCGGCGGGGAGCCTCGACTACGGGAGCGATGAAGTCAGCTTCGTGGCGGGCTCGAAGTTCAGGGTCAGCGAGAGAACGGATGGTCGATTCTCCTATGCGTTTACCCACGCCGAATCGACCTACGACCATGGGAGTGATCCCGCCATCCAGCTGATCGACGCGAATCGCGAGGTCGACGCCGACATCCATTCGATCGACCTCGAGCTACGGCATCGAGTTCAGGAAGGGCTTCGACTCTTCGCCGGCTATCGCATCCAGTACTTTTCGGACGCTGCCGGACAGCCGACTTCGGTCGGGAGCGTTCGGCAGCCTCCGGACCGATCCGACCTCCGACATACGGTCACGTTCGGAGTGACCCTGAACGGCGATCTGCTCGATCGACGATGATCGCGGTGGTGTTGGATCGACGGGCTGGATGGGGTCGCTCGATCGGAAGCGGCGCCGTCGCTTCGCCGCTGCTCAGGGATGGACGGACGGGCTCGCCTGGGAAATTTCGGGCATCTGGTGCACGAATCCCTTGTGACAGTCCGTGCAGGCGATGCCCTCCTGGATCGCCCGCGCGTGGTAGCCCTGGGCCTTTGGAGTCTGGCGGACGAGAGTCGGGGCATCTTGTTTGTGGCATTCCACGCAGGGCGTGAGCGTCGTGGGCCCATGCGGGTTGTGGCACTGCATGCAGGAAATCGCGCGATCTCCTTCGAGTGGATGATCCGACTTCGCGGGCGCCGTCGGGAGGATGGCCTCGTGGCACTGGTTGCATCGAGCGAGTTGTGCGACTTCCGCGACGGGCTTCGGCTCTGTGGTCTTGTGAATCAGATGACAGTTCCCACATTGTAGTTTCGCGCCGTGCGCGCCCTCGTTCCAGTGCGCCGTGCTTTCCTTGTTGTGGCATTCGAGGCATGTCGCGTTGCGCTCGGCCACGGATGTCTTGCCATGCTTGGTGAAGCGGATGTTGCCGACCTGCATCGGGAAATTCACGTGCGTACCGCTCGGTCCATGGCAGCTCTCGCACTGTTCTCGGGAAGCTGGGGAGCGCGCGTCCTTGAAGTTCGCATGCGGAGTCTTGACGATCTCCAGGATGACGGGGTTTTCGTGACACTTGAGACAGACGACCGCTCCCTCTCCCGAGGCCGGCTGGTCCGGCTGCGCGATCGCGGCAGAATCGATGGTCAGTGTCGCGAGCACGACCGAGAGCAGGAGGCGCGTCAGTGGGAACGGCGGTCGAGTCATTCTGTGATGACCTGGTCGATTGGATCAACCGCATCGACTTCGATGGTCGGCTCGCTCCGAGAGGCGGAGGGGGCCTCGGGATCGATACCGGGCAGCTGCGCATCCGGCACGATGCCTTCCGGAAGCTTGTGGGCGATTCCCTTGTGACAGTCGATGCAGGTCTTGCCCTTGGTCAGGGCCGGGCCGTGGTACTCACGGGCCTTCTCGGATTGCTTCGTGAGGTCCCACCTGGACTGGTCATGGCAGTATCGGCATTCGCGAGAATCATTGTCGTTCATCGCTTTCCAGGTCACCGTCGCCATGTGCATGCGATGGGCCTCGAACTTTTCGAGCGTGCTGATCGTGCCCAGAGCGGTGTGGTAGACGTCCTTGATTCCCGATTTGGTCTTGGCGAAGACCTTCGGCCAGAAGCTGTGGGGAAGATGGCAATCGGCACAAGTCACCGTCACGCCGACGGAGTTGCTCTCGTGCACGGTTCCCGGCATCTCCAGTCCGATGTCTTTGTCGTGACAGACGAGGCAGAACGCGTCGGTCGAGGTTTCCTCGATCACAACGCCGAAACTCCACGTGCCGAAAATCCCCAAAACCACTCCACAGACGAGGACGGCTCCGAGGGAGTATCGTGCTGTCGGCGTCGTGAGGAATTTCCAGAAGCGCTGCACTTGGGTCGGGTCTCGAACGCGAGAGGGGGATTGGTATCGGGCGCTGAGCAGCCCCCAAACTACCCGTCCGTTCTGGCGATGTCGAGGCTGCGGGGGAGCTGATTCCGGTACCCTGCTTCTGTAGAATGGACTCCTCGATGGGGCGAACCATCGAATTTGCCTCGGATCCGATATGCGATTTTTCTCGATCGACCGTCCCTTCCCTCTGCTGATTCTCGCGTCTTCGATCGCAGCCCTGCTCGGCACGTCGACCGAATCGCTCGCCCAGATCACGGACCCTGGTACAGCCGTCGAGGCATGTATCAGCTGCCACGGCCCCGAAACCCTGGCCCCGGTCTCGGATATCAACAGCCCGGATGACGTTCATTTCGTCGATCTCGATCCGGCCGGCCCCGCGTCCGCGGCCGGCTATAGACAGCTGAACATCGAAGTCACAGAGGTTTCCGTCGCCGCGAATCCTGTCGTGATGGAATTCACCGTGACCGACGAGAACGCCGCGCCCATCCTCAACGTCCTGGCCTCCGACGGTCGATACGCGCTGGCTCGCCTCGTGCCGGGTGCGATGACGGGCGACCCGACCGAATGGCAGAACGTGACCGGTTCGAGCACGACGGAGCGATTCACCACCAGCGGTGGGAACTTCGAGTCTCTAGGCGGTGGACAATATCGATACACGTCGGTGCTCGATCCGGCGACGATCCCCGCCGTGTCGGGCCAGTCGATGCGCCTCGTCATCCAGCTCTCTGCGGGCGACATTCCGGCCGGCAATGGCTGGTGTGACTTCGACGCCGATCTCATGCTGCCGAACGATTGTATGACTGCAGTCTCGCTGACTCGAGACATCGCCCAGACCGCCTCCTGCAATAGCTGTCACGGCGTGACGTCCGACACGAAGCTCTCGTTCCACGGCGGCGGTCGCACCGAAGTCGAGTACTGCGTGACCTGTCACAATCCGGGCATCGGTCGCACCGACATGACGAACATGGTGCACAAGATCCACTACGGCGGGGAGCTCACCGATCCCGTCGGCTGGGAGGGGTACGCGGATGTCGGCTACACGCGTGACGCCGACAATTGTCTCTCGTGTCACGGTGGCGGTGGCGCCGACGAGGACAACTGGCAGACGGAGCCCAACCGCACGGCGTGCGGATCTTGTCACGACGACGTCGATTTCGACACGGGCGATGGCCATGGGATCGTTGGGCCGCAGCCGACGAACCGTTTCTGTGGAAACTGCCACCCGGCGACGGGAACGTTGACCGACAGTCTCCTCCCGGTGAGCGTCGTCCATCAAGGCGTCGCGCGCGCGACCGAGGGTGAGCTGTATCGGGGGCCGGGCAACGGATTCTCGATCGATGCCGCCGACTACGATTCCGGCGGCCCGACGCTGACGATCGACTACTCCGTGACTCGGGACGGCGTGAAGCAGATCCTGCAGACGGATCCGCGCTGGAGCAACGGAGCCGGTCTGTCGTTCCAGATCGGCTGGAGCACGGAGGAATACACCAACGAAGGAAGCGGGAGCACGCCGGCGCCCGCGCAGCCGATCAGTGTCGATGCGCTCGACGTCGGCGGGACCGTGACCGACCTGGGCGGTGGTAACTATCGAGTCGTCGTCGACGTTTCGAGCTTCGGCTTCGGAAATCTGACGATCGGCATGCAGGGACATCCGCAGGCAGACATCCTTGGCATGGGAACCTACTCACAGATTCCAGTGCGCAACGTCTTCCACGACGTCAGCGTCGAGCCTCGCGAACCCGTCGCGTCACGACGCGTCGTCGTCGACATCGCGAAATGCAACGACTGCCATGACGGGTCGGGAGCAGGCCTCGCCTTTCACGGAAACAATCGAACGAGCGAACCCACGGTCTGCGCGCTCTGCCACAATCCCGATGCGACCGACATCCGCCAGCGTCCCGCCGATCCGGGAACCACTCCCGACGGAAAGGTCGAGGAAACGATCGACTTCAAGCGAATGATTCATGGGATTCACGCGGGTGGGGATCTCGAAGAAGGTCTGGTTCTCTATGGCTTCGGTGGGAGGGCCCATGACTATTCCACCGTGGGCTTCATCGGCAACAACAAGAACTGTCTGACCTGTCATGAGCCGGGCACCTACAGTCTGCTTGCTGCGACCAAGACGCTTGCTTCGACGATCGACACAGGGCCGGAGCTGACGGATCCGAGCGACGATCTGAACATCTCGCCCGTGACGGCCGCCTGTTCGTCGTGCCATGACGACCTCGTAGCCAAGAATCACATGCTCTTGAACGGCGGTTCCTTCGAGGCCCTCGATGAAGATATATCGGTTCCCGAGCCGGGTTTCTCCGCTGGGCTGATCGCAGGCTTCGGTGCGCTCTGCTGGCTCGGGCGACGCCGCGCCGCTGCTCCTGCGGGCGGCGAGGGGCGAGGCTTTCGCGGGTAGGGCGCTCCCTCTACCCTCTGCGTCGATGGACGGAATCTACGACCTGGGCGGCATGTCGGGGTTCGGGCCGATCGAAGTCGAGGCCGACGAGCCAACCTTCCACGAAGCCTGGGAGGCGGTTGCGTTTCGGCTGAACGTCGCTTCGATCGCAGCCCTGCGTGCCTACAACACGGACGAGTATCGGCATGCGATCGAACGCATGGAGCCGGTTCACTATCTAGAGGCGCGGTACTACGAGCGTGTCCTGACGGGCGTCGCGACGCTCCTCGTAGAGAAGGGCCTGCTCGATCTCGCCGACCTGGAGAGAAGGGCGGGCGGACACTTTCCGATCGCTCGCCCGGTCCGTCCGAACGCCGAAGACGAGCGGGCCGAGCCGGCGAAGCCCCGCTTCGATGTCGGCGCGCGTGTCCGCGTCCTCGAGCGACATGCTCCCGGTCACACGCGCGTGCCACGTTATGTTCGCGGCAGACGCGGCGTCGTCGTGCATGTCGCACCTCCCTTCTCCTACCCCGACGCGAGCGCGCATGGTCTGCCGCGCAGAAGCGAGTCGACCTACCACGTCGAGTTCACCGCGAGTGAACTATGGGCCGAAGATGCGGAGGCCGACGAGACGATCGTCGTCGATCTCTGGGAATCCTATCTCGAGGAGGATGAGAGATGAGTCGTGAAAACGTCGCATCGCCGGCAGCACGCGCGGCGGCCGTCGTCGCCGCACTCACCGAGAAGGGCAGCCTCGCCGAGGGAGCGCTCGATGCCGTCGAGGCGATCGAGGAAACGCTCGATTGGCACAACGGCGCCCGCGTCGTCGCGCGCGCGTGGAGCGAGCCCGAATACAAGACACGTCTGCTCGCGGATGGCACGGCCGCATGCGCCGAAATGGGCTTCGAGGGGCCGCAGGGCGAGTACATCGTCGTCATCGAGGACACGCCCGAGCAGAAGAACCTGATCGTCTGTACGCAGTGCTCGTGCACGGCATGGCCCGTGCTCGGGCTCCCGCCGGACTGGTACAAGAGCCCCGAGTACCGCGCGCGGGTCGTTCGAGAACCGCGACGCGTGCTTCGCGAGATGGGTCTCGACCTCGCGCCCGACGTCTCCGTTCGGGTCTGGGATACGACGGCGGAGACGAGGTATCTCGTGCTGCCCCTTCGGCCGGAGGGAACCGAGGGCTGGAGCGAAGAGCGGCTCGCTGAAATCGTTACGCGCGACTCGATGATCGGTGTCGCGCTGGTCGAGGCGCCCCGCATGGGAGTGAGCTGACGATGGAACTCCTGACCGCGCCGACCCCGAACGGCTGGAAGGTCACGATCATGCTCGAGGAGCTGCGCGAGGCGGGCGTCGCTCTGCCCGATGTCCGGGTTCGCACGATCGACCTGTCCAAGGGCGAGCAGTTCTCGGAAGAGTTCAGCAGTGTCAATCCCAACCAGAAGATCCCGGCGCTGGTCGACGGCGAACGTCGGCTGATGGAGAGCTGCGCGATCCTTCAATACCTGGGTGAGAAGTATGCGACGAAGCTGCTGCCCCAGGACGAATCGCGCTGGGACGTTCTGCAATGGCTGTACTGGCAAGCGGCAAACGTCGGTCCGAACTTCGGGAACAAGCTGGCCTACACGCGGTACATGGATGACGTCGACGACGCCAGCAAGGCGCATCCGCTCGAGCGTTTCGGCAAGGAGGCCCTGCGCTTGATGGGCGTGCTCGACCGACGACTCGAGGGCCGCGACTTCGTCTGCGGGGGAGACCTCACGATCGCCGATATCGCCCTTTATCCCTGGGTGCGCGGCTACAAATGGAGCAAGGTCGACATCACCGATCGACTGAACGTGATGGCCTGGGTCGATCGCGTTCGCGCCAGGCCCGGCGTCGAGCGCGGTCTCGCCTATGGCGTCCCCAAGGACGAGATCGACAAGTGGAGCAAGGAACGCCGCGCGAGCTATCGCAAGGGCGGGTCGTCCATCGCTTCGAACGAGAAGCTCCGAACGGACGTCTGAGACGACCCTCTCGCTCCCGTTGACCGGTCACGGGCACATGGCTTCGGCGATGGGCGGAATGCCGAGTTCTTCGCGAACGAGATCGATGGGGCGCTCGACGAACTGCCAGAAGTCCCAGCCGTCTCCCAGATCCACGGTCGTTGAACCTCCGCGCTGAAGCGCCCTGACGAAATCCTTTGCGAGGTCCCCCTGTCCGATTCGTCCTCGCAGCACGGGCATCGGAAACGGGGCGAGGTTGATGCCCGCCGTATGAATGACGATGGCAAAGAGCACCGTGAAGAAATCGTTCTCCGTTTTGGTGAACCCGGCCTGGAAGGCTGCCGCCTTCATCTCGCCTTCTGGACTCGTGTCATAGCCAGCGAGGACATGCGTGAAATCGTGGTAGATCGCGCCAGCTGGAAATCCGCCCCGTTCGCCGGGGAAGGGCAGGCCAGCCTTCGTGCAATGAAGAAAGAACGCTTGCCCGAGCGATCCATTGGGTAGCTTCTCGAACTCTCTATATCGCGCGGCGGTGAGAGAATCTTCCCGGATCACACCGCGAAAGCGCAGGATCGCGGCGAGGACAGGAAGCACGCCCCCCAGCATTCGGTAGCTATTGCGAAGGTAGTTTCGAAGGTGGGAATGGCGCATGAAGGCGAGCCTGAATCTCAGTAGCTTCCCTCTCGCCAGATGCCCGACAACCCCGACGGCGGGTTCTCGTACCGCGAGTGCCTCTTCGAACGCACGAATCTGAGTCATCTGTTTCGCATTCGGCGGGCCATCGGCGAGGCTGACGACGATCATCAAGCGAATGAGTTGCCTCGCTTGCGCCGAGTCGCCGATCCTCGCGCCGAGCTCGTCGGCCTCGATGGGTTCGAGAGAGTCGATGCTCGATCCTGTTTCGAAGACGCCCCACTCGAGGGCTTCGAGCAGGGCACGCTGAGGTCGGGCGAGTCCGGCGTCGGCCGCTCTAGCGATCGCGGTCAGAGCGCGAAGATGTCGCTGCGCCAGTTGGGGTTCGGGCTTCAGCAGTTTCATGATCTAGCTCCCGTCTCTCGCAAGGAAGGCTCGCTGGCTCTACCCGGGCTCTCGGTCCGGGGAATTTCGTCTTTGTCAACTGACAAGTATCACGCTTGCTCATTACTTGTCAACTGACTAGTATCGAGAGATGCCGAAGAGTTCCAGGAAGCCGGGCCCCGCGCGTCGCGGAGAAGAGACGCGGGCGAAGATCGTCTCGTCCGCCGTCCGCGCCTTCGCCGAGAGAGGTTTCGAAGCGGCCAGCACGCGTGAAATCGCGCAGCGCGCGGGTGTCGAGCAGGGACTGCTGACCTACCACTTCCCCAGTAAGGACGTGCTCTGGCGTGCTGCGGCGGACCGCATCTTCGAAACACTCGGCCGAGGAATCGATCGTGAGGCGCTCGCCAGGGAAGCCGATCCGGGCGAAAGAAGCCGGGAAGCCATCCGTGAGTACGTGCGGGCGATGGCCGCAAATCCGGAGTTCTTTCGTTTCATCGTCGATCAGGGCAATCGATCGGATGCGCGCACGCGGTGGCTCGTGGACACCCACATCAAGCCGCGATTCGAGCTCATGAAGGAACTCGGGGTCGCGCGCCACGCAGGTCTGGGTTCTGACGAACTGCCTCACGCCTTCTTTGCGCTGGTGGGCGCGGGTTCGCTGGTCTTTGCGGTCGCGGCCAATTTTCGCCGATTGACGGGGCTCGATCCGAGACGGAAGGAGACGATCGAGGCGCATGCCGACTTCGTCGCCAGACTGATGGTACCGCCCGAGGAATGAGGATCGCCTCGGGAATCGGTCTCCGTTGGCTATGGTCGCTCGGAGCCAGAGCGAGTGTGAAGTCGTCCGCGAAATGTTCCAGATCCAGAAATCTTCATCGTCATTCGCCGTCTGCGAGATTCGTGGAGTCGATCCCGCGGATGCGCAGCAGCACGCAGCCGCGCTCCGGGAGGAGCTCGCGCGTCGGGCCGTGCTCGCGCTCCGCATGCCTCGAAAACTCCAGGACCAAGAACTCCAGGCGATCGCTTCGCTCTTCGGTGCGATCAAGGATCCCGTCGCCCCGACGAAGGAAGGCGTTCCGTTTCGTTATTCGGAGCCGCGTCAGATCATCGACTCGGGCTTCGTGATGACCGACGAAGTGCGTGAGAAGCTCGGCGATGTCACGTTTGGTGGGCTCGACGATGAACGCCCGGGTCTCTTCGAGACCTTCCACTGCGACGATACGTATACGGCGGAGCCCGCCCGGGCGACGGTCCTGCATGCTCGGCAGCTCCCCCCGAGCGGCGGCGGGCCGACTCATTTTCTCGACATGCGTGCCGCGTACGAGTCCCTCTCCGGCTCCCGGAAGCGCGAGCTGTACGACCTCCAGGTCGTCTATGCGCACAACAACCACGGCGCCTTTCCGCCGCGGCGCGCCGCGGCGGGCCCCGCCGATGTGCTCGAAGGCGTCTGCCATCCGCTCGTCCGAACGCATCCGATCGCCGACTCACGGGCGCTCTTCATCGATCTCGATCGCGCGACGCATGTCGAGGGCTGGCCGATCGAAGACGGAAGGGCGCTGCTGCAGGAATTGCAGGATCACGCGGAGAAGAACGCTCCCCGATGTGAACACGATTGGCAGCCCCATGACGTCCTCGTTTGGGACAACGCCTCGGTCCAGCACAAGGCCGGCGGTAACTTCAAGCTCGGGGAACCGCGTCGGTTCTGGCGCTACATGGTCTGTGCCGAGCGACCGCGGGGTCAGCCGACGAGATCGTGATCGAGCGCGAAGCGGATCAACTCGGCGGTCGACTCGAGTTCGAGCTTCTCGAGGACGCGCGTGCGATAGGTCGAAGCCGTGCTGACGCTGATGTCCATTTCGTCGGCACATCTCTGCAGCGTATGCCCGGCGCCTAGCATCTGGAGAAAGGTGAACTCGCGGGGCGACAGCGCGTCGAGTCCAGTGCGCTTGCGTCGCGGCTCGCGCATTCGCTGGAGCACGGCCTGGGAGATCGAGGACGAGAGATAGATCCGGCCCGCGTGGACCTCGCGAATCGCTTCGACGAGTTCGTCCGCGGCCGCTGATTTGATGAGATAGCCCTGGGCTCCCGACTCGAGCACGCGAAGCGCGTAGTGGATGTTTTCGTGCACCGTGAGGACGAGGACCTTGAGCTGGCGTCGCTTCGCGACCAGGTCCTTGATCATGGACGGCGGGTCGTGGTGTGGCATGGAGTAGTCGAGTACGAGGACGTCGGGTTCGCTGCTCTCGACGACTGCCAGGACCTCGAGGCCATCGCTGGCCTGCGCGACGACCTCGATCTGCTCGCTGTCCCCGAGAATGCGCGCGAGGGCGTCGCGCAGCATCGCGTGGTCGTCCGCGAGAACGACGCGAATCGTGTCGGATTCGGGCGTGGATCGATCAGTCGTCATGTGCGGTCGCGTTCCCTCCCCATCCCGTCGAAGCCCCCAGCGAGCGGCAGGCGCACGTGGATCCGCGTGCCCGCGCCGGGCGCCGTCTTCAACTCGAACTCGCCGCCGAGCAGTTCGACGCGCTCCTGCATGCCGAGGATTCCGAGTCTCGTGCTTCGGGTCAATATGTCCGTGTCGAATCCTCGCCCCTCGTCTTCGACGACGAGATCGATCGAATCGGAGTCGATGCTGAGATCGACACGGACGGCATCCGTCTCGGCATGCGTCGCCACGTTCGATAGGGCCTCCTGGATGATGCGGTAGACATTCTCCGCGACAGCGTCCGAGAACTCGGCGCCCGCCAGGCCGAGATTCGCTGTCACCCGGACGCCGCTCCGCTCCTGGTATTCGGTCATGAAGCTCTCGATCGCGTCCTCGAGTCCGAGGTCATCGAGGATGCTCGGGCGAACGCGAGTCGCGAGTTCGTGGATTCCCGAGAGGACGGCCTCGGCTTCTGCGATGGCGCGACGGATCGTCGCCTCCTGGTCTCCGGCTCGGGGTAGCGTCGATCTCAAGTCGAGCGCGATCGCCGTCACCTGCTGCCCGAGTTCGTCGTGCAGTCGTCGGCTCAGACTCCTTCGCTCCTCCTCCTGAGCGGCGAGGAGCCGGCTGGACAGCACTCGGAGGCGGGCCTCCGAATCGGCGATGCGACGGTCCTGCAGCTGCTTCGCGACGGTGGAACGCGCCCAGTAGGAGGCGATCGCTCCGATGCTCGCGAAGACGAGGAAGAGCAGGGCGAGTCGTGTCCAGCCCGGCCGGAGCGCATTGGTCTCCCTGACGGAGATGCGCGAGATGATGCCGATGGCGCTGTCCCGTCGGGCGGCGCCGTCTGCCAGCGGGACCCAGGCTGCGGTGAAGAGATCGTCTCCGACGCGGATCTGGCTGTAGCGACTCTGGCTGATCTTCTCCCAGGCGATCGGATGATCGAGGCGAAAGCGGGCGTCGTGGCCGAGCGGCTCGCCCCATTCGAGTTTGGGATTCGGCGCCTGGATGTATCCACCATGGAGATCGATCAACAGCATCTGTCCCGGCGAGGCTCGCGCGATCTCGCGCAGCCGACTCAGGAGTTCTCCGCCGGCGTAGTTCAGGACGATGAGCGCGCGGGCGCGATTGCTGGCGGCCAACACGGGTGTTGCCAGGCGGACGACCGGTCGTGGCGGAAGTTCGATCTCCCCGCGCTCGACGTTGAGGTCGAGTGGGGAGACATAGATCTCTCCGGGAGGAAGGGCGATCGCGTCTCGAAAGTAGTATCGGCTCCCCTTCGACTGAAGGTACGGGGCCTCGACGACTTCGAGCTCGTCGCCCCTACGGTTCACGCGCACCACCTCCCGCCCCGATTCGTCGAGCAAGCGGATCTGATCGTAGAGCGGTTTGCTGAGAGCGAATGAGACGTACTCGCGCTTGAGAGCGGAGAGCCCCTCGCTTCGGCCGGCGAGAAAGCGCTCGAGCTCGGGCTGTTGGGCGAGGAAGCGCAGATCCGATCGAACGGTCTGGAGTTCGCGCGACAGGAACTCGCGTTCGAGCTCGACGGCGTGGCCACCCTCGGTCGCGAGCAGTGCTTCCTGGTGTCGCAGGTCCTGGCGGTGCGCGACGGTGGCCGCCGCGGCGATCAGGAGGATTGCGGTGAGGCTGGCGAGGGCAGCCCTTCCCCATATCGCACGAGTCGAAGCGCTCGTGTCCTGGGCGTCGCTGTGATCGATGCTGGGACTCGTCACGACTGTCGACGATAGTCCTCCCGAGCGTGAAGGGGCAGTCCGCGTGGTCACGATCGTCGCGACCGGATCACGGGCGCGCCGACGAGAAGGCGCAGTCTCTCGGGCGATGGTCCGCTTCGGCTAGCGCCGGCGGATGCCTCGTCCGGCGGCGACGATGCCGAGTCCGAAGAGGAGGGCCGAGGTCGGTTCGGGAACCGGGTTCGAGACCGTTACGTTGTCGACGGCGCCCGATCCACCCATGTTGATGATGACCTCGTCGAACTCCACGCCTGCGACGATGTCGAGGATGCGGTTCGCGCTGTTGTCACCCCAGGCCACGCCGGGCTGTGAGAGGAAGCTCATGAAGCTTCGGTTCGCGACCTCGGCTCCACCGTTGCGGAAGACGACAGAGCCAGGCTCGGCCGTGATGCTCTCCACGTCGATGAGGTCCATCGAGAAGTTCTGGAAGCTGCCGAGGGAGCTGAAGTCGAGAGCGAAGGATCCTGCCGGGCGGCTGCCCTCGTCGTCGGGGTTGCTGCACGAGACCGCGCCGCAACTTCCGGAATGTTCCTGGATGATCAGGGCGAGACCCAGGTCGGTGTTCGGTGCGAGGTTGCCGCCGGACCAGCCGCTTCCTCGTTCGAGATCGGAATCGGCGGTGCCGCTTCGGTTCGTATCGAAAACGACGCCCATGTCGGGGCCGCCGCCGGTGTTCGTCGTCGTGATCGTGACGCCCTGCGACGACGTGACGATGCTGCCGTGGGACAGGCCGACATCGGAGAAGTCGAGGGTGAGGGCGGCGGCGGGCTGGGCGATGACCAGCAGAGCGATGCCCAGCGTGAGGCGGATCAGGGAGTTCTTCATCGGACGTTCCTTCGGCCACTTCAGGAGCGACTTGGGTCGCATGACAACATCAGCTTCATCGGCTCTGGCTCGCCCGAACGGGAAGAGCCCTTACGTAGGAAATTTTACTGGAAGTCGTGGGCTTGGCAGCAGCAGCCCACACGCAATGTTCGATCGGCAGCGCATGGGCAATTCCGACGCGAAGGCGTCGAAGCGCGTCCGGATTCGACGTCGCTTGCTAGTCGCGGTGCACGTCGATGAAGACCTGGTGGTCCTCGATCTTCCCGAGGTCGGTCTCGAGATCGACGCATGAATTCGCGGTCGAGGGCGTCGACGAATCGGTTGTGCTGGGCGCGCGACGAGTCGTTCGAAGCCTCAGTCCCGGATGGGATGCACGCCGCGAAAGCAAAGCAGACAAGCCGCGACGAAGGTCTCGACGACGACCTCGCGCGGGTCACCGCGGGCGATCCACTGCTCTCCCACGTTGAGTAATCCGCCGAGCATGATGGCGGCGACGATGGTCGCCTGCTCGTCGTCGAGGTCGCCGATCTCCTGGGCCTGCTGTGCCCAGGTCTGCTGGTAGCGGGCCATTCGCTCCCAGCGCATTCCCTGGAGTTCGGTCGAGCCGACGCCGGCGCGGTCGAGGATGTGGATCGATCCCGAACTCGCCATCGAGTCGTACCAGATGTTGATCGATGCGCGAATTCGACCCTCGACGGTCGGTTCCTTGCTCATCGCTTCGTTGATCATCAGATCGATACGGGTCGTTTCCCGCACCCAGAGTGCGAGCAGTACGTCGTCCCGGTTCGAGAAGTGTTTGTAGGGAAGCGACTTGCTGACGCCCGCGCGGGCGGCGAGCCCTTCCATGTTGAGCGATTCCCAGCCTTCTTCGACGATGAAGCGCGCAGCGTGGTCGAGGAGATCCTCGGCTCGCTCCTTCCTCGACATCTGCTTCCTGAGCGTTGTATCGGGCATGGACTCGGCTCTCGGACTCGGACCCAATTCCTCGAGTCCCGCCAAAGTCCGGGTGGCTCGAAGGCGAGTCGTGTCGGAGCAACGGTACAATGACTCTGGGAATCGATCAAAGCACGTGACGCACCGCATTGATCGCGAACGCGCGCGACGAAACGCGATGTTGCGTTGCGTCACGCGGCGCGCGTTCTGGCCCATGGCCGTGCCCCCCCCGATGCTAGTGTGCCGACATGAGCCGCCCCCGATCGTTCAGTGCCGACGCCTACAACCCCGTGCCCGAGTCGGAGAATCGAATTCACTCCGACGAGGTCGCGCATCGATTCGGTTTCCAGGGCGCGCTCGTGCCCGGTGTCGTCGTCTCCGCCTACTTGATGCATCCGGCGATCGAGGCCTGGGGGATCGATTGGCTCTCACGCGGCCGCGCCTCCGTCGTCGTCGAGCGTCCCGTCTACGATGGTGAGCGCTTCGACGTCGTGATCGACGAGGTCCCGGACGCCATTCCGGAGAACGCGACGGAGGCGGTCTCGGGCAGGTCGTACATCGCACGCCTCGTGAACGCGGAGGGCAACGTTCGCGCGAAAGGAACGGTCGCTCTCCCGGACGTGGCGCCCGAGATGCCGGTGATGCGCGGAGACCCCCATCTCTCGGCAGGGCGCGAACGCGCGCCAGCGCGACGCGAAGCCATGGAAGCACTTCGGGAGACGGGCCTCGGCGCTGTTCGCGCACGCTGGCCGGAAGCCGAGATCACGACGTACCTGAAGGATTCTTCCGAGATGCCGTCGCTGCTCCAGCCCGGGGGCGAGGGCTTTGCCAATCCCGCCTTCGTGCTCGGATTGTCGAACTGGGCGCTCGCAGCCAACGTGCGCATGAGTCCATGGCTACATCTCCAGACCGATCATCAGAACTTCGCGCCCATTCCGCCGGGCAGCGAACTCGTCGTCGAGCAGAGGATCGCCGACCTCTTCGAGAAGAAGGGGCACGAGTTCGTCGACGTCGATCTCGCGACCTTCCATCTCGATGGTCGGCCCGTGATGAGCGCCCGACTGCGAGCGATCTACAAGCTTCGCGGCGACGACGCCTGAACGACCCCTGCCTTCCCGTGCTTCGAGGCCGTCGGCAAAGTCGAGATCCGGCCCCGGGCGAGCGCTCGTTAGGCGCGATGGTCGTCTATGCCCCGCGGCATCATCTCCTGCAGGAAATCGTGCGGAAACCCGAGTTCGATCCGACTGGCGTCGTCCAGCCGCTTTCGCTGCGTGGCGTCCAGCTCGAACTCCAGACAGCCGAGATTGTCGTCGAGTTGTTCGCGCGTGCGCGCGCCGACGAGCGGCACGATGACGCCGAGTCCGCCGCGTACCCAGTTGAGTGCGACCTGCGCGGGCGTGCGTCCGATCTCCTTCGCGAGGCGGACGACCTCGGCGGCGATGCCGAGATCGCGCTCCTTCAGATCGCCGCGCATCGCGGCGCGACCCTTCTGGCTCGCATCGTCGTTGTACTTGCCCGTCAGGATGCCCGAGCCCAGTGTGTCCCAGGGCGTGACCGTCAGGTCCATCGCCTTCGCCATCGGAAGCAGGTCGCGCTCGACGGCTCGGTCGAGCAGGCTGTAGCGGATCTGCAGCCCAACGAATCGTGACCAGCCGCGAAGCTCAGCGAGCGTGTTCGCGCGAGAGACCTCCCATGCCGGCGTGTCGGAGACACCGACATAGAGGACTTTGCCCTGCCGGACGAGGTCGTCGAGTCCGCGCATCACTTCGTCGATGGGTGTGCTGAAGTCCCGCGCGTGCACCCAGTACAGATCGATGTAGTCCGTCCCGAGCCTCTTCAAGCTGGCGTGCACCGAATCCATCATGTTCTTGCGGTTGTTGCCCGCGGCGTTCACGTCGCGTCGTCGCGTCGCTCCGGTGAACTTCGTGGCGAGTACGATGCGCTCGCGCTCCTCTGCCATGAACTCGGCGAGGAACTCTTCGCTCCGTCCGGCGCTGTAGATGTTCGCCGTGTCGATGAAGTTGCCCCCGGCTTCCCTGAATCCATCGTAGACCTTGCGGCTCTCTTCCTTCTCGACGCCCCATTCCCGGGCGCCGAAGGTCATCGCTCCGAGCGCGAGTTCGGAGACGCGGAGGCCACTACTTCCCATCAGTCGGTACTTCATGTCGATTTCTCCTCGCGCCGGTCGCGGATGATGTCGGTGGTTCGGATCTCATTCGCTCGAAGTCTGCCCCGAGCGCCGTCACGTTTCCTCTCCACTCTACTCGAAATCCGCGACGCGAGGCGGTCGTCAGGGTGGTGCGCGAGAGACGATCGAGGCGAATTTGCCTAGTGTTTCATTTCGGCGATCGTCCGATCTGGAGTGCATGACTTGCGAAATCGCCTGATTCGGGATCTGCTCATTCTCCTCGTTGCGCTCTTCATCGGAGCGTCCGCGTTCGCGCAGGACGTCGAAGCGCCATCACCGCTTCCGGCGACCGTGCCCCCCGCGGAGACCGCGCCCGGCTTCATTCCTCTCGCACAGATTCCGGAGGCGTCGGAGTCGCTCCAACAGAACCTTCGAAGGCTCGTCGCGATGGCTTCGGCCGACCCGGCGATCGTGGCGATCAAGGAAGAACTACCGGCGATCCGAGAGTCGGCGGCCCGGCGGCTCGATCACACCAATCTCGTCCTGGAAGGGAATCCGACCCTCGCAAGACTGGGTGACATCGAGCGGGATTGGACGGTGCGCCTTCGGGAGCTCTCGTCTCGAAGGCAGACGCTGGCACGTCGCGCGACGGGTCTCGAGAACGAGGTCGTCGCGATGGTCGCTGCGCAAGGCCTCTGGCAAAGGACGCTCGAGAAGGCACGCGAATCCGAGGCTCCGGGCGGAGTCATCGCGGTCATCGAATCGAATTCGGCTGCGATCGAGGAAGCTTCGAAACAACTTCGAGCGAGGCGCGGCTCCGTCCTCACGCTGTTGACCGCCGTGAGTGAGCGAGAACTGACCGTAACCGAAGCACTCGAGCGCATTTCGAACGTTCGCGTCGAACTCCGGGCACGTCTTCTCGAGCCGGACAGCGATCCGCTCTGGGTGGCCCTCTGGGAGGCGGATCCCGTTTCGCGCGCGGAGCAGGTTCGCGAGGCGGCGAAGGTGAACTGGGCTCAGCTCGTCGGGTTCGCGGAGCGACGTGCGCGCGCCTTAGTCCCGCTCGCCGTCGGATTCTTCGCGATTCTCGTGATCGCCGTCTACGCGCGCGATCGTCTGCGCCGACGCGTCGAGAAGGGCGTCCTCGAGGGATCCGCGACCGTCTTCGAGCGACCCATTTCCGTCGCCGTCGTCTGCGTCGCACTCATCGGCGGCGCGGCCCTTCCTTTCGCGCCCGAATCCGCGCGCGACGCGGTCGGGCTCATCATCCTCGTGCCGATCCTGCGTCTTCTCATTCCGCTCCTCCCGAAGACTGCGCGAACGGTGCTCGGTCTGTTGGCGGCGTTCTATCTGGTCGACCGGCTGCGAGCCTTCATCGCACCGGCCGAGCTCTTCGAGCGCACGATCTTCGGGCTCGAAATGGTCGTCGCCAGCATCGTCGTCTGGGTGCTGCTCCGGCCGAGAAGGCTCGCCACGGTGCCGACCGATGCGCCGTACCTCCCGTTCCTCGGAATCGCGCTTCGCGCCTCGCTGCTCGCCTTCGTGGTCGCCGCCGTCGCCAATCTGCTCGGCTACGTGGCCTTTGCGAAGCTCGTCGGCGGGGGCGCGCTCTCGAGTATCTACCTGGCGCTGCTCGCCTATGCGGCGTACCGAATCAGCTCGACCCTCGTGCTACTCGCTGTCACCAGCAGCCGCGTCCAAGGATCCGGAACGCTGCGGGCCAACTCCGGCATGATCATGTCGTGGTCGCGTCGCACGCTCTCGGTCCTCGCCACCGGCTTCTGGGTGCTCGGTACATTCGAGTCCTTCGAGATACGCGACATCCTGCTCTCGGCGATCGATACGATCCTCTCGACGCCGATCGAGATCGGCACGATCTCCGTTTCGGTCGGGAGCGTTCTCGCCTTTCCGCTCACGATCTTCCTGGCGTTCGCGATCTCTCGTGCCATTCAGGTCGTTCTGAGCGAGGACGTCTTTCCGCGTGTGTCGCTGCGTCGCGGCGTCGGCAACGCGATCTCGACGACCATTCACTACGGCCTGTTGATGGGCGGATTCTTCCTTGCGCTCGGCGCCGCGGGAATCGACCTCTCGAAGTTCGCGCTACTCGCGGGTGCGCTCGGTGTCGGGATCGGATTCGGCCTCCAGAACGTCGTCAACAATTTCGTTTCGGGTTTGATCCTGCTCTACGAGCGTCCCGTACAAGTCGGCGACAACATCGAAGTCGCGGGGCTTCTGGGTGAGGTGAAGCGGATCGGCATTCGTGCCAGCACGATCCAGACGTTTCAGGGAGCCGAGGTGATCATTCCGAATGGGAATCTGCTTTCCGATCAGCTGATCAACTGGACGCTCTCGAACCGTCATCGCCGCGTCGAACTTCCCGTTGGCGTCGCCTACGGAAATCGGCCAGCCGACGTCATCGCAATTCTCGAGCGCGTCGTAGAGCGCGAGGAGCGCATCCTCTCGGACCCCGCGCCTACTGTGCTCTTCCGCGGGTTCGGAGACAGCTCTCTCGACTTCGAGGTGCGATTCTGGGTGCGTGACTACATGACGTATCTGGTCCTCGCGAGCGACGTGGCTTCTGCGATCTATGACGAGCTCGAGACCGAGGGCATCACGATTCCGTTCCCGCAGAGGGATCTGCACTTGAAGAGCATCGATTCCGACGTGGCTCGGAACCTTCGTGGAGGCAGGGACGAATGAATGAAGACGATGGACTGATCTGGGCGTACCGCGTCGACGCGACGGGGCAGGGTGAGCAGATCGGCTGGGACGAGCTCGACGAAGCGGACGGGGCCTTTCTGTGGATGCATCTCGATTTTCGCGAGGCGAACGCGGAGCGTTGGATCCGGGAACGGAGCGGGCTGGGCGAGATCGAAATCGAGGCTCTGCTCGCCGATGAAACCCGACCGAGATCGACACGCATGGAGCATGGTGACATGATCGTGCTGCGCGGGGTGAACCTGAACCCCGGCGCGGATCCCGAGGACATGGTGTCGGTGCGCTTCTGGGTCGAGCCGAACCGCGTGATCACCGTGCGCCGACGCCGCTTGCTGGCGCTCCAGGACGTGAGAGAGGAACTCGTGAGAGGTCGGGGTCCGAAGAGCGTCGGCGAGTTCGTGGCGGACGCCGCGAGTCGCCTGGTGGAGCGCATGGGTGGCGTCCTCACCGACCTGGACGAGAATCTCGACGCAGTCGAGGAGAGCGGCGAGGGCAGCACGACGCACAAGCGCAGGCAGCTCCTCGATCTCCGTCGCGAAGCGATCGCGCTTCGCCGCTATCTCGCTCCCCAGCGAGATGCGCTCGCGCGCCTCGCGACGGATCGAATCGAATGGCTCGGCGACCGCGAGCGGCTTCAGCTTCGCGAGGTCCTCGATCGGACGACCCGCTTCGTCGAGGATCTGGAGGAAGCACGGGAGCGGGCGGCCGTCACGCAGGAAGAGCTCGCCGGGCGACTCGCCGAGCAGCTCAACCAGCGGATGTATGCGCTGTCGATCGTCGCGGGCGTCTTCCTTCCCCTCAGCTTCGCGACCGGACTCCTGGGAATCAACGTCGCGGGCATCCCCGGCGCCGAGATATCGTGGGCTTTCGGCGCGGTCTGTGGCGGACTCGTGCTGCTCGGCGTGGGGGAGATCGCGCTCTTTCGCAAGCTCGGCTGGCTCTAGGTGTTCAGCGCGAGCGCTTCCGGCAACCGACGTTAGGCCGATTCATCGATTTGGCGAGTGCGGCAGGGCTTGGGGGCGCGAAAGAGAATCGCGATGCATGTCGGGATTTCCTGGCCGATGCGGTCCGCGAATGCGTCGAAGGCATGAGTGGAAGATGTGGGCCGCCGACGCTCGCTCGCGAGGCGCGTGCGGCCGTGGGCGTCTGTCGTTCGGGCTTCGCCTTTGCCACTATTCCCAGGTCCGAATCGCGGGGTCGCTACCGGCTTCGCTCGATCCGAAGGAGAATCGATGTATCGCCACTATTCCTGGGAACACAGCTACTTCTCCGGAAAGACCCGCGCCTATCTGCGATTCAAGGAGCGCGCAGGGGCGCTCGGAGCCGGCTTCGAAGACGTCCTGGCGACGCCGGAATTGGTCATGGGGCTCCTCTTGCCTCGATCGGGCAGCCGGAGCGTGCCTCAGCTCGAGGCGCCCGACGGTACCTGGGTGCAGGACACGAGCGCGATCATCGATCATTGCGAGGCCGCCCACCCCGAAATGCCGGTGGTGCCCGATTCCGAGGCGGCGCCGCGGCAATGCCTCGCCTCCCATCTGATCGAGATGGTCGCCGACGAATGGCTGATCGTGCCGGCGTTCTGGGAGCGATGGTTCTTCTCCGAGGACGGCCGCGAACCCAGCCATAGGGCGCACAACGAGCAGCAATGGGGCGCCGTATTTGCGGCTGGGCAACCCGGGGAGATTCGCCGCGCCACCGGCGCAAACCTCTTCGAGGCGATGTTCGGCATTTCGCACAGTCGCACCGAACCGCAGGGGACCTACGCGGGACTCGTCCATCTCGGCTGCGACGATCGAACCGAGCGGGCCTGGCAGGCGAGCCAACATCGTGTGCTCGGCTGCCTCGAAGCGCATTTTGCGCGCCACGACTATGTCTTCGGCGGCCGGCCCGGCCTGGCGGACTTCGCGCTCCTCGGCCCCTTCTATGCACATGTCTATCGGGACGCGGTCGCAGGATTCGCGCTTCGCAGCTTCTTCCCGATTACGACGGAATGGGTGGAGCGAGCCAACGGCGAAGGCGCGCTCAACGCGCGGACCTGGGGGCAGAAGCTCTACTCCGTCGGCGAAGACGGCTCGCTCGTCGGTCGCCCCGCGACCAGCGACGGCGGAGAGTGGCTCGCGGACGATGCCATGCCCGAGACGCTGATTCCGCTACTCGGGATCTTCTTCGAGGAGATGTGGCCCGTCCTCGAGAGCAGCATGCGCGTGCTGACCGACTACATCGCGAGTGACGAACACGAACTCGGCGGCGAGCTTCCGGGCGGGAGCTTCATGGCGACGCCCGGCTTCGAGCATCTTCAGACCGACGGCGGTCCCCTCTCGCACGAGTTCGAGATCGGCGGCGTGAAGTCGCGCCGGATGGTCGTGCCCTATCAGGTGTGGATGCTCGGGCGGGTCGAGTCCGTTCTCGATGCGTGCATGGCGAGTGCCTCGAGTCGCGCCGCGGTCGAGGAGTTGCTCGGCCGATTCCCGCGCGGACCCGAGTTGCTCGGACTCGCGGATCTCCTCGACGGCTGTCGGGTCCGCAAGGAAGGCGGGCTGCTCTACTCGACTCCGCCCGCCGGATAGAGGATCGGGTTCCGCGGGCTGGCGACCACGTCGCCCGGCTCGCAGCCCGGCATCCACATCGTGATCGGCTGCGTCGGGTCGAGCGGCCAGTAGAACCGGTCCTGAATCCAGGGTGTCGGCACGCTATACGTCGTCGAGTTCGAGGAATGAATGACCTTCGACCTGCTGACGCCTCTCGGGATCCCGTCCTTCCGGCGGTTCTTCGTTGCACGCACGATCGCCCTCGTGGGCTCGGGCCTGACGACGATCGCGCTGTCTCTGCTCGCCTACGATCTCGTCGGTGGCCAGGCGGGCATCGTCCTCGGCAGCGCGCTCGCGCTCAAGATGCTCGCCTACGTCGGCGTGGCTCCGGCCGTGGGTGCATTCGCGGATCGATTGCCTCGCCGTGCGTTCCTCGTGTTGCTCGACGTCTTGCGCGCGGGGTTGGTCGTCGGTTTCGCCTGGGTCTCCGATGCATCGGACATCTACCTGCTCATCTTTCTCTTGAGTGCCTGCGCGGCTGGGTTCACGCCGATCTACCAGGCGGCCGTGCCGGACTTGCTGCGCGATTCGGCGGAGTACACGAAGGGGCTCGCGCTCTCGCGCGTCTCGTACGATCTCGAAGGACTCGTGTCGCCGTCACTCTCGACGATGGCACTTCTGATCGTCGGCTATCCCGCTTTCTTCGTCCTGAACGGAGTCGCCTTCCTGGCTTCGGCGCTGCTCGTCGGAGCGACCCCGCTTCCGCCAGCGGCGAGAAGCGAACGTCCGATGTCCGTCGCCTTCAATCTCACTTTCGGCGTGCGATCGTTCCTCGCGACACCACGCCTACGCGGATTGCTCGCGGCTTTCGCAGCGGTCGCGATCGCCGGCGCGATGGTGATCGTGAATACGGTCGTGATCGTGCGCGACCGGTTCGGGGGATCGGAGGCGGACGTTGCGCTGGCGTTCGCCGCGTCGGGCGCCGGCTCGCTCGTGGCCGCGTTGGGCATGCCGACTCTGCTGGACCGGGTTTCGGTTCGCTCGGGAATCCTCGCCGGCGCAGCCGTCCTCCCGCTCTCGCTCGTCGGTGCTGCGATTGCGGGCGACCTGCTCGGATTGATGGCGGCATGGTTCGTGGCGGGCGTAGGGATGTCGCTCGTGCAGACGCCGGCCGGTCGGGTCATCGAGGCTTCCTGTAATCCAGGAGATCGCTCCGCGTACTTCGCGGCGCACTTCGCCCTCTCGCATGCGGCGTGGCTGATCGGCTATCCGCTGGCGGGTTGGGTCGGCGCCTATATGGGGCTGGATGTCATCTTCGCGGTCAGCGTATTGTTGGTTCTGACTGCCGCGCTCGTTGCGCTCGTCGCCTGGCCTCGAAACGACCCCGAAGAACTCTGGCATGTGCACGAAGCGCTCGAGCATAGTCATGTGCACGGCTCCGATGCGCATCACGATTCGGAAGCCGACGTCAACGAGGGATCGCAGCCGCATCCCCATCGACACGAGCCGACTCGGCACAGACATCGCTTCGTGATCGACGCGCATCATCCGACCTGGCCGAAATGAGCCCGCGCCTTCTTCCGCGCGGGCGCCGCGATGCGGCTCTCGATGTCGGCGAAGACACGGCCTTCCCGACCTCTTCGAGCGGCGGCGTGCGGAGCGCAGGCGACGACGAGTTCGAGTCGACCCTCGTTCGCAGCCGAAGTGAAAGGGTCGAGCCCGATACGTCCCGGATCAGTGATCGCGCCGCGTCATCGGCTCGACGTCCGCCCAGACCTCTTCGCCGTTCGACCGAAACAGGTCGACGATCGGCGGGGCGAGCCAGCCGCTGACCGCAGTCTCGTAGCTCGGACGTGCCTTCACTCGCGCGTACCAGTCGTGGAGGTTCGGGCGGGCCGATTCCTCGAGGAGCGAACTCATCGCGAGGTGGTCCAATCGAAGGACGTACGGGAGAGCGCATGCGTCTGCGAGTCCGAAGGATTCTCCCGCGAGCCAGGCACCGGGTTCGAGAGCGGAATCGAGATCGTCGATGAGGTCGAGGAAGGTGTCGAGGGCGGACTGGAACTCCGGTGCCTTGACCCCATGCTCGATGACGCTGCGCCGGGCGGCGCGTCTCGCCGGGTCGGGGATCTCGCCGATGTTGCGTTCTCGCACCTCTTCCGGCTGGGCGAGGATCATCTTTCGAGGACCGATGGCGAACGTGATGACGCCGGCCATCGGATGCACCTTCTGATCGATGCGCTTGATCCAGAGGCGCGCCGCATGCCGCGCGACCGGGTCGCTCGATTGCATCGCGACCTCGGGAAAGGCCTCGTCGAGGTACTCGTTGATCAGGGAGGATTCGATCAGGGTGTGCGCGTCGTGCACGAGGGTCGGGACGACGTGGTTCGGATTCAGCTTCACGTACTCGGGGTCGTGCTGGCCGCCCGCGAGCAGATCGACGACCTGACTCTCGAATTCGAGCCCCTTCTCGGCGAGAACCAGACGGACCTTTTGAGAACAGGTAGAAGCGGCGTTGTGATAGAGCGTGAGCATGGGAATCTCCTCTCGCGGGGAACGGCGAGGACGGGTCCGATCGTTGGAGCGTCGCAAGCACCCCGAGCGCGGTCGAGTGAAGCGACACGATCAACGTGTCAGTGGATCGAACTATTTGGCGAGGAACGCTCCGACGCCAGCGCTCACCGCACCGAGCACGTAGCGGAGCATCACGCTGTCTGTCGGGGATCCGCTGAACGCGGACTCGATCTGGCTTCCGACCGTGCCGGACATTTCGTATCCGGTGTAGGCGATGATGGCGCCGATCACGATGAGTACGATGCCGCCGATTCTCTTGGGTTCCATCGAGGTCCTTTCCGACGCGGTTCAGCCCGACGTGGTTCAGCGACGTGCGGCCGGCTGGCCGCTCGCCACGGGTTGATTGCGCCGAAAGGCTATCAGACGACAGGACGAGCGCATCGCGGTGGATTCCCTATTCGAGGGCGAGATCGAAGCCGTTCTTGGTCAGGCGATGGCGCGGTTGGTACGCAAGGATTTCGTCCCAGCCCGTTCCGGCCATGGCCTTGTCCACGCGTTCCTTGTCGCCGGATGAGAGACTCCGGTAGGTGTCGAGCGGCCGCTGGACGAGCCAGGATGCATAGGCACCCACGAAACGCGCGAGCGGGACACCGCGAAGGCTCGCCTCGAATCGACCGACGGCGCGCGGCGGCGTGACGAGGTCGGCCGGCCGTTCGTCCGCCCACGCGTCGAACGCGCGCAGGCCCTCGAGAATGACGGGCGCGGCATCCCGGCCCATCGCTCCGAGTACATCGATCAGTGTCTCGTCGATCGCGTCGTTCGACTGCCACTCGGCGTCGGAGTCGGGATCGGGAACGTTGCAGCGCTCGATCCAGCCGACGACAGGAATCGCGGTATCGAGTAGGAGTTCGCGAGACACGAGGTCGTTGAAGAAATGACCATACACGGGGCCCATCAAGGCGCAGTCGGCGAAAGACATGTGTGCCCCGAGCAGGTAGTCCTGGGCCTCGAAGTGGGCCGAGAGCGCGTCGAGGACGTCGCGCGTATGCGCTTCGATCGCCGGTCCCGTCTCGTCGTTCGCGCCGAGTGCGAGACGCGCCGCGGCCATCCGCTCCGCCGCGCGATTCCCGAGTTCGACACTGCCGATCATCGCGCCGAATCGCGCGCGGGCCGAGCGCTCCCCGCGCTCGCTCGCCCATCGATAGTGCATCGCCGGAAGCAGCGCGAACTCGTCGACGTAGAGTTCGATCAGATGCGCAGCGATCGTCTGGACGGGCGTCGGCGGGAAGAGGGGCGGCTCGGGATGGCGCTCTTCGAGCAGGTCATAGATCACGGTCGAGTCCTGCCAGGTTTCGCCTTCGGGTGTGACGACGATCGGGATGAACCCGAGCCCCGTGCGCTCCTTGATCTCTCTCCCGTCGGCGCGCACCTCGTCGTAGCGCAGCCGCTTGTATCGCAGCGCGGGGCGCACCTTGGCCGAGAAGTAGGAGATCTCGAAGGCATGGAATCGGTAGGGGGCGGTCGGGTCGGGCATCGAGACTCTCCTGGGCGCGTTCGGGCGTGACGAGCGTCAGAGTATCCCAAGCCGGGATTCTGACGAGGGGCTCGGAAGACGGATGAGACGAATTCCTTGACCGCGCCGACGGGCCGCACCGACGAACCCGCAGCGGCGACGCGCCGAGGGTGGTGGGGTGACCATCTTGCGTCTAATGTCTCCATTGGCGACATAGAAAGGGCGAAAGATGACCACGACCCCCTCGATCTGCTTCGAAGCGCGAGACGAAATCGGCTTCATCCAACTCGACGACGGAAAGGCGAATGCGATGCGCACGGAGTCGTTCGAAGCGCTCCACGCGGCGCTCGACCAGGCCGAGTCCTGCTCTGTGAAAGCGCTGGTCCTGCGCGGGCGGCAAGGCATTTTCTCGGGTGGTCTCGACCTGAAGTTCCTGCCGACCCTCGATGCGGAGAGCGCCCCCCTGTTCTCGCGCGCCTTCGCGGAGACGATGTTGCGCGTCTGGACGTTTCCCACGCCGACCGTCGCGCAGGTAACCGGCCACGCGATCGCCGGTGGATGCGTGCTCGCGTCCGCGTGTGATCGGAGAGTGGGACTCGATGGTGCCTTTCGATATCAGATGAACGAACATTGGATCGGGATCGACCTGCCGAGTTGGATGCGCGCGATCCTCGCGACGGCGTGGACCGCGCCGGCGCTCGAGCGACTTCTCCTGATGGGCGAGACCTTTTCGCCGGAGGGGGCGCGATCGGCGGGCATGCTTCACGACCTCGCGTCCGATGTCGAATCGCTGTCCGCTACGACGGACGCTGCGGCCGCGTTCCTGGCGAACCTCCACACGGCGAACGTCGCGAGCTACAAGCGCCGCTTTCGCGAGCCGACGGCGAAGCGCGTTCTCGAGGAGCTGGACGCTTCGTGAGCGCCGTTCGGGCCGACGCACGCTCGACCTATCACCATGGTGATCTCCGGCGGGAGCTGGTCGACGCGGCATGGGCCCTGATCGATGCGAAGGGAATCGGCGGCTTCACGCTTCGCGAAGCCGCGCGAGGGGCTGGTGTCAACCACCGTGCGGCCTATCGCCACTTCCGCAGCAAGGAGGAGCTGATCGCGGCCGTCGCGATCAAAGGCTTCGATCGACTTCGAGTGGCCATGCGGCGTCGGATACGAGAAGTCGAACGGCCGCGCGAACGCGTCGAGGGGATCTTTCGCGCCTACGTCCGGTTCGCGCTCCGCTATCCCACGCGGTACCGGATGATGTTCGGTCCGAGCTCGCTCGGCGTCGGCGCGACGCCCGAGCTCCGCGAAGCGGCCTTTCGGGTCATCGGCGTGATCGAGCCCGAGGCGGAGGCGGTCCTCGGAGAGCGGGGAAGGGCGGTTCGCGATGCGGTCATCGGACAGTGGAGTCTCGCGCACGGGCTCTGCGAATTGATGATCGCAGGGCACGTGCCGTATGCATCGATCCGCAAGGCAGAGGATTACGTCCTCGAACGCATGCGAGCGGGTCCGACTCTCCTCTGACCAGCCGCCGCGGCGTCGGTCCGGTTGCCCGCGCTCCCTTGTCTTCGAATAAGTGCCGCTGTGCGCGCGGCCTAGTCGTCGATCGCCGCGTGTATCTGCATCATCATCGCCGTGACGTTGTCCGTGCCGCCCGCCTGGTTCGCGGCATCGATCATCCAGGCCACTCCGGCATGGGGGTCGGGGGCGCGTTCGGCGAGAACGGCGATGTCGTCGTCCGGAAGGAGTCCGTGCAGACCGTCGGAGCAGAGGAGGTAGGTATCTCCCGGCTCGAGTTCGACCGGGGCCGTTTCGAGGTCGACTTCCTCGTGGACACCGAGCGCTCGCATGATCTGGTTTCGCTTCGGGTGGTCCCAGGCCTCTTCGCGCGAGATCGTGCCATTCTTGATCAGGAGCGAGACGACGGAATGATCTTCGGTCAGCGCCTGGAACTCGCCTCTCCGCGACCGGTAGATTCGACTGTCGCCAACATGCGCGATCAGGGAAGGTCCGCTCTCGCATAGCAGGAGTGCGACGATGGTCGTCCCCATGCCCTTCAGCGTACGATCTCTTGCGGCGAGCTTGTGGATCTCGAAGTTGGCTCGTTCGATCGCCTTCGACAGGCGCTCGATCGGATCCCCGTCGCCCTCCCAGCAGAGCTTTCCCAGGGTTCCGATCGCCATCTTGCTGGCCACTTCGCCGCCCTGATGCCCACCCAGCCCATCGGCCACGACGAGCAGGATCTCTCGGCCGTCTGGAGAGTCGAAGCGATCGAATGCGTCCTGATTGACGGTGCGGATTCTCCCCACGTGCGTCGTTCCCGCGATTGCGAGCTCGAACCCGCCCCAGTTCTCTCTGCCTTCGTCGTTCAGCTTGCGCGTCGACACGACCGTCCCCCTGCTTGCGTTCCGCCCCGGGTCGACACGCTGGCGTCTCGATCCGTCGTCGGGGCAGGCCGGGAGACTAGTGTCTTCGCGCGGCATCGTCCCGCGCGAGATCCCTTCTTCTGCTCCGATGGCGAGATCGCCTCGGAGTCGATGGGCCCTAGAGCCCATCTCATAAACCCCTCGCTCGGTTGGAATTTATGAGACGGGCTCTATGCAGCGCTGATCGCGTGTGCGCCGACGCGACGCGGCGCGCGTGCGCGCGTGGCCGCCGCGAAATCCCTCAGCAGAGTCGCCGTTTCCTCGAAGCCGATGCAGCCGTCGGTGATCGATACGCCGTATTCGAGCGGGATCCCTGGCTTCCAATCCTGGCGACCGGCATGCAGATGACTCTCGAGCATCACGCCGAGCACGTGGCTCGAACCGCCTCGGAGCTGGGTCGCGACCTCGCGAAGCACCTCGCCCTGACGCGCCGGGTCCTTTCGGGAGTTCCCATGCGAACAATCCACCATGACGCCTCGGACGCCGAGCTTCGAGCCGACGGAATCCAGACTCTGTCGGTCGAAATTCGTCGATCGACGCCCGCCGCGCAGGACGACGTGGGTATCGGGGTTCCCGGCCGTCTTGACGATGGCCGCCGTGCCGTCGGCGCGGATGCCCAGGAAACTGTGGGGATGCGAAGCGGCGATCATCGCATCGACCGCGACGCCATCGTCCCCATCGGTCCCGTTCTTGAAACCCACGGGCATCGAGAGGCCACTCGCCATCTCGCGATGCGTCTGGCTCTCGGTCGTGCGTGCACCGATCGCGGCCCAGGCGACCGCATCGGCGAGGTACTGAGGAGAGATCGGGTCGAGGAACTCGGTGGCGCAGGGCAGACCGATCTCGTTGATCTCGAGGAGCAGCTTCCGTGCGCCGGCGAGGCCCTCGGCCACATGACACGAGCCGTCGAGATGCGGATCGTTGATCAGGCCCTTCCATCCGACGGTCGTGCGCGGCTTCTCGAAGTAGGTGCGCATCAGCACGACGAGGTCGTCCTGGAGTTCGCGCGCCAGCGGCAACAGCCGATTCGCGTAATCGCGGGCGAGATCAGCATCGTGCAGCGAACAGGGCCCGACGACGACGACCTGGCGTTTCGTGTCACGCCGATGGAGGACGTCGCGAATGGCGTTTCTCGCTCCCAGCACGACCGCGGTGGCGGCGGGCGAGATTGGATGGGCGGTCTTCAACTCGAGCGGCGTCGGGAGTTTCTCGATGCCGACGAGGTTTCGGTCTTCCAGGGAACTCATGATCTTCTCCGGGTGCGCAGATCGTGTCGCACCTCTTCATCGATTCAGAACGGGTTCAAAACGAAAAAGGCCCCGAGAGGTTTCCTCTCGGGGCCTTTGGAAGCTTTGTTGCCAGGATTCAGGATTCGGCACACCACGCTTCGGCCCCGGAGGCAAACCAGCCCCAGGCAAAAAAGCCGTAATAGGTGTACGCGAAGGTCGAATCCGACATGGCCCCTGGAATACACCATCCCGCCGAGCCGATCAAGCAACCGCGCGCGTCGCGAATCAGTCGAGGGCGCGCCGGCTCCTCAGACGACGAACTCGGCGAGCCAGCGCTCGAGGCTCACCCGGAAGCCCGCGGCATTCTTGTGACCGCCGCCGCCGTATTCGACCGCGACCTTGGAGATGTCGAGGTCTCCGATGGAGTAGAGGGTGTTGAAGACCTCCGACCCCTCGACCCGATAGACGAGTCCCCAGGCTTGTCCGTAGGCGGCACGCTCTGCGAGGCGGTGGCCGATCTGGCTTCGGTTCGTCGAGGCGTTGACGGCTTCGATGCGGCGCGTGCCCAGAGCGACGGGGCGCGCATGCTCGAGCCGGCGCTCGACCTCCATGCGGTTGGCTCGCAGGATCGGTTTTCCCTGGTCCGCGAGGGTCTCGATGGGATTGCTTGCCAGTCGATCCCAGACCTCGAACTCTCGCGGGTACGAGGCGATCGCCGCGTTGACGGCATCCGATTCCGGAAGGGACCAGTTCCAGAGGTCCTGGTCCTCGACATAGCGAAGCAGCATCGGCAGCTCGTCGTCGGACCGGAAATACTGCCAGGCGAGCACGGCGCCGGAATGCGTGAGGTCGAAATGGAGCAGGTGCCCTTCGGCTTCGAGGTCGTTCACGAGGGTCGTATCGCTGGCCAGTCGATCGCGAGCGGTCACGTGATGGTCGAGCACGACGACCTGCGAGGTGACGCGAGCGAGATCCTCGAGTTCGTCGCGCGCGGGCGCGATATCGACGAAGGCGACGAGGGCATCTTCGCATTCGTCCAGGCGCACACGGTCTTCGTGTCCGCGCGCGATGTAGCGACCCTGATCGCCCCAGGCGCTTCGGACGGACCACGCAGCCCCGAAACCATCGGGGCATCCCGCGTGGTAGAAACAGATCTTCTTCATGACTCTTCTGTTGAATGCTCGCCGAGATTCGTTGGGGGGCGAGGCATGAAGTGTAGCGGGAAGCCGGGGTGGCGAAATCTCTCACGACACCCGGAGTTCCTGTGACTCGATCCGAGGCCTGGGGTAGATTCCGCATCCCGCGGAGACAACGATGTTCCAACCCTCCTCGCGCATCGCCCTGGCGGCGCTCGACCGACCCGCAACGCAGGATGACTGGCTCCGAGTCGTCGAGGGTCTGCACGCCCGTGCGGGGTTCTGGTGGCTGGACAGCGCGCTCCCCGACGCACGCCTCGGGCGGCATTCCTTCGCTGGTGCCGATCCCTATGCGTGGCTGCGCTCCCGCAGCGCCGAGGTCGAGATCGACGTTCGGCGCGAGGTCAGGCCGGGACTCGCGAAGGGATTTCATCGCATCGAGGCCGACCCGATCGAGTGCGCGCGGTCGATGCTGCCGCGGACGGATTCCCTGATCTATTCGACGCGCACCCAGGTCCAATCCGGCGTCGCGCGATGGGGCGAAGCGACTGGGCTCTCGGCCGGGCTCGAGCTGCCGTTCGTCGGCGGGGCCGTCGGCTATTTTGGCTACGAACTCGCGAGCCAGATCGAGAGTCGGCTGCGCTTCGAGAACGCGAACACCCTCGATCTCCCCGACCTCTCGCTTGCCTTCGTCGACCAGGTCTTCGCCTACGACCACGAAGCCGAACGGATCTGGATCCTGGGCCTCGGATTCGGGGATGGCCGATCGGGGAGCGAGTCGGGTCCGCGCGAATCCGCGGTCGAGCGTTCGAGAAGTCGCGTCGAGGCGGCGTCCGGCGACATCGACGGGCTATTCGGGAAGGAGAGGGGGCGGCGAATCGCACGGACCCCGTCGCCGCGATCCGCATCCGCTTCGAGCCCGAGCCCGAGCGCGCTGCCGCTCGAGTCGACGGCCGACGCGAGTGAGTACGCCAAGTCGGTCGACGCGATCCTGCACGAGATCGCGGCGGGCAACGTCTACCAGGCCAATTTCAGTCAGCGTCTCAGCGTCGAGGCCGAAGTCGATCCGTGGCAGATCTACCAGTCCCTTCGAAGGCGGAACCCGGCGCCCTTTGCCGCGTACCTCGACCTGCCGGACGCGAAGATCCTGTCGAGCTCGCCCGAACGTTTCCTCCGCATGGATGTTTCGCGGCGGATCGAGAGTCGCCCGATCAAGGGGACGCGGCCGCGGGGCGGCGATGCCCTCGAAGACGCACGCCTCGAAGCGGAGCTCGCCTCGAGCGATAAGGATCGAGCCGAGAATCTGATGATCGTCGATCTCGTCCGGAACGATCTCGGTCGTGTCTGCATGCCTGGGTCGATCGAGGTGCCCGAGCTGATGCAGATCGAACCCTATGCGGCGGTCTTCCAGATGGTCTCGACGGTGACCGGGACACTCGCCACGGGTCGCGACGCCCTCGATCTCGTACGCGCCACGTTTCCCCCCGGCTCGATGACCGGGGCACCGAAGCTGGCGTCGATCGCTCTTCTCGAGAATCTCGAGCGTGTGAGGCGCGGGGTCTACGCGGGGGCGCTCGGGTATTTCGACCTGCGCGGAGGGCTCGACCTCTCGGTCGTGATTCGCACGATCATCTGGAAGCAGGGAAGGGCATATCTCCATGTCGGGGGCGGCGTCGTTGCGGACTCGTCGCCCGAAGCCGAGTACGTCGAGTCCCTCGACAAGGCGAAAGCCCCTCTCGAGGCTCTGGACGAGGCGCTCTCCGGATTTCGCGGAAGCGAATCGTGAGTCCCCGACGCATCTACGTAGATATCGACGACGTACTCTCCGAGACCATCGAAGCCCTCGTCGATCTCTTCGAGGAGATGCACGATCGGCGCGTCGACCCGCAGGCCGTCGAACACTTCGATCTTTCCCTGTCGTTCGGCCTCGATGAATCGGAGATCGATTCCTTCATGAATCGGGCGCATGAAGACGACGTGCTCCTCTCCCTGACGCCGATCAGCGGAGCGGCCGACGTTCTCACGCATTGGAATGAGCTCGGCCGTCGCGTCACCCTCGTCACGGGGCGACCGCCAAGTACGAATACGGCTTCGCGTCGATGGCTCGAAGATCATGGGCTCAGTCACGACACGCTTCATCATCTCGACAAATGGAATAGGCCGAGCTGGAACCGGGGCGAGCTTCCCGCGATCCGATTCGAGGACATCCCCGACTTCGAGTTCGACTTCGCCGTCGAAGACAGTCTGGAGACCGCGGTTCGGCTCGTCGAGGAGTTCGGAATCCCGGTTGCGTTGATGGATCGCCCCTGGAATCGCTCGCTGGATCGCGTCTCGCGAAGCACGCGTGCGTCGCTGATCCGCTGTCATTCTTGGGAGCAGATCTCGGAGGTCGTGGGCGGATCCTGAGATTCCGCAGCGATATCCGCGGGTCGGCCAGGCGAGTCGTTTCGACGCTGCCCGCGCCGTTTCGATCAAGCGGGTGGGGCGGCCGGCGTCGCGTCTTCGTCGGACTTCTCTCGGTCGAGCAGACGTCCGAACGCGTCGGCCGTCGTCGGGCGACCGGTCAGGTACCCCTGGACGAAGTTGCAGCCTTCGAGCAGGAGGAACTCCATCTGTTCTTCGGTCTCGACGCCCTCTGCCACGGTCTCGAGGCCGAGGTGTGTGGCGAGGCCGATGACGACGCGGGTCAGTTTCTCATCGTCGTCGTTCCGGCCGATGCCGTTCACGAAAGACTGATCGATCTTGAGGCGCTGGAAGTCGAAGCGCCGGAGATGGCTGAGCGACGAGTAGCCCGTCCCGAAATCGTCGAGCGCGAAGGTCGCTCCGAGTTCGCGCAGCGAGGACAGCGTTCTCTCCACGTTCGGCGTCTGGGTCAGGATGCTGCCCTCCGTCAGCTCGAATTCGAGCCGCCCGCCCTCGATTCCCGTGTCCGCAAGGATGTCCTCGATGCCTGCCGTGGTTTCGCTGTCGACGAGCTGCCGGGCGGAGAGGTTGATCGAGATTCGCGGGACCTGATAGCCCTCTCGCTCCCATAGAGACATCTGCTCGCAGACGGAGCGGACGACGTACAGGCCGATCGGGACGATCATTCCTGATTCCTCGGCAACGGGAATGAAGTCCTCGGGAGAAACGGCGCCCAGTTCGCCACTCGTCCAGCGCAACAGCGCTTCGGCCCCGACGATCTGCGCTGACCTCGTGTCGCGGATCGCCTGGAAGTGGATCGACAATTCGTCCCGCTCGAGAGCGTGTCGGAGTCCGCGCTCGAGTTCGTGGCGGCGTTCGTCGGCAGCGCCGATGCGCTGGTTGAAGAACTCGAACTTGCCGCGACCCGAGCGTTTCGCGCTGGTGAGCGCCTGGTCGCAGTGGCGAAGCAGCGTCTGTGCGTCGCTTCCGTCTTCGGGATAGATCCCGATTCCGATACTCGCCCCGAGTTGGAGTCGGTCGTTGTCGACCTCGAAGGGGACTTCGAGCGCTTCGAGGAGACGTCTCGCGACGAGCGCCGAGCTCCCCGGAGTTTCCACTCTCGGCAGGAGGATGATGAACTCGTCGCCGCCGAATCGGGAGACGGTCGTTTCCTCGGGCGAGGCATTGCGATGGATCCAGATCGGGTCGTCGAATCGGACGCTCTCTTCGACGCGATCCGCGACCTGCCGCAGGACTTCGTCTCCTGCGAGATGACCATAGATGTCGTTCACCATCTTGAAGCGATCGAGGTCGACGAAGAGGACGGCGGCTCGTTCGCCACGGTGGCCCGCGCTGTCGAGGGCTCGTGCGAGGATTTCCTGGAACGAGCGGCGGTTCGTGAGATTCGTGAGCGAGTCGGTCGAGGCAAGGGTTTCGAGCAGGCTCTCTCGCTCTCTCTCCTTCGTGACGTCGATCGATAGGCCGACGACCGCCGGCGATTCGGATTCGCCCTGGAAGAAGGGCAGCTTCGTCGTTCGAAACGTGCGCATCGAGCCCGAGCCGTTCGACACGTGCTCTTCGATCGTGAGGGGTCTGCGTTCCTCGATGATCCGACGATCGTCGGCCATGATGCGAGTGATCTCCTCGACATCGGTATGCAGTTCGAAGAGCGTGCGCCCGACCATCGCCGCCGTGCTCAGATGATAAGGGCGTGCGCAAGCTTCGTTCGCGAAGAGGAAGCGACCGGAGGCGTCCTTTGCGTACACGGGGTGTGGGATCAGGTCGATGATCTGGCGAAGCTGCTCCCGATGCGTGCGCTCCTGTCCCTCGGCGAGGCGGCGCTGGCTGACGTCGCGGAGCACGAGCACGCGTCCCGAGGTCGGTGTGTTCGGCGAATGGACGGCGACCGACCGCGTGTCGAATACACGCGTCACCCCGTCGATGTCGAGCTCGATGTCTCGGCTCTTGTGTGTGTTCGCGTTCGCGACGTAGTCGAGGAGTGCACCCTGGGCGGCGAGCGCTTGCGACGCCGGCGCCGGGAGCGCGGGCAGATCGAGGAGCTGCTTCGCGGCGCGGTTCGCGGATAGCAGTCGCTGCGACGTGTCGAAGACGAGGATCGGATCGGCGATATGTTCGAGCACATCGCGATGGGCGAGCTTGACGGTCGAGAAGACGCGACCGAGGCCGTGAAACGAGATCGTGAAGCTGATGCCTGTAATGACGAGACCGAAGGGCGTGAGGTCGAGGTCGGGCCAGGGGCCGAGACGCATCTGATAGAAGACGTTTGCGGCCCACGGAGCGGCGAAGCCTATGCAGGCCAAAGTCGCGTCCGCCTGCCAGTTCTTGCACGAATGCAGGATGAAGAGGATCGCGGCGCCGATGAGCTGGACCTGACTCGTCCAGTTGATGAACGAGAAAGCCGGACCGTACTCGACCGCCATCAGCGACATGTCGCCCGCCGTCGTGAGCTCGGTCTTCGACCAGACGAGGTAGTGCGCTTCGTTCGTGGCGACCGCGACGAGGCCGATGAGGCCGACCGGAACAAAGACCATCAGGTACGGGCGGACCCAGGTGCCTCGGCCCGTCGCGCGCAGGACGGTGATCGCAGCAGCAGGCGACACGGTGAGAATGCCGATGTACTGGATCTTCGAGATGAGGATCTTGGCGTCGAGGGTCGAAGTGAGGAGTTCGGCGGCGCCGCCGAGCACCCAGACCGTTGCCGCGCCGAGCAGGATCGCGAGTTCGGCGCCGGACTCCGTCGATCGTCGGTGCCATACGAGGACAGCCAGTCCAGCGAGAATCGCGCCCCCTGCGATCAGCAGTGAGGTGAATGAAATCAGCAAGCCGGACACGCAGGATCTCCCTGGTCGTCTCGTCCTCCACGGCCACCCTGGCCCGCGGGGTCGTCCTACGTTGCGCATCGACCGAACGACCCGCTCTTATGACAGATATGTCGAGAGACAGGGTCGTCGGAAGGGCGTCCTCGCGACGACGCGGTTCGCTCAGCGCAGAGGGCGGTGCTCGGCCGCGCGGACGAGGGCGGCGAGGGAGGAGACGACGGGCGTCTCGACGCTGTGCGTCACGCCGAGCCGTTCTACGGCCCCGCACAGGGCCTCGATCTCGGTGGGACGGCCTGCGCGGAGATCCTGCAGCATCGACGATTCGTGAGCCGCGGTGGGTGGAATGAGTTCGG
>Ga0315338_1001047_pt1 | contig 41509 bp, 31 predicted proteins | sample ASW8metaG_FD_204518 | JGI IMG/M metagenome (GOLD analysis project Ga0315338, IMG submission 204518) | Ammonia-oxidizing marine archaeal communities from Monterey Bay, California, United States - ASW #8 | ecosystem: Environmental > Aquatic > Marine > Coastal | place: USA: California | collected... | reverse complement strand
CGTGCGGATCGACTACGGGAATCTCGAGGACGGGGGCGGCGAAGTTCGCCGGTCGAGGGGCTGGGCAGGGTGCTCACGTTTCTAGGATGTGCGCGACATCGGTCGCAGGTGGAAGTTCGAGGACAGCTAGGCCGATCCGCGGTTGGACTCATCATGGACAACAATGGGCTTCCCATTCGCCGCTGCCTTCGCTTCCCGTCTGATTCTTGAAAGGATCGGATGAAAAGGGTGATCGCGGTTCTGGTCCAGATTCAACGGGAGCGACAAGTCCCGAATCAGGACCTCTTCGAGCAACCAGGGTCCCGTGTGCTCCTGCCAACAGACAAAAGCATTCTGCTCCATCCAGTCCGAAAGGGTGTCCTCGCAAGCGTGAAACGTCCTTCGCTTCCCGCTGCCCACACGCCGAAGCTCAGTCCCCAGTGTGTCTGACAGGAGGCACCCCAGAGTCAGCCTCAGAGTTGAGCTTTCAGCATTTCCCCTGTAGTGAGAACGGATTCGACTCTGGAGGGTCTGGGGACTAGGTCTCTTACCGTTTCTAGGCGGAGCGCCAGGGGAAATTCCGACGTAGAGCAGAGTAAGGTCATGGTGAACCTCGCACTTCTCCGTCGGGACGCTGATTGGAATTTCCCGAAAATACCAGGCGTACACACCCGGCTTGCGCGGGACGGGTGACGGCTTTCCCAGAACCTCAGACCTGGACCAGAGCCTATCTGGCTTGGGAAATTTCGACAATACGTGTCACCTCCCTGTAGTAGACCGCGACCCCGCCAGACCTACTTCGCCTGCGCCAGCGCATTCACCCAGTACTCACCCTCACGCTCCGGTCGCACATCTGCCGTCAGCCAGGTCTCGAGTAGGTCGAGTGTGGGCGATTCTTTGATCAGATCAACAAGATCGCTCTCGTCAAGATTGGTGAACAGCCGACCTCCACGATTCTGTTCACCCTGGCCTTCTTTGAACGAAAGGTAGAAAACACCACCAGAGCGAAGCGCGCGAGACAGAATCTCCACAGTCTCCGACAATTCCACCCGCGGAACATGTAACAGCGAGGCGCAGGCCCAGATTCCATCAAACGCCTCCACAAAACTCACCTCGCCGAATCGAAGAACCTGAACTTCCAGACCCGTATGTCGGCTGGCCAAAGCCGCGAGTTCCGACGAACCGTCGAAGGCAATAACATCATGCCCCAGCCTTGAGAAAGCCAGAGCATCGCGCCCCGAACCGCATCCCGCGTCCAGTATTCTCGCTGACTCCGGCATCCGCACCAAGAACGGCGCATAGAGAGACGATGCATCTACGTCGATAGAGTTCCTAAAAAACTCCATCGCGTGATTGTCGTAATATCCAACGGAGTCAGGCATCATCCGATCTGCCAAGACCTTTCTGTTCATACATATCACCGCCATCTTGCCTCAAACCTCGGGAGGGTGCTATGGGTCAGTTTCGGATCACAGGTGTGGTAGACCAGGTTTCTTGCTGTCACTTTCGTTGCGCACCTCAAAATTAGGATGATGTGAATCCCGGAGTTAGAGTTCGTCACGTCATTCCCGCGGGAGGCAGCTGACTTTTGGCCAGGCCCTTCATCTCGACCCAGCTGCGCGTGGAAGACTATTGGCGAGGCGTCGTCCTCTTTGGGAGAAATGTGGCGACCTACAAGTTCGCCCTTGCCCGCGCCCTCCTTGAACTGAAGCCCGGAGAAGGCCAGTTGGTCACGCTCCAGGAACTGGCCGCTCCGTTCGCCTCTCACCTTTGCGATCACCTGAAGCTTGCAGATAAGCAGGGGACGTTTCAGAAGAGCCGTTTTCTGGACGCCTGTCGAAAGGCAAATAGGGGCGAGATCACGGAGGCCAAACTTATCGAGGAAACCGTCCGGCTTGGCTTTAACAATGTGATTGAGGCGTTCCACATCGTTGGCAACGGAGAGATCGATCGACGTTTCTTCACAGATGAAAGGAAAGCGGCGGGAGCCATTCGCATTGCAGGCTCCTTTTCCGATCTCCTCAACGGCAACCAGGTTTCAAATCTTCCCTCAGAAGCTGAGGCTCGATGGAGGCTGGTCGAGACAGCATGGGAATTGGGGGTTACGCCAGCTCTACTGGCAGTTAGCCACGATCCCAGTACCGAAACTCTCTTTGCAGTCGATTCCGGACTGAGGCGCCGAAGCATCAGTGGCGCACGAGAGGCATTGAGTGGGTATCAAAAAGGCCACTGTTTCTACTGTTCCGAAGGCTTCTCTTTGATCGAGGGCGAGCCACCCGAAGTGGATCACTTCTTTCCTCATTCACTCAAGGGTTACTGGCCAGCAGAGATCATCGATGCAGTCTGGAATCTTGTTCTGGCCTGCAAGGGCTGTAACAGGGGGACAGGAGGTAAATTCGATCGTGTGCCGAAGCTCTGGTTTCTCGAGAAGCTGAGTACAAGGAATGAGTTCCTGATTGCCAGTCATCATCCGCTTCGCGAAACACTGATCAATCAGACGGGGACGAGCGAAGTCGAACGTCGGGACTTTTTGAATGGGCGTTACAACGATGCGCGATCCCGGTTGATTCACGACTGGGAGCCGCAAGAGCGTGGGGAGTCACTTCTGTAGGTGAAGCTGTGACGAGGCTTCCAGAGGTCAATCATCGCCTCAAGAAGCGTGGAGCAACTTCGTCGAAGTAGTAGCTGCTTCCAACTCGTTCCGGGTCCAGGCTCGTCAGAAATCGGCCTACCGAGAGCGCGAACACCGCCGGGACGAGGCGGGGTGCCGACAGGATCTTCTCGAGCCAACGATTTGGTTCGTCCATGGGCGCCCTACCTTCATCGATCAGCCCGTGTATAAGCGTACTGGAGTGTCCGGTAGTCTGCGCCCATTGGTCAAGAGAACAAAAATCGCTCACTTTCTCTGAAAGATTTCAGGCCGCTCGATCCTATTAGAACGACGCGTCGGCTGAAAAGATGCCGGTTCGTTGGCAGCGACTTTGTGCAGATCTGAGAGGGCGATCCATGAGGCCAGGATCTACCGCCCAGATCGCTCAAGCCGGAGCAACCGCGTCACGGCTCCTTCCGAGAACAGTCTGTGTGCCTGCCTGAGGGGGCGGTCGCACTGCAGGAGTGGCGAGTTGGTCCGGCCGTGGTCGGTCGTCACTCGGAGTCGGCGCGGTGCTCCGGTCGTCTGTGTTCGCGTCAGGCGGTTGCAGACAGCACCGTTTTTCGTCCGCCCGCGCTACACAGATCGGTACGCCTAACGTTCGCTCTCTCCGTAGACCAAGTCCGTGACTCGAACGATCGCTGCCATCATTGCTTCCCGCTGGCGTGCCCTCTCCGGGGCGAAGGCAGCTTTAACCTGTGCTCGGTACTCGTCGAAGTGTTTGAAGCGGTTGTTGTCATGTTGAGCTGCCCGTTGAGCTGCCCGCGACTTGGCGACGATTTCGACGACCTTCTCGCGAATCGGATCGACGGGGGCATCGTCCTTCTGCTTCCAAATCCTCAGGGCAATGCGGGCGAACCCTACCATTTCCGGATGAATCAGTGCCGTGACCTTCGCCTGCGCGACGCTCAGAATCTCTTTCGGCAGGCGCCGCGGACTTCCGTCTGGAAGGTGGATAGCGACGATTGTGTCCTCCAGAGAGAGGGCTCCAGCGCCAACATCGAAGGCAATGCAGCTGCCACAACCTGCGGCATAGTCAAGGAACCCGAAGCGGCTGCGGTATTCTTTTGTCGGCATCCAAGTGTAGTGGAGTTTCTCGTCACCGTCCTTTCGCAGGCCGAATCGACGCCTGCCCGATCGATCGACGGTCTGGTCCATCCCGCAGGTGGGATTGAAGAAGAAGTGGAACGGATCTCCGTCGAGGGAGAAAGGCGGTAGCGTCTTGTACCAGCTGTGAGCCTCACAAACGTAGTCGACGAACCCCTGCATCTGGTCTGTAGTCGGCCGTGCTGCGTTGGCAAATTGCTCTCTATACTCGGCCAGTGACAGCGTCGGCGAGCTGGCGATGACCTTTTCGGCCCGGTCCAGGGACTCAGCGAAGGCTCGGGTCTTTTTTTTCCAATCCATAGTTCGATCCTCGGTTTGTTCGCGTCTATCATGCCACCGATGGAAAAGGTCGGGACAGGTGATCTTCGCGGAATTCAACGCGACTCGACCGCTTGTCATAGGTTCTTCTCGGAAATGCGAGCTCGGTTTGGAGCCGCGTCGCTTTGACACTCATTGTGATTGTGTGGAGCTATTGTATGACCGAAACAATTCACTTCTACGAAGCCGCCGGCCCCTACGCCTGCCTCTCGAACTTCGCCCGCTACCCGATTAAGCTCGACGGCAGAACCTGGCCCACGACCGAGCACTACTTCCAGGCACAAAAGTCCGTCGACCCAGCCGTCCAATCAGCAATCCGCAAAGCCCGGACTCCCCACGAGGCCACAAGACTTGGGCGCGATCGAGAACTGCATCTCCGCCCCGGTTGGGATTCGATGCGCATCGCCGTTATGGAGAAGGCCGTCGCCGCCAAGTTCGGACAGCACGAAGACATCGCCAATATCCTCCTCGAGACCACCAACGCCAAACTCGTGGAACACACTCATCGCGATCGCTTCTGGGCCGACGGAGGAGATGGCAGTGGCAAGAACCACCTCGGACGTATCCTCATGCAGGTCCGCGACGAACTCAGAAGAGAACGTGGCCTCAGTAGCTAGTGCTCAGAACGAGCCCCACAATGATTCCGTCAAACGCGAACGACGACTCAACTGACCCCACTTTGTGCTTGCAGAACGTACACCAAGTAGTATACACTACACATATGGCAAGCACATTCGGGACATACCTCCGCAAACGACGCGAAACCAAGAGGTTGGAGGACAAGGCGTTCTCTCTCCGACAGGTCGCCCAGCGGATCGAGGTCCAGCCTTCGTACCTCAGCAAGGTCGAACGCGGTTCTGAGGTCCCCTCCGAGAAGAAGATCCGCCTCCTCGCCAAGGAGCTGGGGGAGGACCCCGACATGCTCCTGGCCCTGGCCGGAAAGGTCTCGACCGATCTGCAGCAGGTGATCTGTAAACGCCCCGAATTGTTCGCCATGTTAATCCGAGAACTCGCTGAGACCCCCGACCACGCCGTGCTGAGGCTGGTCCGGGAAGTACGGGATGGCGACTGGTAGCCGCCCTTTTTAACTGGAGACTTTCATGATTGAACTCAAAAACGATTCGCTGGTGTTCTCGTTCCCCGAGGTGCATCCCGACGCAGAACTCACCCTGAGCTTTCAACGCACGCTGCGCATTCCGGACAACGACGACGTCTATCCACTGCCGCCGGGATTGGGCTCGTTCCCACTCCGTCACGTGGACGACTTCGCCGCCAGGCTCCCGTCTTCGTGGGAGGAGCACGGGGGCGTAATGATGCCGATGTACCAGGCCGAGGCCATGTGGATCAACTTCTCCTCGAAGTATGTCGACGGCCGCGGCACGTACTGCTTCGTCGTAAAGATCGCCACCGGCAAAGTGAACGCGGTGACCGGAGAGGATTGGCAGGACGGGATCAATCGTGATCCGCAGGACTACCTGGTTGTGCCGACGCAACCCTGGCTGGACGGCTATTGTGTAAAGAAGGGGACGATCCGCCAGTTCGTCGCCATGCCCCTCGGCTCGGGTTACACCGCCGAAGAACAGGTCACCGGCAAAGCGGAGGTCGGCGGCCTCCAGATCGTCGTCTATCCAATGAAGCGGGAAGTGTTCGAACGCCGATTCCCGAAGATCGGCAGGGAGAGGAGATGCCGGTCCGCTGGCGAAGAGCTTTATGACCTGAGTGAGGCAGCGCCGGCAGCAAGCTTCGAGCTGGGGCTCGCGCCCGGTGGAAAGATGAAGCAGGAAATCTACGACGATCCGTTTGACTTCGACGACTGGGACCTGCGACACCGGAGCCGATGCTTTGTGCATTTGGCCAACTCGATCGTTTGGCGTCAGATCACGGGTGCGGCTCCACCTTCGGTAGCACCGACAGCGCGTGAGTACACCCGGCATGGGTTACCGTGGTTCGACTACTACTCCGATGAGCCCGCTGTAGATGGGGGCGGGAAGTTGGGTAAGGTCCTGACGAGCATCGCGAAGCTGGGGAAGAGCAAGGGCGAGGAGCCGCTCCCTGAGAACGCGGCGGTGACCACGCCTCAGGTAGTGCATGTCGGGAAGAAAAGGCGGCCCCGGAAGACTGTTCGAGAGTGGTAATCACATTGCCGAAGTGACGAGCGGGCCCGTTCGCGGGCCGCCGTCACTATCGTATCTCTTACCCGAGACACCGCCGATCTCACCTAATCCCCACTCTCCTTCGCCAACTTCCGACAAAGTCGGACTAGATGGACACTCTTGCCGGTATCCAATTGCTCAGTCGCTGTCGGGTGTCCTTGGGCCTCGGCCATGGCTAGACACCACATTGTCTCCACGGGAAGTCTGCGATCATTGTACCCACGGGCTCGTTCGAACCACCACGACGCAAGGCCGGACTTCAGCTCTTCCTTCGCGGCTGCGTGCCCTCGCTCAGCGGCCATCTGATAGCAGTGTAGAGAAACGTCCCCGAGCCGGTACTGCCGGTAGGTGTCCTTGCGGTAGTCGTCGCCGAACTCGGTCGTTGCATACTTCGCGCGTACTCCGCGCTCATACCACGTTTGCCCGTCGTCTGGAAATGACTCTACGAACTCGAGGGTGTCTTCATAAAAGTCCGAGTTGTAGTACTTCAAAATCATGTCAGCAGCCAGGGCATGCCCCCTTTGGGCCGCGTTCAGAAACCATTGCCTCGCAGAGTCCCCGTCATCCGTTCCCCAAGCGGCCTGAACGTGATACCACCGCCCGAGGGCGTAGGCGTAACCGGGGTTCATCGTTGCACTACGTATGTAGAGAGACTCAGCCTTCTTCTTGTTCTTCGGATAAGATGCCTTGCCGACTTCGTAACACGTGCCCAGGTACCAAATCGCATGATCATGGTTTCGGTCCACGGCTCGCTCCAGGTGATGGTTCGCCTTTTGCCAGTTCGCCTCGGCCCCCCGTCCTTCGTGATAGGCCAGCGCCAGCAAATGATCGGCTCGAGCGACACCTTGTTGGGACGCCAGCTCGGCCCAGCGGACACCTTTCTGGGGATCGTCTGGGAATCCAACACTCGTGGACCGGTCGACCACAAAGTACCTCCAGGCGAGCTCCACCTGGGCGCGGCCGAGTCCGGAATCCGCTGCATCGAGTAGGTGGTGTCTTGCCTTCTCCTGCAGCGCTGTGTCGGACGAACCCGCCCAGACGAGGAAGAGATTGTACTTGGCGTCAGGAAGACCGCTTTTCGCGGCAGACTCGAAGAACTCGATCGCACGAGTCGTGTCCGGTTCCATTCCGTCCCAGCCTTCCACCGCGGCAACTCCCAGCGTGCTTCTTGCGTGGAGGATACCGGCGTCCGACGCCTCTCTCAGGTACTCGAGCACTAGGTCGGAGTCGGAAGTATCTCGACTGTCCTGACGCTTCTGGTTGTACGCAACGCCATATCGGCTGACGACGAAACCCGTACTCGCAGCCTTCTCCTCCATCGCCATGGACAATCGCTCGTTGTGTGGCACGATGAATCCGCCGGCGTAGCACTTGGCCAGCGCGTGCAGACCGGCGGGATGGCCCGAGTCGAATGCACGTCGTGCCCATTGATACGCGGCTGCGGTGTCGGGCTCTGTCCCAAGCCCTCGGACGAAGCAGTAGGTAAGCGAGGTCATCGCGAGCGGATTACCGAGTGAGGCGTTGTTCGTGTATCTCTTGAACTTCCGTTCCCAGGCCTTTTGGAGTCGAGGCGCATCCTGCGAGAATTGGTAACTCTGTGTGTTTACGATCTCGATCAAGTCCTGCTCTGTCGTCTCTCGCTCACCCCGGGCGCGAGCGCGGGCTTCCAGGTCTCCGACCGCGGCCTCTACGTCCGTTACGGAGAGCGGCAGAAAGACGAACTCGCCGTTCGTGATCTCGACCTCACGATATTGAGGGAGCATCGTACCCCTGGAGCTACGATGGACCCCGGCGCGAATGGACAGATACACGTCCATGGCAGATTGGGGCGCGTCCACGGTGAGCTGCCGAAGCAGTGCCTCCGTGAAAAGACCGTTCTGTAGCTCGTCGTCCTCGTAGACTTTTTGCTCCTCCGTGCCTGCCGTGACAACGAGACGAGATCGACCGTGGGCGAGGTCGATGTCTGCCGCACTGAGCGCACCCGATCGTGTCCCCAGGAAGCCGCTATAGCAGACGTCGGCAAAAAGCACGACATGCCGGGCCCGGGATTCGAGGAAGAGGTTGCCGATGCTTCTCAGGTCGACCGCCTGTTGAGACCACTCTTCGATGTCGCTGACGTCATCGAGACTCAGCTGGGCGTCGTGGGGGACGAGGAAACCTGATCGCGACTCGTCCAGTCCTTCCACCTTTTGGCCGTGGCCCGCGAAGAAGACGATGAGGGCATCGTTGGGACCGAGACTCTCCGAGTAGCGTTCCATTGCCTCGAGGATCGAGGAGCGTGTCGCTTTGCTTCCTACGAGTGTTTCCGTCTCAAATCCGAACTTTGTCTCGAGAAGAGCCGACAGGTCCTTGGCGTCCTTCTCCGCCCAGCGGAGCGGAGCCATGCCTTGAAAGAGGTAATCGTTGATTCCAATGCAGAGCGCGAAGACGCGATCGTAGAGAGCTGGGCGCGCCGTGTAGCCGCCTTTCGCGGGATCGCCGAGGGATGTCTGGCCCGAGCCGATCAAGAGTCCAAGTGCCAAAACGAGAATGGGGAGTCGCCGCATCTGATCTACCTCTTGATTTCGCTCTCTGATAGTCTGCGGGGGGATTCTAGCAAATCCGAAACCTTGTTGCCGTGAGGTAATCTCCAAGAGATGAGCAGGCTCGAGCCCGACTTCGACCAAGCCTTTCGCGACCATCTCCCGACGCCGTTAGCTCTGCTCTACGTTTCCTTCCACAACTCACAATCGGGACACGCTCGGCATCTGAGTAGCTACTACATGCTCGAGGGGCTTATTCGCATAACGGCGTCAGTGCTCGCGGCAACGTACATCTACGGCCCACGCCGGACTCCCGAAACGGACCAGTTTCTCCGCGATTCATTCAAGGTCCCCTCCACCGGATCGTGGGTCGGGATCATCCGGAAGGTTGCAAAGTATCTGAAGAAGCAGGATACACCGGAGGCTCAAATGTGGACCCGAGACCTCTTGAGCAACCGGCGTGAGGAACTTCCCATGTGCGCAAGTGCTCTTGCCACCATGGCAGGGCATGTCCCAGCCATCAATGATTCGATCCCGAACCACTTCCCACTGATGATGTTCTTCGACGCAGTCCCGCAATATCGGAACGCCGTCATTGGACACGCGGGCTTGCTGTCGGAGGACACTTATGACGAGCTCGCGACGTCACTGGCGGCTGTCGCTATTGAGATCGTGAATTGCCTCTCCATTTTTCGGGACGGCGGGCTCGTCTTCATCGAGGAGATCCGGCGCGGAGCCGACCAGGACGATGATGTCGAACTCTGGAATCTCTCTGGCACGACACCCATGCGTGAGATCGTTCGAGGCTGGGAACGGTCGCTGTTGACAAGAGTCCGACCTCGCATGACATGTTGGAGAACGGGTTCCCGGCTCCTGGATCTGCACCCCTTCATCGTCTGCGAAGCCTCTCCGGACCAAGACGCGGCTCTGTTTCTCGATCGATTTGATGACAAAGGTAGGATCGAGTTTTTGGATTACCTCGGAGGCAAGCGCTCTCCTGCTGAGGACCTGAAAGAAGCACTCCAACGAGATTGCGCAGGAAAGTTTGGCGGGAGCTTCCAGCCCTCGGCTGACCCTCCACCTTCACCGGAGGAGGAACCGACGCAGGATTGGGAAAAGCCCTCCGCAGGGGACTACGGGGATTTCGAATCCTTGGTTCTTCTCGGTAAGGGAGGGATGGGAGAGGTTTATCTGGCACGGCAGCGGAGCATCGAGCGGCTGGTCGCCCTCAAAGTTCTCAAGCCGCAGACGGGATCCGGGCCGGAGACCGAGCTTCGATTCGAGCGAGAGATTCGTGCCCTCGCCCGGCTGGACCATCCCAGCGTCGTCCGGATCATCCAGTCGGGACGAACCGATGGCGTGGTTTGGTATGCGATGGACTTCGTCGAAGGGTGCAGCCTGCGCGAGGTCATCAAAGGACTGGCCAGCGTTGTCGATCGAACGCAACTGAGCGAGGCGCACATTTTCCGTGTCGTCCGATCCCGATTGGTCCGGATCCAGCAACTCATCAAAGAGGGGTCCCCGCTGCCAGAGCACGATGACCTGCGCGGGCCTGCGTTACGAACGGACCTGGAGTCTTACTACATCCGTTGTGCACGAATCGCGCAGGAGATCGCCGAGGGACTTCACCATCTTCATCAGAACGGTGTTCTCCATCGAGACGTGAAGCCCGCAAACTTGATGCTCACCTATGCGCGGCGGACCGCCGCGATTGCTGACCTGGGACTCGCTCGTCTGTTAGAAGAACCTGACGTTACGGGTGACCGACTGCTAGGTACACTCAACTTCTGTCCACCGGAACATCTTCGGAAAGACCCAAACAGATTTTCTCCTCAGGCTGACATTTACTCGCTCGGCGCAACCATGTACGAGTTGGTGACGGGCCAGCCCCAGCACGGTACCGACACGGGGGTAGAAGCTGTCCTGAGCAAGGAACCTGCCCCGGCCCGGGCTGTCGATCCCAACGTTCCCGAGGCACTGGAACGAATCATCATGCGCTGTGTGAGAAAGGACCCGGCAGATCGATACGGAACAGCGGCCGAGCTGGCAGATGATCTCGAGCAGTTGGTCCGTGACAAGACAGCCACTCCCATCGTTGGTGGAGAAACTGAATCCCAGGACGAGCCTCAACGGAAGCCGAGACGACATCTGCTTTGGAGAGGCCTGGGCATGCTGCTCCTCGCGGCGCTGCTCCTGGGTGGCCGCGAAGTGCTGGAGACATTGGGGGATCGCTCGAGCGGGGTCCCCGATCTTCAACTCGATATTCGAGTCCACACACTGGGATTAGAGCGAGCAGCCGCGCCTATCCAGCAGTCCGTGGCGGTGTCTTCGGGGGATGCTCTCTCGTTAGAGACTCGGTCCCCAGAAGGATCGCCGTGGATCCTCCAGATCGATGGCGAGGGTCAGGCCAAAATGTGGGAGCTGAACTCTCTGCCGAGGACAGAAGACGATCGGATCCTCTGGACTGTAGAGGCTCCACCTGTGTACACGATTCTCTTGTGCCTATTCCCCGAGCCTCCGGATGCCGAGGAGCAAGCAAACTTTGTACGTACGATCCAGGACCTGAAACTCGATCCGCAGCTTTCGGATTTTGTTTACGTCGAATGGGCAACGAAAGGATGGCGGCCGCAGGTTGCCACACCAGGCCAGGATACGGATTGGGGAGATCGTGGTCCGCTTTCTGAAGAGATTGACTGGGCACAACGTGTGTTTGCCGTCCTCAGATCGAGACCCGAAATTCAATTCTCCGGTTACAGCTTCCGGGTGAAGCCGGGCCCCGAAGGTGGAGAGAGCCCGTGATCCGTAATCGAGAGGGAAAGGCGACTTCGTCACCGTCGCGCCCTTCCGCTAGTTTATACTCGGCTGCCCCACCATCTCCAACAGGTACGACGTCACCGCATCCTCCACCTTCACCCGCTCATGATGCTCCAAATTCCGCGCCACCGCCGTAAACGCATTCACCACATCAAACCGCCGCACTCCCATCAGATTCTGCTCCCGGATCAACTCCGTCGTCACCCAACGCCCCAGCTTTCCCTGCGGCCGTCCCAACCGATGCCGATTGAACACGTACGCGATCTCTCCAACGGGATCATCCAGATAGTCATGATGCGATTCCATCATCACGCGAGCCACTTGACGGCCGTGGGGGAGAGTGCGCGAGAGCGCTGTGCCGAGCTGACGACGAAACCCGTCCGGGTCCAAACGCCCGGTACGACGCACCTCTTTCCGTCCATCCTGTGAAAGAGTCGTCATTCCGTTCGAACAGATGAGGCGATGAACCAGGTGGCGGATCTCCGTCGGAAAGCTCCCCGTCTCCGAGCTCCGAACGTCGACCCCAAGCCGACCCTTGTCCGGGGACTGCGCCGTGCCGAAGTCCACGTGATCGGGAAGCAGCACGCGGATCGCGAAGAGGTTGTCCTTCACCGTGACGTTCGAGACCCGATTCCCCGCCGTCCCGATCGAGCCGATGATCGTCTCGAGCACCTCGCTGTCGTCACAGCGAATGTAGGAGGCCGGAAGAATGGCCCGCACGCGACGAATCGCCGAGTTTTCCTTCAGCCGGAAGAGGAAGAGCTTGTCGATCGTCGGCCCGGCAATCTCCAGCATGCAACGGAGGACGGACATCCCGAGCGCCGCCGGCATCCGTTCGATGGCAGCGTGGGGGATCCCGGCAATCCGGCAGAGCTGCTGGACCGCTGTCTCCGAGAAACTGAGCGGGCCGCGGCAGCCGTCGGCGTGCAGATCGATATTGAACCGCTCATGTAATGGTGCCAACCCGTCTTCGATCCCGAGCGTTACGTGCGTCATGTTCTGATACACGTCCCGTTGATGATCCCGCTCCGTCCGCAGCACCCGCCGTACCGTCTTCAGGCTCATGGTCTTCAGTCCTGACTCTGCCATGTCGTCTTTCCTCCCAGTTTACAGATCCATGATTCCTTGCAACGCTTGCAGAATGATTCCGGCACGTTGCTCTTGCGGATGCACTCGCCGCGCGCCACGATCTGCCCCTGGCCGGTCACCTTGACGAATAGCTTGGTGCTCGGGACGTGCATCCAGGCCGCCTCTTCCTCCACGGCGTCTTGCTCGGCTCGAGCGCCACTCTCACCATCTCCTTTTTCCTCCGCGAGGAAAGTCGTGACGTCTTCGCTGCCGCGCGAGTCCGTAGCCGTTCCCGCCGTGGCCTTCCAACCCGGATCCACCCGCGGGACCCGAAAGCCCTCGTCCATCAACACCTCGAGCCGCTGTCGCGAATGCGCGCGCAGAATTCCGATCGGGTCGTCGTCGAAGAAGTCGACAAACAGGCACCGGGTCTTCCCCCGGCTCTCGGACTGCCGCATCCCGCGCCCGACCGCCTGGAGCACCTTGCCCCGGGACTTCATCCCGCCGGCGTTGAGGAGCATGGTGATCCCGTGGATGCTCACCCCTTCGTTGAAGAGCCCAACGGTTGCGATGAGGCAGGCCAGACGCCCTTCCGCGAACTCCTCCGTCAGTTTGCGCAGCTTCTTTTTCGGAACGGAACCGTGCACGAACTCGACCGACTCGTCGATCTTCTCCTCGAGCAACCGTCCGTGCTGCAGACGCTCGACAAGGATAAGGATCGACTCGCCAGCCTTGATCGCCTCCCGTGCAATCTCCGCAATCCGAAGATTCCGTTCGAGGTTGAGCACGATGCACTCGCGGTAGATCTTCCAGAACGGCTGCTCGACCATGACGTGTTTGGTCGTGGCGCGTTCGATCTGCACCTCGACCGGACAGGCGTAGCCGTGTTCGATGAGGTAACGGGCGGAGTACTCACCGTCGGTCAGCGTGCCTCCCGTGACCGCGTCGAGCACAATCTGGTCGTCCCCCGAACGGTAGGGCACCGCGCTGAGGAAGAAGTTGAAGCGCGCATCGATCCGTTTGACCAGTTCCAGATAACTCGGAGCCGCGGCGTGATGTCCTTCGTCCCAGACGAGCACGCCACCCTTCCAGCGATCGAGGCTGACCGTTCCATAGACGACCGCCTGTGCAATCGCGACCGTGACCGGGCCGGGCTTGCGCACACCATCTCCGATCACACCCGGCTCAAAGCCGAGATACTCACGCAGACTCTCCACCGTCTGATGAAGGAGCGTGCGCGTCGTAACCAGATAGATCGTGGGGAGACCGATCCTTGCGATGATCGACGCGGCCAGGATCGTCTTCCCACCCGAAGTACCGAGATCGATCGTCCCTGTACCCCGATCGATCGCCTTCTGAACGACCTCTTCCTGATACTCGCGAAGTTCGACACCCTGCAGGTCCCAATCGTGCAGAGGAGGTTGGGTACAGCGTCCGTCCGTGACGTGGTACGGGCAGCCCTGGTCCTGAAGAGTCTCTTCGACCAGCCCGAGTGCGCCGGTCAGGAAGGTCTGCTCGCGGGAGTCATAGACCAACGCCCGCCGGACAGACCCACCGACCTGGCTGGCGTACCAATCGTTCCGCCCATCTCCTCCCGGCGCCTGGGCATGGGGGTTGAGGGCACGATCGAGAGAGTCGTTGGGCGCCGGGCCCCGAACGTGCGAGACCACGTTGCCGAGCTCGATGCGTAGATGCGCGTTCGTGTAGGCCATTGCTGCGTTTTCCTTTAAGGTGGATGACCGGGAGCCGCGAGGGCGACTCAGGTCACCATTTGCTCGGCCCACAGCCCGGCGCACTCCACGACTCCGATGCGGTCAAACGACCAGGGGTTTTAGATATAAAACCCTCGAAGGGAGATGGTCAAACTATCTTTTTGACAAGTTGAACGGGATCGTTCTATCTTCCAAACTGTCACGAGGTAAGCCGTGCCCGAAAAAATGACGAACCGAGATACGAAAAAGCAGCCAGACGATGAAGAGGCGGGAAGAGAGATCGGACCGACTGTTCGGAGGCTGCGGCTCGAGCAGGATCTGTCGCTTTCGCAGTTGGAAGCGTCCTGTGGCGTGAGCAAGGGACATCTCTCGTTGATCGAGAACGGCCATACCCAACCCTCGATCGAAACACTCCGCAAGATTACCGACGTTCTCGGTATCGGACTGGCCGAACTGCTCGGTGAAGATGCGGATGCGCCGATCGCGGAGAGGGAGCTACCTCGTGGACTGGCCGAGTTTGTCGCGCAGGCGGAATCCAAGGGAATGAGGATCGCCCGCACGGACATCGAGATGCTCCGGGACATCAAGTATCGGGGCAAGCAGCCGAAACGTGCCGAGGACTGGGCCCACTTGTACGAATTGATCCGCCGAGACGCTCCGAACTGGAGCAAGGGATAGACTTCGAACCGCCGTAGGCCCGAGAGCAGGGAAGCGGCGAGCTTCTCTGAGGACCATGGCAGTGAACGAAGACAACCGCGCCGGGAAACCTGTCTCCAAAACTGATTCTCCGTCTGGAGCCGAAGCGGCTCGAGTGAAGGCCAGACGCTCCTCGCCGCCGAGCCTGTTGGCGAGCGCATTGGAAAAGGCGCAGGCTCTTTTCGAAGAGGCCAGTCGCTGCTTTCCTGACGGGGCCGTGCCTCCCTTCGATCCGAAACGCTACGCGGAGATGCTCGGCATTCCGGTCGCGTCTTCCAGTCGGATGCCCAATTGGGACGCACTGCTTATTCCCGGGGCCGAGGGGTTTCGGATTCTCTACAACTCCACCGTGCGTTCGGAAGGCCGGAAGCGATTCAGCATTGCCCACGAGATCGCTCACACTTTGTTCCCGGATGCCGCTGCGGCGGTCCGGCGACGGGCCAAGCGCGAGGACTACGAGACCGCGGAGGAGATCGAACTCGAACGGTGGTGTGACAAGGTCGCCGCAGAATTGCTCATGCCGGAGCCGGTCTTTCAGCAGTCCATCGACGAGTTTGGAGCGGAGGCCTCAGCGATTCCCGCGCTCGCGGAGCGGTTTGAGGTCTCTCTTTCGGCATCTGCGGTTCGCTTTGTCGAAATGAGCGAGGAGCCGTGTGCGGTCGCGGTCTTCGAGTGGATGCACCGGCCGAAGCTGGAGAAGATGCCGATCGCTGCGCGCCGACAGGTGAGGGAGCGACGCCGGTACCGGGTGCGGGAGATCTATCAGAGCCAGAACTTCCCACGGATGTTCGCGGTGGGGAAATCGGTGCCGGATGACTCAGTCGTGTATCGGGCTTCGCTCGGGCGTGGTGAGTGTGCGGCGGAGGAGCGATATGAAGGGCGGCGAGAGGATCGTGTGTTGCGGGCGTCGGCGTTCCCGATGCACCGGGGCGCGATGATTGATGAGCCGCCGCGGGTTTGCGCGATCTTTCGGGTTTAGTTTGCGCGCTGTTTCTTCGGGCCGAATTTTGCGTAGAGAGTTTCTGGCGGTTCCTCGAAATAGAGCAGCAGGGCGGGGCAGAGCCAACCCTCCATGTCCAGTTTCTCGCTGCGATACCAGGTGCCCGATCCTTCGATGCGGCTGCGGTCCAGGCGGATGTCGTATCCCGGGAACTCATACGGAGAAAACTGCAGGCGGAATCCGGACTCCGCGTCGGCAATCGAAGTCACGCACTTATCGATGATCTCGTCTGCGCCCGCTACAAACGGCTCTCTGACCAATCCAACGCGGTCGTCATCGAACACCCACTCCCCCTGCCAAAGGTAAGGATGGATTACACAAATCGCATTCGCCAACGTTCACCTCGCTATCTGCCCGTCCTGTCCCAATACTAGCCACAACACCTCCGACAAGCGAGGTGCGTCATCTGGTGTGACCTCATTGCATCGAAGCATCCTGGGTCCTATACTCTCGCCCACTGTCGACCCCTCGCCGTGTCGAAAGGTCACGATGCCGCACTTCCCAACGTTTGTCCTCTGTCTTGGAATACTTCTCTCGGCTCTTGGTCAGGCGCACGCCGAGAACATTCCAGCTCCCGGCAGCCCCAACTCCGAGCCCGACCGGTACAACGACACGAAGGGAACGATGATTGGCGCTTGAATCCGTAATCCGCCAGTACGCGTGGAATCTGGCCTACGCAGACTCTTTGACCAGGGACGTCCCCGCATCGAAATGGGCGGAGTCTGGTGGCCCCGGACTGGAGAATCATCCCGCCTGGACCCTTGGCCACCTCGTCACTGGCTCTGCGATGGTGGCTCAGGGCCTGGGCGTCGAAGTGCCGTTGCCGTCGGGATGGGTAGACCTGTTCCAGCGTCGCGGTCCGAACGATTCGCGTCGGCCGTCCACGGAGACATCGCTGTACCCATCGCGTGACGAACTCATGTCCGAGCTGACACGAGTGCACGAACTCGTCAGTGAGGCGTTGCGGAAGACGTCCTCGGCTGATCTGTCGAAAGTGAAAACTGAGTGGCGATTCGGTGGTTACCTGCCGACGGAGCACGACCAGGTCCTCTTTATGCTGATTGCGCACGAAAACGTGCACCTTGGACAACTCGGATGCTGGCGCCGTCGGTTTGGATTGCCGTCTGCCATGGGCGCGATGGAACAGGGGCCGGCCGCGCCCTGATCGCCCCGTCACAACGTCCTTGCCCCAGAGTCTAACCCGAGGGTATTTTTGGTGGTCTCGCATCTGCTCGTGTCTTTGACCCCAAAGGATACCGAACCATGACCGCACTGACCTACCCTGGACACACCTATGATCAGATCATCATCGGCGCCGGAAGTGCCGCGGCCATGTATTTGAACACGCTTCGGAGTTATCACCAGACCGCCTCGGCAGCTGAGACGATGCCGGCAGCAATCCTGGTGATCGGCATGGATGATCCATGGGCGGGGGCACGAGGATATGAAAAGGATCGCTACATTGAGAACATCAACCAGGCGAGACAGCTTTTTGAGCACGGGACTGGGGCGAAGGCTTCTATGGACCTGGACCCAGTCGACAGGAAAGAATGGGCGGGCGCGAATAGGGGCATCATCGATGAAGTGACTTCCGGCCACTATCTCAATGCCGAAGTCAAAATGGTTACCCGCGAAACACCGGCGCAACCCGCTGTCGAGTCAGGCCCGATGTTCCTGGTCGAGACGACGGGCGGTGGAATCTTCCGAGCCGGGAAAGTCGTCATCGCAGCGGGAGCCGGGATCGAGACGTCGGATCGCGAGTATCACATGGTCCCGAAAGAAGTCGCCGACTATCGAAAGAACGTGAACCCGGCAAACCCGAACGTTATGGACCTGGATCAGTTTCAGAACGGAGCACCAGTTTCAGTCGGAAAGAAGCTGGCCGTGATCGGCGAGAACGCGGGTACGGATGCGATCATGGAGGCCGCGACCCGTGGGTACGACATCAAAGACGTATTTTGGTTCATGTCTGCCAGAACGAACCCAGGGACCGCACTCACCTGGGACATAAGCCGCCTCAATCCCAGTTTTACGGCCGAGGAGGCTGGGCAGAACAAGATGCCTAACGGCGGAGGAGGATGCGTGGTCCGAACCGCGTCCGTAAAACTCGAGGCCGGGACCGGTCAGAAGATAAAGGTCATGCACGGCCCGGGCAATCGAGTCCCGGTGGAGGTCGACTACTTCGTCTACGCAAAAGGTCAGCGCGGCGGAGGGGTCACCCGCGCGAGCCGCGATGCAGAGACTCAAAAAATGAAAAACGTGCCGTTTGTCCACGCGAGTCTGGCGGCAAACCTTGAACCGGTTTATGACGTCAACCAACGGTTCAGTAGTATGGGAAGCGGTGGGGGGGCCTGGGAGCATGTCGTCGGCATCCAGTTGGAGGGGTCGACGGCGACGCACGGCATTACGTTGGTCGGTTCCGCCGCGGTCCAGGTGGGGCGCAGTGTCACCCACAACTATCTGGACGCCGAGTACGCCCAGATGATTGCGAAGCTCGCGGACGTCACGGCGGCGTTCAGCAACTGCGCCAGAGACCGTTTCCCGGAACTCTATCGCTTCAACAAGTTCAAGGACATGATGTCCGATCTCAAAGTGACGGAACTCAAAAAGGCTGCGTTCGAGACCAAGAGGGACCAGTATGTCAGCCGGTTGGTTGCCACGGCCGAGACTTCCGCTCGCGGACTTGTCGGTGGCTCCTCGAGTGAGATCATCGCGCGTGTCAAGACGCGGGTGAATCTGTATCGATCTCTCGCCCGCGAGCTTTGCTACCTGTTTTGGCTTCGGGTTCAAGCGGCCCAGTACTACGACAAACTGAAGAAAACTCCCGGAGCCCGTGCTCCCGAGCGACCGGACCAGCTCCAGAGCGCAGGATTAAAGAGAACGTTACCGGAAACCGTTAGTGATGGTCGGCTCCTCGGTGGGATGCAGCGAAACATCGCGGCCGGAAATCAGAGCCACAACATTGACCACATAAGGACGTTAAAGGGGAACAACTTCCTCGAGGACCAACAGTCGATCGCGCTCTACATCGCGGTTCACTATCCCAATATGAAGGAAGCCGATGCCAATGGTCTGGTTGAGCTCATCCTCAAGGATCGACTGGACAAGGGGCGTGGGTTTACACCGACCGAGATGGGCGTCTGGGACTTCAAACTCGGGCAGGCCGATCGGGAAGGTCGGGCGAGTCGCAATTTCGCATATGAGACCTACTTCTAGGTCCCGAACTGCTCCAGGTGATAGTCGAGGTGCTTGCAGAACAGGCAGTTCCATTCCTGGGCGCTCAGCGTTCCGAACGTGGGGTTCTTCTTCCCTTCGAACTTCGAAGCACCGAGTTGATGAATCGCCTGAATGTTCTCGAGGATCCGCGCCTTCTCATTCTCGAGATCGCGCTGGTCGCTGACAGCCCAACCGGGCGCCGTCCGTGAGTTCTTGCGGTACGGCTTCTCTCCGATGACCATACCCCGGATCATCCTGCTCACCACCCAGCGCATGATGGGATTCATCTTTGGATAGTCTTCATTGCGGACGCCCTCGAAGATGAGCGAGTTGTGGGCCAGCATCTGCGCGGCGTTCATCTGTCCCCACTGGGGGCGGGTCTCCGGCTCGAGGGCGTCGATCCGGCGGCTCAACTCGTCGACTCCGTCCTGCTGAAAGATGTTTGGGATGCCCATCTGTTCGTCTCCTTTCGCCCAGAATAGACTGTGACCTGAGCCGAGGCCAAGGGCTACAATCCCAGCTTCTCGATCCCCTCGGGAAGCCCTCCAGAACGAGGACTTTCGCGAGCTCGTACCTGCTTTTGGGAGGCCTTGATGATCTTCGAAAACATCCTCGACGTGATCGGTCGGACGCCGCTGGTCAAACTCCATCGCGTCGGCGAGCACCTGGACTGCAACCTCTACGCCAAGTGCGAGTTCTTGAACCCGGGAGGATCGGTAAAGGATCGGATCGGCTATCAGATGGTTACCGACGCCGAAGCCGAGGGGCGGATCAAGCCAGGGGACACGCTCATCGAGCCGACGTCCGGGAATACCGGTATCGGGCTGGCCCTGGCGGGAGCGGTCCGTGGCTATCGGGTTATCATCACGATGCCGGAGAAGATGAGTCGCGAGAAGCAGGTCGTCCTCGAAGCGCTTGGCGCCGAGATCATCCGCACGCCGACCGAGGCGGCCTGGGATGCGCCGGAAAGCCACATCGGGGTCGCCAACACCCTCCAATCGCAGCTTCCCAACGCGCACGTCCTCGATCAGTACTCCAATCTGTCGAACCCGAACGTCCACTACCACGGGACGGGTCAGGAAATCATCGATGACCTCGACGGTAAGGTCGACATGGTCGTGATGGGCGCCGGAACGGGCGGAACGATCACCGGTGTGGCCAGGAAGATCAAAGAAGAGTGCCCCGATTGCATCATCGTAGGAGCCGATCCGGTTGGATCGATCCTGGCTGGCGGCGACGACGTGGGGACGTACAAGGTCGAAGGGATCGGCTACGACTTCATCCCTGATGTCCTCAAGCGCGATCTCATCGACACCTGGGTGAAGACGAGTGACGGCCCGTCCTTTCAACTTTCGCGTCAACTCATCCGCGAGGAAGGCCTGCTCTGTGGCGGTTCCAGTGGAAGCGCGCTCTTTGCGGTCCTCGAGGAGGCTCCCAAGTTGAAGAAGGGGCAGAACTGCGTCGTGGTCCTCCCGGATGGAGTGCGCAACTACATGACGAAGTTCGTCGATGATAAGTGGATGGGCGATAACCGATTTTCCAGCACGGGAACGCAGTCGGGCACGGTCGAGTCGGTCGCCAGCTCGATGCCGAAGAGAGCGCTCGTTACGATCGGCTCCGTCAATACGGCGGGTGAGGCGGCTTCGCTCATGCGGTCGGAAGGGATCTCTCAGCTTCCCGTCGTGGACGGAGAGACTCTCGTGGGTCTGCTCACCGAAGATGGCATTCTGCAGTACCTCAGCTCCGGACAGCATTCCCGGACGACCTTGGTGCGACAGATCATGAATCGCTCGGTCTCGACCGTGGAGCTGAGTTCGCCACTCTCCACTCTCAACGCCGAGTTGATTCAGAGTGGCAGTGTCGTGGTGATCGACGCTCAGAGTCGGCCGATTACGATCCTTACAAAGATCGATCTTGTCGAGTGGCTGATCGGGCAGGGCGAAGCATAGGAGCTGACGCGTGCGTGGAACCATTCGCGAGTCGGAGATTTGGGCGACATGACGGACCTGGCCGACGGAAAATGCATTCCCTGCCGAGGTGGAGTTCCACCTCTCCAGGGGCTCGAGCTTGACGAACTGTTTGCGCGCCTCGGCAATGGCTGGCGGGTCGTCGAAGGCCATCACCTGGCCAAGGAATTCACCTTCACGAACTTTCGCGAAGCGCTCGACTTTACGAACCGGGTCGGCGAACTTGCCGAGTCCGAGAACCATCATCCCGATCTGCACCTGGCCTGGGGGAGGGTCGGAGTCGAGATCTGGACCCACAAGATCGACGGACTCACAGAGAGCGACTTCGTCTTCGCGGCGAAGGCTGATCGGCTGAATCAGGCGACCCGCTGAGTTAGCGAATTCGTTCAGCCATCCATCGTCCAACGCGCTGTCGTGTGCACACCAATCGTGTAGCGTGACGGCGCGCGATAACTTCCGCGCCACCTCCATTCTTACTGTTCCATATCCCAACGTGAGGTGTAGACTCGAAGGTGCGAAATAGCCGTTGAAACGAGCAAGGAGTCAACCATGACCCTCTCCGGCTTGCACATTCTCCTCACGTACAAGTGCACTCTCGAGTGCGATCACTGTTTCGCCTTTGGTAGTCCTCGACAGGAAGGCGTTCTCAGTTTCCGGCGGATCGAGACACTTCTCGAGCAGGCCATCGACCTCGGCACGATCGAGTCGGTTTACTTCGAAGGAGGTGAACCGTTCCTCTACTACAACACGCTCGTGCGTGCAGTGGAGCGTGCATCTCGACTTGGTTTCGATGTGGGCATTGTCAGCAATGGCTACTGGGCGGTTGATGTCGGCGACGCGGTCGCCTGGCTCGAGCCCTTCGCTGGCAGGTTGAAAGACCTCTCACTCAGCTGCGATGACTACCACGGTAGAGAGAACCACGAAGCTCTCGTGGCCAACGCGCAGATCGCTGCAGACTACTGGCAGATTCCCAACAGTTTGATCGCCGTTGCGCAACCCGAGGATTCAAGCGCCGCGACGGCGCGGGGAACGATTCCTTCCGGAGAGTCTCGGGTGATCTATCGGGGTCGCGCAGCGGAGGCCCTGGCCGATCGAGCAGGCTATCGCCCGAGCGAAGAGTTTACTTCGTGTTCCTGCGAGAACCTGCGCGACCCGGGGCGCGTTCACGTTGATCCGTTCGGGGAGGTACAGATTTGTCAGGGCATTTCGATCGGAAATGTGTTCGAAACGTCTCTTCCCGTGCTTGTACGCGAGTATGAGCCGGATCTGGACCCGATTGTTGGGCCACTCCTGCGCGGCGGGCCGGCCAGCCTGGCCAGGAACTACGGTGTGGAGCACGAACAGGAGTACGCGGACGCCTGCCATTTCTGCTTCGAGACGCGAAAAGTGCTCCGAAGCGAATTTCCTGATGTCCTGAAACCGGATGAGGTCTATGGGGAGTCCCCTGGGAAGGCCGAATGACCTCGGTTCGTCGCACCAGGGCCGTGCATGTAGATGAGATTCAGACGTTTGAAGACGCCTGAACCTACGAGCAACTTCAAGCTGACTCGCCGGAGTACCCATGCTCGACATTGGCTCGTCGAAAGACAATTTGGGCTATCCAAATGTCGGCGTTTCTTACACATCCGGATGTCATGAAATCCGTATTACAGAACGGGTATTTTTTTGCCGCCCTTGAGTTTACGTGCTTGAAGTATACCTTCTAATTCAGATAAACTTCCGGAACTCCAAGAGGGAGCATGTTTGGCCGTATAACGGACAAGCCACCACATCATTGAGTCGCCGGTTCGAAGAAGAAGAAAGCGAGTTCCAGCCATGCGTGCAAAGTTGTTCATGAGTCTGTACGCGATCGCCCTAACCGCCTTGGTTTCTCTGCCCGCCTTCGCCACACCTGGTGTCTGTGCCTTTGTCTTTCTGGACGCCAATTGTGACGGAATCTATCAGGACGGCGAAGAAGAGCCTCTGCCGGGATGGGAAGTCTGCATCGATGGCCCGGGCATTGACGACTGCCAGGTCACGTCCGACGATGGTGCAGCGTGCTGGTTCCTTCTCGATCCAGGTGACCACGAAGTCTGCGTGACCGTCATGGACGGTTTCGAGACGACCTCACCTCCGTGCCAGACTGTGACCCTGGATGAAGATTCCGGAGTCGAACAGGTCTTCTTCGGTATGACCGTAGACGGATGTCCAAATCCGACAGTCGAGAAGACCTGGGGCAGTATCAAGTCGATCTACCGCTAGAGACGAGCAGAAAAAAGCCGCACCGGGGAGCCATCAACATTCCCTGCTCGGTCTTGGTAGCGCAAAGGTCAAACGCGAGGACGACGTGGAGTTTGAACCCAGAGTTCAACACTACGTCCTACATAGAATTTTGAGGGCCCGCGAATGCGTACGTTTACTTTTTTGCTTGGTTCGGCCTGTTTGATTCTGCTGCCCGTCGTCGCCGACGCGCAGGAACCGACCATCGACTTACAATGGGACGTTCGAATCCCGGAACACGTCGAGAATCCGGGCGGGGAGTTCAATGCGATCTGTACGGTGGAGCCGGGCTCATCTACACCTTTCGAACTCATCGCAACCCTGACCGATCCGGCGGGGTTCATCATCTTCACCGAGATTATTCCGGAGGCGACGGAATTCGACTACCACTTTCAGGTCCCGGATGGCTCTCTGGATGGCCTCTATAAGTACCATGTCCGCTATATCTTCGATGGCGAGGGTGGACCGTCCATTTCAGCAGAGGGTGAGATTCTTGTCGCGGGCGGAGTGACCGGTCTCTGCGTTATCAAGTTCTTCGACGCAGACGGAGATGGCGAGTACGACGACGAGGAAGTTCTGTCCGGCTGGGAAATGTGTTACGACGGACCGAGTGGCACAGACTGCGAGGTAACCGGTGACGCTGGGACGGCCTGTTGGTTCGGAATCGAACCGGGCACGTACACGGTCTGCGAGACTCTCCAGGAGGGTTACGCCTGCACCACCTGCGACGACTGCTGCTGTATGACCGCTGAAGTCGTCGCGGACGACATTACGAAGATCCTCATCGGAAACGGCGACGAACCGATTCCGGTGATCCAGAGCTCCTGGGGCGAGATCAAGCACATCCACAGGTAGATTCGTTTCTCCTACGCCCATGAGGAAGCCGCCCGGAGATATCCGGGCGGCTTTTCTCTTTCCAAAACGAGCCCACTGACGGCTGATGAACGAGTCGCTGAGGCAGCCGGACTAGAATCCACCCATGTACTGTTGCCGCGAACCCTTCAGATGTTTGACCATCAGGTTGACATCGCCCGAACTGAGCGGCGTGTCTGCATCGATGGAGTGCTTGGCCAGGCTGATAAGGGGCTGTGTGTGGAGCTCCTGCCTCATCTTCGTGACGTTGTGCATCAGTTCGTGGAAGGCCAGGTTGCCCAGACCGTAGGGGTCGTCCTGATTACCTTCGAGATAGACCTCTGAGGCGACGTCGCCTTTTGAGCCGACCACGGTCGTCCCGGTATCCCCGAGTTGTGCTCCGGAATAGAGTCCCCGGACGACGGTGTCGCTGGGCGAGTCGACGAAGTAGACGACGAGGTCGTACTTCCCGAGCTTGGGAGCCTTCGTGGCCCAACTCACCTCGACTCCCGCGAATTTTCCGGATTTCTTCACGATGGTGCGGAAATGGTCGTGCACGCGCCGTCTGATCGGTGCTGGGTACTCGACGTTCGTCCCCTTCTTTGCCGCCAGATAGACGCGCAAAGGCTGGCTCTTCAGTTTCATTGGTGCTCGCGCGATCCGAAACATCCTTTACCTCCGTCGTTCGGGGCTCTCGCGGCCCGCCGTGTTTACCTTCTGCCAAGGAAACACGGGAGCTTCGAGAATGCGCACAAATGGAGGCACGGGCGTCGGAATTTCAACGGTTTAGTAGATAATGAGTTTCCGACGGAGCTGTTGGCCGGATGCGTCGAGCCGGGAGAAGTAGATCCCGGGCCGGAGCGGATCTCGTTTCTCATTCCGCCCATCGAAGAAGATGCTATGCCATCCGGCCGACATCGTTTGGTCGAGGAGACTCCGGATGCGGCGGCCAGTTGCGTCGTAGAGCATGAGGGTGACCGGTGCTGCCTCTGGGAGCCCAAACCGGAACTCCGTCGGGCCATTGGACGGATTCGGAGTCACGGACAGCTGCAGTCGAACTTCTGGAAGCTGGACCGGCGCTCCCCACGTCTTCAGTCCGCGGGAGAGAACGGTGTTGCGGGACGATCGCAGATCGTGGGTCGTGCGAAATCCGGAAACTCCATCCCGGAGCGCTCGGACCACGATGTTTGCGACGACACCAGAGGTCGGGTTGTTCTCCGAGTCACTGCCTCCGAGCCGGGTGGCGGCGAGGTCGAGCCATCCCGTTCCACCGCGATGGAGAAAGAGGCTGCCTTCCCGAGCTGAATCGAAGAAGTCCCCCGCGTCGACGTCGATGATCTCGATGGTTTCGGGGTCGAACTCGAGCACCACCGAAGCGCCCAGGAGATCCCTGGCCTCGTGAATCTCGATCTGCAGGGTGCGAATCTGGCCGGCGACCTGTTCATCCATGGGCCCCCTCAGCACGAATTCTGCTTCATCGGCGACTTCTTCCATGGCCAGCGCCGAGCGACCGCCGATGTCGTCATCGGGTTCCGACGGGATTACGGTTCCAAAACCCATCGCCCCGGCCCAGGAGTACATTTGCGTGAGGACGACGACGTCCTCGATGTCCCAGATTCCGTCTGGAGAGGAAATCAAGTTCGGGGGCGTTCCCTCAGCGGGCCCGAGATCGGCGATCGGGTCACGGGTGAAGCCGGAGCCGGACCAGCCGAGTGAGAAAGCGATGACGTCGGCGAAATTGATGAATCCATCTGGATTCGGAGAGAGCGACGGTACGGATCCATCCGCCCCTTCGCCCGTCGTTGCGATGTCTCCCAGATACGCCATCCGCAGATCCATTGCTTCGATCCGCAGGTCGGGCGGAGTGCCTCCATCGGTGTTCTCGATCGTGCTGCCGGTTACCTGTAAATCGATGCTCGAGTCGACAAACCTCGTTTGTAGATCGAGGACGTCCGGTCGGGTCCGAATCTCGACGTAGCCGACGGGATAGGGGCCGACCCCGGTCAGACCAATGGGTGTTCCGAGCGCGGAAGACGTTACGTTGAAGGTCCCCAGGACCTCGTCGATGCTGTAGTCGAAGAAGTAGCTCGTCGCGCCAATCCCATCCCAGGCCGTTCCGCGAGTGATGCCAACGACCTCGATAAGAGTCGGGTCGAACGACGCGTCGTAGCTAACGAACCGGGCACTGTCGGGATAGGCGAGGGCCAGGCTCATGATTCGCGTCCCGGAGGATTGGAACGAGAGAGTGGTGTCCCCATCGAGCAGGTCTCGCAGTGCGACCGTCGGAACGATCGTCTCATCGATGCAGACTGTCTCGGATGTGCCCGTCGATTCCATCACGAGCACGTTGCCGGAGTCATTTTTGACTCGAGCGAAGACGTAATAGGTGCCGTCGGCCGGAGGGCCGCCTGGTGTATCCGCAAAGACCCAGGTAATCGTCGTTTCGGTCGTGCCGACCGAGGAGGCGGGAACGACGAGCTGGGCGCTGCCCCCGAAAACTGGAGTCGTATCGTAGTACCAATCGACGAAGCCGCCCGAAGGAGGATTGGTCACGATGAAGTCGAAGGTGATCGATCCGCCCGGGCCGTAGCAGCTCGCTTCTGGCCAAACGACGTCGAGAGTAGGGTCGGGAGCTTGTTCGTGCTTGGTCACGACTCCGCGTGCCGCGTCGGCCGCGTAGACGTCGATCCCCGTTCCGTTGGGAAGGAACTCGACTCCGGTCGGCAACTGAAATTGCCCGACGCCGGTTCCGGATGTCCCGAACTCCGTCTCGAAGTCCGCAGCAATGGAGCTGCCGGTGCCCTCAGCGGCGGCGGTGTCTCTGTAGAGCACGATTCGATCATTACCGGTGTCGGCCACGCCGACCCAGACCGTGGACTCGCCGTCCTCGCGGACGCAGACGTCGGAAGGCGCGTCGAGAGCGTCCGCCCCTGAGGCGACTGTCCAGGCGGTGACGTACTCCAACCGCGCGGCCAGGCCGAGTGGGACGTTCTTTGGATAGAAAACGAGTTTCTGGATTCGATCGTTGCCGGTGTCGGCCACGTAGACGTCGAACCCGCCGAGAGTGGAGTTCCAACGTGCCGCGATGCCTTCGGGTGCATCGAATTCTCCGGAGCCGGTTCCCGAGGTTCCGAAGCGGGTCGTTTCGAGGGTAACGAAGTATGCGTAGTAAATTTCTTCGTTCGCGGGGGGAATAGCGCCGTTCGTATCATTGCCGAAGGAGAGGCGACCCAAATCCCAGTCGACCTCGTAGACCTTGTCGGTTGGGCCGGCCGTGCCCAGGTCATCGACTCGAGTCCAGGGACCGTCGGTGTCGAAGGTGATCGTTTCGAGGACGCCCTCTCGGAACGGATTCGCGGCGGCTCGAAAACTCCAGTCTGCTGGGACTGAGGAAGGTGTGGTTTCGGCATAGTCGATGTCCGGGAACTCGCCATAGTTGTTGCCGGGATCGGTTACGACGCTGTGTTTGTCGGAAGGAAGCCAGTCTCCGTTGAACGACGCCCCCGCCGCTGCCGGGATGACGCGGATTTCATTTGCACCGGTATCCGCAACAAAGAGGTAGCGGGCCGGCCGTGCCGCTGTCGTGCTGACCACGGTATTGGCAAGAAGGCCACCGCGACTCGGGAGTTCCAGGCCCGGGATTCCGTAGTAGGGATCTTCGACCCGGTTCGACTGGACGTCGTCGAGCATGATCCGTCCGGTCGTCAGGTCTGTGATCGTTACGTCCCCACCGCTGTGCACGACATCGTAACTGTGTCCGGTCACCTGGCTGTCGTCGAAGATGGCCGCGGTGCCCTGTACGAAGAGGCCGAAGTCCGAGGAGATCGTCACGGTCGCGGGAACGGAGGCGCCAGAGCGGGCCACGGCGACGCTGAACGGTCCACTCAGGGAGTCGTCGTAGGCTTCTTCGAAAGCGACGGTGCCATCGACGGCCACGCTGTAGAGCAGGAGCGTTTCGTCGAACCCGCCGGAGTCGTCGGCCGAGTCGAGGACAAAGACGTCGTCGGTCGTGTCAGTGATTTCGTTCTCGATGACGGCGGCGGATCGGAGCGTTTGGAAACTGGCCGGTCCCCCTGACGCCTCGCCGATTTCGGTCAGTACGGGGCTTCCGCCCGATCCGATCCCGTAGTCGATGTCACCGATCCCGTAGGCATCGGCTGCGCCAGTCTGGTTGTCCGAAGCGAGGAACTGCACGATGAAGACCGAAGAAGCGGAGAGTGAGCCGGTGGGAAACTCGATCGTCGGGGCCGACGAAGTAGCGGTGTAGTCGATCGTGTAGACAAGATCGTCCGCGGTGAACCCGGTCAGGTCGGGCACCCAGCTCCAGAGATTTCCTCCGATGCGAACGGTCTCCGAGCGTGGGGCGATCCAGCGTGAGGCGGTGGAGGCCCAGGCTGGAGGGTGAATCTGGTCGTCGTCCCATTCGGATGCAGCGGTCGCACCGCCCGGGCGGTAGGTCAGATCGGCGTGACTGAGGTATTCGTAGGTGGCGTTGGCTTCGAAGAGTTGGATGCGACGATTGCCCGTGTCCACTACATAGACGACATCCCGTCCATCGTCGTGGGCTCGCGTGGCCACGGAGTAGGGCGCCGAAAACGGAACATCGATCACCGGTGAGTCGGTCTCCTGCGTCTGGGGAGAATCGATCGCCCGGAGATAAGGACCGGTCCATTCCACGACTGCGTCAAAGTCAGCCGCCAGTGCTCCGGTCGATCCCAGAATCGCGCAGAGGAGTGCGCCGAAGAGAACGCAGGCGAGGCGTCTGATGTTGCCGAACCGGCCACGATGCCGATTCTCCCGCCCGGCGGACAGCCGATCGAAGAACAAATCGAGAAACCGACGCCGAATTCGTCCGTGAATTCGACCGTGCGGCTGACCTTGGGTCAGACCTTGGTGGGTCTCAGGCATCCTTGCTCTTGCTTCCTTTCTCGCTCAGCCCAGCGGCACACTTTTCCGGGGAGATGGAAGCAACTGCCGTGCCGCCCATGGGGTGGTGGGGGACGAGCGACTCGATCGATGGCTGATCCCAAATCCGTAACTTCCTGTGTGGACAAATTCTGCCGGATTCAGAAGTTTCTGCCGACGTCGTGCAGATCGCCCGTGCGGCGTGAGGGATGGCCGTCCGGGCAGTGGAGGAGCGGTCGCGATTTGGCCAGAACGTCCTGGAAGCGGTCAATCAGAAGCCGTTTTTGTCAGAGCCCGAGGCTCGGACGCCCCTTTCAACGTTACGGTTTCTACGTAGAAGCGTTCCGGACTGGCCTACCTTGACGAACGGGAGAACGCCGCCGATATTCATTTCCGAGTCCTGCGAATTGTGCGCGAGGAATGACGAAATGGTCTGGAATGCCTTGAAAAACAACATCGGGCTCCGGCTCTGGGCGTCGATCGCCGTTGTCATCGTTGTTTCGGTTTTCCTGCACATCCGGTTTCTCGAACCGGAGAGACATCTTCGGGATCTTGCCTCCGAACGGGGTCTGCAAATGGCCCGGGTTCTGGAAGGGCACGTCGCCCCTTCTATGGAAACCGATTGCGGGGCAAGTTTCGTCCGAGAATTCGGCGCCTACGCGGCCGATCCTTCCATTTTCGACTTTATGATCGTTCGACCTGATGGCCAGCAGGCATTTTCGGCTCTGGACGAAGTGGATCCCGAGATCCCGCGCGATGTCCAAACGAGTTTTACGCCCTGTCAGGGTTGCCATCTTCCGGACACGTTTCGAGGTGCGAAGAACGTTCAGCACCTCGATTCGGAGGGGGAAGAATCGAGGGTTCTCGTCGCCCAGACTCTCGGGACCATCCCCGGTTGCCAGCGTTGCCATGAGATCGATGATGCGCATCGCGCGACTCTCCACCTGGCTCTCGCCCAGCCCTACACGGACCTGAATCATGCAGCGGGTCGGAGTCAGCTCATCGCGGCCGGGATCGCCGTCCTGCTCGGCACTCTCATTGCTGCGGCTGCGGTTGTCTATGCCGTGGTCAATCGACCACTCGCGACGCTGCTCGATACGGTGCGGCGGGTCGAATCAGGAGATATGTCGAGCCGGGTTCCGATCAAAGGTGAGGACGACTTCGGCCGTATCGCGGGCGCCTTCAATTCGATGACGGCCAAGCTGGAGGAAACCCATCGCCTGCAACGGCAGACGATCGAAGACCAGTCGCGACAGATTCGCGCCCGAGAGCTGCAAGTGCATCATCAGGAGAAGCTGGCCGGACTCGGGACGATGGCGACGGGTGTGGCCCACGAGATTGGTAATCCCCTTGCTTCCATCAGTGCAGTCGCGCAGGTCCTGGAGCGGAAGTCGGGAGATGCGTTCACCAGGTCCCAGACGAAACTGATTCTCGATCACATTCAACGAATCTCCCGCATCGTCCGGGACCTGAGCGACTTTTCACGCCCGGCCCTGATCTCGCTTGAAGACACGTCCGTCAATGAGATCATCGAGACCGCGCTCAACCTCCTCCTGCACGACCCTCGCTTCAAAGGTGTCATCGTCGAGAAGGACCTGGCGCGGACCAACCCCGAGGTGATGACCATCCCCGACCAGTTACTCCAGATCTGCTTCAACCTCTGTCTCAATGCCATGGAGGCGATGGACGGAAAGGGGCGGCTCGAGGTCTCGTCCGTTTCGGATGGGGACTGCGTGACGGTTCGCGTTCACGATTCCGGCCCAGGGGTCCCGGAGGCAGATCATTCCCGGATTTTCGATCCGTTCTTTACAACGAAGCCGATTGGGAAGGGGACAGGGCTCGGGTTGTCCGTTTCCTATGGTCTGGCCGGAAGTCTCGGAGGAGAGTTGGACCTGGACCCGTCCGTCCAATCCGGCGCTGCCTTTGTTCTGACGATTCCGATCCATGCCCAACCGGAGACTCAGGCCACCTTGGAGGCCGCGAGAATTGAAATGGAGACAATTACCTAACCGATGACTGCCACGAAAGACGCGAAGGCAAAAAAGGATGGGGTGAAGAAAAGGCCATGTTCGGTCCTTGTTATCGATGATGAGGACACCTTGCGCGACTCGATGCTTCTTGTCCTCAACGAAGAATCGTATCGGGCGGTCGGTGCCCGGACGGTTGCCGAGGGCCGCCAGTTACTGGCCTCGGATAGTTGGGACCTCGTCATTACCGATCTGCGACTCCCCGATGGAACGGGCCTGGATATCGCGCGCGAGGCGATGGCTGTGTCCCGCGAGTCGCTCGTTCTCGTCATGACGGCTTACGCCAACTTGGAAACGGCTCTGGAGGCACTTCGCCTCGGCGCGTCGGAATACATGCTCAAACCGATCGACTTCGACTCCCTTCTCCGCAAGATCGGGCAGCTCCTGGATTGTCGGCGGCTGACGCAGGAGAATTCCGCTCTTCGCCGGGCTTATTCCGTCGGACAGGAGTCCTGTGGATTTCTTGGAGAGAGTCCGGCCGCCGAGGAGGTGCGACGGTTCATTTCGCTTTACGGTTCGACCGATCGGGCCGTCCTCATTACGGGAGAGAGCGGGACCGGAAAAGAGCTGGTCGCCCGAGGATTACATGAAGCTTCGCCGGACCGAACCGGGCCGTTTGTCCCCGTCAATTGTGCGGCCATCCCAGAGCCCCTTCTCGAGTCAGAGCTCTTCGGTCATCTCCGCGGTGCTTTTACGGGCGCGGATCGAAACCATCACGGGTACTTCGAAGTCGCGATGAACGGGACGCTCTTTCTCGACGAAATCGCGGAACTTCCTCAGAACACCCAAGCCAAGCTCCTGCGCGCTCTGGAGAGTGGGGAAGTTCGTCCGCTCGGCGCGGAGCGCTCCGTTTCGGTGAACACCCGAATCGTCGCGGCCACGAATCAGAACCTCGAGGAGCTGATCGAAGAAGGGAAGTTTCGCCCAGACCTCTACTATCGCCTCAACGTTCTTCGAGTGACGACTCCTGCTCTGCGCGATCGGGTCGAGGACATTCCCTCCCTTGCCCAATACTTCGTGGAGAAGCATCGCCGAGAGCTGCGAACTCCCGTGCAAGGTCTGACGAGCGAGACTCTCCGTGCCCTTCGCTCCTACTCCTGGCCCGGTAATGCAAGAGAACTGGAGAACCTCGTCCAGCGCGCCCTCATCGTCGGAACCGATGAGTGGTTGGAGCCAGAGACATTTCCGGTTGAGGTGGTTGGGTGTCGCGATACTGGCAGTAGTCCTTGCATTGAAGAGAGCGAGGATGGGCGCGCGGTTGCAAAACTAAAGGCGGCTGTTCGCGAATTCGAACGCCAGTTCATCCTCGAGGAACTGGAACGTTCCGGACAGGACAAGGCGACCGCAGCGAAGGGACTTGGGATCAGCCTCGCCTCTCTCTATGCGAAGCTGAAGCCATAGGCGGCCAGCGACATCGCGATTCCAGGATTCTGGATCCTAGTTCCGCGTTTTCCAGAATGCTGGAACGAATCGATTGTCTGTCCGCGATTGACGCTATCCCAATGCTCTGTTAAACAAGACCTTAAGACGATTCCTCGCAGCCTCGAATTGTGGCCCGTTGATTGCTTACTAGGATCACGGGAGGCAGCATGGGATCTGATCCGACATGTAAGCCCAAGCTGCTCATCATCGAGCCGGACTTAGAGACGAGGCAGGCGATGGAATCTTTTCTCAGTAAAAGTTTCGAGTTGGCCGCGCTGGGAAAGGGCACCGACGGATTGCGTCTTATGGAGGACGCCCCGGTTGACGTCGCAATTCTTGATCTGAGTTTGCCGGATCGATTGGGGATCAGCGTTCTTGCTGAATTCCGAAATCGCTGGCCGAAGTGTCCATTGGTCTGTACGTACGAATGCGGCGACCGACATCAGCGATTGCTCCCCATGGTCCGTCAAGTTGTTGATTTTCTGTTAGTCAAGCCGGTTGATCTCGAACGGTTGGAAGAAGCGCTGCTGCACCTTGTGCAACGAAGAGCCGCGCACCCCGACTCAGTTTCGGATGAGCCGGAAGGAGACGAGTCATGAAGTGGTCGATGTCGAAGACAAAGGTATCTTACCTGACGATCCTCGCTGGACTAGTTGCGTTCTCGGGTTGCTCGGATGACAAGACAACCACCCCGGAGCTTGACAATATCTATGTGGGGTCGCAGAGCTGCGCTACCTGCCACGCCGATCTGGTCAATCAGATGGAAGCCTCCGGCCACCCTCACAAGCTCAATGCCGTGGTCGATGGCAAGCGCCCCGATGACCACCGCCTGACGTTACCGGAGAATCCCCCGGCTGGCCTCGCCTGGGACGATATCGCCTTTGTCCTGGGCGGTTATGGATGGAAGGTCCGGTTCATTACCGGAGAGCAGGGCGACTACAAGGTCGTCGTCGGCGAGGACGTGCAATGGAACATCCCGACCGAAGAATGGGTCGACTATCACGTCGGAAATCCCACGGACTACAATTTTGGTTGTTTCGTGTGTCACACGACGGGACCGGATGAAGCGACCAACACGTTCGCCGAGCCGGGAGTCACCTGCGAAGCCTGCCACGGCCCGGGGAACCTCCATATTCTCGACGCGGCCGAGAATCCCAATGGTGTCGACATGAGTTTGATCCGCATCGACACGCGCGGCGAAGCCTGCGGAAGTTGTCACAATCGTGGTGGGATCGATGCCCCGGCTCCGGCCAGCGGCGGTTTTATTCGCCATCACGAGCAGTTCAACGAAATGCAGTCCGGTGGCCACAAGAACCTCGACTGCGGTGCCTGTCACGATCCGCACATTGGTACACGCGGCGGTCAGGTCGGTGGAATCGTCCAGAACTGTGTCGACTGCCACAGTGATCTCGAGCAACACAGCCACCCGGTCTTGAATGGCCAGCCGACCTGTGTCGACTGTCATATGCCGTGGGCTTCGAAGTCGGCGGTGAAGTTCCACGAGTACAAGGGTGATGTACGCTCCCATATCTTCAAGCTCCACGTTGGCGCCGAAGGTAAGGACGCGATGTGGGACGACAATGGAGCCTTGAAGCGCGACTTCGGTGCGACTCTCGACTTTGCCTGCTACCAGTGCCATAAGGACGAGAACGGCGTTGGTGGTGAAGCCGGTCACATTCCTCTGCAGGAGCTGGCCGAGTTTGCCATGCTCGTACATCCAGGGAATGATGCCAATGCGTACATCGGTTCGACGGCCTGCGGATCCTGTCATGCCGACCAACTCGGCGAGGTCCGCGCCTCCGGTCATCCTCACAAACTCAACGCTGTCGTCAACGGCGAGCGGCCGACTGATCCGCTCCTGACGCTTCCAGAGAACCCGCCGGCCGGTTTGGTCTGGGACGACATCGCCTTCGTCCTCGGTGGATTCGGTTGGAAGGTCCGCTTCATCACGGGAGAAGAAGGGAATTACAACGTCGTTGTAGGTGAAGACGTCCAGTGGAACATTCCCACCGAGGAATGGGTCGACTATCACGTCGATCGGCCCACAGCCTACAACTACGGCTGCTTCGTCTGCCACACGACGGGTCCGGACGAGGCGACGAACACCTTCGCTGAACCTGGGGTCTCCTGCGAAGCCTGCCATGGTCCAGGACGAATGCATGCAATCACCCAGAACCCCGCCGACATCGTCGTCGACACGTCGGGGGAGCAGTGCGGTTCCTGTCATAATCGGAATGGAATCGACGCCCCGGCTCCGGCCAGTGGTGGTTTCATCCGGCATCACGAGCAGTACAACGAGATGCGCTCCGCCGGTCATAAGGAACTCGATTGCATTCTCTGTCACGATGCCCACGTCGGGATCCGGAAGCAGGAAGGTGGAATCGCGCGGGACTGTGGCGCGTGTCACTCGACCTACCCGGACATGATCCATGCCGGTCGGGCCGTCACGGTCAATTGCGAAGACTGCCACATGCCAGCGGCCTCGAAGTCGGCCGTGAAGTTCCACGAGTACAAGGGCGATGTGGCCAGCCACATCTTCAAGATCCATGTCGGACCTGAGTCGAAGGACGCCATGTTCGAGGGTGGCGCTACGCTGAAGGACGACTTCGGAACGACCTTGGACTTTTCTTGTTACGGCTGTCACCAGGACGAGAACGGTGTGGGAGGAGACGATTCCGTCAAGACCCGCGAAGAGCTCGCCGCTGCCGCAGCGAACGCCCATGGAACCGCAGGAAGGCTGATCTGGACGCGCTGATGGTCGGTCGATACCATGTGCCGTCCTCGCCAAGCAGGGTGAGGACGGTGCAATTTTCTTCGTGTCGCAAGTGCGAAGAGAAGGAGTGAAGGATGTACCTGCCTGAACCGTTGATCTCTCGTTTTCGATGGGTCATCCCAGTGTTGGTGGTGCTCGTTCTTACCCTCGGCTTCGGAGTCGATGACGCTGCTGCGGGGACCCTGCGAGGGAGCCTGACGACGACGTCGTACATCTTCGAGAGTGGTGGGGGTACCTATCCTGGCACCGGGATTGCCGATCGGGCCCAGACGGGGAATTGGCTTCTCCAGCGGGTTCGCCTCGATGCGTTTCCGACGACGGTGCAGGGTCCGGTCTCGGTCCATATGAGTCTCACCGCTCGGAATCAGACACATCTCGAATCTCTCAGCGACACAAAGACCCGCATCTATCACAGTTACCTTCGGTACCGGCCTGGCCGGAGCATGGACTTTCGACTCGGACGCCACTATCGCTCCGCGGGCGTGGCTTCCGGCGTCTCTGATGGGGGGTCTCTCCATCTTCGTTATGGCAAACTCGTCGAAGCGGTTGTCGTGGGGGGCACACTCGGAATCGAAAACCGAGATGAACTGACCTTCGAGAAACCAGATCAATCCCGGCGTTGGGGTGGAATGCTCCGATTCACGTCACCAGTCCTGGATCCGTTCCAGCTCATCGGTGGGGTCAGCTTCGCGGAAACCGCACGTGACGACGTCGAGGACACTCGACAGATCGGCGTGCACCTCCGTTTGAACGTGGCGGAGAGGGTCCGGCTGAAGTACGAGTGGAGACGAGACCTTCTTCTCGATCGTGATGTCGCCATCGTGGCTGGCGCGGAGTATCTCGCACCAGGTCGAGGCTACCGAGTCTGGGCCGAGTACAATCGTCGCGAGCCGGTCATCCGGGCGACCAGCTTCTTTGCGTCCTTTGACAACGAACCGCGGGACGAAGCTCGGGCTGGGTTCACCTATCCGCTGTGGCGGACACTTGCCGCCACGGTCGACGGCTTTCTCATCGGCTCCAACGACGATACCGAGTCGCGCAGTTTCCGCACGTCGCTCTCTTACTACGGATTCAGTGTCGGTTGGCGCGCCTATCGGGGATTCGGCGGGAATCAGAATTCTCTCGTCGGAAGCGCTCGGGTTCAGGTCCTTCCCGAGTTGACCGTCTTTGCCAACGCCGACCTCGTCGACTATCGATATGGCCATGGGCACCACGAAGAAGACAATGGTGCGGCGAGCGCAGTGGGTGGCCTGGAGTATCGCCCGAGTCGTGCCTGGATGTTCCGCGGTCAATTCGAAACATTGGATCATGCCGCCAAATCACCGGACGTGCGCGGGCTCTTTTCTTTGAACTACCGGTTCGGTTGGAAGTACTAGCCCACCCGATCTTCGAGTGGAGCCTATAAACGAGATGTGTCGGAGGGCGTTCCTATCATGATGAACACAAGCCGGATAGGACGGTGGGGAAACACGACGATGCGAGGACGTACGGTTGCTTTGGTCGCTGGTGGTCTCGTGGCGGTGATTGCGACGACGTTTTGGGCGGCTCCGGTTCGACCGAAGGCTCCGTTTCCGCACGCGACGCATGCCGAAGAAGATCTCGGATGCCTGGATTGTCACGAGGGCGTGGCTGAATCGATGTCCCTCGAAGATGCGATCCTTCCCACCATCGAGACCTGTCTGGACTGCCACGATTCGGCCGATCTTGCGGAGTATGGCTACGAGGAGATGCCCAAATCAGGCCATCCCATCCTGAATTTTTCTCACCAACAACATCTCGGTGAGGACGTGGACTGTCTGCAGTGCCATGCGGACCTCGTGCAAGACGCTCCAGTTGGTGACGATGCTGCCATGCAGACGGTTTCCACATCCCATGCGAGCTGCGCCGAGTGCCACGTCGAGACGGAAGCGGCATCCGCCTGCCAGCAATGCCATATCGACCTCTCCGCCCTGCGGCCCCTCGATCACGGTTTCGACTTCCGCCACACTCATCAGGTCGATGCCCGCGAATCGCTCTACGCCTGCGAGTCCTGTCATAGCCAGGAAGAGAGCTGTACGAGTTGCCACCACGGGGACAACATCGAGTATCTGTCCCATCCGCGGGTCTGGATCTATACGCATGCTCAGGACGCGATGAAGCAGGTCAGTGACTGTACGTCCTGTCACGAAACCGAGACCTTCTGCAACTCCTGCCATATCGAAGAAGGGATTCGTCCGGCCGATCACTTCAACGCGGGCCGCTGGCTGCCGCCGGGCAACGAACATGGTCTGGCCGCCCGTCGTGACATAACGCAATGCGCTTCCTGTCACGAGGAAGACGACCCCAACTGTGTGAGTTGCCACCGGGATTCGGACAATCGTCTGGGAACGGATCGGCATCTCAATATCCATCCGCCGAATTATCGGGATGTCGATTGGAACGGGCCGTGGCACGACGACGACAGCGCCAGTTGCTTTGCCTGCCACTCGTCATTCAGCCGTCAGACGAAAGTGGGCTTCTGTACCTACTGCCATAGCCTCGACTAAGTACCGATCGACCGATCTGATCTCAACCCGTCGGGCGGGGAACGACTTGTCCGGCTCCACCTGACATCGGTACCGATACCGGGCTCAGGATAAGGAGCGGTGAAGATCAAGAGGACGAGTTCTGGGTCCGCCTCGGCGCCGGAAAAGTGCGATACTAGGCCGGTTCGAGGGCGGGTGCGGTGTCCCTCCGCGTCCCACCGACTATCGCCACACGATTCAGGGGAGTGAACATGCAGGAACTTTTCAGCAAGCAGAGCCTAGACTTCCAGGAGCGTGCCCGGGAAGTTGCCGAGAAGTACGTCCGGCCCGTCGCGGCTGAACTCGACCGCACTGGGGAACCTCCGTGGTCCGTGATCAAGGCTCTCAAGGAATACGAGCTGACCGGAGTCTGGATTCCCAGGAAGTACGGAGGTAGTGGGGGCGGCGTTCTCGATCTCTGTCTTGTCGTCGAACAGATTTCCCGAGCCTGCGGCGGAATCGGCGTCGGCTTCGCGGTAAACGCGCTCGGTTCGTTTCCCATTCTCCTGGGCGGAAACGAGGACCAGAAGGAGAAGTACCTTCCCGGAATCGCTGCCGGTGACACGCTCATCTCGTTTGGTCTCTCGGAGAAGGCGTCTGGCTCCGATGCGGGGAGTCTCCGAACGACTGCTGCGCGGGATGGAGACGACTGGATCATCAATGGCGAGAAGAAGTGGTGCACGAATGGCGGCATCGCCGATCTCTTCACTGTCTACGCCCTGACCCGCCCCGATCGCGGCATGCGGGGGATCTCCGGATTTATCGTCGAAGGTGGCGTACCCGGATTCAAGATTGGGAAGCGGGATGACACTATGGGCATTCGTTGCGTGCCCGTCGTAGAGCTCGGATTCGACGGTTGTCGGGTCTCGAATGAAAACCTCCTGGGCGAACTCGATGGCAACGGCTTCAAGAACGCGATGCAGACACTCGATCGTGCTCGTCCGGGCGTCGCCGCTCAGGCGGTCGGCCTGGCCCAGGGAGCGTACGAGTGGGCTCTGCGCTACACCTCCGAGCGGAAGCAGTTTGGGCAGACGGTTATGTCGTTCCAGGCGATCCAATTCACGCTCGCGGACATGGCGACGCAGATCGAGGCGGCTCGCCAGCTCGTCTACACCGCAGCTCGGGCCATCGACAGCGGCCAGAAGAACGTCAACAAGATCGCTGCGATGGCGAAGGTGTTTGCCACCGATACCGCCATGAAGGTGACTACCGACGTGGTCCAGCTTTTCGGTGGCTACGGGTACTGCCGGGACTATCCCGTCGAAAAGTACATGCGTGATGCCAAGATCACGCAGATCTACGAGGGGACAAACCAGGTTCAGCGGCTGGTCATCGGCCGGGCCATCACGCGTGAGGCGAGCGAGGTCAGCAAGTATCTCGACGTCCACGTCGAGCACTTCCCGGAGTCGTAAGACGAGATAACAGGATCTGAGGTTAGCCTGGCACGCGGGGTCCGGAAACGGATCGCGTACCTGTTGTCAGATAAGTGCCATTCCTCCCAGGTGCCGCCGGTAGTTCAGAGTGGCCAGTGACTAGAGTGGGCCCACTCCACTGCCTAGGTAGGCGGCCAGACGCAGGAGGTCGCCGAAGATCCCTCCGGCCGTAACGGCCGGGCCGGCACCTGGGCCTCGTACGATCAGAGGTTGAGTCAGGTACCGATCCGTCGTCAGCGCCACGATGTTGTCCGTGCCGGTCAACCCTGCGAAAGGATGGCCCTTCCCATAGGACCCGAGTGAAACGACGGCGGTGGGCCGATCATCCCGACACTCGACCGCACCGGTGTAGCGGAGGACCTCGCCTCGGTCCGTCGCCTCCTTCAGTCTTGTCGCCATCGCTCCGTCATGATCGGCAAGCCCATCGAGGAATCCGTCGACATCACAATCAGCTCCCAGCGCGGCTGGGACGAGGCTCTCGACCTCGACATCTGCGAGGTCGAGATTCAGTCCCGCTTCCCGCGCGAGAATGACGAGCTTCCGGGCGACATCGGTACCGGAGAGATCATCGCGCGGATCAGGCTCGGTGAAGCCGGACTCTTTGGCGGAGCGCAGTAGCTTCGAAAAGGGCAGGTCTCCGTCGAACTCATTGAAGAGATAGGAAAGAGTGCCAGAGAGGACACCTTCGATCCGGAGGATGCGATCCCCCGTCGTGCGCAGATCCTGCATCGTGTTGATGATGGGGAGTCCCGCGCCAACCGTAGCTTCGTAGAAGAAGTGAGCCTTGTGGCGACGTTGCGCGCTGCGCAGTTTCGTAAACTCGGCCGAGGCCGCGGAGCCCGCCTTCTTGTTCGCCGTGACGACGTGCACGCCCTGGGTCAGCCATCCGGCATAGCGAGAGGCGATGTCTTCGCTCGCCGTACAATCGACCAGGACTCGATGCGGGGAGGGTGAGCTGGTCAGCCGGTCGACGAATTGGTCGAGGTCGGTCGACTCTCTGCCCGGATCCGACTCGCTGAGCCACGCTCCCAGGTCGATGCCTTCTTCCGATTGGGACGACTTACGTGATCGAGCGATTCCCTGTACGCGAAGATTGAGTCGATGTTCGCGGAGCAGGGCGGGGGCCTGCTGGTGCAGCTGTTCGACAAAGGTCCGGCCGACGACGCCCGCTCCGATGATTCCAATGTTCAGTGCTGCTTCCGAAAGATAGAAACCGGTGTGGACGGCCCGAAGCGCACGGGTGGAGTCTTTTCCATCGACCACCACCGTGAGGTTGCGCTCGGACGCGCCCTGGGCGACGGCTCGGACGTTGACACCGGCGTGAGCGAGTGAGGAGAAGAGCCGGGCTGATACTCCAGGCGTCTGAGCCATGGCGTCCCCGACGGCGGCGAGCAGCGTGCACGGTCCGGTCGTTTCCACTCGCTGGATGACTCCGTGATGGAGCTCGGAGAAGAGAGCCTCCTCGAGGGCCGCAATCGCCTTGTCTGCATGAGAGCCGGGCACGGCAAAACAGATCGAGTGCTCCGAGCTGGCCTGGGAGATCATCATCACGGAAACGCCGACCTGTTTGAGAGCGCCGAAGACTCTTTCCGAGATGCCGGGAACACCGATCATTCCCGTGCCCTCGACGTTGATGAGCGCGACATCATCGACCGTAGAAAAAGCCCGGACAGCCTCTTCGGGTCGGGTTGGAGCCGTGTCGTTCCCCCCCGGTCGTCCTATCCAGGTCCCCGCGACCTCGGGTTTTCCACTGTTGCAGATGTGAATGGGAATGGCGTTCTCGATCGCCGGGGCCATGGTCTGTGGATGCAGGACCTTGGCTCCGAAGTAGGCCAACTCGACGGCTTCATCGTAGGAGAGGTCGGCGACGGGGAAGGCCTCAGGGACCTGACGCGGGTCGGCCGTCAGCACACCGCTGACATCGGTCCAGATCGTGATCGAGTCTGCGCCGAGCAAGGCTCCGAAGAGGGAGGCCGAATAGTCACTGCCGTTGCGACCGAGAGTTGTCGGAATTCCCTCCGGGGTGCGGGCGATAAAGCCCGTTACGACGACGATCCGTTCGTCGTGAGCGCGGAGCCAGTCCGCGAGATTTT
>Ga0315338_1001046_pt1 | contig 41517 bp, 38 predicted proteins | sample ASW8metaG_FD_204518 | JGI IMG/M metagenome (GOLD analysis project Ga0315338, IMG submission 204518) | Ammonia-oxidizing marine archaeal communities from Monterey Bay, California, United States - ASW #8 | ecosystem: Environmental > Aquatic > Marine > Coastal | place: USA: California | collected... | reverse complement strand
AGCCGGCCCCGATGAGCCCGTCGGCGTTGTCGCGCATGACCTTGCGGATCTCGTCGTCGTTGAAGCCCTCGAGTTCGTCGACGTAGGCCAGAGGGTCGGCGAGGCCCTCGGCGTGGGGGAAGTCGGAACCGAAGAGCAGTCGGTCGATGCCGAGCAGGTCGCGCAGCATCACCATGTCGTCCTCGAAGTAGGGCGAGACCCAGACATTGGCGAGGAACTGCTCGACCGGGTGGCGCTCGAAGGCGAAGGGCATCTTGGCGTGGGCGCTCCCCATGTGCCGGAGGAGTTCGGGCACCCACATGCCGCCATTCTCGATCGACAGGATGCGCAGGCCCGGGAAGCGGCAGAAGACCCCGTGGCAGATGAGTGCGGCGAAGGTGTCGGAGATGGTGCGGTCGGCGAAGGCCACGAGCGGGAACGACGAGTGGCGGAACGCCTCGAACTGGGCAGGACCCGATTCCCAGACCTTGCCGTACTGGCTGGTGCCGCTCAGCCCGGCGTGGAAGGCCACCGGCACGTCGGCCTCCTCGAGTCGGGCCCACACGGGGTCGTAGTCGGCCATCCCCGGCGACTGGTATCCGTTCGCGGTGGGCACGGGGCCCGGCACCATCACCACGAGGCGCGCCCCCGCGGCGAGTACCCGGTCGACCTCGGCGACGGCCTCGGTCGGGTCGGCGAGGGTGAGCATCGGGGCGGCGAACAGGCGGCCATCGCTGTCGAACCCCCAGTCCTCGTCCAGCCACAGGTTGAAGGCCCGGAAGGCGGCGTGCAGGGCAGGCAGGTCATGGCGGAGGGCCTCCTGCATGCCGACGCCGAGGGTGGGAAACAGGAACGCACGCTCGAGGCCCTGTCCGTCCATCAGGGCCAGGCGGGCATCCCGATCCCGGTAGCCGGGGTTGTCGGCGAGGGACTCGAGGTCGCCGAACATGGCGGCCATGTCGCGGCCCTCGGTGTTGCGCCCCCGGAAGTAGTCCTCGAGGCTGCCCGGGCGGGCGATCGGGTCGAAGGTGGGGTTCGGGATGAACTTGTTGACCCGGCCACCGACCAGCAGGCGCTTCCTGCCGTCGATCACGGCCCACTGCATGCAGCGCTTCGCCATGGACGGGTCGATGTGGCGGGTAAAGGCGTCCTCGGCCTCGTAGTAGTGGTTGTCGGCGTCGAAGGCCCGGAAGTCCGGTCGTGACATGGGGAGAGCGTAGTTCAGGGGGTGTTCCGGACGGGAGGCCGCCGCCGGTGCCGAACTAGGGTCGCCCTACTGGGAATCGAGTCGGAGGAGCACCGTGGAGCACATCCGCTACGAGGTGGAGGGACGGGTCGGGGTGATCACCCTCGACCGCGCCGAGAAGGCCAACGCCGTCGACCAGCAGTCGCTCGACGAGATGAACGAGGCCTTCGAGGCGGCTGCCGCCGACAGGGAGGTCCGGGTGATCGTCCTGCGGGCCGAAGGGAAGCACTTCTGCGCCGGTCACGACATCAGCGCCAGCAACGAGGCCCTGGCCGACGGGACCGACGGTGGCGGGTCGACCCGGACCGCCGTCGATTGGCAGGATCGTGGGCTCCAGGCCATCTACGAGTGGGAGACCGTCCACTACCTGGGCTACAGCCGGCGCTGGCGCGACATCCCCAAGCCGACCATCGCCGCCGTCCAGGGCCAGTGCATCGCCGGCGGCCTGATGCTCTGCTGGCCATGCGACCTGATCGTCGCCGCCGACAACGCCCGGTTCTCCGACCCGGTGGTGCGCATGGGCATCGGTGGCGTCGAATACCACGGCCACACCTGGGAGCTTGGGCCGCGCAAGGCCAAGGAAATGCTGTTCACCGCCCAACAGGTCACTGCCGAAGAGGCGCTCGACCTGGGCATGGTCAACCGGGTCGTCCCCCTCGACGACCTCCTCGAGGAGACCATGGCGCTCGCCCACGAGATTGCCGAAATGCACCCATTCGGCCTCGCCCAGGCCAAGCGGGCCGTCAACCAGACCATGGACATCCAGGGCTTCTACAACGCCCTGCAGTCGGTGTTCGACATCCACCAGACGGGCCACGGCAACGCCCTGAGCGTGTCCGGCTACCCGATCCTCGTGAACCTCGACCAGATGAAGGACGCAACCGGGGAGAAGAAGGGCAAGGCGGACTGACCCCTCGGTCGTCGGAGCGGAGTCGGGAGCGCCCGGCGTTGCGCCGTCGGCGATCGTCGTCCATGATGCGCGCCATGGCCGAACTGCAGGTCCTCGAGCGGGATGCGCCGCTGGCCGACGTCATGGCCGCCTACGACGCCGATGGCGGCGTCATCGTGCGCGACCTGCTGTCGGACGATGCCCGCCGGGCGATCGTCGACGACCTCTCCGCCGGCCTCGAGGACACCGCCCCCGGGTCGAAGAGCGGCATGGACCTCTGGGAGACCTTCCACGGTCGCAACACCGTGCGGTTCTGCGGCCTGGCGGCGCGCAGCCGGGCATTCGTCGACCACGCCCTGCTCAATCCGGTGTTCACGGCCGTGACCGACGAACTCCTGCTGGCCAACGGCGCCGACTACTGGCTCAACACCGGCCAGGTCATGTCCATAGGCCCCGGGGAGCCGGCGCAGTACCTGCACCGAGACGAGAACAACTGGCCCGAGGCGGTCGCCGCCGACCGCGAGGTCACCGTCAGCTGCCTTTTCGCCCTCTCCGACTTCACCCGGGAGAACGGCGCGACCGTCGTCGTGGCCGGTAGTCAGCGACGGCCGCCTGGGCTGGTGCGCGGCGCCGAGACGTCTCCCGACGAGATCGCCTACGCCGAGATGCCAGCGGGCAGTGGCCTGATCTACTCCGGCAAGGTCATCCACGGGGCCGGCGGGAACACGACCGAAAATTGGCGCTACGGCATGCACGTCAGCTTCGTCGTGGGCTGGCTGCGCCCGGAGGAGGCCAGCCCTCTGGCCGTGGACCGTGACAGGGCGGCGTCGCTGCCCGAAAGGGCCCGAGAGTTACTTGGGTGGGGCTCGTACCACTCGGAAGGCGGCGGCCGGACCTGGCTGGTCGACTTCGAGGATGCCGCACGACTGTTCGACTGAGTCGCATCGGCGTCAGTCGATCGTGGCGTACTGCCCGCTCCCACCGGGCGCTGCGCCACGGGCCTCGAGGACGGATGCCGCCAGGTCGCCGAGGAACTCGTCGACCACGGGCAGGTTGCCGTTACTGACGGTGAGGTGCAGGGAGTCGGGCGGGTACTGGCGGTCGATGTACCAGCCTCGTGCGGCAAGCCCGTCGCCCACGGCGAAGACGTCGAGGCCGGGCTCATCCGAGGTGATCGCCAGGACCTGGTGTGCCGGGTCGCCCCGCAGCACCAGGCCGTCGATGGCCCGGACTCCGTCCCGGATGCGGTCGGCGGCGTCGAGCGTGGCCCGAACGAGGCGGCGGTAGCCGTCGGTGCCAAGGTGCGAGATGACGGCCCAGGCGGCCGCCATCGGGAGTCCCGCCCGGGTCCCCTGGAGGTTCGGCGTGGCGTAGAGCCCGCCCAGCCAGTCGTCGAACACGAAGGTCTGGTGGCGGCGGAGTTCCCTCGAGGCGTGGAGCAGGACCGAGACCCCCTTGGGTGCGTAGCCCAACTTGTGGATGTCGGCCGAGATTGTGGTGACCCCCTCGCTGCGGAAGTCCCAGGCCGGGGCGGCACGGCCCTCCATCTCGGCGAACGGGAGCACGAACCCACCCATGCAGGCGTCGACGTGGCAACTGGCGCCCACCGACGCCGCCAGTGCTGCGATCTCGGGCACGGGATCGACCAGGCCGGTCGGGTAGTCGACTGCGGAGGCCACGACGAGGGCGGTGTTCGGCCCGACCTCGGCGGCCATGGCGTCCACGTCGGCGGTCAGGTCGTCGGTGACCGGGACGCTGCGCACGGCCAGGCCGAACAGGTGGGCGCCCTTGTGAAAGGCGGCGTGGGCACTTTTGGCCAGGACGACCTCGGGCCTGGTCACGTCCCGCTCGTCGAGCGCCCGCTCCCGGGCGGCCTTGACGGCGAGGAGGATGCTCTCGGTGCCGCCGCTGGTGAGGAAGCCCGCCGCTTCCGGCCCGTGGAAGAGGCCGGAGACCCAGCCGCAGAGCTCCGACTGGATCGCCCCCAACGACGGAAAGGCCTGGGTGTTGAGGGCGCTCTCGTGGAGGTAGAGGCTGGCAGCCTCGTCGGCCACGGCCCGGACCTCGTCACCGCCGTCGAACACCAGCCCGAACGTGCGGCCCTCGGCCCAACGGGCGTCCCGGGCCTGCTTGCCGACCAGGTCGGCGAGAACGTCGGCGGCAGGCCGTCCGGTGGCGGGAAAGGAGCGGTAGGTCATCGGAGCGACTGTAGGTGGGAGTCATGGTGCTCCTAGGGTTCGGGTGTGCGAGGTGTCGTGATGGGGGTCGTGTTCCTGCTGGGGGTCCTGGCCGGATGCGGTGATGGGGACGAGTCGGCCACGCCCACGACGATCTCGACGTGGACCGCACCGAGTTCGTCGGCACCACCGGTCGTCACGTCCACCTCGACCTCCACGACGACGACCACGACGACGTCCACCTCGACCTCCACGACGACGACCACGACGACCACGACGACCACGACGACGACCACCCAGCCCCCCCTGCGGACGGCGACCCTTTTGTTCACGGGGGACCTGATCCCGCATTCGCCGGTGGTGGCCGCGGCGGAGCGGATGGCCGTCGAGGCCGGTGGGGTCCGGTCCCATGACTTCCGGCCGCTTTTCGCCGACGTAGCGGACCGCATCGCCGCCGCCGACCTCGCCGTCTGCCACCTCGAGGCACCGCTGACGGACGACCCGTCGGCGATCTCGGGTTACCCCCGCTTCAACGGTCCGTCCGGCCTCGCCGACGACCTCGTCGCCATCGGCTACGACGCCTGTTCCACGGCCTCGAACCACGCCCTCGACAAGGGTTGGATGGGTGTGCTGGCAACGTTGGCGATTCTGGAGGCGGCGGACCTGCCACAGTCGGGCATGGCGTCCAGCGAGGAGGCGGCGGCCGAACCGCTGCTCCTCGACGCCGCCGGCATCACCGTCGGGTTCGTGTCGGCCACCTTCGGGACCAATGGGCTGCCCCGACCCGAGGCGACCCCCTGGATCGTGGTCGACCTCGAGGTCGATTCGCTGCGGGCCTCGGCCCGACGTGCCCGGGAGGCCGGCGCCGAGTTCGTGGTGCTCGGCCTGCACTGGGGCGCGGAATACCGCACCTCACCGACCGCCCTCCAGCGCGAACAGGCTGCGACGCTCCTGGCCGACCCGGACATCGACCTGATCGTCGGCCACCACGCACATGTCGTGCAGCCCATCGGCAGGGTGGGGGAGGAGTTCGTCGTCTTCGGACTCGGAAACTTCCTCACCAACCAGTCGGCCTCGTGCTGTGCGGTGGGGACACAGGACGGCGCCATGGTCGAGGTCGAGCTGCAGGAAATGATCGGGGCAGGGGGCGGGTCGACCGTGGTCGCCAGGCACGTCATCGTGACACCGACCCGCGTCGACCGCTCCGACGACCATCGGGTGGTTGACGTGGCAGCCGCGATTGAGGCATCGGTCGACGCCGACGTGGCACCGGACGCCGACCTCGTGGGCTCCTGGTACCGGACCGCCGAGCGGATCCTCGCCGAGGAGTTGCCGGCCGGACTGCTGTCAGTGCGGATGGGAGCCGACTGAGCGGTCGTAGCGTGATGCGATGACCGCGACCGACCCGCACAGCGTCTTGTCGTTCCCGCATCCCGTCGACGAGGTCAGCGCCCGGCTCGTGGCGACGGGCGTGGTCCTCCAGGCGATCCTGTTCCTCGCCACCCGTTGGGACGTGCTGCTCGTGATGTTGGCCTACGGGTTCGTCGCCCGGGTCCTGGCTGGTCCCACGCTCAGCCCGCTGGGACGGGTAGTGACCGGGGTGGTCCGGCCCCGACTTCCGATCGAGCCCCGGGAGGTTCCCGGTCCGCCGAAGCGCTTCGCCCAGGGCATCGGAGCCGTGCTCGCAGGCTGCGCAGCGGTCGCCTCCATCGGATTCGGCGCGGATGCGCTCGCTACCGTCCTGCTGGTCGCCCTGGTGGTGGCCGCCTCGTTGGAGGCCTTCGTCGGGTTCTGCCTCGGCTGTTGGATCTTTCGACTACTGATGCGAACCGGAGCCGTCCCGGCCTCGACCTGCGAGGCCTGTGACGACATCTGGTCCCGTTCCAGCTGACGCCCGAGCAGCCGTCAGGTGCGACGACTACGTTCGTCGGACATGAATGCGTGGCACCGCGTGGGGAGGAGCATCGGGCGACAGGTCGCAGCGCCCGCCACGACGACGGCGCCCGCCACGACGACGGCGGTGCCGCCCACCACCTCCACCACCGTGCCGACCATCACCGTGCCCTCCACGATCCCGCCGCCTTCGGACGGACCCCCTCCGTTGCCGCCGATGACGATCATCGACGGCCGGCTCTACCAGGACGGCGGAATCCCCCTCCCGCCCTACTACCTGGGATGAACCGGGCCGACTCGTGGCGGTCCGGCTTGATCCGGTCGGAAAGGGGCTGATGGGAGCCCCTGCTTCCCGCTATGGTCCCATCGCGCGAGTAGGCACCGGACGATGAGACGGGCTCCATGGAACTGGTCACCCACAAGAAGCTCTACCTGGTCGCAGGACGGGCGAGCCTGCCCCTCGCCGAGGAGATCGCCGCCGAGCTCGGTGAGGAGCTCGGCGAGCCGAACCTGGCCGAGTTCGCCAACGGCGAGATCCACTGCCGCTTCGACGAGTCGATCCGCGGCTGCGACGCCTTCATCATCCAGTCGCACAGCAACTTCGAGGAGTCGTCGATCAACGACACCCTCATGGAACAGCTGATCATGGTGGACGCCGCCCGACGGGCCTCGGCCAAGCGCATCACCGCCGTCTGCCCCCACTACGCCTATGCCCGCCAGGACCGCAAGTCCTCGGGACGCGAGCCCATCACCGCCAAGCTTGTCGCCAACATGTTTGCTGCAGCCGGTGCCAGTCGCCTGGTCAGCGTCGACCTCCACTCCGGACAGATCCAGGGCTTCTTCGACGGTCCGGTCGACCACCTCACCGCCATGCCGGTGATCACCGACTACCTGACCGGCCTTGAAGGCGATCTGGTCATCGTGTCGCCGGACGCCGGTCGGGTGAAGGTGGCCGAGCGCTACGCCAACCTGCTCGAGGCCGACTTGGCGATCATCCACAAGCGACGGAGTTCGACCACTTTCAACACCGTCGAAGCCAAGGAGGTCGTCGGCGAGGTCGACGGCAAGGTCTGCGTGATCGTCGACGACATGATCGACACCGCCGGCACCATCTGCGCCGCCGCCGACCAGCTCACCCAACGAGGCGCCGCACGGGTCGTCGCAGCCACCACCCACGGCGTGTTCTCCGGCTCGGCACTCGAACGCCTGGGGGCTTCTTCGATCGAGAAGATCATCGTGACCAACACGCTTCCGTTGCCCCAGGGGGCGGACGGCGACCTCTTCGAGGTCCTCTCCATCGCCCCGCTCCTCGCCCGGGCCATCAACGCCGTCTTCGAGGACACCTCGGTCAGCGAGATCTTCGGCGGCAACAACCTGGCCTGACCCTCCGGAGCCTGCACCGGTCGTCGCGGGACGATCCGCCGGTAGGATTCCCGACCGATCCAATGGGCATCCGGATCACCGGTTCTGCCCACCCCCCTTCGCGTGAAGGCCCCGAGAAGCAACCCCGAGAGAAGACTCCTCCATGGACGAAATCGTGCTCACCGCGGCCACGGGCCGCACCGCCGGCACCCGGCCCAGCCGCCGCCTGCGCGCGACGGGCGGCATCCCCGCCGTTGTCTACGGCCTCGACCAGGATCCCGTGACCGTCACGGTCGAGTGGCCGGAGCTGCGTCGTGCGATCACCACCGATGCCGGCCTCAACGCCGTCATCCAACTCGAGGTCGACGGTGACCGGCATCTCAGCATCGTCAAGGAGATCCAGCGCCACCCGGTGCGGCGCGACGTCGTCCACGTCGACTTCATCCGCGTCGACCCCGATCGGGAGGTCGTCGTCGACGTGCCCATCGTGTTCGTGGGCGAGGCCGAAGAGGTCACCAACAACGACGGCATGGTCGACCAGAACCTGTTTGCCCTGACCATCAGCTCCACTCCCGGCAACATCCCGACCGAGATCGAAATCGACATCTCGGCGCTCACGATCGGCGACTCCCTGCGGGTCGGCGACCTCGTGCTGCCGGAGGGCGTCACCACCGAGCTCGACCCCGACGACGCCGTCGCCGTCGCCATGATCACCCGTTCGACGCTCGAGGCGATGGCCGCCGAGGAAGAGGCCGCAGCTGCGGCGCTTGCTGCTGAACTGGCCGAAGGCGAAGAGGGCATCGAGGGCGAAGAGGGTGCCTTGGCTTCCGACGGCGACGACGGCGACGACGGCGAGGCCGACGCCTCCGACGAGTAGCGGACCGGGCCGGTCGTGTTCCGGCGTTCCCTTTCCGGACGACCCCGGGGCGAGCGCAGCGGCGAGCCGGCAGCGTTGCTTGTCGTCGGCCTGGGCAACCCCGGGCGCGAGTTTGCAGGCACCCGCCACAACGTCGGCTTCATGGTCGTCGAGGCCCTCGCCGACCGCCACGGCGGCAGCCTGAGACGCTCCCGGCAGGAGGCGCTGGTCGCCGAGGTCCGGATCGAGGGTGAGCGGGTGGCCCTGGCCATGCCGCAGACCTTCATGAACGAGTCTGGCCGTTCGGTCGGGCAGCTCGTCCGTCGCCACGGCATCGACGATCCGACCCACCTCGTTGTCGTCCACGACGAGCTCGACCTGGCGCCGGGTGCGCTCCGGCTCAAGGCCGGAGGCGGCCTGGCAGGCCACAACGGACTGCGGTCCATCACCGCACACCTGGGGACGCAGGACTACCTGCGGGTCCGCATCGGCGTCGGCAAGCCGCCGGACCCCCGCAGGGGTGCCGACCACGTGCTGAAGCGGCCCGGAAGGTCCGAGGCGACCGAGATCCAGATCGCCGTCGCCGAGGCCGCAGACGCGGTTGAGGCCATCCTCGCCAACGGGATCGACGAGGCCATGGGCCGCTACAACGTTCGCCCGTGACGGGCGCTTCCCGGTGATCCTCGAGACCCTGCCGGGGCTGCTCGACGCCGAGCCGGCACTCGATGCGCTCCCGGGGCGCCGTCAGGCGACCTTGGTCGTCCCGGAACCGGCCAGGGCCGTCGTATTGGCGGCGATCGCAGGACGGTCGGAACGATCGCCGATCGTCGTCGCCGTGCCGACCGGCGTCGAGGCCGAGCGACTGGTCGCCGACCTGCGTGCCTTCCTCGGCGACGGGTCCGTCGAGTTGTTCCCTGCCTGGGAGACCCTGCCGTTCGAGCGGGTCAGCCCGGGCGTCGAGACTATGGGCCTGCGGCTACGGGTCCTACACCGGCTGTCCGATACGACCGACCGCCCACGGGTGGTCGTGGCCTCGGGCCGGGCCCTGGTGCAGCGTCTCGGCCCCGGAGCGGGGGAGCAGGCTCCGGTCCGCATCGGCCCCGGCGACGAGGTCGACCAGACGCAACTGGTCGCCGACCTGGTCCGCTGTGGCTACCGGCGCGAGTACCAGGTCGAGCACCGTGGGGAGTTGGCCGTGAGAGGCTCGATCGTCGACCTCTGGCCCTCGACGGCCGACGCCCCGGTACGGATCGACCTGTGGGGCGACGAGGTGGACCGGCTCTGTGAGTTCGGTGTGGCCGATCAGAGGGCCACGGTCCCACGATCCGAGGTGGAGATCCTGCCATGCCGGGAGGTGCTGCCCGACGAGGTCGTCCGGGCCCGGGCCGAGGCACTCATCGCCGAACAGCCCTGGGGACGCGAACAGTGGCAGCGCCTGTCCGACGGCGAGATCTTTGACGGCATGGAGTCGTGGCTGCCCTGGCTGGCTGGGGAGGAGCGGGTGCTGTTCGACCTCCTCGATGAGGATGCCCTCGTGGTCGCGGTCGAACCCCGCCGCATCCGCGACCGCATCGACGACCTGCGGGCCGACGAGGAGGACCTGGCGGGCACGCTGGCCGCCACCTGGGGTGCCGAGGATGCGAAATTCCCGCGGCTCCACACCGAGTGGGACCGCCTCCTCGCCCACACCGGGGCACCGCTCTGGTTGTTCGAGGCGGTGTCGCCGGGACCGACGGTCGATTCGATCGTGGCGACAGGGTGGGATGCGGGCGGCATGCAGGGCGAGACGCTGGTCAGGCGAGTCGCCGACCTGCTGGCCGACGGCTACCGGGTCGTGGTCGCTGCAGAGGGTGCTGGATCGGCCGGCCAACTGGTCGAGCGGTTCCGCGGTGCCGGGATCGAGTTGGCCGCGGTCGCCCCGGATGCCAACGGGCTCCCGATGGGCGGTTCGGTGGTTGTCGCGCCGCTCGAACGGGGATTCGTGCTGCCCGCCAGCCGCCTGGCGGTGCTCACCGAGTCGGAGGCCACGGGTCGTCGCCGCACCCGACGACGCACACGCCCCCGTCGCCAGGCGGCGGTGCGCGTGTTCGAGGACCTGGCGCCCGGCGACTACGTGGTTCACGAGCAACACGGCGTGGCACGCTTCGCCGGCCTCGTCACCCGCAGGCTCGCCGGCGTCGAACGCGACTATCTGCTGCTCGAGTACCGGGGGGACGACCGGCTCTACCTGCCCACCGACCAGATCGAGGTCATCCGGCCCTATACGAGTGGCGACCGGCCATCGCTGAGCCGCATGGGTGGCGTCGACTGGCAGAAGAAGCGTGCCCGGGTGCGCTCTGCGGTTGCGGAGATCGCCCAGGAGTTGGTGGTCCTCTACCAGACCCGAATGTCGACCGAGGGTCGGGCCTTCGCCGTGGACACTTCGTGGCAGGAGGAGTTCGAACAGTCCTTCCCCTACCAGGAGACGCCAGACCAGATGGCGGCGATCCTCGACGTCAAGGAGGATATGGAGCGCCCCGTGCCCATGGACCGGCTGGTGTGCGGCGACGTCGGCTTCGGCAAGACCGAGGTGGCGCTGCGGGCGGTGTTCAAGGCGGTCCAGAGTGGCTCTCAGGCGGCCGTTCTCGTGCCCACAACACTCCTCGCCCAGCAGCACGGCCAAACCTTCCGGGACCGTCTTGCCCCATACCCCATCCGGACCGAGGTGCTGAGCCGGTTCCTGTCGAACGCCGAGGCGAAGGCCGTGGTGGACGGGCTGGCCGACGGTTCCGTCGACGTCGTGATCGGCACTCATCGGCTGCTCTCCGAAGACTGCCGGTTCAAGGACCTGGGCCTGCTGGTCATCGACGAGGAGCAGCGCTTCGGCGTGCGCCACAAAGAGGCCATCAAGCAGTTGCGTGCCGACGTCGACGTGCTGACGCTCACCGCCACGCCGATCCCTCGCACCCTCGAGATGTCCCTCACCGGTATCCGCGACCTCAGCCTGCTCAACACCCCGCCGGCCGACCGGCAGCCGATCCTGACCTACGTCGACGAGTACGACGAGCGGGCCGTGGTCGAGGCCATCCGGCGCGAACTGCTCCGGGAGGGTCAGGTCTTCTTCGTGCACAACCGGGTCGCCGACATCGAGCAGGTGGCGGGAGGCCTGCGCGAGCTCGTGCCTGAGGCGCGTGTGGTGGTCGCCCACGGGCAGATGGACGAGGCATCCCTCGAGTCGATCGTGCTCGAATTCTGGGAGGGCAACCACGACGTGCTGGTCTGCACGACGATCATCGAGTCGGGCATCGACATGCCGACGGTCAACACGCTGGTCGTCGACCGGGCCGACCTGCTGGGCCTCGGACAGATGCACCAGTTGAGGGGCCGGGTGGGTCGTGCCGGGCAGCGGGCGTATGCGTACCTGTTCGTGCCGCCCGACCGGTCCCTCTCCGAGGAGGCCTACGAGCGCCTTCGCACGATCGGCGAGTCGACCGAGTTGGGGTCCGGCTTCCGGATCGCAATGCGAGACCTTGAGATCCGCGGCGCCGGCAACCTGCTCGGCACCGGCCAGAGCGGCCACATAGCGGCGGTCGGCTACGACCTCTACTGCCAGATGGTGAACGAGGCGGTCGACGAACTCGTGGGTCGGACGCCCGAGGTGGCGCACGAGATTCGGGTCGAGATCCCGGTCGATGCTCACCTGCCGGACGACTATGTGTCGCGCGACGATCTCCGGATGGAGGCCTATCGCAAGCTCGGTACGGCGGGATCGTCACCGGGACCGGAGGCCGTCGAGGCCGTTCGGGCCGAGTGGGAGGACCGGTACGGGCCGCTGCCGATGCCCGTCGAGAGGCTCGTGGCCGTGGCTCGACTCAAGTCGCTCTGCGTGGAGCGGGGTATCACCGAGGTCGTTGTCGCGAGGGGCCCCGGCCTGGGTGGGCCCGAACACCTCGCCCGCTGTTCTCCGGTCGACTTGCCGCTCAGCAGGCAGACGCGTGTGGCTCGGCTCCATCGGCATGCCCGCTACAAGCAGGGGCCCCGACAGTTGCACCTGCCGTTGCACACCGGTACCGACGTCCCCGACCTCGCTACGCAGTTGTCCGAACTCCTCGTCGACCTCGTGCCGGTGACCCAACTGACCGACGGTCCCGTAGCCTCCTGACCTCGTGAGACCACCTCCCCTGCCCTCGATATTCCGTCGCGACCTGCGCCCCCTCGCCGTCGCCCTCGCGGGCCTGCTGTTCGTTGCCGCCTGCGCCTCCGAGTCGACGCTCGTCAGCATCGGCGACACCGACCTGGACCGTGCCACCGTCCTCGAGTGGATCGAGGTCAGAGGTGGCGTCGCTGCCGTCGACGAGGTGACGATCGAGGCACAGCTGACCGCCGACGTGCTCAGCGAGTTGGTCACCTACGAGGCGCTCGTAGACATCCTGACGGAGTACGGCGTGGTCGCCTCCGAGGCCGACCTGGCGTCCTCCTCCAGCAAGCTGTTGGAGGCGGGGTTCGATGCGGCGTCGCCGGCGATGGAACGCTTCTCCCGGTGGCAGGCTGCCCTCGATGCCGTCGAAGCAGGCGTTGAAGGTGCACGCGCGGCCTACGAGGCCAATGTCCACCTGTTCAGCCATGAACTCTGCACCAGCCACATCCTCGTCTCGACCGAGGACGACGCTGCCGAAGTGATCGGCCTGTTGGCCGCCGGTAGCGACTTTGCCGAACTCGCCCGACAGGTGTCCCAGGACCCGGGCTCCGGTTCGCAGGGCGGGGGCCTCGGCTGCGTGCCCGTGGGGGCTTTCGTCCCGACCTTCGAACGGGCGACGCTCGGCGCCATCGCCGCTGGTGTGTCCCTGGTGGGCCCGGTGCCGAGCCAGTTCGGGTACCACGTGATCCGGGTCGACGAGGTCCGCCCCACCGATGCCGTGGCGTTCGAGGACCTCGGTGGCCGTGTCGTCGACGTGATGCTCGGCATCGCGACGATGACCAGGGAGGTATCGCTGGACGGCCGCTTCGGCAGTTGGGACCCCGTCATGGGAAGAGTCTCCCGGCCGGCGGCTCCCTCCGAGGGCTGATGAACGGGTCGGCCGATAACCGCGCCACGCCCGAGATGCTCGACGCGATCGTCGACTTCATCGACCTGGTCGACACCCTCCGACAGGAGTGTCCGTGGGATGCCGAGCAGACGCACTCCTCGTTGCGGCCGCACCTGTTGGAGGAGGCCCACGAGGTCCTCGAGGCTCTCGACGGCCTGGACGAGGCGACCGGAGAGGGGATCGAGCATGTCTGCGAGGAACTCGGCGACCTCCTCTTCCAGGTTGTGTTTCATGCGCGGATTGCGGCGGAGTCCGATCGCTTCGACCTCGGTGACGTGGCCCGGGGGATCCACGACAAGCTGCACCACCGCCATCCACACGTGTTCGCAGACGGCGAAGCCTCTGGCAAGCCCGACACAGAGCAGGTCCTCGCCGACTGGGATCGCATCAAGCGCGAGGAGAAGGGCCGTGGTTCGGTGCTCGACGGCATCCCAGCGACGCTGCCGGCCCTGGCCCGGGCGGCCAAGACGGTGCGGCGTGCGGCGTCGTTGGACCTGGCTCCCGATCCTCCGGCTGACGGGCCCTCCGACGAAGCGGGCCTGGGGGAGGCGCTACTCGACCTCGTGGTCTGGGCACGACAGGCGGGCCTCGACCCGGAGGAGGCACTCCGCGGCTCTGTGTTGCGCCTCGGCGACAGCGTCCGTTCCGCCGAGAAGCGCTCTCCGGACGCTCGGGATTCCCCGGACGAAGGTTCCTGAACGACTCTCGGCGAACACGGAGCGCGCGCAGAAGTTCGATAATTCGCGCGCAGCGTCCCTGTCTGGCCCGACTTTTGGCGGTAGCGTGGCCGGCGCAGGTGGAGGCGGTGCAACGTCGCATCGGGGTGCCCGGAATCCGACCAGCAACCCAGTGGGTGAGCCAGTGAGCAGCCATTTCAACGACGCCAGGCGCGGGTCCGCGAACCGTCGATCTGAATATCGGGGTGCCGCATAGTGAGCAGCATCGCGTTCGTCGTCGCCCGTCAGGTCCTCGACTCTCGCGGCAACCCCACGCTCGAGGCCGAGGTGCTCCTCGAGAGTGGCGCATCCGGCCGGGCAATCGTCCCTAGCGGTGCCTCGACCGGCCGGCACGAGGCCGTCGAGTTGCGTGATGGCGGCGACCGATGGGCCGGCAAGGGTGTCACCACCGCCGTCGCCAACGTCAATACCGAACTCTCCGGGGCCGTTCTCGGCCTCGACGCCCTCGACCAGCGCTCCGTCGACCGGGCCATGCTCGACGCCGACGGAACCGACAACAAGGGTCGCCTCGGCGCCAACGCCATCCTCGGCGTCTCGCTGGCCGTCGCCCGTGCCGCCGCCGAAGAACTCGGCGTCCCCCTCTACCGATCCATCGGCGGCGAGCGCGCCCATGTCCTCCCGGTCCCGATGCTCAACGTCATCAACGGTGGCGAGCACGCCGACAACAACGTCGACATCCAGGAATTCATGGTCATGCCGGTCGGCGCCACCTCATTCAGCGAGGGACTCCGCTGGGGCGTCGAGTGCTACCACTCGCTCAAGAAGGTTCTCTCCGGCCGGGGTCTCTCCACATCGGTCGGCGACGAGGGGGGGTTCGCCCCGAACCTGGGATCCAACGAGGAGGCCGTCCAACTCCTGCTCGAGGCGGTCGAGGCCTCCGGACTCACGCCCGGCGACGACATGGCCCTGGCGCTCGATGCCGCCTCCACCGAGTTCTTTCGCGATGGCGAATACTTCCTTGGCGGCGAGGGCCGTTCTCTGTCACCCACGGGCATGGCCGACTACCTGGCCGACCTCAGTGAGCGCTATCCGATCGTGTCCATCGAGGACGGCATGGCCGAGGACGACTGGGACGGCTGGGCGGCGCTCACCGCTGCAGTCGGCGACCGGGTGCAGTTGGTTGGCGACGACCTGTTCGTCACGAACACAGCGCGCCTGGAGCGGGGCATCGACGAGGGCATCGCCAACTCGATCCTGGTCAAGGTCAACCAGATCGGCACGCTCACCGAGACCCTCGAGACGGTCGAGATGGCCCACGCATCCGGCTACACGGTGGTCATCTCGCACCGGTCCGGCGAGACCGAGGACACGACCATCGCCGACCTCGCCGTGGCCACCAACTGCGGCCAGATCAAGACGGGCGCGCCGGCCCGCAGCGATCGTGTCGCCAAGTACAACCAACTCCTCCGCATCGAAGAGGACCTGGGCGAGGCGGCCGAGTACCGCGGCGGCGCGGCGCTCGCCGGGAACGCATGAACCCCCGACTGTTGCGTCGGCTGGGAGTGCTGGGCCTGACAGTTCTGGTGTTCGTGGCCGTCCTCGGACTGGGCGTGGTTCCCTTCCGTGGCTGGTTGGACCAGCGCGAGAACTTGGGGGACCTCCGCGAGCAGGTCGCCGAGATCGAACGCGAAAATCGCGAATTCGAACTCCGGGTCGATGCCCTCAACACCGACGAGGAGATCGAACGCCGGGCCCGGGCGGAGTACAACCTCGTCCGGTTCGACGAAGAGGCCTATGCGGTTCTGCCCCCACCCGACGAAGTCGTGGTGATCCCCAGCATCTGGCCCTTTCGGGGCTGAACCTTCGGACGTCCCGTCGTCTGCCCGTCTGGTCGCTGGTGGGGGTCCAGAGGGTAGGAACTCCCGCGTATGAGCGGGAGCACCGAACCAGGATCCATTGGCGACGTCGTGATCGAGGCCAACGACCTCGCACGCACATTCGGGGAGGTGGTCGCCGTCGGTGGGATCGACCTGTCCGTTACCCGTGGCGAGGTCTTCGGGTTCCTCGGGCCCAACGGCGCCGGGAAGTCGACCACCGTCCGGATACTCACCACCCTGCTCCGACCGACCGGAGGGTCCGCCCGGATCGACGGCCACGACGTGGTGGGGTCGGCGGCAGCCGTCCGGCGGATCATCGGCGTGGCCCTCCAGGATGCCTCCATCGATCCGCTCATGACGGGGAACGAGTTGATGCGCCTCCAGGCGGTGCTCCACGGCATCCCGCGGTCGGAGGCGAAGGGTCGCTGCCCGGAACTCCTGGCGAGGGTCGGGCTCACCGGCGCTGCGGGTCGGCGAGTGGCGACCTACTCGGGGGGCATGCGCCGCCGCCTCGACCTGGCGCTCTCCCTGGTGCACGAGCCCAGCATCCTCTTCCTCGACGAGCCGTCCGCCGGGCTCGATCCCACCAGTCGACTCGCACTGTGGGAGGAGGTCCGGCGGTTGAACCGGGAACTGGGCACCACGGTCTTCCTCACCACCCAGTACCTCGAGGAGGCGGATGAGTTGGCCGGCCGGATTGCCATCATCGACCGCGGTCGCCTGGTCCGGGAGGGATCGCCGGAGGCGCTCAAGGCCACCGTCGGCGCGCCGACGCTGCGCGTGGACATCGACCCGGTGTTCCTCGAGGTGGCCCGTCAGGTGCTCGCAGGCTTTGGGCCCGATCGTCCTGCCCGAGAGGGGCGGGTCTCCATTGGCCTCAACGGGGGAGCAGCACGGGTGGCTGAGGTCGTACGGGCCCTCGACAACGCCGGCGTCCCGGTCGCCCACCTGGAGATTGACGCCCCGAGCCTCGACGACGTGTTCGCCGATGCGACCGGCCGTCGGCTGGAGGGGGCCGAGGAGTGAGGCTCGACCCGACGACCGGCCTTCGGCTGGCCAGTGCCCAGACGCTGGCACTGACCCGTCGCTCCGTCGTCTCGGAGTGGCGGCAACTCGGCAACGTGATGCCGGGCATCGTGTTCCCCCTGCTGCTGGCCGCCGTCTACACACACCAGTTCGAACGGGTGATCCTCCTTCCCGGCTTCCCGGTCGTCGACTCGTTTCTCGACTTCGTCCTGCCGGCCAGCCTCGTCCAGTCGGTGTCGTTCGGGGCGACCGAGGCAGGTACGGAACTCGCACGCGACATCGAGAACGGATTTTTCGACCGCCTGAGGGCGTCGCCTTGTGCGCGCCTACCGCTGCTGCTGGGTCGTCTCGGCGGTGCGCTGGTGGTCGCCGCCGCCAAGGGTGTGTTCATCGTCGCGGTCTTCCTGACATTCGGCGCCGAGATCGCCGGCGGTCCTGCGGCGGGTGTCGTGATCGTGGTCACGGCAGTCCTCCTGGTCCTCGCCATCGGAGCCCTGGGCCAGGTTCTGGCCATCCTCACGGGCAGCCAGGAGGCGGTCAACGCCACGTTCCCGCTGGTGTTCACGATCATCTTCATGAGTTCGGCGTTCTTCCCGACCAACCTGATGAGCGGCTGGTTCCGACAGGTGGCCGAGGCCAACCCGGTGACCTGGATCATTGATCCGGTCCGGAGGCTGATCCTCGAGGGCTGGTCGTGGTCGGATGTCGGACAGGCGCTCGGGGTCCCGCTGGTGATCTCCGCCGTCACGGTGACGATGGCCGTCTTCACCCTGAACCGAAAGCTCGGCGCCTCGTGAGCGCTCCAGCGGTCACCCGCGCCACCGGATTCGGACATGCGAGCGGCGTGGCCTCGGCGATCTGCGGTCGTGGGATGCGCCGCATCATGGCTCGGCCGACTTTGATCATGCCGGTGCTCCTGATGCCGCTGATCTTCGTCATCAGCTTCACGGGTGCGTTCGGGTCGCTCACCCGGGTCGAGGGCTATGGGACCGACAACGTCTTCAATTGGATGGCGGTCTACGCGGCGCTGCAGGGGGCGGTGTTCGCCGGGGTGGGCGGCGCCTCGGCGACCGCCGAGGACCTCGAGAACGGTTTCTTCGACCGGTTGCTACTGACGCCCGGCAGCCGGGTGCCGATCCTGGTCGGGACGATGGCCTACAGCGCCCTGCGGTCGATGATCCCGACGACCGGCGTGCTCTTCGTCTCGATCCTGGGAGGCCTCAGCCTGGCCGGCGGTCCGCTCGCCCTGTTGACGGTCTACGTGGCCACGGCGGGGATGGCTGTGGTCTTCTGCCTAGTCGGCCTGGCAGTCGTCTACCGCTTCCGCACGATGCGCTCGATGATTCTGATCCAGGTCTTCGGGTTCAGCTCGATGTTCCTGTCCACGGGCCAGGTGCCGATCCACTTCATGAACGGCTGGCTCCACGCCGTGGCCCGGGTGAACCCGATCACCAACGTGTTGCGGTTTGCCCGGCAGGGCTTCCTGGGTGATCTCACCTGGGCGATGACGTGGCCGGGTCTCGTGGCCCTTGTCGGCATGGCGTTGGTCTCCGGGACGATGGCCGTCCGCCAGTTGCGGGGGCTCGCTGCGTGATCGTCGGGAACCGGGCGATACAGTCCGCGTCGTTGGCCGGGAAGTAGGAACAGAACGCAGCAGGGAGGCCGCCGGTGCAGGTGTCGATGATGATCAACGGGACGTCGGTGTCTCTCGACGTGGAGCCGCGCACGTTGCTGGTCCACTACCTCCGCGACCATGCGGGGCTGACGGGCACCAACGTGGGGTGCGATACGTCGTCGTGCGGTGCCTGCACGGTGCACCTCGACGGAGAGGCCGTGAAGTCGTGCACGGTGCTGGCCGTCCAGGCCGACGATCGGGAGGTCACCACCATCGAGGGACTCGCTGACGGCGACGTGCTCCACCCCATGCAGCAGGCTTTCCACGAGTGCCACGCCCTTCAGTGCGGCTACTGCACGCCTGGGATGATCATGGCGGCGGTGTCGCTGCTCGACGAGGTGCCGAACCCGACCGAGGCCGACGTGCGTGAGGGCCTCGAGGGCAACCTGTGCCGCTGCACCGGCTACCACAACATCGTGAAGGCGGTCCTCAGCGCAGCCGGTGGCGACGGCGGTGCCTCGTGATCCCTGCGGCGTTCGACTACGTGCGGGCCGAGTCGGCCGGGCACGCCCTGGAGTTGCTGGCCGAGCACGGCGACGAGGCCAAGCTGCTGGCCGGTGGCCATTCGCTGATCCCGCTCATGAAGTTCCGACTCGCGGCGCCAGCCGTCGTGGTCGACATCGGGCGCATCACAGAACTTTCCTATGTGCGCGATGCGGGCGACCACCTCGCCATCGGCGCCCTCACCCGACATCGAGACATCGAAATCAGCGAGTTGGTCGGCTCGCAGGCCGGACTCCTGGCCGCTGCCACGTCGAAGGTGGGCGACCCGCAGGTCCGCCACCGGGGAACCATCGGCGGGGCGTTGGCCCACGGTGATCCCGCATCCGACGTCCCGGCTGCGCTGCTGGCGCTTCGGGCGACGATGGTCGTCGACGGGCCGGACGGGCAGCGCGAGGTGTCGTCCGACGACTTCTTCACCGGGTTCCTCGAGACCGCCGTTGGCGAACAGGACCTCCTCACCGAGATCCGGGTCCCGAAGGTGCCCGACGCCGGCTGGTCCTTCCAGAAGTTCAACCGTCGGGCGCAGGACTGGGCGATCGTCGGCGCAGCGGTCCTCGTCAATGGTGGTTCGTGCGGGGTGGGCCTCGTCAACATGGACTCACGCCCGGTGCGGGCTGCAGGCGTCGAGTCGGCCATCGCAGGGGGAGCCGATGCCGCCGCCGCTGCCGCATCAGCCGCCGACGGGCTCGAACCTCCCGCCGACCTCAATGCCGGCGTCGAATACCGGCAGCACCTGGCACGGGTCCTGACCCGTCGGGGCCTTGAGGAGGCCGGGGCCTGATCGTGTTGCCCCGGGCAGTCCCGTAGCCTGAACCCATGGCAGGGACCGGTTCACCAGTTTCGCTGCACGAGGTTGCGTCGGTCGACGACGTCATTGCTGCACTGGCCGACCAGAGTTACCTCGCTGACGAGGGGCTCGCTACGGCGGTCTTCCTCGCCCTCAGGCTGCGTCGTCCGATCCTGCTCGAGGGCGAGGCCGGCGTCGGCAAGACCGAGGTAGCCAAGGCCCTCGCCACCTGGTCGGGTGGAGCGTTCGTACGCCTCCAGTGCTACGAGGGCATCGACGCCGCCCAGGCCGTCTACGAGTGGGACTACTCGAAGCAGTTGTTGCACCTGCGTGCCGCCGAGGCCGCCGGTACCACCGAGGGTGTCGCCGTCTCCGACCTGGAGGACGAGCTCTACAACGAGCGGTTCCTCGTGCGCCGACCGCTGCTCCAGGCGCTTTCCGCTACCAGCGAGCAGGCGGCCACGCCGCCGGTGCTACTGATCGACGAGGTCGATCGGGCCGACGACGAGTTCGAGGCGTTCCTCCTTGAGATCCTCTCGGAGTACGCCGTCACGATCCCCGAGGTCGGCGAGTTCCGCGCCGAGGTGCCGCCGGTGGTGGTCATCACCTCGAACCGCACCCGCGACGTCCACGATGCCCTCAAGCGCCGCTGCCTCTACCACTGGGTCGACCACCCGTCGGTCGAGCGCGAGGTCGAGATCCTCCGGTTGCGGGCCCCGCTCGTGCCCCTGGCACTGGCCCGCGACGTGGCGCTCGTTGCGGCCGAATTGCGCGACATGGGGCTCTACAAGCCGCCCGGCGTCGCCGAGACCCTGGACTGGGCCGAAGCACTGGTTCTGATCGGTGCCGACGACCTCGACCCCGAGGCCATCGAGTTCACCGTCGGCACGCTGCTCAAGTACCGCGAGGACCAGGAGCGGGCGCGGGCCCGTGGCTTCGGCGACATCTTGTCGACCGTCCTGGGCGCCTGACCGGCCTACCCGGTGCCCGTCTTGGCGACCGTCGAACGCACCCTCGACCGGCACCTCGTCCGCTTCGCAGACGCCCTGCGCACGGCTGGGGTTCCCGTGCCGCTGGTCTCGACGCTCGACTTCGGACGTGCCGTTGCCGAGGTCGGCGCCGACCGTCGGGACGGTGTTTACTGGGCGGGTCGGGCCACGCTGGTGCACCGGCCCGAGGACATCCCGCTCTACGACGAGGTCTTCGAGCAGCAGTGGCTGGGTGCCATCGACCGGGGTCGGCCGGTCGCCGTGCCGTCGCCGGTCACGCTCCTGCTCGATGAGCCGGGTGGTGGGCATAACGACGAGGGCGATCCTGAGGCTCCGGACGGCGACGCTTTGAGCGTGCGGTTTTCGCGTGCCGAGGTGTTGTCGGCCAGGGACTTCGCCGAGTGCTCCGACGACGAGTTGGCCGAACTCCACGAACTGATGGCCCGCCTGCGCCTGGTCGGCGAGAGCCGACGCTGTCGTCGGATGCGTCCGAGTCCATGGTCGGGCCGTCTGGACCTCCGTCGGACCGTCCGTGCCGCCCTGCGCACCGAGGGAGAGGCGTTGACCCGTAGGTACCTCGAGCCGGGGGAGCGGCCCCGCCGGCTGGTCCTGCTGCTCGACGTGTCCGGCTCGATGGAGGCGTACGCACGTGCGCTGATCCGTTTCGTGCATGCGGCCATCGTGGGACGACGTGACGTGGAGGCCTTCGCCCTCGGCACCCGCCTCACCCGCCTCACCCGCGAACTCTCCACCCGTGACCCCGACGCAGCCCTGGCCCGGGCGGCCGACGCGGTCACCGACTGGTCCGGCGGCACCCGCTTGGGCGACGGCCTGCGCTGTTTCAACGATGCCTGGGGTGTACGTGGCATGGCCCGTGGTGCCGTGGTGGTCGTTCTCTCCGACGGCTGGGACCGCGGCGATCCGGCGGTGATGTCCGAGCAGATGCAACGCCTGTCCCGCGTCGCCCACAAGGTCGTGTGGGTGAATCCCCTCAAGGCCACCCCCGGCTACGCCCCCCTTGCCCAGGGCATGGCCGCCGCCCTACCCCATGTCGACGAGTTCCTCGAGGGCCACAACCTCGAAAGCCTCGAACACCTGGCCAGGGCGATCATCCGGGAGTAGCCGGAGCGGTCGGAGCCAGGGGGAATTCAGCCCGTGTTCCGCATGCCGGCGGCGATGCCGTTGATCGACAACAGCAACGCACGCTGCATCAGGTTCTCGCGCTCCCCCTCGCTGTCAAATGCACCCGATCGCACACGTGACAGCAGTTCGACCTGGAGCACGTTGATGGGGTCCAGGTAGGCGTCGCGTACCTCGAGGGTACGACGAAGGAGCGGCTTGTCGGCGAGTAGGTCGGTGCCGGTGACCCAGGCGACCATCTCGGTGGTGAGGGCGTGTTCGGCGACCACCTGGTCGAAGATGTGGTGGAGCGAGGGGTCGACGAGGCGGTTGACGTAGTGGCGGGCGATGGCGAGGTCGGTCTTGGCGAGGGTCATCTCGACGTTGGAGATGAAGGTCTGGAAGAAATGCCACTCGTTGAACATGGTCCGCAGATCTTCACGGCGGCCGGCGTCGAAGGCGGCCCGGATGGCGGAGCCTGCGCCGTACCAGCCGGGGATGATCTGGCGGGACTGGGTCCAGCCGAACACCCAGGGGATGGCCCGTAGGTCGGCGATACCGGTGGAGGCGGCGGCGCGCCGGGAGGGGCGTGAGCCGATGTTCATGGATCCGAGCTCCTCGACGGGGGTTGAGGAGATGAAGTACTCGGGGAGGCCGGGGGACTCCACGAACGCCCGGTAGGCCTCGTAGGCAGCCACCGACATCTCTTCCATGACGTCGTACCAGTGGTTGACCGTGGCGACGTCGTGGCGGGGTGCCGTGTGGGCCAGCGAGGCGTCGACGAGGGCCGTCACGGCGAGGTTCAGGTTGCGGCGGGCGATCTCGGGCAGGCCGTACTTGTCGGCGATGACCTCACCCTGCTCGGTGAAGCGGACCTCACCGTCGAGGACGCCGTTGGGCTGGCTCAGGATGGAGCCGTGGGTGGGGCCGCCGCCGCGGCCGATGGTGCCGCCGCGGCCGTGGAAGACCCGGATGCGGATGCCAGTCTCCTGGGCGACCTGGCGGATGTCCCGCAGGGCCTTGTGGATCTCCCACTGGGAAGTGGTGAGGCCACCGTCCTTGTTGGAGTCGGAGTAGCCGACCATGACCTCCTGGAGGTTGCCGCGGATCTCGAGCAGCCTGCGGTAGGCGGGGACGTCGAAGAGTTCGCTCAGGATCGGGCCGATGGAACGCAGGTCGTCGATGGTCTCGAAGAGGGGGACGAAGCCCAGGCGGGAGACGTCGTGGCCGAGGTCGACGAGCCCGACTTCGCGGGCGAGGATGACAGGGGCGAGCAGGTCGTCGACACCGCGGGTCATGGAGACGATGTAGCTCTCGATGACGTCGTCGCCATCACGGTCGAGGATGCGCCGGAGGGTACGGAAGAGGGTGAGGCAGTCGTGCTCGTCGGATCCGTGCGGCGGGGCGAGTGGTCGACGGCTCTCGAGTTCGGCGGCGAGGAGTTCGGTTCGCTCGGCGGCAGTCGCTCCTGCATAGTCAACGCCGATGCCCGTGAACATGGCACCGAGCGCTTCGTGGTGGCGCTCGGCGTGCTCGCGGATGTCGAGGGCGGCGAAGTGGAAGCCGACCATGGCGAGTATCCGGCGCACACGGGTGAGGCGTCCGTCGGCGAGTAGGGATCCGCCGTGGCTGCGGAGGGAGCGATCGAGGTGCTTGAGGTCGGCAGCCAACTCGGTGGGGGAGCCGTAGCCGTTGGTGGTGCGGCGCAGTGTTTCGGCGAGTCGATGCTGGATGACCGTGCACCGGATGCGGTAGGGCTCGTGCGGGTCGGTGCGGATCAGCAGGTCCGCATGCTCGGCCAGGTCAAGTGCGGCGATCTCGAGGAGATCCTCGGGAACCTCCCGGATGCGGGAGCTGACGCTCAGCTCCTCGGAGAGGTTGCCGACCTCCTCGATGAGGAGTTCGATGGCACGCCGACGTTGGAGATCGAGGACGGCGAGCGTGGTGCCGGGCGAGACGTTGGGGTTGCCGTCCCGGTCGCCGCCGACCCAGGTGCCGAAGCGGATTGGGGAGCGGTCGGGGTCGAGCCGTTCGCCGATGTCCTCGAGGACGGCGGCCATGTCGTCGAGGAGTTGGGGCACGGCGTCCCGGACTGCCTGGTTGATGTAGTAGAGGACGAAGCGGGCCTCGTCGAAGGGGTCGGGTCGGTCGTGTCGGATCTCGTCGGTCTGCCACATGGCCTCGATGAGTTCGTCGATGCGCCGGTCGACGCGCCTTTGGTCAGCCGAGGTGCGCCACAGCTCAGTGCGCTCCTCGACGAGGTCGGAGATGCGGGCCAATTTGTTGAGGATCGATCGACGGGAGGCCTCGGTGGGGTGGGCGGTGAAGACAGGCTGGAAGTCGACACGGTTGACGAGGGCGGCGATGTCGGCGGGCGGAATGCCGGAGTCGACCAACCGGCGCACGGTCTCGTCGAAGTGGCTGTCGGCGCGGGTGCCGCCGATGTTGAGGTCCTCGATGCGGTGGACCTGCTCGGCGACGTTGGCGAGGTGGAAGTACATGGTGAAGGCGCGGACCAGTTGGATGGCCTGGTCGGCGTCAGCGTCGGCCAGGAGGCGGGTGAGCTCGGCGGTGCTGCCCTCGCGGCCGCCTTCCTTTCGGAGGTCCCGGGCGAGGCGACGGACCTTCTCGACGGTCTCGAGCAGGGTTTCGCCGTGCTGGCGGACGAGGGAGTTGCCGAGTTGGTGGCCGAGTCGGCGGATGTCGGTACGCAGGGCGGCGTCGGCCCCCGTGTGATCTTCGGCGGAGTTGGCGGAAGGGTCCGCGGTCTCTGGCGGATCGTCAGACATGCGCACAACCTATCCGAACCGTTTCGACTCAAAATATTCCTGTCAGTAGATTTAGTTGACTCTGGGTGGAAATTCAGGCATGCTGTATCCACGCTGTCCGTTCCGGCGGCCACGTTTATTCCGCAGGCATGCCCCAGTGCACCGTCCATGGGTGATTGGAGACCACTGTGAGCCATACGAGGTATCCCCCGCCGCGTCAGCGGGTGCAGCGCAGCGAACTCGCCGTGCCTGGATCCAACCCGCAGATGTTCGATAAGGCCGCGGCCAGCGAAGCCGACTTCGTCTTCCTCGACCTCGAGGACGCCGTGGCTCCCGGCGACAAGGTCGAGGCTCGTCGAAACGTCATCGAGGCACTGCAGGACATCGACTGGAAGGGCCTGGGCAAGACCGTTTCCGTGCGGATCAACGGCCTCGACACGCACTACATGTACCGCGACGTCGTCGACGTGGTCGAGCAGGCCGGCCAGCACCTCGACACCATCCTGATCCCGAAGGCCGGCGTCGCCGCCGACGTCTACATGGTCGACGCCATGGTCACCCAGATTGAGGAGTCCATGGGGATCGAGCACCGCATTGGACTCGAGGCCCTCATCGAGACGACGCTCGGCATGGTCAACGTCGAGGACATCGCCCGCTCGAGCGATCGCATGGAAGCGCTCCACTTCGGCGTCGCCGACTATGCCGCCTCCTGCCGGGCCCGCACCACCAACATCGGTGGCCTCAACCCCGACTACCCCGGCGACCAGTGGCACGAGTCCCTCTGCCGGATGCTCGTCGCCTGCCGCGCCTACGGCGTACGCGCCGTCGACGGCCCCTTCGGCGACTTCAAGGACCCGGAAGGCTTCCTGTTGGGTGCCCGCCGTGCCGCCGCCCTGGGCTACGAGGGCAAGTGGGCCATCCACCCCAGCCAGATCGAGTTGGCCAACCAGGTCTTCACGCCGCCGGCCGACGAGGTCGACCGGGCCAAGCGCATCCTCGCCGCCCTCGAGGAGGCCGCCGCCGAGGGACGCGGCGCCGCACAACTCGACGGCCGCATGATCGACGCCGCCTCGGCCCGCATGGCCGAGAACGTGGTGGCCACCGACGCCGCCATCAACGCCGACTAACTCCCGCTCCCCCCAGCCCGACCGACACCTCCAGACCAAGAAACTTCAGGGGTCACACGATGGACATCCACGAGTACCAGGCCAAGTCGCTGCTTGCGGAATTCGGCGTACCGATTCCGATTGGCGGCCTCGCCTACAGCCCCGAGCAGGCCACCTACCGGGCCACCGAGATCGGTGGTGGCGCATGGGTAGTGAAGGCCCAGGTCCACACGGGCGGCCGCGGCAAGGCTGGCGGCATCCGCATGTGCTCCAGCGAGCGGGAGGTGTGGGAGGCCGCCGACGACCTGCTCGGTTCCCGCATCGTCACCGACCAGACCGGCGATCGTGGACGCGGCGTCTTTCGCCTCTACATCGAGCAGACGGTCGACATCGACCGCGAGATCTACCTCGGCTTCGTCCTCGACCGATCCACCGAACGGATCATGTTGGTCGCCTCGGCTGCCGGCGGCATGGAGATCGAAGAGATCATCGACAAGAGTCCCGAGTCGCTGATCCGGGTCGTCATCGAACCGGCGGTCGGCCTCCAGGCCTTCCAGGCCCGTGAGGTGGCCTTTGCCCTGGGGATCGACAGCGGGGTCGTCGCCGAGGCCTCCAACCTGCTGGTCGCCTGCTACCGGGCGTTCCGGGAGCTCGACGCCACGATGGTCGAGATCAACCCGCTGGTGATCACCGATGCCGGTCGCATGCTGGCCCTCGACGCAAAGATGACCTTCGACGACAACGCCCTCTTCAAGCACCAGAAGGTGTCGGAACTCCGGGACAAGTCGCAGGAGGACCCGCGGGAGATGCGGGCCAACGACCGCGGACTGAGCTACGTCGGCCTAGACGGCGACATCGGCTGCATCATCAACGGTGCCGGCCTGGCCATGGCCACCATGGACATGATCAAGCACTCGGGCGGGAAGCCGGCCAACTTCCTCGACATCGGCGGCGGTGCCTCACCAGAGCGTGTCGCCAAGGCGTTCAACCTGGTCCGCTCCGACGAAAGCGTACGGGCGATTCTCGTGAACATCTTCGCCGGCATCAACCGCTGCGACTGGGTCGCCGAGGGCGTGGTGAAGGCCATGCACGAACTCGACCTCCAGATGCCCGTGGTCGTCCGGCTGTCCGGTACCAACGTGGATGAGGGGCGGCGCATCCTCGCCGAGAGCGACGTTCCCGTCATCACCGCAGACACTCTGGCCGAGGCCGCCGAGAAGGTCGTCGACGCCGTCAACAAGGAGGACGCAGCATGAGCATCGTCGTCGATGGGTCGACCCGGGTGCTGGTGCAGGGCTTCACCGGCCGCATCGGCTCCTTCCATGCCGAGGAGATGATCGAATACGGCACCGACATCGTCGGCGGGGTCACCCCGGGTCGGGGCGGGAGCACGCACCTCGACCGTCCGGTCTTCGACACGGTCAAGGACGCCGTCGAGGCGACCGGCGCCCAGGCCTCGATCGTGTTCGTGCCGCCGCCCTTTGCCGCCGACGCCCTGATGGAGGCCGCCGACGCCGGGCTGCGCACCGCCGTTTGCGTCACCGACGGCATCCCCGCCCAGGACATGATGACGGTCAAGCGCTACATGCGGCGCTACAAGGCCGAGCGACGCATGCACCTCATCGGCCCCAACTGTGCCGGAGTCATCAGCCCCGGAAAGGCCCTGCTCGGCATCATGCCCGGACACATCTACCTACAGGGCGAGGTCGGCATCATCGGTCGCTCTGGCACACTCGGGTACGAGGCCGCCTCGCAACTCAAGGCCGCCGGCATCGGCGTGAGCACCAGCGTCGGCATCGGCGGTGACCCGATCAACGGCAGTTCCTTCAAGGACCACATGGCCGCCTTCGAGCAGGATCCCGACACCAAGGTGGTCGTGATGATCGGCGAGATCGGCGGCCCCCAGGAGGCCGAGGCGGCGGCGTTCGCCAAGGAGCACATGTACAAGCCGGTCATCGGCTACATCGCCGGCCTCACCGCCCCGAAGGGACGCACCATGGGCCATGCCGGCGCCATCGTTTCGACGGTGGGGGAGTCGGCCGCCGAGAAGGTCGAGATCCTGAAGGAGTGCGGCGTAATCATCGTCGAGAGGCCCTCGGAGTTCGGCGAGGTCGTCGGCCGGGTACTGAACCGCGCCGCCTGAGTCCTCCTCGCCGCTTGGGGATCCTCTCTTTCCGGCCCCTGACAACGCCAGACCCTCCTCCCGGGGGAGATGGTGCCGTAGCCTTGGAGCCATGCGGGAGATCCTGGCCGACCTCGAGCGTTGGCGCCGTCAGGGACGACGCATCGCCCTGGCTCGCGTGATCGACCTCGAGGGCTCGGGTCCCCGCCTTCCGGGCGCCACGATGGCGGTCGCCGACGACGGTGAAGTCGCCGGTTCGGTGTCCGGCGGCTGCGTCGAGGGGGCGGTGGTCGCCGAGGCCCTCGATGTGCTCGACGGTGGAGATCGCCGACTGGTCTCGTTCGGCTACAGCGATGACGAGGCGTTCGCCGTCGGCCTGACCTGTGGCGGAACCATCCACCTCTTCATCGAGCCGCTGGACTGGTAGCGGGATGGCCGGAGACCCCGCATCGGGAAACGCGACCCCGATCTTCGACGTCGTCGCGGCCCTGCTTCGCAGCGAGGCCGCCTTCGCCCTGGCCACCGTGGTCGAGGGCCCCGGCGCCGGTGCCAAGTTGCTCGTCCGCCCGGACGACACGATGGGCACCCTGGGTGAGGCCGGCCTCGACCGGGTCGTCGAGCGCGATGCCCTGGGCGAGCTGGCAGCGGGGCGCAGCGGTGTACGCCACTACGGCGAACATGGCGAGGCCCGCGAGGACAGCGTCCGGGTGTTCATCGAGAGCTTCGCCCAGCCGCCGAGGATGTTGATCTTCGGGGCCGTCGACTTCACGGCGGCATTGGTGCGGGTCGCCAAGGTGCTCGGCTACCGCGTCACCGTGTGCGACGCCCGTGAGGTCTTCGCCACCCGACAGCGCTTCCCCCTCGCCGACGAGGTGGTCGTTGACTGGCCCAATCGCCTGCTCGACCAGGTCGGCCCCGGTCTCGGACAGCGGGATGCTGTCTGCGTACTCACCCACGACAACAAGTTCGACGTGCCGGCGATCGTGTCGGCCCTCGCCACCGGGGTCGGCTATATCGGGGTCATGGGTTCCCGGCGCACCCACGAGAATCGCCTGGTGCGGCTGCGCGAGGCGGGGGTGGATGACGAGGGGATCGCCCGCCTGCATTCACCCATCGGGATCGACATTGGCGCCCGCACGCCGGAGGAGACCGCCGTGTCGATCGTCGCGGAGATCATCGCCCTACGCACGGGCCGTTCGGCACAGGCGCTGAAGGCCTCGTCGGGGCCGATCCACGATTGATCGACCAGATATGGCGCTGACGTGAGGATTGCAGCCGTCGTGCTGGCCGCCGGTGGGGGCACCCGCTGGGACGGCGAGGGCCACAAGCTCCTGGCCGACCTCGACGGCCGTCCGCTGGCCGCCCATGCGATTGACGCAGCGGAGGCGGCCGGGCTCGACGAACTCGTGGTCGTGACGGGCGCCGCCGACCTCTCGGGCGTGCTTCCGGCGGCGGCGACCATCGTCCACAACCCGGACTGGGACGCCGGCCAGGCGGCCTCGCTGCAGATGGCGGTTTCGCACTGCCGGGCGACAGGCCACGAGGCGATGGTCGTCGGCCTGGCGGACACGCCCGGGGTGCCGGCAGCGGCGTGGCGGAGGGTTGCCGAAATGCCCGGTGACCTCGTCTGCGCCACGTTCGGCGGCAGTCAGCGCCCGCCCGTCAAGATCGCAGCCCGACTCTGGGATGAACTCCCAGTGACCGGGGACGAGGGTGCCCGACCCCTGTTGCGCTGGAGGGCATTGGAGACGGTGAAAGTAGCGTGCGACGGCGAGCCCACTGACATCGACACGGTCGACGACCTGCGGGCATGGAACTGTTCGCCGGCCGACCACCGATCGATCGGCGAACACCAGGTGGAGGACTAGGTGCAATGGAGCTGATCAACGAATTCGAGGTGGACGCCCCGCTCGATGTGGTCTGGTCGGTCCTGACGGACGTGGAGCGCATCGCCCCGTGCCTGCCGGGCGCCCAACTCCAGGAGGTCGAGGGCGACGAGTATCGGGGCGTGGTGAAGGTCAAGGTGGGTCCCATCACCGCCCAGTACAAGGGAGCGGCCAGCTTCGTCGAGAAGGACGATTCCGGGTACCGAGCGGTCCTGCGGGCGGAGGGACGCGACACCCGTGGTACGGGCAACGCCACAGCGGACGTCACCGCCGAGATGGCCCCGACCGCCACCGGCACGCGGGTCACGGTCACCACCGATCTGAAGGTGACCGGCAAGGTGGCCCAGTTCGGCCGTGGCGTGATGGCCGACGTGTCGAAGAAGTTGATGTGCCAGTTCGCCGACAACCTCAGCGAACTCCTCGCCCAGGTCCCGCCCGATTCCGATCCGGCAGTAGATGGGCCAGCATCCGCGGAAGTTTCCCTCCCAGGACAGGCGGAGGAGCAGGTACGCGTCATCGACGCTCCGGAGGCCGCCGCGGTCGACCTGCTCGGCGCCGCCGGAACGCCGGTCCTCAAGCGGCTGCTGCCGGTGGCCGTGGCGGTCGTCGTGCTGGTGGTTGTGATCATCGTCCTCGTCTAGGGAGCCGGGAGCCGTGCCTAGCGACGACGAACGGGCACTGGTTGAGGGCCTCCTCGGACGTCCCCCGTTGGGCGCCTTCGAGGTCGCCGTTCGCGATCCCGACGGACAGCCGATCGTTATCCTGAACCACCCGCTCCTGGACGACGGCCGTCCCATGCCCACCCGGTACTGGCTGGTCGGCGCCGACCTGCGGGTGCGGATCGGCACGCTCGAGTCTGCGGGCGGCGTTCGGGCCGCAGAGGCTGCCGTTGACGCAGCGGCGCTGGCCGCCGCCCACGAGCGGTACGCATTTGAGCGCGACGCAGCGATCCCGGCCGGCCACGAGGGCCCCCGCCCGAGTGGCGGGGTGGGTGGCACGCGTCAGGGCGTCAAGTGCCTCCACGCTCACTATGCCTGGCACCTGGCGGGCGGTGACGATCCGGTAGGGCGCTGGGTGGGGGAGCAGCTCGCGGAGGATGGGGTGCGAGGGGAATCCGATGAGCCTGAACTCGTGGCCGCCGTCGATTGCGGGACCAACTCGACGAGGCTCCTCATTGGCGACGGTGAGAGGACGGTCGAGCGGCTGATGCGGATCACCCGGTTGGGGGAGGGCGTCGACGCCACCGGCCGACTCGCCTCGGAGGCCATCGACCGGGTGGTCGCCGTCCTGGTCGAGTTCCGCGAGGTGTTGGACAGGCACGGCGTCACCCGGGTGCGTGTAACGGCCACGTCCGCAGCCCGGGATGCGGCCAACCGGAACGAGTTCTTCGATGCCGCGGAGGCGGCCCTCGGGGTTCGACCCGAGATGCTTGGGGGCGTCGAGGAGGGGCGGCTCTCGTTCGCCGGGGCCACCGCCGATCTCGACCCGGACGACGGGCCGTTCCTGGTCCTCGACATCGGGGGAGGTTCGACCGAGTTCGTTGTGGGGACGACCGAGGTAGAGGGGGTCCTGTCGTGCGACATCGGCTGCGTGCGGTTGACCGAGCAGTGGATCGAGACCGATCCTCCGCTCCCCGAGGAGCTGCTTGCCTGTCTCTCGATCGTCGAGGGGCACGTCGACGACGTGCGCCGTGAGGTCCCGTCGGTGGCGGAGGCGCGGACGCTCGTCGGCCTGGCCGGCACCGTGTCGTGTGTGGCTGCGGTGGAGCAGGGGCTGGCCGAGTACGACCGGGACCGAATCCACCACTTCCGGCTCACCAGGGAGGCGGTCGAGGACGTGTTCCGGACGCTGGCCACCGAGACCCGGGAGCAGCGTCTGGAGAATCCTGGAATGGAGGAGGCCCGCGCCGACGTGATCGTGGGCGGCCTGTGCGTGCTGGTCAAGGTGATGCGCCAGTTGGGGTTCGACGAGTGCCTCGTCTCGGAGGCCGACATCCTCGACGGGCTAGTCGCCTCGCAACTGGCGAGTTGACGGCGGGCCGGTCCCGGGGCGGGCATGGCTCGACGGGAGTTTCGTCACCGGAAAGATTCTCTACTGTGGGGAAAGATTCTGCTATGATGCGCCCACATGGGACACAGTGACCGCCTGTTGATGGGCCCCGGCCCCGGCAACCCGTACCCCGAGGTCATCGAGGCCTTCGGACGACCCGTGCTCGGCCACCTCGACCCCGAGTTCATCGCACTTCTCGACGAGACCAACGAGCGCCTCCGGGCCGTCTTCAGGACCGACAACCCCCTGACCTTCCCTCTGTCGGCAACCGGATCGGCCGGCATGGAGGCCACCTTCTGCAACGTGCTCGCCCCCGGCGACGTAGTCGTGGTCGGCGTGAACGGTGTGTTCGGCGAGCGCATGTGCGACGTCGCAAGCCGCCTCGGCGCCGAGGTAGTGCGCGTCGACGCCGAGTGGGGACAAGCCATTGAGCCACAGCGCATGCTCGACGCCCACCCGAGCCCGAAGGTCATCGCCATCGTCCACGCCGAAACCTCGACCGGCGTGCGCAACGACCTCGTCGAGATCGGTGCCGGCAAGGGCGACTCCCTGTTCCTGGTCGACTGCGTCACCTCGCTGGCCGGCATCCCACTCGAGGTCGACGAATGGGGCGTGGACCTCGCCTACAGCGGTACCCAGAAGTGCATCGGCGTGCCGCCGGGCCTCTCGCCGGTCACCGTGTCCCCGCGGGCCATCGACGGCTTCGTCGAGCGCAACCAGTCCTGGTACCTGGACCTGACCATGATCGCCGGGTATGTGACCGGTGGTGGTGCCCGCTCCTACCACCACACGGCGCCCATCTCGATGGTCTACGGGCTACACGCCGGCCTCGGCGTGATCCTGGACGAGGGCCTCGAGAACGCTCAGGCCCGTCACCAGGCCTGCGGCGACCGACTCCAGGAGGGACTCCAGAAGATGGGATTCGAGTTGTTCGCCCAGGAGGGCCACCGCCTCCCCGAACTCACGTCGGTGCGGGTCCCCGAGGGCCGCCTCCCCAAAGGCCTGGACGAGGCCGGAGTTCGTCGCCTCCTGCTCGACCGTTACAGCATCGAAATCGGGGGAGGCCTCGGACCGGTCGCCGGCCAGGTGTGGCGCATCGGCTGCATGGGCCACACCGCACGACTGCGCAACGTCACGCTCCTCCTCGGCGCCCTCGGCGAGATCCTGGACTGATCCGCCGTTCCGGGGTCCTCCCGGGCTGGTCGGGCGCCCGTTCCGACGGGGATCATTGCACCATGGACGATTCGCCGCTCCTGCGTGGTCGCCGGGTGATCCTGCGTCCCCTCGCGGTCGACGACTTCGCTGTCTGGCAGGAGGTCCGGCATCGCAACAGCGACTGGTTGAATGCCTGGGAGCCCCGCCGGCCGCCGAGCCAGGCCGATCCCGCCCGGGACCGCAAGGCATTCGCCGCCCGCTGCGCCTCCGGGCGGCGTGAGCGCCAACTCGGCACCGGCTACAGATTCGCGATCATCGTCGACGACCGGTTGGTAGGCGAGATCAACCTTTCGAACGTGATCCGTGGTGCGTTCCAGAACGCCCACGTCGGCTACTGGATCGACGAGGCCCGGGCGGGCAACGGCTATGTGCCCGAGGCTCTCGTGGTCGTCGCCCGGTTCGCATTCGAGGACATCGGCCTGCACCGCCTTCAGGTGTCGATCGTGCCCTTCAACGGCCGATCCCGCCGTGTGGTCGAGAAGTTGGACCTGCGCTGCGAGGGCCTTGCCGAGCGTTACCTCGAGATCGACGGCGTCTGGGAGGACCACCTCCGGTTCGCCCTTACGGCCGAGGAGTGGGCGGACCGGGCCGACGTCCTGTGTCGCGAGTGGCTGGACTGACGCCGGACGCGAGGCCTCAGTCCTTGCTGCTGATGCGCTCTTTGAGGGCGCGGATCATCTCCAGGAAGGCCGGCTGGTGCATCGAGTGGATCTGCGGGGCGATCTCGAGCTGGACCGCTTCGTCCGATCCGGTGATCGCCAGGCCTGCCAAGATGGTCGCCTTGGTACTGGCCACCAGGTCCCGGGGGTGTGCGGCCGCCAACTCGGCGTAGGCGACGGCGGCGTCGAGGAGCGTCTCGTCGTCGACGCACTCCCAGGCGAGGCCGCGGCGGACCGCCTCCTCGCCGTCGAGCACCTGCTGGAACAGCACCATGGCCCGGGTGGTGCCAAGGTCGGTGAGGTGCCGGAGCCGCCAGATGTGGCCACCGCCGGGGTGGAGTCCGATCGAGAGGAAGCGGGTGTCGAACTTCGCCGAGCGGCCGGCGACGACGAGGTCGCAGGCGAGCAGCATGTTCATGCCAGCGCCCACCGCCGCACCGTTGACGGCGGCGACCGTGGCGAGGGGGGAGTGGGCCACCCGCAGGAAGCCCCGGTAGATGCTGGGAAGGTCTCCGCTGCTGCGCTCCTCGCTCTCGCCGGCGCCGAGCAGGTCGTCCAGCACGGCCCCGGCACAGAAGGCCCGTCCGGCACCGATGAGCACGACTGCCCCGATGTCCTCGTCGGCCTCGAGGTTGTCGAAGGCCTCGTCGAGTGCCACGTTCATCTCGTCGGAGATGGCGTTGCGCCGGTCGGGGTCGTTGAAGGTGAGGACCGCCACGCGGCCCCGTCGTTCGGTCAGGAGCAGGCTCATGCCATGAGCCTGCCACGGCGGGGCGCCGACCGGCATCCCGGCCGATGGGCGCCCGGTCGAGATTCGCCCGTACTGTCGACGGGTGTTCACCCCCGGTCAGGTCAGGTTCCCCGCCCTCGGGGTTCGGAACTATCGGCTGTTCTGGACCGGGGGCCTGGTCGCCAACGCCGGACGTTGGATTCTGCACATCACCAGTGCCTACGTGATCTTCCGGATCACCGGATCGGCGGCCTGGGTGGGGATCACCGGATTCGCCAACTTCGTGCCGATGCTGCTCCTCAATCCGGTTTCCGGATACCTCTCGGACACCCGGGATCGGCGTCGGCTGCTCCTGGCCACGAACATCTGCGGAGCGTTCGCAACCCTCCTCATGGGGGTGGCGTGGTCGGCCGGAATGCGGTCTCCCTGGGGCTGGGTGCTCCTCTTCTTCATCAGGGGTTGTGTCGCCGGCATCCAACTGCCGACGTGGCAGGCGTTCGTGGCCGAATGCGTGCCCCGGGACCTGCTCCGGAACGCCATCACCCTCAACTCCACCCAGTTCAACGCCGCCAGGACCCTGGGCCCGGCGATCGGCGGTGTGCTGATCGGCACGCTCGGCGCCGGCTGGGCGCTTCTCGTCGCTGCCGCCTTCAACGGGCCGGTGCTGGCCTGCCTGATGGCGATGGATCCTGCGGCGCTCCATCGTGCTGGTGTCGGAGACCCGGATGACACAGGAGCCAGGGGGGTACGTGCGGTGTACACGGGGTACCGCGAGTCGATCCGATATGTCCTCGACTCACCGGGTATCCGCACAGCGATACTCACCATCGCCCTCATCACGACGATCACGATCCCGTTGGTCCAGCAGGTGGTCGTGTTCGCCGAGGACGTCTTCGAGGTCTCGCCCTTCTGGTTCGGGGTCCTCGCCTCGGCGCAGGGCATCGGGGCGGTCCTGGTGGCACCGTTCGTGGCCGGTGAGCTGAGTCGGGTCCGCCCCTCACGGTTGCAGGCCTATGCGGTGCTGGGCTATGCGGTCGGAGTCGCCGGACTGGGCCTGGCACCGGTCTTCTGGGTGGGGTTTGTCGCCCTGGCGTTCCTCGGTGCGGTCCATCTCGTGTCGGCCTCGAACCTCAACTCGGTGGTTCAGCTCCAGGTCGATGACGAGGTGCGGGGCCGGGTGATGGCCATCTACCTGATGGGCGTCCTCGGAACCACGCCGTTCGCCAACCTGTTGATGGGATGGCTGATCTCGGTGTTCGGTGCACGACCGGTGGTGGCGTCGGGGGGCGGCCTGCTGCTACTCGTGGGCTTGTTCCTGGTGGGCACCGGCCGGCTCCGCCACCTGGACGCCGGCTGAGTCAGCGGTCGGCCTAGAGGTCGTCGTCGGCCAGGTGTGCCAGGCCGTCGTCGCAGTTATCGAGCAGCGGGCACCAACGGCAGGCGGGGCTTGGCAGCCTGCCGGGCGGTCGTCCACCGTGGAGCAGTTCCATGAGGATCCGGACGCCGTCGACGAGGCGTGCCACGGTCGCCCGGAGGAGGTCCTCCGTGACGGCCTCGGGGACGAGGTGTGCCTGGTCGAGGTAGTAGGAGGCGAGGAGCCGGGGCGGTACGCCCATGCGAAGCGTCTCGATGAGGGCGTAGAAGCGGAGATCGTCGAGGTGGACGGGGGCGAAGCCGCCCGTCTTGAAGTCGATGATGACCTTCCCGGCCCGGAGGCCGTCGGCGGCGCCGAGGGTGAGGTCGGACTTTCCGGCCAGGACCAGCCGGCCGTGGCACAGCTCGGCCCGGAGGCGGGATTCGGTCACTGGTCGCCAGCCGGGCTTGAGCGGAGGGAAGCACTCGATGAACTTGGTGAATGCGTCGAGTGAGTCGGAGCGCAGTTCGGCCCGCTCGACCTCGGTGCAGCCACGAAGCCACCGGCCGAAGTCGCCCGAGTCCTCCTCGCAGCGGGCAAGTGCCTCGTCGACGAGCACCGGGGGTTCGATCTCGCGGCGCCAGTTGATCGCCAACTCGACGGCCTTGTGGGTGATGGTGCCACGGGCGATCGGAACGCTCCATGCGAAGTCCTCAGCCTCCTCGGCGACGAATCGGGCCTCGCAGCCGTGGACCCGACCGAGGCGGTGCTTGCTGATGAAGAGGTCGTCGCTGGCGGGGAGGGCGTCGAGATACGGCTCGACGGCCGTTTCGACGGCCGCTCGCAGGTGGTGGCGCAGGTCGCCAGAGAACTCGGGGCGCTCGGTGGCTGGTGCACCTAATTCGTCGATGACCGCCTGCTGAGCGGGATTCAGGCGCGCGGTCGGTCTGGCGTCGTCGTCCACCCGGCCATTGTCACACCTCTTGGGCAGAATCGCGGTCGATGGAAGGGAATTCCCGATGGGATTGAAGATGACCACGCCACCGACGCTCACGATGCGCTTCGCCGAGGCGGCGCGCTCACTGGGGCGGGCCGCAAGGCTCCGGGATCTCGAGGTGCCCACGTTCAGGAGCCCGCCGGGTTTGGCCGGCATCCAGCGCAGCATCCGACGGCGGGGCCGTACCGCCACCATCTCCGTCGTCCTGCGTGGTCGACCGTGGCAGGCGGTGCTGGCCGACATGATCGAGGGCATCATCGTGGCGAACCGGCTCTCCAGCAGTCGGGCCGACACCGTCCGGCGCGCCCTCTGGCTGGTCGTCGACGATCCCGCCGTCGCGGCATGACGCTGTCCGCCGTTGGCTACGGTTGAGGGCACGCCCGGGTGGCGGAACTGGTAGACGCAGTGGGCTTAAAACCCGCGGCCGCTCCGGCGGCGTGTGAGTTCGATTCTCACCCCGGGCACGGTTCTTCAGCCTTGTCGACTCCGCTCCAGGTCGGGCCGCCTGCTACAACGGTCGCCGTGGACGGCCCGTACGAGTACCCCTATCCCTCCCCCGAACTGGCTGCTGCGCATCCGTTCGTGGAATACGCCTTCGAGCGGCACTCCGACGAGGAGATGGCGGAGCGGGCACGGGCCTTTCGGAAGGAGTCCGAGCGACGCCGGAGCATCCGTCTGTTCAGTCCCGACCCGGTGCCCCGCGAGCTCGTCGAAGAGGCGGTTCTGGCGGCCTCCACGGCCCCTTCGGGTGCCCACAAGCAGCCCTGGACCTTCGTCGGGACCCGGGACCCGGCGGTCAAGGCCGCCATCCGGGCAGCCGCTGAGGAAGAGGAGCGGATCAACTACCTCGAGAACCGGATGAACGACGAGTGGCTCGAGGCCCTGGCACCGCTCGGCACCGACCACCACAAGGAGTTCCTCGAGGTCGCTCCGTGGATCGTCGTGTTGTTCGAACAGCGCTTCGAGCAGCGTCCCGATGGGACGACGCGCAAGAACTACTACGTCAAGGAGAGCACCGGGATCGCCGCCGGCATGTTCATCGCCGCCATCCATCGGATGGGACTCGCCACCCTCACCCACACCCCGACGCCGATGGCGTTCCTCCGGAGGCTCTTGGGCCGACCCGACAACGAGCGGCCCTTCGTGATGTTTCCGATCGGATTCCCGTTGCACGGCGCACGGGTTCCCGACCTCCGCCGAAAGTCACTCGACGAGGTCTTCGTCGAGGTCGACCCTCCGGGGTGAGCGCACTCGCGACGGTGGGCGTGGGAGTGCCATGATCGTTGTCGTGAACAGTCCATCCGAGGCTGCAGTGCGCGTGCGCACGGTGGTCGCGCAGGCCCTGGGGGGTGAGCTCACCTCTGAGGACGCGCTCCGACAGGTCGAACCGGAAGACGTCGAAGGCCTGCTCCATGCCTCTCTAGCCGCCGGTGCCGAGGACGTTGAGTTGACCAGGGGGATGGGGGCCTCGCCGGGAGCGGCCGTCGGGCGGGTGTGCCTCACGGCGGAGGTTGCGCTCGATACCTCCGATCGGGGAGAGCCGGTCATCCTCGTCCGACTCGAGACCTCGCCCGACGACGTGGCCGGTATGTCAGTGGCCAAGGGTGTCCTCACGGCACGGGGCGGTCTCGTCAGCCACGCTGCTCTGGTGGCCCGTGGTTGGGGGCTGCCATGTGTGGTGGGTGCCGACGAGATCCGGATCGGCGACGACCACTTCTCGGTCGGCGAGATGGTGGTCGCCGAGGGGGACACGATTTCCATTGATGGCTCGACGGGTTCCGTGACGCTCGGTGGCGCACGGATCATCGAGGTAGAGGTGCCGTCCGAGTTGTGGCAACTGCTCGAGTGGGCCGACGAGGTTGCCGCCGCCACCCTGGGTGTACGTGCGAATGCCGACACCGCCGGGGACGCACGAATCGCACGCAAGGCCGGAGCCGTGGGGATCGGGCTGTGTCGCACCGAGCACATGTTCCTGGCACCGGATCGCCTGCCGGTCGTACGGGCGATGATCCTGGCCGAGACCGAGGCGGCCGAGGCCGAGGCCCTCGAGCAGTTGGCGGAGGCTCAGCGGGAGGACTTCGTCGGGATCCTCGAGGCCATGGACGGGCTGCCGGTCACGGTGCGCCTCCTCGACCCCCCGCTGCACGAGTTCCTGCCCGACGTGGAGGACCTGGTCGTCGCCGAGGCGCTGGGCGAGCTCGACGACGAAGGTCACCGCCTGCTCAAAGCGGCCCGTCACTGGGCTGAGGCCAATCCGATGATTGGTACCAGGGGGGTGCGGCTCGCCCACGTCCGTCCGAATCTGTACCGGGTGCAGGCCCGAGCCCTGTTCGAAGCGGTGATCGACCGTCGGAAGGCCGGTGGCAACCCCCAGGTCGAGATCATGATCCCGCTGACGGTGTCGGGCCCCGAATTCGCGGAGGCCCGGCGGTGGGTGGAGGAAGTGGCCGTCGAGGTGGCCCTCGGCGAGAAGCCGGTCGTCGGCACGATGATCGAGACGCCGAGGGCAGCCCTCGTCGCCGGATCCCTTGCGGCCCACGCCGACTTCTTCTCGATCGGGAGTAACGACCTGACCCAACTCACCTTCGGATTCTCGCGTGACGATGTGGCCGGCCGGTTCCTCGGTCACTATCTGGAGCTCGGCCTGCTCGACCACGACCCCTTCGACCGCCTCGACGACGCCGCGGTCGGGGAGTTGATCGACCTTGCGGTGAAGCGCGGGCGGGTTGCGGCTCCCGGCCTCAAGGTGGGGGCCTGCGGCGAGCACGCTGGCCATCCAGCGTCCATCCGGCGCCTCCTCGCCGCAGGCGTCGACTACCTGTCTTGTTCGCCGGCCCGCCTGCCGGTGGCCCGTCTGGCGGCCGCCCGAGCGGTCCTCGGCGCCTGAGACCGTTTATGTTCCTGCCGGGAGGGACGGGAAGAGTCCGCGCCAGAAAGTGAGGAGAAGATGGCCCAGATGCACGGTGAAACTGCGGAGGGGTTCGGTGCGATCGCCGATGCGTTTGCGCTGAACTTCGACGAGGAGGACGAGGTTGGCGCCTCGTGCTGTGTGTACGTGGGCGGCGAGTCGGTCGCCGACCTCTGGGGCGGAGTGGCTGATCCGGTGACCGGCCGCCCATACGAGCGCGACACCCTGCAACTGCACTTCTCGACCACCAAGGGCGTTGCGGCCATCTGTGCGGCGATGCTGTACGAACGCGGGCAACTCGACTACGAGGCCCCGGTTGCCGACTACTGGCCGGAGTTCGCCGGCGGCGGCAAGGAAACGGTCACGGTCGCCCAGTGCATGAGCCACACGGCGGGACTTGCCGCCGTCGACACACCGCTCACCATGGATGGGATCTGTGCCGTCGAGCCCGTGCTACGGGCGCTCGAGGCCCAGGTGCCGCTCTGGGAGCCCGGAACGGCGAACGGCTACCACGCCATCACCTACGGCTGGATCGTCGGGGAGATCGTCCGTCGCATCGACGGTCGCACCCTGGGCCGGTTCCTCGCCGAGGAGGTCGCCGAGCCGCTCGGCGCCGAGTCCTATATCGGACTCCCCGAGTCGGAGGAGCACCGGGTGGCTCCGATCCTGAACAGCCCTCCTCCGAGCGATCCCGAGACTTTCGAACTGATGATGGCGGTGATGGGCCCCGGCACGATGGGGTTCCGGGCGCTGACCATGGACGGCGCCATCTCGCTGGTCGACGAGTCGAATCCGTTCAACACGCGAGAGGTGCATGCCACCGAGATGCCGGCGGCGAACGGCATCAGCGAGGCCCGCGGCCTGGCCCGGATCTACGCGGCCACGGTCGGGGAGGTGGACGGGATTCGCCTGTTGACCGATGACACGGTGCGACATGTGCGCACGGAGCGCTCCCGGGGCCTGGACCTCTCGCTGGTCGTTGAGAGCGCCTGGGGGCTCGGCTTCATGCTCGACCTCGAGTTCAACCCGCTACTTTCACCGAAGTCCTTCGGCCACGCGGGTGCCGGGGGTTCGCTGGCCTATGGAGACCTTGACCACGGGGTCGGCTTTGCCTACGTCATGAACCAGATGGGAAGCGGTCTGGCGGGTGATCCCCGGGCGAACCGACTCAGCGAGGCCCTGCGTTCCTGTCTGTAGGCAGGGCCAGCGTGGCGTTCCCGCTGTTGGGGACCCTGTCGGGGACCGTGTCGGTGACCTGATTCCGTAATTGTTTTCCTGCCACTTGGCGTCTGCGGATCGCCGCGCTACCCTTTTGATGTCGGGCCATGAAGTCTTTTAGCGCGCCGTCGACGGTCATCCGGGGATGAGATCATCATCGCCGAACTAACTGAGGGGTATTTTGATGTTGAAGCGTTTGATCTTGATCCTTACGTCGCTGGCGCTCGTCGCGTCTGCCTGTGGTTCCGATGGCGGGGATACCGCATCGACGACCACGGCTCCGGCCACGACTGCGGCTCCGGCCACGACTGCGGCTCCGGCCACGACTGCGGCTCCTGCGGCTCCGTCTGGTTTGGGTGATGGTTCGTTGGGCACTGTTGAGG